>Ga0181527_1000836_pt1 | contig 34211 bp, 21 predicted proteins | sample PEATcosm2014_Bin_30_FD_119762 | JGI IMG/M metagenome (GOLD analysis project Ga0181527, IMG submission 119762) | Peatland microbial communities from MTU Mesocosm Facility, Houghton, MI, USA - PEATcosm2014_Bin06_60_metaG | ecosystem: Environmental > Terrestrial > Soil > Wetlands > Peat | place...
AAACTGACTCACTTAAAATCGGAATCGGTGATCAGCTTCATCCCGGAATCGTGATCAGATCAATTTCGGAATCCTGATCGGGACACCTTCGGGATCGCGATCACCTTGCCCCGGAATCCGCACCCGTGGCCGAAGCGACGGACCAGCGTCACTTGGATGGCGTCAGCTTCGGCCGAAGCGTCTTATAAAAAAACTGGAGGATCGGCGTCTGGCTCGAGGGCAGGTATTCCAATACCGCCCACTGTTCCTTAAGCCTCTTCGCCAATTCCACCGTGTCGATGTCCTGAACCGCTTGATGGTTGGTGATCGCCAGCTTAGCGGCAACTCCCGCCGCTTGCCCCATGATCATGTACTGCGGTTCCATGCGAAGAGTGCCGTACGCGACGTGGCTGGCTGAAACGCAGACGGGAACCAACAGGTTTTGAACCTCCTGATGTTTGGGCACAAGAATCCGATAGGGAATCTGGTAAGGTTGGGCCGGAACCTCCGTGTCTCCCTCGTTGGTGACGAAGCCCTCCTTGCTGACGACGCGCTGGATGTTATGCGAATCAATGGTGTAGGAGCCCAGGCCCACATGGTCGGGTTTTAAGACCTCCGTCTGGATATCCTTCTGCGTCATTACATACTCGCCAATCATGCGGCGCGCTTCGCGAACGTAAAGTTGTGGCGGCCAATTCGCCGAATCAACGAACTCGTCCTTTGCCAAACCCCACTGGTTCAATTCATTCTGAAGGGACTTGGGAACTTGCGGATCATGAGCCAGGAAGTATAGAAACCCCGCGGTGTAGTCGTAATGTGCTTGCCAGATCTTCTCCCGCTCGGCGTAACTTGCTTCCGGGTAAGCCCAACTTCCGCCAATGAAATCGGTCGAGAAAGGTCCCATGTTGTTCATGTCTGCTTTATGGTTGGGCAGAGGCCTTATCAGAAGCACCGACCGCAGTTCCGGGGCGTGGTCTTCTTGTTCGGCGCGCGCTTTCAACAGCCGCGCCAGCAGCTCATAGCGCTCCGGATTGTATCCCTCGGGCCGGGGGAAAGGCGTTTGGTTCGCCGGGTCAGGGGAAAAGCAGAACCGGAAGGCATACGACTGCACCTTCTGATCGGCGGAACCCGGTGTTCCCAAGGGGCCGGCGCAAATCTCCGGCAGAAGTTTCCCGTTAGAATCATAGGGCGAAAGATTGACCTTGAACTGATGCTTGGGGGTCGCGGCGCGCACGCCGGCCAGCGGCTCACCATACTGGGAAATGCCTTCGCGCCCCCAAGTGTAGGAGACTCCGGCCTGGGCCATCAGGTCGCCTTCATAGGTAGCGTCAATAAAAACCTTGGCCTTAAAGGACGCCCCATTTTCCAGGGAAATCTCGGTGATGCGAGGACCACTTTTGATGACACCCGTCTTCTCCACCAGTCGGTGCCGAAGCAAGACCGTCACGTGACTCGCTTCGAGCATTTGCTTCATGATGTTCAGAGCCACATGCGGTTCCGGGCACCAGGCAATCTGTTGCCCGTGCCGGTCCATTTCGTAGTACTGCCCGGCGCGCCAATAAAACTCCAGGGGCAATCCCCCGATGACCTCGTAGAGGGTCACGTCCGTGCCGCTCAAACCGCCGGTGGCCATGCCGCCAAGGTGGGCGGTGGGCTCCAGCAAGGCCACGGAGAGCCCCTGGCGCGCCGCCGACACCGCCGCCATCACCCCCCCGGGCGTCGCGCCGTATACGACGACGTCGAATTCCTGGCTGGCAAAAAGCCGCCCCGATGACAGGAATATGAGTGAGACGCCAAAAGCCAGCCAGCTTCGAGATCGAGGTGAAACCAGGAATTTCATAGAATGCCTCCTCGTAAAATGGTTCGGGGATAAGAGGCTGCCATCCCCAAGCGGATTAGATTCTCGAACGCGACATCGTGACCAATGCTGCTACAGCAGGTTCCAACCACCCACTATCCCAGCGATGCTCCCGCGGCGAGCTGTCATCGTAAATGTGTGGGATGCGCAGACTTTCCATCAGCGCGTGGGCCTCCTCGATATGGGGTCCAAACGTAGGATGGGGGCCGCCAAACAAACTGTAACCGAACAGGGCGAGGCGTGGAGGCTTGCCGCTCAGCAGACTCGCTTGCTTCCTCAGCAACTGGGGAATGCAATACTTGTCAAAATTCCTCTGGTCACCATAAATGCGGGGCATCTCGAACTTCTGTGGTGAATCATACATGATCGGTGCATCCCAGATCGACGCCGCGGTGAATAACTCAGGGTGACGTAACAACAGTTGGTAAGCGCCATTGCCCGATTTGCTGAATCCCACCAAAAGTCTTTTCCTGCTTGCCTTCGGGTAAAGTCTGTCGATGAGCGTCACCACGTCCTCAAGGAAATATGACTCTTGCTGAATCTTAGGGTCGGTGGGATGGTTCGCGTACCACGGCCAATCGCTGAACGAAGGCGCCACAGCGATCAAGCCAAACTTGTTATGCAAATCCTGGTGCTCCACCGTGGTCAGGCCTTCACCAAACCTGAACTGAATCTCCGGCTCGACAGGGAGCACGTAAAGTACACCAGGCGACTTGACCTTATCCAATTTCTTCGGCAAAAGAACGCGGACAGGAAGGTCGTGAGCCTGACGGTGAGAGCTTATGACGTAAATGCTTTGGCGCACCTCAAACGGACCGGCGTTCTTTCCTGCTCCAGGCAACTCAGGTTCCGGAGCTTGAGTAACGGAAGGAATGGACGCTCCGGCAGCGAGCGAAGCAGCAGCGCCGATTCCCATGAGCTTAACGATCTCACGACGATTCATGTCGCTTCACCTCCGGCCGTCCGGACTGCGGTTTTCTCCCCTCTCACTGCCGCCGATGCCGGCAAAACCGAAAGAAAAAGCAAAATGCCGATTAAGCGCATATTTGTACAAAATTCGTGTCGATTAGACGTAAATATCCGAATCTTAGACATAAATGGCCGATTTATTTCCAGGCATTGTGTCCGAGATTTATTTGTTTTCATACACATAACAGCTTCGAACGTAATTTTGTTAACATCTTTTTTTGCAGGATACCTCTCCGGACTTTCCCGAAAGCACTGATAAGGCGGCACATCCCTAGAAAATCGGAGTCCTTCATGGCAAGCAAAACCTTGAGCGCGCAAATTCCCTATCGCCGTCCCGCGGTTTCTCGAACCCCCAATCTCAAACCCCGAGTCCCGAGTCCCGGTTGCACGAGGCCAGTAAGCAGTACCCAGATCGCTATATCACTAATTCTAGGCTTTGTCAATAATAAAGTGAGCCTAGTTTATGCTACCCACAGAGCGGACAAAATGCCCACCCCGAGAGGTGGAGAGAATCGGCGGGCGAAAGCGAGCAGATCGGCTCGCGGCGGCACGGTCGAAAACGGTGGGAAACAGCATCCTCCCTTGGGGTGGCTGTGGCCAGCCACCTTGCGGGAGGATGCCATTTGCGCTCGCGATCAATCGTATAGCACCTCCGGGGGTTTCCCCCCGGAGGTTGTAGTGACTTGCGATACGTGCTTTCGTCAGAAGACAATCTTCCCGGCCAATTGAATCTGCCGGGGTTGGTTGGTTTGCAGAGTGCACCCTGCGATCTTACCGAAAGCGGAGCTGGTGATGGTGGCGCAGGAAGAGCTTGGGTTCCCGTAAAACTGGGGTGAGTTGAAGGCGTTGACCCAGTTGTTCATGAATACGAACTTGACGCGTTCGGTGATCTTGAAGGTTTTGAAGATGCCAAGGTCGACGTTGTGGATGCCCGGCCCGCGTATATGCCCGTCGACCGTAGACCATTCCTGGATGCAATTACCTTTAGCCGCCGTCCCCCCGGTGGCCGGGTTCGAACCTGCGGGATAACAAAAGTTGGTGTACGTCTGGTTTGTAAATGCCGCGGGATTTAGCCACTGATCCAGGGTCTTAGGTGAGTTGTACGGATCCACACCGGGGACGGGCGCCGTGTTGCTGTTAAAGGACCAGGGCTCGCCGGACTGGAAGCGGATGATCCCGTTCACTTGCCAGCCGCCGAGGATCTGGTTGGCCCAACCCGGTATCTGGCTGGCGAAAGCCTTGCCGCGGCCGAGGGGCATTTCATAGACCCAATAAAAGTTGAGAAATTGCGGCAGATCGTTGCCATCGTACTCCTTCATGAGCTGCGTATCGAAGGGGTTCATGTAGGAGTCACGCACCTCGTGGCGGGCATTGGTATAGGCGGCCGAGAAGCTGAGCCCGTCGCTGAAGCGCTTGTTCACCTGCAATCCGAAGGCATGGTAGGCCGAGTTGCCAATGGGGATATCATTCTCCGTGACACTCGAGAACTCCGGATAAGGGTAGAGTAACTGGGTTTGCGACACCGTCTTATTTTTGCCTAAACTCGTGGTGCACAAAGTCGTGGTGGAACACGCCACATTGTAGAAGGGATTGGTCAGTGAGGCGTTTACGTATGTGTAACCTTCCTGGATTTGCGCCAAGGTGAGGTGGTTCAGGTTGAGGCTGACCGGCAGGCGCGCCACGCCATTGTAATTGTAGCCGGCGGTAATCAAAACCCCCCGCGGCAACTGGTGCTGCACATTGAAGTTAAACTGCTGCGAGCGCGGCTCCCGCGTGTGCGGGTCCACGAAGGTAATGGCACTGCCCAGGAGCGAAGCCAACCCTAGACTTGATCCGGTGGCCGGAGTAAGGCCCGTGGGAAAGGGATTGTCGATGAGGTTCGCGACGTAGTAAGTTGGAGTGATCGTGTTAGCAGTCGACGTCGAGCTGAACCCGGAGTTGCCGGGATCATACGGGTAATTGACGTAGAAAAGCCCCCAGCCCGCGCGGATGACCGTGTTGGGGCTGAAGGCGTAGGCGGCGCCCAGGCGGGGCCCGTAGTTGGTGAAGGTGGAGTCATACGGGGAACGCGACAGGCCACCAACTGCCGGGAAGGTCAGGCCGCCCACCAGGCTGGCGCAGCCGGGACAGGTAACGCCGCTCGCCGCGGCATTGGCGGACACTGCCGAAGCGATCGGATTCGCCGCGGTTTCGGCGAACGGCCCGGTAATGGCGTTGAAGCGGTCGGTGATTCCGCCGTCCCAATCCCAGCGCAGGCCGGCGTTGATGGTCAGCTTGCGCGAGACTTTGATATCGTCTTGCACGAACCAGGCGGCCGACAAGGCCTGGCGGGCCTGCCAAGCGTTAACGGTGATGGACACCGCGCCTACGCCCATCTCGAAGGCGGCCACCGGATCGCCCTGCCCCGCCACGGTCGATCCCGCCGGATTGAGCTGGTCGTACTGAGACGAGAAACTAAAAGCACCCGCGTGGTTGCCTTCCGCTTCATCGTACTCGCGCTCCAGGTAGCCGTAACCGCCGAACTTGAGGGTGTGCCGGCCCATGGACTTAAAGAAAGTGCCGCTCAAGGTGTTGATCTGATCGGGGTTCAAGGTGCTGCCGGACTCGCCGGCGCCGGCAAAGGTGTTGCTCCCCCCCAAGTAGCTTCCCTGGCCGGCGGAGGTGATGAAGGTGAAAACCGGCATGCAGGGCGCCGCCTGCGCGGCGAAGGTGGAGCTAAATCCCAGTTTGGCGGGCGACACCTGGCAGCCTTTTACATCATTAGGGCTCTGCTGGTAGAAGCGCTCCATTCCCACTCGCACGTCGAGGACGCTGGTGGGAGAGAAGGTGTGGGTGTAATCAATCAGGTCGTTGTGGTTGGCGCGGCCGCTGCCCCCCGCCACTTCCGCCACGTCATTGTCGATCCCGTAGAAATCCGTGCCCGTAGACACCCAATACTCGCGGATGGCGCGGAAAGTCATCCTGTTGGCGTCATTGATGTTGTAATCCACGCGGGCCGCCATCTCATACGTGTGCTGAACCTGGGTGACGCCCCCGGCGGGGTAGAAGTTCTGGGCTCCCGTGATGGCAACTCCTGTGGCATCGGGCAGGGGAATGTAATTCCATAAGTTTTTCGCGATGCCGCCCGGGTCCATGAGGCCGGCGGCGGCGATATTGGAATTCGGAATCAACGTCTCGGAATTGCAGGTGGTCGTCAAGGACGTGCAAGAGAAGGGATTGTAGAGCGTAATGGGCGTCGCCACGCCACCTTTGCTGTACATCGTCGCCGAAAAGTCCCCTTGCCGCTGCGCGGCGGTGGGAACCGTGCCGTATTCCAAGGTGGGGGCATGTTCGTCCATATACTCATAGGAGAAAAAGCCGAAGAGCTTTTTCTTGTAAAGCGGACCGCCGACACTCCCTCCGGGGGTATTGAAAAGCAGAGGAGCTTTCCCCGGGTTCGGGACCGTTCGGTTCGTATCGAAGATAGTCGCCGACAACCCATGCGAGCGATTGTACTCGAAAAGCTCGCCATGGTATTGGTTGCCGCCCGACTTGGTGGAAAAGAGGAAGGTCCCCCCGTTGGTGCGCCCGTACTCGGCGCTGAAAGGATTGTTGACCACCTTCACCTCGCCCATGGCATCCTGGCTGGGAATATAGCCAACAATCGATAGGCCCCCAGTGGAGTAGTTGACGCGATCTTCCACGCCGTCGATCAGAACGTCGTTGGATTCGGGAAAGCCTGTAAGGGCCACTTCGCCGCCGTTGATGGCTTGGCTGCTCGACTTGCTGACATCCTCCAGAGTCATCGTTTTCTCCGTGCTGGTGGGAATCACGCTCGGAGCGATATACGCAAAACTGAAGGCGTTGCGCTGCATGGTGGGAATGTCGTCAACGCGCTTGGTGTCAATCACCGCCCCGCCATCGGCCGTCTGCATTTCCACCAACGAAGTCTTGTCGGTGACGGTCACGGTTTGCGCTACCGCCCCCAAGGACAACTTAATATCTACAGTGGGATTCGAGGCGGTTTGCACCACAACGTTGTTCACCACCTCAGTTTTAAAGCCCGGCTGCGCTACCTCCACGCGGTAAGTGCCGGGAATAAGGAATCTGACGGTGTAATAGCCATCCGTGGTAGTTCCGGCGCTATAACTCACACCCGTGTTGATGTTCGTGACTTTGACGGTTACCCCCGCAACCGACGCCCCCGAGGGGTCGGTGACGAAGCCACTGATGGCCCCGTTCGCACCGGCTTGGGGATAAAGCGGGGCGGCCGTCAAAAGCATCAGGAGAGGAACTATCAAGAAACTAAACTTGAACAGACTCTTCATATGATTGTCTCCTTTATAAGTAGCAATCTGACCCGGACCCGACGCAAACGAGCAAGTATGGTTAAAACTGTTGCAGTAAGCGGAGGGCAACCGCGCCGCAGAGCCCAAACCGTGGAAGATCATCCTTCGGCGCAATGCCGCTCACGCCGTGCGTTCGGCCCCCATGAACATCAACCTCTCTCCCAACAGGGCCGCTTCGATTCCGGGACCGGACCACGTCACGAACGATCCGGGGATTGGGCCGCAACACGGCGTGCCGCACGTTTCCGCTGTCGCTAAAGTAGAATCCGCACATGTTTAAGTCAATTAAATTCTATTGATTGATGATTCAATGTTAGAAAATCGTCAGGAAGCCCGATGGGGTGCGATCCCGACAACCGAAGGTCAAGAACATTGCGCGAATTTGAATTACCCATGAATAGAATTGAATTGTTTTGCGTGGCAAGACGTTTTAGACTGCTCCCATGAAAACTCTAATTGGCAAGCCCACGACCGGCGAATTACTCACTTCGGAAGAACTGCAAGCCTTGCGTCGATACTCGTCACCCACCATTGCCAACGCCATTGAGACCTTTCAGATGCGTCCGCGGTTGGAGGGCGTTACGGATTCACGCCTCCGCTGCCTCTTCCCGCGATTAGGACCGGTGGTGGGTTACGCCTGCACGGCGACCATTATCTCCACCGAACCCGCCTCCAATCCCCGCCGAGTCTGGCGTCGCGACTATTGGGAATACGTGCGGTCTTTCCCCGGACCGCGCCTCAGCGTGGTGCAGGATCTCAGTCCGGCGCCCGGCGGCGCGTATTGGGGCGAAGTCAACTCCAGCCTGCACAAAGCTCTGGGAAGCCAGGGTGTCATCACCGATGGCACGGTGCGCGATCTCGACGAGGTGGAGCGCCTGGGCTTTCATTACTTTGCCGCAGGCGTGCAGGTGTCGCACGGCTTCGCTCACTTGGAAGATTTCAACCAGCCCGTGAAGGTTTTCGGAATGGACGTGTCGCCGGGCGATTTGATCCATGCCGATCAGCACGGGGCGGTGGTCATCCCGCATGAAATCGCGCGCCAGGTCGCCGCGGCGGCGCAGCGCGTGGAGCTGAGCGAAAAGCCCATGCTGGCGGCCTGCAAGCTGGCCAACCCCCTTGACGAACTCGATCGCCTGATTTCGCCTGAGTACTAAGGAGCGCTCTGTTCCAAGGCAATAGGATGGAGGTTGGTCCAGTTCGTGCTTTGGGCCACCTGGACAAACGCGGAAAGGGCTCGCGGGGTATAGCTGCTTTTCCTTTTGAGGAGCACCATGCGGGCCGACAGCGACGGGGCGTCGGTGTGGATGACGTGGAGTGACCCGTTGCGAAACTCCGTGTTGGCGTTATAGAGGAAGAGCATGGCCACGCCCAGCCGGCTCTTCACCATGGCTTTGATCGCTTCCGCGCTGTCAGACCGCATCACCACATTGGGCCGGAAACCGATCCGTTGAAAGTGGGCGTCAATCAAGTTCTGCATGCGCGAGCCCTTTTGGAAGAGAATAAACGGTACTTTGGCCAACCGGCCCATCGCGCAATGGGAAGGAAGTTCCCCGCGCGCCGAGACAATGCCCACATGCGATTCCCACAGAGCCATGGGGATGAACTCGTGCTGCCCCGCTTCCGGAAAGGCAACCTCAAAGATGAGATCCAACGACCCGTTTTCCAGGGACTCGATCAGAAGCTTCGAGTTGCCGGTCTCGATAAAAATCTCCACCTTCGGGTACTTGTGTCGAAATTTGGAAATGATCCGAGGAAGCATATAACAACTGAAGTTGGGACCCGCCCCGACGCGCACCAAACCGCCGACTTGCTCCTTCCAATCGGCGATGGCCTTAATCACGGCGTCCCGGCGTTCAAGCACGTCCTGAAAATGCGATATGAGCGCCTCTCCCGCAACCGTCAGGCGGAGGGCGCCATCATGTTTTTCGTACAGCCGCACACCCAGTTCTGCCTCCAGCGTCTTCAGGTGCTTATGCACCGCCCCCGGTGTGCGTCCCAACTCACGAGCCACTTCCAGGATGCTGTGAGTCTTGGCGAGAAGAACGAAGCTTTGAATTTCGCGTAGTTCCATGGCGCTTTCACGTATCTTGAATCAACCGAGGCGCCAAGTCAACTCACGTCAATGCCACCTAACGCTTTTACGCACGATTCGACATCGACCTTCATCCATCCAAGGATATAAACCTATGGCAAATACCACGAACCCGATAGTTATTATTGAGAAGATGCGGCATTGCACGGCGGCGATTCGAAGGGGAGTTCGCCGGCTCGCCCGCCTGCGCAACATTCCAGGCTTGTTCCTTGCCGTCTGTGTAACCTTTTTAGCCGGTATCGTACCGCTCCATGCTCAAAGACAACTGCCTACGACCCCTTACGAGGCGGTCTTGACGCGCCTCGAGGCGATGTCGGTGGCACCGCTTTCGGTTTGGAAAGCGCACTACGATGACGTTGCGCATGGGGAAGATCCGGCGCTCGACGATTCCGCCTGGACGCCCGTTCACACCCGAGATCGCTGGGGGCAGGGGCCTTCCTGGTTCCGGCAATGGGTGGAGATCCCCGTCACCCTGGGCGGGAACGACATACGCGGGGCCAGAATTCGCCTGGATCTGCGCGCCAACGGCATAGGGTCTGCGCAGATTCGAGTGTACTTTAATGGCTCGCTGGTGGAAATGACTCAGGATGGTAGCACCCAGCAACCCATCCTTCTCACCGATAAGGCGGAGCCGGGCATGAAAGTGCTGGTGGCCATCAATAACCCGGTGGCGACCGGGGCGACGTGGGTTGATACCGCCGCGATGCTGGTGGATTACCCCGCAGGCCGACCCGATCCCGGACTGATCGCCAGCGAGATTCGGTCAGCCGATGCCTTGATGGGCGCCAACCCCGAGGGCCAATCGCCACGCCGGGAGCAACTCGACGCCGCCGTTAAAGCCATCGATTTTGCCCCTCTCGACCGTAGCGACGAGGCCGCTTTCGAGAAATCCCTTCAAGCCGCGCAGGATAAATTGAACCCGCTCGGCAATTGGGCCAGGCAGTTCACCGTTCTCGCCGTGGGGCAATCGCACATCGATATGGCGTGGCTGTGGCCCTGGACCGAGACGGTGGAGGTGGTCCGCAACACGTTCAACTCCGCGCTGCAACTGATGCGGCAATACCCGGATTTCTATTACACCCAATCCTCCGCCGCGGCTTTCTTGTGGATGGAGGAAAAATACCCTGCCCTGTTCCAGGAGATCCAGCAGCGCGTGAAAGAAGGCCGCTGGGAGATCGTCGGCGGCATGTGGGTGGAACCTGACCTCAATCTGCCCTCGGGTGAGTCGCTGGTGCGGCAAGTAGTGCTGGGAAAGCGCTACTTCCAGGAAAAATTTGGTGTGGACGTGAAAATCGGGTGGAACCCGGATTCCTTCGGTTTCACCTGGCAATTACCGCAGATCTATAAGCGCGCGGGAATCGATTACTTCATGACTTGGAAGCTTGCCTCGAACGAATCCACCCAGTTCCCCTACAAACTTTTCTGGTGGGAATCACCCGATGGCAGCCGGGTGCTCTCGGTTTTGCCCCATGCATTGGGAGACCATTTTGATCCCGCGCGGGTTTCCCATGACGTTGCCGACTACCACCAGCGCGCGGGCCTCACGAATATCATGCTGTGTTACGGTGTCGGCGACCACGGGGGCGGCCCCACTCGCAACGTGCTGGATAGCATGTTGCGTTGGCAGAAGGGCCCGAACATTTTCCCCAAGCTCACCTTCAGCACCGCGCAGTCCTTCTTCGATGACGTCATCAAGAACCAGGATCGCCTCAAGATTCCCGTTTGGCAAAACGAACTTTACTTCCAGCATCATCGCGGGGTTTACACCACCCAGGCCGAAACCAAAAAGCGCATGCGGCACAGCGAAGAACTCCTGCTGAATGCCGAGAAGTTCGCTTCGCTGGCCATGCTCGACGGACAACCGTACCCTCAACCACAATTTGAGGACGCTTGGCAGAAAGTGCTGTTCAACCAGTTCCACGACATCCTGCCGGGCTCGGGCATTGCCATTAACTATGTGGATGCGGCCCGGGCGTTGCACGAAGTAAGCCTGTCGGGCCACATGATTCTTGCGCAATCGCTCGACACGCTGGTGGCCCGCATCAACACCGAGGGCGCCGGCGTGCCGGTAATCCTCTTTAATCCTCTCTCCTGGACTCGCACCGGCGTTACCGAGGTCAAGGCGCAGTTCCCCTCCCCGGTCGCGGACGTCTTGGTGCGTGACGCTTCCGGGGCAGTATTACCCTCGACAATAATCGCTCGTGACGATACGACCCATACAGTGAATGTCCGGCTGCTGGCTAAAGACGTGCCGGGAATGGGCTATTCCACCCTTCACCTCGTCCCCGTCCCCAAGCAAGCTCCGGCCAAGACCACGCTCGCGGCGAGCATTGACGGCATGGAAAACGAGTTCCTGCGCATCAAAGTGAATACGCACACGGGCTGCATCACCAGCCTGGTCAACAAGCAGGACGGACGCGAAGAGTTGGCGCCCGGCGCCTGCGCCAACTTGCTCCAGACTTTTGTGGACAAGCCCCGCAGCAGCGACGCATGGAATATCGATTGGGATTTTGAAAAGCAGATGTGGAACCTGATGGACGCCGAGGAAGTCAAACCTATCGAAAACACTCCCCTGCGCGCCGTCATCCGCGTGAAAAAGAAGTTTCAGAATTCATCGTTCGTCCAGGATATCTGCATGTACCCCGGCGTGCCGCGCGTGGACGTGGACATGCAGGCCGATTGGCACGAACAGCACATCCTGTTGAAAGTCGCGTTCCCGGTGAGTGTCGAAAGCAAGTTTGCCACCTATGAGATTCCCTATGGAAACATTCAGCGCCCCACCACCCGCGACACGATCGAGGAGAAGGCGATGTTTGAGGTGCCGGCGCTCCGCTGGGGAGACTTGTCAGACTCGCAGCACGGTCTCAGCATTTTGAACGATTGCAAATACGGCTACGACGCCAAGGGCAACGTCATCCGCCTCTCCCTGCTGCGCTCGCCCACGTCCCCTGATCCGCAAGCCGACCAGGGCTTCCACGAATTCACCTACGCCCTTTATCCGCACGCTGGGGATTGGAAGGCAGGGGAAACCGAGCGCCGCGGCTATGAACTCAACTTCCCTCTGATTGCGGTTACCGCGGCGCCGCACGCCGGGATTCTGCCCGCGTCGCAGTCCCTGGTCCAGATCGAACCCGGGAACGTGATTCTCACCGCGATGAAAAAAGCCGAAGACAGCGACGCGCTGGTGTTCCGCTTCTTCGAGTTTGAGGGAAAAACCAGCCAAGTGCGGCTTCGCTTCCCCGCCGCCGCGACGCAAGCCTCGCAAGTGAACTTGATGGAAAAGCAGGACGCGCCACTTACCCTGGGCGAGGGCGGCAAGGAAACGACGTTGCCCGTTCATCCCTATGAAATCGTCACGGTCAAGGCGGAGTTTGCCAAAGCCGCCAGCGGAGGGACGAAACCGTAAACAACCCGCACCGCCGGATCGGCACAGATCCGGGAAATGGCAACAGATCCAGCAAGTGGCCGGAAAGAAGCCCTGCCACAGGTGATTCCAGACGCGCTCGGGTGTATGATTTGCTTCCGCTGAGTTATGGCGAGCGGCGCTGGAGGAGTATACAACTTGGCCTTACACCGCCATCCTCCGGGCAGCCTGCGGAAATGTGTACGTTCCACTGCCCATGAATCGGAACACCGGCCAAGGTGAAACGGGCCAGAATCTTTTCTGCGTTGAGGAGGTCATGATGCAAAAGGTATTGAAATCATCCCTTCTGGTAATTCTCTTCCTTTCTCTGATGCTGTTATCCGTAAACGTTGAGTCAAGGTCAGGGCAGTCGAGCGCGCGGACGGCCGCTCCCACCGGCCCTGCCGATTATGTGAACACCTTCGTCGGAACCGCCGGACCCGACATGGGAAACACCTATCCAGGGGCGGCGCTGCCCTTTGGGATGATCCAGTGGAGTCCGGAAACTACGAGGGGCTTTATCAAGCATGCCGGAAGTTACTTATATGACGATGATAGTATTCGAGGCTTCAGCCTGACCCACCTGAGCGGCCCCGGCTGCCCGATCATGGGAGATGTTCTCATCCAGCCGGTGGTGGCTGCGGTGGCATCGTCACCAGCAACGGACGAGTCCGCATACTGGGCAAAATTCTCCCACAGCAATGAAGCGGCTTCACCGGGGTTCTACTCCGTGGGCTTCGACAACGGGGCGAAGGTTCAACTGGCGGTGACGACGCGGGCGGGCATTGGCAATTTCACCTTCCCCGCTGCAACAGATTCCACAATCATTTTTGATGTGGGGCGCAACGCCACCGGTGTTCAGAGTGCCACGATTGAAATTACGGGCGACAGGAGAATCGCCGGAAGCGTTTCTACCGGCCACTTTTGCAGTGTCACCGAAAACAAGTACACCGTGTACTTCGCTGCCGAGTTCAGCCGGCCCTTCGCGAGCTTCGGAACCTGGAGTGGTCCGACCGTGAACACGGGCCAGCGCTCCGTTACGGGTCCAGGCACGGGCGGTTGGGTGGGATTCGACACCACCAAGGATCAAGCCGTTGAGATGAAGGTTGGCCTCTCTTACGTCAGCGAGGCGAACGCACGGATGAATCTTGCGAAGGAGATTCCGGGTTGGAATTTTGATGCGGTGCGTCAGGCAGCCCACAACCGATGGAACCACGACCTGAACCGGATCTCCGTGAGCGGCGGCACCGACGACCAGAAGCGGGTGTTTTACACGGCCCTCTATCACGCCCTTTTGCACCCCAATACCTTCAGCGACGTCAACGACCAATACATTGGATTTGACGACAAGATCCACCTGGCCAAAGGCTTCACTCAATACGCGAACTACTCCGGCTGGGACATCTACCGCAGCGAAATGCAACTGGTGGCGATGCTCTTCCCCAAAGAAGCAAGTGACATGGTGCAATCGTTGGTCATGGATGAACAACAGGGAGGAGGCCTGCCCCTTTGGCCCGTTGCCAATGACGAAGCTTGCCAAATGGTCGGCAATCCATCCCCGCCGATCATCGCTGACGCCTACGCCTTCGGCGCCAGAGCCTTTGACACGAAAGCCGCGCTTGCGGCCATGCTGAAAGGCGCCACCGACCCCAATGCCAAGGCAGTGTTTTGCCCGGAATGGGACAATCTCGATGATTATCTGAAATACGGCTACCTGGGTCCCGACACCCTCCGCTGGCACCATCGCCAAAGTGGCCCCTCTCATACGCTGGAGTTCACTGCGGCGGATTTTTCCATCGCCCAGCTTGCGCAAGCGATGGGAGACACCGGCACCTACCAGACCTTCATGAAAAGGGCACAATTCTGGAGAAACATTTTCGATACCAAAACCGGCTATATCGAACCGCGGAGGAAGGACGGCTCCTTTATCCCGGTGGATCCCGCAGCGCCCAAGTATTACGTTGAAGGAAATGCCGCGCAATACAGTTGGATGGTTCCTTACAACATGCGGGCATTGTTGGACCTGATGGGGGGAAACGCCAAAGTGGTGGAAAGACTGGATAAGTTCTTCACGGAGCTGAACGCCGGTGGTGATAAGCCCTATTTCTGGATCGGGAATGAACCCGTCTTCGCTGTCCCCTGGGCGTACGATTTTGCTGGAGCCCCTTGGGGCGCGCAGTCCGTTACCCGGCGCGTTGAACTGGAGCTTTTTACGCCTCAGCCCGACGGTGAACCTGGGAACGACGACCTGGGCGCCACATCCGCGTGGTATGTCTTCGCCGCGCTGGGCGTTTACCCGGCCATTCCCGGCGTGGGGGGACTGGCCCTGAACAGCCCTCTCTTCCCCCGCGCAACCATTCATCTTGGGAATGGAAAAACCGTAAGAATCGAAGGCGAAAATGCCTCCGCGTCGAATCCTTACGTCCAGAGTCTGCGCGTGAATGGCAAGTCTTCTGAAAAAACCTGGCTTCCCTACGATACCCTGAGCCAAGGTGCGACCTTGCAGTTTAAGCTCGGAAACACTCCCAACAAGGAGTGGGGGACCAAACCCGAGGATTCGCCTCCTTCCTTTTCGGAAGGTATGGAGGCCCCCGGCAAATAAAATCAGGAGTTTATGATGCGGAAGCCGATGCCATTATCCCTGCCGGTTCTCCTCCTTGCCGTAATGTTGCTCTCCGTCAGCGGTGAATTACGGTCAGGACAAACAGGTGCAAATACCCACGAGGGTTCAGGACCTGCTGATTATGTAAACACCTTTGTCGGAACCGCCGGACCCGACATGGGAAACACCTATCCCGGAGCGGCGCTGCCCTTCGGGATGATTCAGTGGAGTCCGGAGACTACCACCGGCTATATCCGGCGTGGCGGAAGTTATGTATATAGTGATGATACGATTCGAGGGTTCAGTCTCACCCACCTGAGCGGCCCCGGCTGCCCGGTGCTGGGAGACATTCCGATCCAGCCTGTGGTGGGCGGAGTGACGTCGTCACCGGCAACGGACGCCCTCGAATATTTGGCAAAATTCTCCCACCGCAACGAAGAGGCTTCACCGGGGTTCTACTCCGTGGGTTTGGACAACGGGGCGAAGGTCGAACTCACCGTCGCCACCCGTGCCGGCCTGGGGAGGTTTAGTTTCCCTGCTTCTCGGAGGGGTTCCAACATACTTTTCGACGTGGGCCACAATTCGACCGACGTCATGGACGCCTCGATTGAAATCGAAGGGACCAACAAGATTTCCGGCAGTGTATCAAGCGGTGCGCTTTGCCACAACGCTCCAAACCGTTACACGGTCTATTTCGTCGCGGAGTTCGACCGCCCGTTCTCGAGTTTCGGTACCTGGAATGGCTATACGGTGAACAAGAACCAACGTTCGGCGACCGGCCCTCACACGGGCGGTTGGGTGGGATTCGACCCCGCGACAAGCGGCGTTGTGGAACTCAGAATCGCACTCTCCTACGTCAGCGTGGCGAACGCCTGGGAGAATCTAAACCGTGATATGCCGGGCTGGGATTTTGATGCGGTGCGTGCGGCGGCCCGCAACAAATGGAATGACGACCTTGAACGAATCTCGGTAACCGGCGGCACCGATGACGAAAAACGGGTCTTCTACACGGCCCTCTACCATGCCTTCCTTCACCCCAACGTCTTTAGCGACGTCAACAACGAGTACGCCGGTTTCGACAAGAAGATCCATGTAGCCAAAGGCTTCACGCTGTACGCGAACTTCTCCGGATGGGACATCTACCGCTGCGAAGTGCAACTTCTGGCGATGCTCTTTCCCCAGGAAACCAGCGACATGATGCAATCACTGGTCGTGGATGCAGAACAGGGGGGTGGCCTGCCGGTTTGGGCCGTTGACAATGACGACGCCTGCCGGATGGTGGGTAGCCCCTCGTGCCCCATCATCGCGGACGCTTATGCCTTTGGCGCCAGAAACTTTGACACCCAGGCGGCGCTCGCGGCGATGCTCAAGGGCGCAACCCAACCCGGCGTGCATTGCAACCAATGCCAGGAATGGGACAGCCTCGATTATTACTTGAAATACGGCTACCTCGGCCCTGACACCCCTGGCCGGTATAGGACCGGTGGACCCTCGCAAACCCTGGAGTTCACGACCGCGGATTTCTCCATCGCGCAACTTGCCCAGGCGTTGGGCGATACGGCAACCTACCAGGTCTTCATGAAAAGGGCGCAATTCTGGAGAAACACGTTCGACACCAAGACCGGTTATGTCGAACCCCGTACCAAAGACGGATCATTTATCCCCGTCGATCCGGCCAACCACCAGTACTTCATCGAGGGCAACGCCGCCCAATATAGTTGGATGATCCCTTACAACCTACGCTCTCTGTTCGACCTGATGGGTGGGAATGCCAAGGTCGTGCAGAGGCTTGACACTTTTTTCACTGAACTGAATGCCGGGGGGGACCGCCCCTACTTCTTCATCGGTAATGAGCCAGTCTTTTCCGTGCCCTGGGCGTACGATTTTGCGGGCGCCCCCTGGGGTGCGCAGTCGGCAACCCGGCGCACAGAACTGGAACTTTTTACGCCCCAGCCCGATGGTGAGCCCGGCAACGACGACTTGGGGGCCACGTCCGCTTGGTACGTCTTCGCCGCACTGGGCGTGTACCCGGCCATTCCCGCCGTGGGGGGATTGGCCCTCAATAGCCCTCTCTTCCCAAGGGCAACCATTCATCTTGGAAATGGCAAGACCATAGAAATCGAAGGCGAAAATGCCTCGGCGTCGAATCCTTACGTCCAGAGTCTGCGCGTGAATGGTCAGCCTTCCGAAAAAACCTGGCTTCCCTACAATACCCTGAGCCAAGGCGCGACCTTGCAGTTTAAGCTCGGGAATGCTCCCAACAAGCAGTGGGGGACCAAGCCGGAGGATGCGCCTCCTTCCTTTTCGGAAGGCATGGAGGCCTCCGGCAAGTGAAACGCGGAAGCCATGAAGCTCGGCGGAATGATGTATTGTATTCCTCGCAGGGCTTCGCAGCCTTTGCCAGCCCTTGCGCCACGCAGTCCCTGAATTAAAATGCCTGGCGACGTGATGCATGCTGATTCTGTTGTTCAGTTCAGGAGTTTAGATGCGTAAGCCGATGCCATCATCCCTGCCGGTTCTCCTCCTTGCCGTGATGTTGTTATCCGTCAACGCTGAATCACGGCCGGGGCAAGCAGGTGCGAGTACACGCACGGAATCAGGACCCGCTGATTACGTAAACACTTTTGTGGGAACCGCCGGGCCCGACGCTGGGGCCACCTATCCCGGAGCGACGTTCCCTTTCGGCATGATCCAATGGAGTCCGGATACTTCCAATGGTTTCACGCGCAAGAATGTGGGGAGTTACGTTTACGATGACAACATGATCCGGGGTTTCAGCCTGACCCACCTGAGCGGCCCCGGCTGTCCGATGGCCGGCGATATTCCCATCCAGCCGGTGCTGGGGGAGCTCAATGTGTCACCCGCAACGGACCCGGCCGTCTATCGGGCCAGGTTTTCCCACGCCAACGAAGAGGCCTCACCCGGATATTATTCCGTGGGCTTCGACAACGGAATCAAAGTTCGCCTGGCCGCCACGCTTCGCGCCGGCATCGGCAAGTTTGCCTTCCCCGCATCCGCAGACTCCAACCTGCTCTTCGATCTGGGCCGCAATGCCACGGAGGTCTTCGACGCCACACTGGCCATCGATGGGCCGCGCAAGATTTCCGGCAGCGTTACGAGCGGCGCGTACTGCCACGCCGCCCATCGGTACACAATCTACTTCGCCGCGGAGTTCAACCGGCCCTTCACGAGTTTCGGGACCTGGAACGGACCCACCGTGAACAAGGGACAGCGTTCCGTGAAGGGAGCACATACGGGCGGTTGGGTGGGATTCGACACCACGCAGAACCACGACGTGGAGATGCGGATCGCCCTCTCTTATGTTAGCGTCGCCAACGCCTGGAAAAATCTCGACGCGGAGATTCCCGGCTGGGATTTCGACGCGGTACGCCAGGCCGCCCATAACAAGTGGAACCGCGAGTTGGGGCGAATCTCCGTCAGCGGCGGCGCCGACAGCGAAAAGCGTGTGTTTTATACGGCGCTTTACCACACCTTTCTGCATCCGAATACATTCAACGACGCAAACGGCGAGTACCTTGGCTTTGATAACAAACTGCACGTGGCCCGAGGCTTCACCCTTTACACGAACTACTCCGGATGGGACATTTACCGCACCGAAGTGCAACTGCTGGCGATGCTCGTGCCCAAGGAAGCCAGTGACATGGCGCAATCATTGGTGGTGGATGCGCAACAAGGCGGCGCGCTTCCCGTCTGGCCCGCTGCCAATGACGACGCGTGCCAAATGGTGGGCAGCCCGTCGTGCCCAATCATCGCTGATGCCTATGCCTTCGGCGCTCGCAGTTTTGACACCAAGGCCGCGCTCGCAGCGATGCTGAAAGGCGCCACCGAACCCGGTGTCCGCTGCAATCGTTGCTTGGAATGGGACAGTCTCGATACTTACTTGAAGTTTGGCTATCTGGGCCCCGACACTCCCGGCAGGCGGCCGCAAAGCGGACCGTCGCAAACCCTCGAGTTCACCACAGCGGATTTTTCTATCGCCCAACTCGCCCACGCCCTCGGGGACACGGCCACTTACCAGACCTTCATGCACCGGGCGCAATTCTGGCGAAACACATTTGATACCCAAATGGGCTATATTGAGCCGCGCAAGAAGGATGGCTCGTTCATCCCGGTGGACCCGGCAGCGCACAATTATTTTGTCGAAGGAAACCCCGCCCAGTACAGTTGGATGATCCCCTACAACCTGCGGGCGGTGTTCGATCTGATGGGCGGCAACGCCAAAGTGGTGCAAAGGCTTGACAACTTTTTCACGGAATTGAACGCCGGTGAGGACGCCCCCTATTTCTGGGTCGGGAATGAGCCGGTTTTTTCCGTGCCTTGGGCATATGATTATGTCGGAGCACCCTGGCGCACCCAAGCGGTGGTCCGGCGCGTCGAGACTGAACTCTTTACGCCCAGCCCGGATGGCGAACCGGGTAACGACGACCTGGGGGCCATGTCGGCCTGGTATGTCTTCGCGGCATTGGGCGTGTATCCGGCTATCCCGGGGGTGGGAGGATTCGCCCTGGATAGTCCACTTTTCCCTAGCGCGACGATACATCTTGGAAACGGCAAGACCCTAAAGATCGAAGGCGAAAATGCCTCCGCCTCAAATCCCTACATCCAAAGCCTGAGGGTGAACGGCAAGCCTTTCCAACACACCTGGGTCAGTTATGATACTTGGAGCCAGGGCGCGGCCTTGCAATTCAAACTCCGGAACACGCCTAACAAGGAGTGGGGAACCAAACCCGAGGACGCACCGCCTTCCTTCGGAGAAGTAGTCAGTAGTCAGTAGTCAGTAGTCAGTTGTGACGGACAACGGACCACGGACAACTGACAAGGAATGACAGGACGCCCAGGTCGATTGTGAAAAATACAGTTTAAGGAGTCAAAACTAAATTGCCTGACAACGTTGAAACCTTACATCCCAATGCTTCTGCTGCCCACGCGCACGTGGGCCTCTTTGATTTCGACGGCACTATCTCCCTGATCCGCTCGGGCTGGGTGGAAGTGATGGTGCCGATGATGGTGGAAATTCTCATGGAACTTCACACCGGCGAGAGCGAGGCCGCATTACGCGCGCTGGTGGAAGATTTCGTGGCGCGCCTCACCGGCGAACAAACGATCTATCAAATGATAGAACTTGCCCACCAAGTGGAGCTGCGAGGTGGCCAACCCCTTGAACCTCTTGCTTACAAGCGGATGTATCACGATAAGCTGATGGCAACCATCGAATATCGGCGCCAGGACCTTCGGCGGGGCGCAGTTTCGCCGGAGAAATATCTGGTGCCGGGAGCGCGCGCCTTTCTGGAATCCCTTTGCGATCGCGGCCTGAAATTGTATTGCGCCAGCGGCACCGATGAGGTCTACACTTTGGAAGAAGCCGGGCTGCTCGAGGTTCGGCAATACTTTCAAGGCGGTATTTACGGCGCGCAAGACGACTACAAGAGTTTTTCCAAAGAGATCCTGATTCGGCGCATGATTTCCGGACTCGAATGCAAGGGGGACCAATTACTCGGGTTCGGCGACGGGTACGTTGAGATCAAGAATGTGAAAGACGTGGGGGGAACTGCCGTGGGGCTCGCCACCGCGGAGCCGGAGTGCCACGTAGTGGATGAGTGGAAACGTAAACGGCTGGTAAGCGTCGGCGCGGACTTCATCGTCCCCAATTTCCTCTGCCGTGACGAACTCTTGGGAAGGTTGTTTCCAAACTCGTAGCTGAAAGCTCGCAGTTAGCTGACAGCTCACAGCCGACAGCTAACAGTGAGAATCTGCCGATGGTTGATGAGTTTGGACGTTCGGTTTTGCACTCTGCTCCACCTTGACTGTCGGCTGTAAGCTGTTGGCTGTCAGCTTCGAGAGGAGGCGTTATGAAATCAAAATATGAAACCTTCGACCGTTCGCAACTGCTGATCAAACCCTTGAGCGAGCGGAAGCACGACATGACTCTCGATTACATTCTAAAGCTCGATGAGCCGGCGCCCGAATTCTCTCATCCGCAGTTGCCGGCAGTGGCGCAACGGCTGATTGCGGCCCGGGACCGAGGCGCAGCCCGCATCCTGATGATGGGAGCGCACGTCATCAAATCCGGAGCCAGCCGCTATGTGATCGACCTCATCGAGCGCGGTTACCTTACGCATGTCGCCATGAATGGCGCGGGCTCGATTCACGATTACGAACTGGCGCGCATTGGCGCCTCCACGGAGAGCGTGGCGCGTTACATCCGCAGCGGTGAATTCGGTCTCTGGCGCGAAACCGGTGATTTGAATGACATCATTCGCGAAGCCGCGGAACTTTCGCTGGGCCTGGGTGAAAATGTGGGACGTCGTACGACAGAAAGCGATTTCCCCCACAAGGACCTCAGCATCTTCGCCGCCGCATATCGACATTCTGTCCCTGCCACCGTGCACGTGGGGATTGGCTACGACATCATCCACGAGCATCCAAACTGCGACGGCCAGGCGCTGGGGGCCGCCAGCTACCATGATTTCCTGATCTTCACCAAAACCATGGAAAAGCTGGAGGGCGGCATCATGCTAAACTTCGGGTCCGCCATCATGGGACCCGAGGTTTATCTGAAGGCGCTTTCCATGGTCCGCAACGTGGCGCACCAGCAGGGACGAGTGATCAAGAATTTCACCACTGCCGTCTTCGACCTGGTGCCGATTCAAGGGGACATTCACCACGAATTGCCCAAGACCGATCCGGGGTATTATTTCCGTCCCCACAAAACGATCCTGGTAAGGACCGTGGCCGATGGGGGAGAGAGTTTTTATTTTTGCGGAGACCATCGCGCGACCGTGCCTGCCTTGCGGCGCGCCCTATTGGAGCTGCAACCATGACCATTCCTGAAATTCTCAAGGGTATTAAGAAACAGCGCGCCCTGGTAGTGGGAGACATCTGCCTGGACCGCTGGTGCACTTACGATCCCGCCACCTCGGAGCCCTCGGCGGAAACCGGCATCCCGCGCCTGGGAATCGTGGCCTCGGAAGTCACGCCCGGGGGCGGCGGTACAGTGGCGAATAATCTCGCGGCGCTGCAACCGGCAAAGGTCGCGGTGCTGGGAGTCCGCGGGGACGATGGATTTGGCTTCGAGTTGGATCGCGCCTTGACCGAGCGCGGCATCGACGCCAGCCTCATGGTGGGGGTCCGCCAATGGCAAACCTTCACCTACACGAAACTTTTGAACAGTCAAACCGGCATCGAAGACCAGCCGCGGACAGACTTCATCAACACCAGGCCTCTCCCCGCGGAAGCGGAGCAGAGAATTTTGGCAAATCTGTCCTCCGCCATTGAAGGATTTGACGCCGTGCTGGTGGCCGACCAGGCAGAGACCTCGGCAGGCGGAGTCGTAACGCCGGCCGTGCGCGAGGCGCTCATCGCCTTGGCCGCAAAGTATCCGGAAAAAATCTTTCTGGCGGATTCGCGCCGGCGCCTGCACCTGTTCCGCAATTTGATGGTCAAGCCGAACCACAGCGAGGCGGAGGCCGCGTGCAAGGCGCTTTTCGGAAGCGTGGATTTCAAGCGGCTGCGCGAAACTCTGGGAGCCAAGGCGCTCTTCTTGACGCACGGCCCCAAGGGCGCGCTGGTCTTCGAAGAAGGCAAAGAAACCTGGTCCAAGCCGCGCGCGGTGGAAAAGCCCATGGACATTTGCGGGGCCGGCGATAGCTTTGCCGCGGGAACGGCGCTGACCATGGCCGTTACCCACGACCCCGTGGAGGCCGCGAGCTTCGGCAATATCGTGGCCTCGATTACGGTCATGAAAAAAGGGACGGGCACGGCATCACCCCAGGAAATCCTGGCCGCCGTGGCGAAGGATTAAACAGGAGCAAGGCGTGGACCGACGGGAATTCATGAAGACCCCGGTGCAGGGCGCGTTGGCCGCCAGCCTTTTGCAGGGCCAGCCAACTCCGGTGCACACGGAAGCGGCGAAGCCGCCGCCCAACATCCTCTTCATTATGGCCGACCAAGTGACGCCCTTCATGCTGGGTCCTTACGGCCAGAAAGTTGCCCGCACACCGAATCTCGACCAACTCGCACGCACCGGCACGGTTTTCGATTCCGCCTACTGCGCCAGCCCACTCTGTGTGCCAAGCCGCATTGGCATGTTCACGGGCCGCATGCCGCACAAAGTGGAAGGCTACGATAATGCGTCCGAATTTGGCGCGCACATCCCCACCTTCGTCCACTACTTAAGACGCGCCGGTTACCGGACGGCGGTCGCGGGTAAATGCCACTTCGTTGGTCCCGAGCAGAAACACGGATTCGACGAGCGGCTTACCCCCGATATCTTCCCCGCAGGTTTTTCCATGCTTCCCGACTGGCGGCGAGGGCCTGTCTTTAACCAAGGCACCTCCGTCGGGGCCCAGTTGCGGATGCTGGGGCCATCCACATGGACGCAGCAACTCGGCTATGACCAGATGACTTTTGACCGGGTAATGGCGTGGCTGCGGGAGTACTCGCTGCGCCCTGATCCGCGCCAGCCGTTTTTCCTTAATGTGTCGTTCACTCAGCCGCATGATCCCTTCACCACCACCCAGGAATTCCTCGATCTCTATAAGGGCGTGGAAATCCCTCTGCCCCAGGATTATGGCGATATCCGCAGGCTCAGCCCCACCTACGACTGGTTCGAGATTCATCACGGAATTAATCGCGTGCAGCTTACCGCAGCGAGAATTCGGGAGGCGCGCCGGAATTACCTGGGCATGGTTTCCTGGGTCGACGACCGCGTGGGAAAGCTTCTGGCTGAACTTCAGCGCTTGCAGTTGGACCAGAACCTTGTAGTTTTCTTCACCAGCGATCACGGAGAGATGCTGGGGGAACATCACCAGTGGTCCAAACGTTTGATGCTGGAATGGTCCAGCCGCGTTCCCCTGATCGTCAGTGCGCCCGGACTTTTGCCCGAAGGGAAACATGTCAGTGCGCCGGCCTCGCTCATTGATCTGCTGCCCACCTTCGCGGACCTGGCTCACACCAAAATTGACACGGAGGTGGACGGTCGCAGCCTTTTGCCGTTGCTTAGCGGGGCGAAAAGCAGCCACGAGCGCACGGCTATTGCCGAGTATCTCGGCGAAGGGACGATTGAGCCCATCCGAATGATTCGGAGGGATCAATACAAATACATCACCGTCAACGGCTATCCGCCTCAGCTTTATGACCTTCAAACCGATCCAAATGAAAGTGTGAATGTGGCCGGACGCGCCGAGTATTCCCAAGTGGAGGCACAACTCCGCGTGTTGGCCGAAAAGGATTGGGACGGACCAGCGCTTAAGAAAGCGGTGATGCAAAATCAGCAGGACCGTCTAATGGTTCGTTCCGTTAAGGGCGACGGAATCACGCCGGATTGGAATTACGAACCGATGGAGACAGGCCCTTATGATCCATTATCCGATTTCGCCGCCAACCGGCACGAATCCTAGTTCCGAGGAGGACTTCATCATGAGCAATTTTTCAATAGCCAAGAAGAAAGTTGAAGGTCACACGACTTATCATTTGAGGGACCGCAAACGGAAAATGGATTTTGGCCTTGTCCCTGACATCGGCAACTGGGGTTACAGCCTCAAGGCCAATGGGAAAGAGGTATTCTACGCGCCCGTGTCGCTCGAGCAATACATCAAGGATCGCGGCCTGGGCAGCGGCAATCCGCTGATGGCCCCCTTCGCCAACCGGATCGATCGGGACTATTACTATTTCGAAGGCAAGAAATATCTTCTGAATGGCGATCTGGGAAACTTCCTGCGCACTTCCCCCACCAACTTTCCTATTCACGGCCTGCTGTCCTATGATCAGCGGTGGGAAGTGGTCAAGACGAGCGCCTCCGACTCCACCGGCGCGGCGATTACTTCGCGAATGGACTTCTACAAATATCCCGACCTGATGGCGCAGTTTCCCTTCGCCCACATTCACGAGGTTACCTACCGGCTGAAGGAGGGGAAACTGGAGTGTGCGACGAAGATTACCAATGTTGGTAATTCCAATATGCCGATACACTTCGGCTACCACCCGTATTTTGTGCCCGACGGGCCCCGCGAGCAATGGACGCTCCACGTGGCGGCGAAGCAGCATTGGATTGTGCCGCCGGAATTGATTCCTACCGGCGAGTTGGAACCCGCCGAGAAGTATCTGCCCGGCTGCACGGGGACGCTGACTTTGGGGAATACCTTCATCGACGCGGGATTCACGGACCTGGTGCGGGATAAGGATGGACTGGCGCGCTTCTGGGTGGCCGGCGCCACGCGCAAGGTGGAAGTTGCCTTCGGTCCGGAATTCACCACCGCCGTTTGCTATGCTCCCCTCGAATGGCAATACGTTTGCATCGAGCCCCAGACCGGGCCCACCAACGCTTTCAACCTGAACCATGAAGGGAAAATTTCGAGCTTGCGTACTCTCGCGCCCGGGAAGACCTTCCAGGGGGCGTACTGGTTTATTCCCACGGGGTACTGAGGATCGTAGGGGCGATCCTTGTGGTCGCCCAGGGCAGGCACAAGGCCTGCCCCTACGAACTCACTTCGCGAATAGCTCCATTTCCGTAAGCTGCGAAATGATGTGGCCGATCAGAATGTGGGATTCCTGAATGCGCGGAGTCTCGCTCGAGGGCACGCAGAGGCAGTAGCGTGAGACCTCCTGCAACATGCTTCCGAATTTACCGGTTAGAGCAACGGTGACCAATCCCTTGGCCTTTGCCACGGCCAGCGCCTTCAGAACGTTGGGGGACTTCCCGCTGGTGGAGATTCCCACGGCTACATCGCCGGCTGAGCCCAAAGCCTCAATTTGCCGGGAAAACACATTTTCGTAAGCGTAATCATTGCCGATTCCCGTGAGCGCGGAAGTGTTCACGGTCAGGGCGAGCGCCGGCAGCGGGGTGCGCTCCATCTGGAATCTCCCCACGAACTCCGCGGCAATGTGCTGCGCGTCAGCGGCGCTGCCCCCATTGCCGAATAAGAGAATCTTGTGCCCGTGGCTCAACGCCGAGACGAACTCCTTGACCACATCAGCAATTTGGCTGAGCAGATGTTGGTCCTCAAGCAGCGCTTGCTTGACCTTGATACTTTCTTGGATCGAAGTTGTTATTAGGGCGTCCGTGCCAGAACTCATCTTAAAACCTCCGCAAGAATGATTGTGTAGCGGCGAGTTTACCTCGCCACATTGTGACGCTGTGGCGGCGAGTTAATCTCGCCGCATGGCGGCGTAAAGCCGCCTCTACCTCAAAAATCCGATTCCGCAAATGTGACCGCAAAGGTTAATGGTAACACAAAGGCCGGAGGCTTCTGCGCGGGACTCATGCCTAGACTCGTTCTTGAAGGTGGGGAAAACGCCTCGCTGCTGTCACTGAGTTGCCGTGGCAGGCGCCAACACTGCTCACTTAGGGCGCAATCCCACCCGCACTTGCGCGAAGCGCCTTGGACTGCGGTAGCAGCAGCTACCGCCTTTCACCCCTGCTCCGTATACTTTAGCCATATGAACCGAAGGCGGTAGCTGCTGCTACCGCAGTCCAAGGCGGTCTTCGCCCGCAATCAGAATTCCCTAACCCCTTCAATCCAGCGATTGCATGTAAAGGCGTTCAGTCGTACATTATCGGGCGGCGGAGGAAGAAGATCTCCGTTTTATCAATCCCGCATCCTCCTCCCGCGAGCCCGACGGGTGCTCGCTGGTGAAGGGTGCGCAATTGGAGGCGCCAATGTTCAGGTTCCGATCTTACGCTTACATATTTGTGATCGCAGGAGTCCTGGTCTGCTTGACGGCGAGGATGCCCGGGCAAAGCAAGCCGAAAGGGGAAATTGATCTGGTGGGATACGCGCACACCGATCTTTCCTGGCTCTGGCCCCACAGTGAAACGATTCATGCAGTTCTTCCGCTGACCATTAAGAGTGTCTTGAAGATGATACAAGAGCATCCGGGCATGGTTTATGCCATGAGTGCCGCCCAAGCTTATAAGTGGACCGAGCGCTACTACCCTGATCTTTTCGCGCAAATCTCCCAGAAAATTGCCTCGGGGGAATGGGAGGTGGTGGGCGGGTCGTGGGCCGAACACAGCACCAACATTCCCAGTGGCGAGTCCCTGGTGCGCCAGCATCTTTATGCCAAGCGATATTTCAAGGAAAAGTTCGGCGTGGACGTCAAGACTGGCTGGCTGCCGGACACCTTCGGCTTCAACTGGAACTTGCCCCAAATCTACCACAAGTGCGGGATCGATTATTTTGTAACGTTCAAATTGCAATGGCAAATCAACCGCAATGACCCGCCCGTCCCCTTCCCTTATCACCTTTTCTGGTGGGAGGGACCGGATGGCTCGCGGGTTCTAGCCTTCCTCACGGTGGGTGGTTACGCCCAGCCGGTCCAGCCCGAGCAGATGCTGGAAGCCTTGAAAACCCTGGAAACGATGCACAATGTGGATAAACTCTTAGTCCTGTATGGCAAGGGCGATCACGGGGGCGGGCCCATGCCGGACATGATGGATCGCGCCGTGACGCTGATGCACGACCCCAACTACCCCACCGTCCGCTTCCTCAAAGGCGTGGATTACTTCCATGAAATCCAAGCCCTGCCGCAGAGCAAGGATTTTCCCGTGGTGGACGATGAACTCTACGTCAAGACGCACCGCGGGACTTTCACTACCGACTCGCAGGTGAAGCGCGACAATCGCCTGAGCGAAGTGTTGTTGATGAACGCGGAAAAATTCTCCCTGCTCGCTTCGCAATTCGGGCAGCCTTATCCCCAGGATCGCCTTCAGGAATTGTGGGAGAAAGTGCTTTTCGGGCAGGTCCACGACAACATTGATGGTTCCGCGGCTGCCGAAGTCTATCGGGATGCGGCAACGGATTATGGCGATATCAAGTATGCGGGCGGAAAGGTGCTGAACTCGGCCCTCGCCACCATTGCCAAACAGGCGAACACGCAGGGCCAGGGCAGCGCTGTGCTGATCTTCAACTCCCTGCCGTGGGAACGCACCGGCCTCGTGACTCTCGATGCGAGTTACTTCGTCGGGCTCAAGCATTTCAAAATTACCGATGCCGCCGGGCACGCTGTGACTTATCAGATCGAAGGCCAGGAAGGGTCGGCCAAGGCGATTTTCTTCGCCGGGAAAGTTCCCGGCATGGGGTACAAGGAATATCACGTGGTGGCCAGCGACGCGGCGCCTGCGTTTACCAGCGATCTTGTGGTCACAGGGCTGACTTTGGCCAATAGCCAGGTTGAGGCTGTCATCGATCCCGAATCCGGCAATCTGAAATCCTTAAAGAAGCGCGGCATGGATATGAATTTCCTGCGCGAGGACAATTCCGGTGCGGCGCTGGAGGTTTGGGAAGACAAGCCACCCAAGGCTCCGGCGGGCGAGCCGGCGTGGAATATTTATTTGGGCGCGGACAACAAACTCGATAAGGCCGAAAGCGTGAAAGTGGTCGAAACCGGCCCCGTGCGCGCCGTGGTGCAAGTGAAGAAGTCTTTTGGCGATTCCAAGTTTGTCGAGAACATCGTCCTCTACAGCTACGCCGACCGCGTGGACTTTGAGCTGAGCGTCGATTGGCACGAAAAATACCGCTTCGCCAAAGTGGCGGTGCCGGTCAGCTTCCAGAACGTTTACGCGACATTCGAGATTCCCTACGGCGCTATTCAACGCTACGACTGGACAATTAAGGAGGACCCCGGCATCCGCATGACGGCGCCTCCGCGGGGGTGGGAAATCGCCGATCGCACCAAATTTGAAGTGGCGGGGCAGCGCTGGGCGGACGTCAGCAACCAGGCCGGTGATTACGGCGTCACCTTGCTCAACGATTCCAAGTATGGATTCTCGTACCAGGAGAATACGCTGCGCATGAGCCTGATCCGCGGTCCGCGCCGCGGGTACCCCTCGATGCCTGACACCTGGTCAGACCAGTCAGACGACCCGATCGTGGGCATCCACCACATCAAGTACGCGCTCATTCCTCATCGCGGCGCCTGGCAGGACGTCAATGCGACGCGACGAGGCGCTGAGTTCAATGCACCTCTGTTGCCGAAATCAGAACCCTCCCACGCCGGGCAGCTTGCCACCTCTTACAGCGCGCTCGACGTAGCCCCTTCGAGCGTCACCGTGGAATCCGTTAAGAAAGCCGAGGACTCCAACGAGTACATCGTCCGGCTGTATGAGACCGAGGACAAAGCCTCCACCGCCGTCCTCAACTTCACGCACACTCCACGCACCGCGCGTGAAACCGACATGATGGAATGGGATAAGTTCGTACCTTCGAAATCGTTTGCGATCAAGGGAACAAAAGTTATTGTCCCCGTGAAACCTTTCGAGATAAAGACCATTCGGGTCGGGTTCTGAAAAAGGAAGAAATCATGAACTCCCGAGTATCGCGCAGAAACATGCTGAAAACCGTGGGCGTGGCGGCCCTGCTGGGCCCGTCGCCTGGTGGGGCAGGCCTGCCGGTCTTGCGCCAGGAGGGCTTGGACACGCCCAAGATCTGCCTGGAAATCAACGGAAAGGTCGCGGCCGGCTACCTGAACGAAACCGGGATGCGCCGGGTGAAGCAACTGGGAGTAAACCATGTGGCCATGGGAGGGCCGGAGATCCCCTGGGAGGAGAGCCAAATCCGCGCCCTTGTGGACCGCCTAAAATCAGGTGGCCTGACTTTGGGTAATCTGATGATCTCGGGGTTCACCAACACTCTCTACGGAAAGCCTGGCCGCGACGCGGAAATTCAAAAGGTCCAGCAGTCCATTCGGGCGGCGGGGGCAGCCGGAGTTCCGGTGGTGGAGTACAACTTCTATGCCCACCGATTAGTGGAGGGATACTACGCGGAAACCGGCAGGGCGGGCGCGGGCCTGACGGCGTTCGATTACAACCGGGTTAAAGACCTGCCGCCACTTCCGGACGAGGGCGCCCACAACCTGGAAGAAATGTGGAAAAACATCACTTACTTCCTGAAAGCGGTCGTGCCGGTGGCGGAGCAGTCGGGAGTCCGGCTGGCTTTGCATCCCAACGATCCCCCGGCGCCCCTCAGCCGCGGGTCGGAACAGATCATGGGAAACCTGGCGGGCTGGAAGCGCCTGATTGAGATCGTTCCCAGCAAGTCCAACGGGATCACTTTTGACTGCGGCGTGACGCGGGAATTAGGGGAAGATCCGGTGGAAGTGTGCCGCTATTTCGGAAGCCGCGACCGCATCAATCACGTGCACTTCCGCAACGTCCGTGTCGAGACCCCGCGCGAGAAATACACGGAAGTCTTTCTCGACGAGGGCCAGGTGGATATGTTCGCCGTGATGAAGGAACTGGTGCGGCAGAAGTATCCACGCCTAATCTACCCGGAACATCCCCGCGGGCTCGACGCCGACCGCGAAGTCGCCGGCTTCAAGTCCCATTACCCGGGCGGAGGGTCTTACGTCGGTTATGCCTTCAACGTGGGCTATACGCGGGCGATGCTCCAGGCCTCCTTGGCGTCATAAAATGATGTTACCGTAGACCCATCAACACAACTTTCACCCACTACCGAATCATTCACCACGCTGGGACGCTTTGGGGGTGCCGAAGGGCGGGGCTTCAGCCCCGCCCTTCCCTGGAGTTTCTAGATTTCTGATGGGGGCCTTCCCGGATCGGACCCTTAGAGATGGCAGCGCGGACCACATCTACGGTTTGGCGACAATACGACCAAGTTGCCACCAACATTAGCGAAGGAGCGGCGACGCACTCGGATTATTTGCGAATACCCTGCCATCCTGGACTTCCGGATAGCCCGCCACTGATGAGGTTGGACGAGCTTACGCAATTGCCCTTCCGCAGTCGAACCATCTCCGATCTAATTTTGATTCGCCACTTCTCCCAAGATGCGCCTCTTGCAGAGATTCATCCCCGACTTTAGAATAAAGCCATGCTATGGGAAGGCAGACCCCTTCGAGACATTCGCGAGATCGATGTTCGTAGGGTCCTCGAATCCGGTCTCGAAGAACACCTGCAACTGGAGTACAAGAGCGCGTTGTACGAGGACAATGATCGAGGCAGGCGAGAGTTCCTTCTGGACATTTGCATGTTTGCCAACACATCCGGCGGCCTTTTGCTTATCGGCGTACCTGAACGACGGGATGAGCAAGGGCAACCGACCGGAGCGCCCGATCCCGCGGGATTACTTGGGCTGGAAGTGCTAAACCCCGAGGCAGTGTTAAACGCGTACGATGCCCGGGTCATGGAAGCAATTGAGGAGCGGCTGCCGCTTGAAGCGGCCTCTATCGATGTGGGGGATGGGCGCCGGTTACTTGCAATCCGGGTTTCCAACAGTGCTAGAAAGCCACATTCCGTAAGGCATCAGGGCCACATCTATTTTCCGGCCCGTCGCGAGCGACAGCGTTACCATCTGACAGTGCGAGAAATCAAAGAACTCGTCATGAGAACAGCCAGCCGTCTCCAACAGTCTGAGGAATCATTAGACAGTTCGTTTTTTGGCGTACCGCGAGTGGGCGATCTGCCATATCTGATTATCGGAATGATTCCAGCATTCTTTGAGGATTTCCTAGTTGACGTGAGAGCTGACAACGTCCGTCTAGCTCTTGGAAATTTCAGTCGCACCGACCGTCCCGAGTTCAGCAACCCCGTCTATACTTTCGACGGCATTGAACGGCGCGAGAATCGATTTGAGTATACCGTCCGGTTACGACGTAATGGTTTGCTGAATACTAGCCAACAGTTGCCGCTGATCCGTCAGCAAGATGGGCATCAATTTTCCCCAACAGCGGTGGATATTCTCCTCCGCCATTTTGTGTCGAGGGCAAGTGCGATTTATGAAGCAGCTGCTATCGGCCCCCCCTATGTCCTGGGCATGATGCTGAGGACTCAACGACCGTTAACGGCAGTCTACGCTGCAGTCGGTGGCGGCGAGCATCATACGGAACCAGTGCCGCCTTGCGATTACCACTTTCCATATATGCAACTCGACGACCTTTCCAGCACTGATAGAATAATCCGACCATTTTGCGATCAGGCACACCAGATGTTTGGCAGAGAGGGGTCTCCGAGCTTTAGTGCTGAGGGTGTGTGGGTCGCGCGCTACCTGTAGACCGGGTACCGCGGCTCTTCGTCATCGGGTATTAATAGGCTTGTGGCGTTTTCATGTTAAGAACCGCAGGGGAAGTCAAACTGCGACTACCTTTGCGCTACCCCGCTGGCGAGCACACGCTGTGGAGAATCTCGGAATATGGAATTTGTCGTGGGAATCCCATTCCATTTGGAATTGGATAAATGCTATTATATTGTCGTTGAACGCCAATTCCGTCTGAAAGCAGAAGGCGTGAGGAGGGCATCATGAGCAAGAAGGATGCGCCGACTAGTCCCCCACCTCCGAGTCGCGCCTCTGCCGTCTTCGAAGCCATAAAGTTAGACTTCAACACGATCAAGATCATAGTCCTCACTGCGGCCGTTGTGACTGTCCTAATCGCTACGCCCCTTGTCCTTGTTCTCAGCAAATTCGTGACATTCGACGCGTTGGATGACCGCTTTAAGGTTACGGACAGTGTGCGGCCAAAAATCCTTCAGACCATAGCGGAGGGGCTCGACACCGGATACTCAAAGAATTTCATTATTTCCTCGAGTTCGACTGACAACACAATGCTCTTTTACGCCTCGCAGGGCCAGAAAGTCACCCTCTCAATAAGCGCAGAATCAATAGGCCCTTTTCCACAAGTCTCAGTCTATCTGAACAATTGTCCCATCGAGCGGGAGCCGCGGAGTGAGCGGTTTAATTGGTACGAAAAGGACATGACTTCACTATTGAAGTCGTATATGTGTGGCCCCGATGAACCAAACTTGCATACTTTAAGGATTGTTGTGTCCGGTGGCGTGCAAAGTGGTACAGAGCTTCAGATGAAATGTCTCGTCTTGGTATATCAGCGTATTCATGACCCTCCAAAGGAGCAACTCCCGAAATGAGAAAAGTTCTCCTCGCGATGGGCATTTACTTGTTCGCCTATTCGACGCCGGTAACCGGCGACTTTGTCTGGTCTGCGCTCCGGCCTGGCTTGGAAATGGAACAGGGGCAATTTCAGGATCATGGCAAATCGGTCAGATTTGTCCTTCTTAGGTGTGACCCAGCAAGAAACGTAGTTCGGGTTGTCGATACATTTCATGAGATCGGCAAAGGCAACGCCTTGGCCGCCTTTAGCCTCCGTGAAGTTATGATGAAAACAGGCTCTCTGTTGGCTGTGAACGCCGGGACGAGCTATTCTTACTCTCTGCCGATTCCAGGGGGATTGCTGCTAACGCATGGCAAAATCATTACTCCGGTAAATCGGCAAGCACACAACAGCGGCTTTCTATGTGTGGCCAGCGACCGACTGGTCATTACAGACCTTTCCGGATTGAGACCTGAAAATTGCGCATATGCGGTACAAAAGGGGCCGCTAATCTTTCGCGAAACTGCAGCGTCGGTAAGCGACTTTAACCATAGGACCGTGATAGCGGTCGATGAGCAGCAGAGGTTGCTGATCCTTATTACTGAGGATGCGGCTTCATTACCCGGGATTGCTGCGTTTCTTTATGCTTCTTCCCCCGAACTGAATGTTCAGTCGGCCCTTAACATGGAGGGCGGCGCTACCAGCGGATTACTGATTGCGCCAGAGTTGAAGGCTCAACCTAGCGAGGTGGGAAATGTGGATGGGTTGGTAGCTTCCGCGATTGCGGTGTATTCGAGAAAGGCGCAGTAGATACCAGCTCGTGCTAACGGATTCACTAGCCTGATTGTGCAAATCGCCGATAGCTTCCGAACAAATTCAGGCTGACCGATACCGCAAAATGAGTCCGGTACGAATAATCGGCAAGGTGAATATCTTATCCTGACGCTTCGCCGTCGGTCCTCTCGACGACGTAGTCGGAAACCTCCCACTTGGCCGTAAAACGTTAGGTCTCTATCGGAAATGCCCCGACACGTGAATGCCGATGAGAGCGGAAAAGTGGGTTCGGGGCATTGCCGATAGAGCCGTTTGAAGGAAGCCTACTTTGGCAGTGCAATTGCTTA
>Ga0181527_1000839_pt1 | contig 34101 bp, 32 predicted proteins | sample PEATcosm2014_Bin_30_FD_119762 | JGI IMG/M metagenome (GOLD analysis project Ga0181527, IMG submission 119762) | Peatland microbial communities from MTU Mesocosm Facility, Houghton, MI, USA - PEATcosm2014_Bin06_60_metaG | ecosystem: Environmental > Terrestrial > Soil > Wetlands > Peat | place...
AGCAGCAGGCTGCCAAACAGCTTTGTGAACGTCTCCACCGGTCGCCCTTTCATGTTCTCGTCTGGACAACAAGATCATCGGACGGGCAACCGGTGGGGTCAAATTTCAAATATGTTTGGCTAGGTTTCAGGAGAACCATAGGTGGCTTACCGCACTATCCAACTCTACAAATACATCAAGTTGCCCGACCTTGGGTGGCACTATTGCAAGGCGGTGTTCCACGAGAACAATCGCATCAAGGCTCACGCCGTCAAGACGCCAGTCGGCGAACAAACCATCAAAGATGGCAACCACTGCCTCTATTACAACCGCAAGTGGGAGCCGGTAGACAACAACCCTGCTAAGGCCCAGCGCCTGCTGCTGAAGAAGCGGGGTGAGCTTCTGGCGGTCGCGAACGGCGGAACTGTAGTTCAGGCGCAAGAAGAGGGGCCCAAGGTATCCGGTACTCTACAAATTGCCTTCGAAGCTTGGGTACAAGACTTCATCGACGGCGGAGCCCACGCCGACACCATCGCGGCCAAGAGGTTGGTCGCCAAAGACTTCCAAACGTCGTGCAAAGTGAAGACGCTGGCAGCGGCGACGCGGCAGATGTGCCTTCCCTTTGGCGCCAAACTCTTCCTCTACATCGCAGGGAGAAATGACACCAGCCCCACCACCCATGCCTGCTTGGATCGTCGCTTTGAATTTGTATTTCTTCATCGCTGCACCAACTCTGCAATCCGCGTCCCCCGGGCACGCACCCGCAATTCAACTACTTTCCCACGGAACCGGAATTCATTCAAGATGGCTGTTGAGGAGGCACTTGCAGGGGCCAAGGCCCGTGCGTTCATAGCAAACAGGCACCCATCCTGACCGCCCCTCTGGTTCGCAGAAGTTGGGCAAGGATGGGATGGCTGTGACAAAAAGCCGCATGCCCGATCAGGGCCGCACTTACACCAACTTGGCGTCGAGCATGATCTCGGTGTTGTTGGCGAATAGCTTGGAGATCGGACAGCCGCCCTTGGCGTCCGCCGCGGCCTTGTCGAAGACTTCCTGGGTGGCGCCGGGAACGCTGGCGGTTGTGGTGAGCGCGATCTTCGTGATGGCGAAGCCCGCATCGGTCTTGGCCAACGTGACCGCCGCGTGGGTTTCGATCTTCTCCGGCGTCAACCCCGCGCCGCCCAACTGCGCGTCCAGGGCCATGGAGAAGCAACTGGCATGGGCCGCGGCGATGAGCTCTTCGGGAGTGGTGCCCGAGTCGGCGCCTTCAAACCGTGTGGCGAAAGAGTAGTTCGCATTGCTCAGCACGCCCGTCGCCGTTGAGATCGTGCCCTTGCCTTCCTTCAGTGAACCTGTCCAAACCGCACTTGCCTTGCTTGCCATTGTCCCTCCTTGGGGTTCTAAATTCCGGATGTTGTAGATGTTGTGGATTGACCGGTGCGCCGCCATGAGGGGAAGTCCGGGGGCCACCACAGAGTTGATGCATGAGGCGCCTGCGGGGATGCCGCGACGCAGGTTGCCTTTCCTCCTATGCTAATCTGTCCAGCATGTTGCCACAGCGTCCCCGCGCCTTCGATCCCGATTTTGCCACAGAAATCTCACATCCCGGTTCGACTGGCCCCGATGGCCCGGATGGGGCGCCGGTCGAGCACCACTGTCAGATTTGCCCCAACTGTGCGCACCGGCTCACGGGCCACGGCTGCAAGCTGGTCTGCACGCAGTGCGGGTATTACATGAGCTGCGCGGACTATTACTGAGGATTGCGCGTCCAGCTAAAACCTGGGACTGAGTCTCTCCGCCCAAATTCACCGACCACTACTGGGATTGGTTCGCCTTGCGTGCGGCTTCGAACTCGTCGCCGGAAAGCCATTCCTCGGTTTTGGGCTGCGCGCTGGCCAGTCAGCCAAGCACAAAGCCGAAGCGGGCCAGCTTGGCGTTGCCGCGGAAGTTCCTGTCCGCACAGTACTCGTCGAAGGGCTGGTGGAAGTGGTGGGCTACGTAGTCTTCGGACTGCTGCCGGCCCCACTCCGGGGCGTGGCCCTCCAAGAGTTCTCACATGGGGGTTGGTGCGGTTCATTCCGGTAATGGCTTAAGAAACAGAAAATGCCCCTTCAGACTACGTCGTCCTCGGTCTGCGGAGCAATGACGTCCAGCGCCGCGCCTGAAAGCAGATGGGCACGCGTAAGCACCTTGCGGGCCAGCCCGGTCAGTGCCACGCCGGCAGCCTCGCCGAGCGGAACCCAGCGCCGCTCGCCACCGGCCACGGTCATCGCCTCCACATCGTCCTCAAAGACGGTGCGGATGCGCACGTAATAGTTCACCTGCATGATGGCGTGGCGTACGGTCATGCGCAGCTCCTCCTCGGGAACAGCTGTATCTCTCAGGGCAGGCAGCTCCCACAGGCCGGGCATTACGGTAAGCGAGGCGGGCCGTTGCTCCAGCAGTACCTCCCGGTTGGCTTGGCCAGGCTGCCGGCCGGTGCGCACGCTGAGCGCGTGAGCTACCTCGCGGCTCAGCATCCGCGGCCGGGGCGCCGTCTTGTGCTCGCCCTGGGTCTTGCAGTCTCCGGCCACCGGGCAGGCCAGGCATTGCGGATTGCGCGGCAGGCAAACCGTTGCTCCCAGTTCCATGAGCGCCTGGTTGAACTCGCCGGGCTGCGCGGGGTCCACAAGTTGAGCGGCCAGGTCCTCAATCCTGCGCTTGAGAGTGGCGCCGCCGCTCCGGCTCCCAAACTCCCATCCTTCCAACCGGCACAGCACCCGCTCCACATTGCCGTCCACCACCGGTACCGCTTCCCCATGAGCGATGCTGGCGATCGCGGCGGCCGTGTAAGCGCCAATGCCGGGCAGCGTGCGCAGTTCCGCGGCGCTGGCCGGCAGGTTGACCTGGTGCTGGTTGGCGACAAACTTCGCTGCCTTGTGCAGCATGCGCGCGCGGCGATAGTAGCCCAACCCGCTCCACAAGGCCAGAACATCCTCCTCCGGCGCCAGGGCCAATGAGACGAGCGTGGGGAATCGTGCCAGAAAGGCCTGGTACCGCTCCACGACCACGGCTACGCGCGTCTGCTGCAGCATGATCTCGGCGACCCAGATGGCGTAGGGATCGGGGCTGCGCCGCCAGGGCAGATCCCGCCGGTTGCGCGCATACCACGCCAACAACTGGCGCCGCAGCCTGGCGGTCTTCCCGGGTTCCCGGTCCTGCTTGACCATGGGCCCAGCTTAAGGCATTTCCCTCGAGGTGTGTTCGCCAGCGCTGAGCAGAGCGGCTCAGCCTTCCATTCCGCAAAGGGGTCAGAACCTGTTCCGGTCCGGAATGGTTCCCAAATTGAGTACTCTGTTCCACAAACGTGGGATGTTCATCGGATCGAGGTTCAGTAACCATGGTAATGTTACTCGAACCCCTTGAACCCCTTGCTCAAAGCTGCATCGCGCGAGTTGGCACAATCAATGTGGAAGCACTTCCGGAGCGCTGCATCCGTGAGCAGGGATCCTTCAGGACACCGGGAGCCTACTTCAATCTGTTTGGAGGTATTTCATGAAGCAAACCGCACTCTTACTCTCCCTTTCATTGCTGGCCGCGCCCTCGGCGCTCATGGCCCAGTCCTACTCATCCTCCTCGAGCCTGGTTGCCGCGGAAGCAAGCCCTGACGGCGGGGCCGGCCAGACAGCTTCGCCCGTCAAAGGTCCGCGCGACTCCGTAGGACCGCTTTCGCGGATTGCCGTGGGCGCCGGCCTGTCACCGCTGGGCATCCAACTGCAGGCAGCGACCAACCTCAGCAGCCACTTCAACCTGCGGGCCACCGGCAACTTTTTCAACTACTCCACCAACTTCACCAACAGTGGGATCACCGCCAACGCCAAGCTGAACCTGGCTTCCGCCGGCGCCTCGGTGGATGCCTATCCCTTCCGCGCGGGCTTCCGCATCAGTCCCGGCCTTCTGTTCTACAACGGGAACCAACTCACAGCCACCACCGCCGTGCCCGGTGGAACCAGCTTTACCCTCAACGGCACAACCTACTACTCGGCCAATGCGAATTCGACTACGGGCGCCACTCCCGTGAACGGAAACGCTGCCGTGGGCCTGAACACCACCAAGCCGGCCTTCACCATCACGACAGGCTGGGGCAATATGATCCCCCGCAACGGTCATTGGTCGTTCCCGTTCGAGATTGGCGTCGCCGTCATTGGAGCGCCCAGCGTTAATGTGAATCTGGGAGGCTGGGCCTGCTATGACCAGGCGCAGACTGAGTGCACCAACATCTCCAGCACCACCAACCCGATTGCGATTGCGATCCAAAGCAACCTGACGGCCCAGGTGGCCAAGTGGACCAGCGATCTGAACCCGCTCAAGACTTATCCGATCATCTCCGCGGGCGTGGCTTACAGCTTCCACATCCGGTAAATTCCGGCAGAAGGACACAAAAAGTGCCGCTCCATTGCAAAGGCCGCCCCCACTCGGGAACGGCCCTTTGTCTTGAATACGGAAACAAATGTGGGTGCCCCTTCCTTTCCGCGTTCCTTGAAGAAGGGTGGGAGACCGCGAACCTCAGCCATCCATACTATCCCAGCAACTCGCCAACAATCCCCGGCGCCGCGTTGAGCGCCGCGTCAATCTGCCCCTGGTCTTTGCCGCCGGCTTCGGCGATCTCCGGCTTGCCGCCGCCCGAGCCGCCCACCAGTTTGGCCACTGCACCCACCAGCTTGCCGGCCTGGATGCGTTTGGTCAGCCCGGCCGTCACCCCGGCGATCAGGGCCACCTTCCCTTCCGGTTGCGCCGACGCCAGCACCACCAGGCCCTCGCCGAGCTTCTGCTTCAAATTGTCAACCAGAGTCCGCAACTGACCGCGTTCCAGCGAGTCGGCGCGGAGGGTAATCAGGCGTACGCCCTTCACGTCTACGCCGCGTGCGAGAGCCTCATCGAGCGCGCCGGCCGCCGACTTCATCCGCGCCTCTTCCAGCTCCCGGCGCAGCCGCTTGAGTTCGTCTTCCTGGGCAGCCAGTCTGGCGCGAAACGCTTCCGAAGGGCTGCTCCCTGCAGGCGCGGGTGCAACTTGGGCGGCCAGTTGCGCCACGGCAAAGTCCTGCCGGAAGGCGTCCAGCGCCCCGAACCCGCTGATGGCTTCGACGCGGCGGACGCCGGAGGAAACCGACCCCTCGCTCACAATCTTGACCAGGCCGATCTCGCCGGTGGCGGCCGTGTGCGTGCCGCCGCAGAGCTCGGTCGAAAAGCCGTCCGACAACTTCACCACGCGCACTTTGTCGCCGTATTTTTCTCCAAAGAGCGCCATGGCGTGGTACTCGTTGATGGCCACGTCGATGGGCACGTCCTCGAGGGTTTCGACGCGCGCATCCGAGAGCACCTCGCGGTTCACGATGGACTCGATTTCTTCAAGCTCCTCATCGGCCACCTGGGCAAAGTGAGAAAAGTCGAAACGCAGCCGCGTGGGCTCGACCAGCGAGCCGGCCTGCTTCACGTGTGTGCCCAGCACCTGGCGAAGCGCCGCGTGTAGCAGGTGCGTCCCGGTGTGATTGCGTCGGATGGAATTGCGCCGCTCTCCGTCCACCACCGTGCGGATGTGATCGCCGACCGCGAGATTCTCCTTGAGCAGAGCCTTATGCGCGCGGACTCCCTGAACCGGCAGCACGCAGCCTTGAATCTCGGCGACGGTCGAGTTGCCGTCGGCGGAGGTAAACCAGCCCGTATCGCCGATCTGCCCGCCGGAGTCGCCGTAGAAGCTGGTCTGGTCGAGCACCACGTCAACCAGATCACCCGCATTCGCGGCTGGAACTCCCATCCCGTCCTTCACAATGGCCAGCACCTCAGCCCCCGGAGCGGTGAGCTGCTTGTAGCCCAGGAAAGCAGTCTTGGGCAGCTCACGATAGGCTGGGCTGGCAGACTTCTGGCTGCCGCCCTTCCAGGATGCGCGGGCGCGGGCCTGCTCCTCGGCGCGGGCGGCTTCGAAGCCTTCAGCGTCGAAACTAATGCCCGCGTCACGGGCGGCGTCCACCATGAAATCGACGGGGAGGCCGTACGTCTCATAAAGGTGGAAGGCCGTCTCACCTCCGAGTGCCAGAGTGAACAGACCTTGGCCGTACTCTTTCAAGAGGCCGACCCCCCACTTTATTGCTTCGGACCTTTTCGGATGTGCGGCCCCGGTTCTGAGTAGCTGTAGGTAATCGCGTCTAACGGCATTGGCGTCAATGGCGCTTGCATACTGGGTGATAAACCTGTCAACGACTCTTCCAACCTCCACTGCAAACTCGTATTCGAGTCGGCTGTTACCCTCTTTCAGCACGCGGTCGAATTGCTTTTCCTCGGCCTCAACGACTTTGGCCACGCGGGCGGCCGAGTCGGCAAGCTCCGGATACGCGCCCTGCATCAGATCGCGGACGGCGTAGACCATCTCAAACAGAAACGGCTGCTCCTGCCCCAGCAGTCGCCCGTGCCGAATGCCGCGCCGCAGAATCTTGCGCAGCACGTAGCCGCGCCCCTCGTTCGAAGGCAGCACGCCATCGTTGATGAGGAATGTTGCGGCGCGCGCGTGGTCCGCAATGATGCGGAGGGAGGCTGCATCATCATCGGCAGTTCGGCTCTGTTCCTCGATTGCCGTTTCGCTGACACGCTTTCCTGTAAGCTCCGCGGCGCGCTCAATCAGCGGCGTAAACAAATCCGTCTCGAAGTTGGAGACTTTTCTTTGCAGCACGGCAGCCACCCGCTCCAGACCCATGCCGGTGTCGATGGAGGGCTTGGGCAGCGGTGTGAGCTTGTAGCCGGTGGTCCTGCCCGCCGCGTCTACCACCGCCGCACGGTCGAACTGCATGAAGACCAGGTTCCAGATTTCGACGTAGCGGGCGTCGTCCTCGCCGAAGGGCTTATCGACCCCTGGGGTTTCCGCTGCCTCCAGGCCCATGTCGTAGAAAATCTCCGAGCAAGGCCCGCACGGCCCCGTCTCGCCCATCTGCCAGAAGTTGTCCTTGAGGCCGTACTCCCCGATCCGCTCTTTGGGCACGCCGGCCTCCATCCAGTACTGCTCGGCTTCGTCGTCGCGGGGCACGCCGTCCGCGCCTTCAAAAATGGTCACGTAGAGCCGGTCCTTGGGCATGCCAAACCACTCCTCGCTGGTCACCAGTTCCCAGGCAAAGGCGATGGCCTCGCGCTTGAAGTAGTCGCCGAAGCTGAAGTTGCCCAGCATCTCAAAAAAAGTATGATGCCGGCGGGTAAAGCCAACGTTTTCAAGGTCGTTGTGCTTGCCGCCCGCGCGAACGCACTTCTGCGAGGTGGTCGCGCGCGAGTAATCGCGCCGCTCCGCGCCCAGAAAAAGGTCCTTGAACTGGTTCATGCCGGCGTTGGTGAACAGCAGCGTCGGGTCGTTCAAAGGCACCAGCGAGGAAGAGTGCACCCGGCGGTGCCCCTTCGACTCAAAAAAGCGCAGAAACAGTTCGCGTATCTCGTTCCCAGAGCGGAATTGCATGGTTCATTCAGTGTAATTGGCGGCTGGACTTTCTGGCATCTTGCGCTGCTCGGCGTCCGGCAATCCGCCGATAGGGAAATCATGGCTGTGGAGAAAACACACCTTTACCTCAATTTGCCGGTCGAGCTCTTGCGGGAGATTGACGCCCTTGCCGGCCCGCGCAGGCGGAGCGCCTTCATTGCGGCAGCGGTCGAGCAGGAAATCCGGCGCAGGAAGCTGGCGGCGTTGAAGTCAGAGCAGCTTGAAGCCCAGGAGGCATCGGAGAGGCTCTCGGTGAACTGAGGGCGAGCCGTGCGGCAAAGCCCTACTCTTCGTGCCGGTCCTCCTCGATATTTTCGAGGGCGGCGAGGGCTTCGTCGGGTACATCCCACTGGCGCAGGATCTTGTAGATGACGCCAATCGAGAATCCCGCGGTCACCAGCCGTCGCATCACCCGCGCAGTCTCTTTTTCGTTCTCCGGCTTGCGCATGCGCTTGCGTTCCAGGTGTTCCCGCGCCAGCGCTTCCTCATTGGTCTGCCCGTACCGCGCCTCAAGGGTTTCGGCAATCAATCCCGAGGCGACGCCCTTCTGCTGCAGGTCCTGCCGCACCCGCCGCTGGCCCAGCTTCTCGTTCTCCTGGCGCAGGCGGGTGTAAGTCTCGGCAAAGGCCGCGTCGTTCAGGTAGCCGTGCTCCCTGAGGCGCGCGAGGGTCTGAGCAATGGTGGCCTCACCCTGCTCGCCCAGTTCCACGCGCGGCCTCATCAGCCGCCGCAACTCCGCCTCCGAGCGCATGTGCCGGCCCAGCGCCTTCACGGCGTAGCCGTAAAGGCCGGCTTCGTCGAGGAAGGGGCGGGGCTTCGCGGATTTGCGTTGAAAAGGCATAAGCGAGGGAACTCTGTTCCCTATTCCCTATTCCCTGTTCCCTGCATTGTCCACTCATCCACCCAGTCGTTCACCGTCTTGTACCAGAGTTGCGCGTTCTGCGGTTTCAGCACCCAGTGGCCTTCGTCGGGGAAGTAGAGCATCTTCGACGGCACCTTGAGCCGCTGCAAGGTGGTGAAGAGCTGGAAGCCCTCGCTCACGTCGAGCCGGTAGTCGAGCTGGCCGTGGATCACCAGCGTGGGGGTGCGGAAGTTTTTGGCCGAGAGCGCGGGCGACCAGCGGCGGTAAGGGTTTTCGGAGTCCGGCTTGCCGTAGTAGTCCCACGGTTTGCCCTTGAACTCCCACTCGTTGAACCACAGCTCTTCGGTCGATCCGTAGACGGATTCGGGGTTGAACATGCCGTCGTGGGTGACGATGCACTTGAAGCGGTTGGTGTGGCCCAGCACCCAGTTGGCCATGTAGCCGCCGTAGCTGGCGCCGAGGGCGCACTCGCGGTGGGTGTCGATGAACGGATAGTGCTGCTCGGCGTAGTCCAGGCCCTCCATTAGGTCGGTGAAGGGCTTGCCGCCCCAGTCGCCGTTGACGCCATCGACGACCGCCTGTCCGTAGCCGGTCGAGCCGCGGAAATTGATCATGACCACCACGTAGCCGTTGGCGGCAAACAGCTCAGCGTTCCAGCGGTAACTCCAGGAGTCGCCCCAGGCGCCTTGCGGGCCGCCGTGGATGAGGAACTTCACCGGATATTTCTTGGCGGGGTCGAAGCCCGGAGGACGAATGATGAAGCCTTGCAGCTTCGTCTTGTCGGCGGCCTCGAACCAGAAGGACTCCATCTTCGGCAAATCGAGCTGCGCAAGGACCGCGTCGTTGAGGTGGGTAACATTCCGTGCTCTATCGCTTGTAGGAATACTGATATCCATGCTGACCGCGACTACCTCGCTTGGACCACGAATACCCACCCGGGTGGCGATAATCGTGTAACCATCAAGCTGAGGATGGAGACCGCTAAACTCACTCCCAGGTGCAATAAAAGCTGGATGTCCGTCGATCGTAGCCATCATGATTGGCGATTCGCCGTCTTTGCCTGAGGTGAAGAAAAGCATCTTTGAATTCGGTGCCCAGACAAACTCGTCGACCCAATCATCGAACCTCGGAATTAGGTCATTGATCGTCTTCGTCGCGCGGTCGTAAAGCACCAGCCGGAACTTGTCGGCCTCGTAGCCGGCGCGGGCCTGCGAGCGCCAGGCGAGGTATTTGCCGTCGAGCGAGTAGGCGGGGTTGAAGTCGCCGCCGGGCGATGTGCTGACCTTCACCGGCTTGGCCGCCGGGTTGGTCAAATCGAGGGTGAAGATGTCGGTGTTGGTGCTGATGGCCGGTTCAGGGTCGAGATTCTCGGTGAAGGCCAGCTCCTTCGAATCCGGCGCAAAGGCGAACTGACCGCCGCTGATGGTCAACGAAAAGGGCGGAACGTCGTGGGGGTCGTTGGGCGTGAGGTCGCGGACCGCGCCGTTCTCCACCGTAACCAGAAAAAGATGACTGCGCTTGTCGCCGGTGTAATGGTTCCAGTGGCGATAGAGCAGGTGGGTGAAGATCTGCGCCTTTACCTTGCTGGCCGCCAGGGCGGCGTCGCGGTCGGCGTTGCACTTCCACCCCACGGACGAAGACCTGTCCGTGGGGGCCCCGGTGTCGCCAGTCGCAAAGTCCGTTGCCGTGATCGCCGGGCAGTCGGGATAGACGGCCGAAGTGAAGACAATCGACTTCCCGTCCGGCGACCACAGCGCATTGTCTGCCTCGGTCGAAATCCCCGTCAGCTTTTTCGCATTGCTCGTGGCTCCGGTCGAGCCGTCGAAATCCGCCAGCCACACTTGCTCGCCGCCCTCGCGGCTGCTGAGGAACAGAATCCGCTTGCCGCCGGGAGCGAACTGCGGCCCGCTGTCACCTGGCCTGGCCACGGCCAGAGGGATGGGGTCGCCGCCCGCGATCGCCTGCAGCCACAACTCCGCTGTTTTGGTGTTTTGGTCGAGGTTGACGGTGGTGACGGAATAGGCCAGCCACTTGCCATCCGGCGAGACGGCGGTTTCGCCTAAGCGCTTCATCTTCATCATGTCCTCGAAGGTCATGGGGCGCTTGGGCTGCGCCGGCAGTGGAGAGCAGAACGGGGCGATTGCGGAGGCGAGTGCGAGAGAGAGGGCGAGGGTGTATTTGCGCATGGGACTTCCTATTTAGGCGGAGAAATTGAACGCATCCGCGCGAAGGAGAAGTTTACACCGGGACGGATACATGGGGGGCCGGTGTGGTCAGGAGGCGTCAGCGGTGCACGGAGACGTTTTCTGTTGCATATTTTAGATAGCCCCCTACCCCCACCCCGTCTCTGTAAGGAAATTCCTTGTTTTCAATGAGTTACGGTGGTACTTTCACTGCAAATTCTTGATTCGGCAGGAGTTATTTGCAGAATCTAGACAGCAAAGGAGTTAGGCCGCTTGGGAACGTTTGTGGGATGTTTTCGTACCGAATTCCAGCAATCAGCGGCGGGGTCCCTCTCCTTTCGCGCCTGGGCTCCGCCCAGCTTTCGTCCACCCCGTTCGACACGCGAAACCTCCGCTCGTGTTCTCGTGATTCCGATCTCTGTTTTCATTCATTATGGGACGTGTACAGATAATTCTATGCAAAAAGCGGGCGGATTTTCGTTCCCATGGGAAAACGTCCTCGGACAGAGGTCCGGAGGCGTCCTTGCGGGGGTCATCGACAGGTTCTAATACTACGGTTGTAATGGCTGCTTTTGGCAGAGAATTGGGGGAAGCGCGCGGCTAAAGAGGCTGCGGAAAGGTCTGGATCTGATTGAAGATCGCTGCATGGGGCTCGCAGGGGCTAAAGCCCTCCTTTATCTTCAGCTTGTTGCGGCACGGCTGAAGCCGTGCCCTGTTACAAAGCCTCAGCGGTTATCGGCTGCGATGAGTTTTTCCCCAGCCTATAAAGCCCGCGTTGACTCTGTTGGCTTTATGCGGGGGTTGAACCCCCCGCCTTCTTCCGGCTTGAGCTGTCACGCAGCCGGTTAAAGCCCTGATCTATCGCCCGGCTCTACGGCGTGGCCCTGCTACTTGTTCTCGTTGCCGGTGAGGCGGAAGGTGATGGTGCCCCAGAACAGCCGCGCCCGCATCTGCACCGGCAGGTGGCGCTCGTCGTCGGTATACCAGATCCAGATGTTGCCGCGATTCTTTACCACGCCCGCGTCGGCCGTGGGCTGCACGCGCAGGGTCTTGAAGGTGCCCAGCGTAGTCTTGATCTCTTCGCGGCCTTCCACCTTCATGGTTACCGGCACGGTATGCAGGGCGTCCACCACAGGGATGACAAAGGTCTTGCCCACTTCCATGGGCTGCGACGAGGCGTAATAAACGCCGGTCAGCAGGTCGGTGAGGCAGGCTTGCACGGGCGCCTCCACATGCTTGGTTTGCCCGGTGACCAGGTTCTTCTCATCCAGGATGGATTTCCCCTGGGCGTAGTCCAGCCGGAGCGTGGAATTCACCTGACGGCGGCCCTCGACGGTCTGCTTGTCGAACTCGTAGGTGCAGCCCTTTTCGCGGTCGAAGGTGGACTGGAAACGGTCTCCCACATGGAAGAGCAGGTTAATGGCGCCAATGGTGTCGGCATTTGCGGTGATGCGCTCCTGATCGCCCGTTTCCTCAAAGTGCAGAACGGCGGTCCCGGCGGGAAAGACCCGCCAATCGACGCTATAGATCAGAGTCTGCTTTTGCGGAAAATTGAAGCCCGCGCGCGGCGGGGCGAGCAGGGCCACCTGTTGGGCGTAAGACCCGGCCGCCAGAGCAAGGGCACAAAAAACGGTTGCTACGGTTGTGCGCGTCTTCACCGTCAGGCAGGACTCCTTGATCGATTGACTGTCTTGCCGCGGGGGGCGCTCACCGCAGCCAATGCACGAGTGCGCTGAAAGCCGGCCGCAGGAGGAGCAGGCTGAGATACAGCAGAGCGGCCCCTATACCTGCATTGTACTCGCGGTGCTTGAGATAGAGCGAGAGGGAGAAGCCGCCGGTCCCGATTTGGCCGCCGGGTAGGCTGGCCGGTGTCAAACGCGGAATCAATCGGGGCACGCGGCGGCAATACGCATCGAATTCGGGAAATGTGGCGCGCAAAAAGCGTTCCTCGGAGGCGATAACGGGGACGTAAATCACCCCAAACCCGCCCGCCAGCACCAGCGCCACCGGCCAACTGAGCAGGGCCAGCGCAAAGCCGGCGGCAATCAGCATCGATCCCAGGTAAAGCGGGTTGCGGGTGTACGCGTAGGGGCCGGTCATGGTCAGCTCACGGTTCTTTTTCACGTACCCGGCAGCGTAGCCCCGCAACCAGAGGCCGGGCACCACCAGTGCCAGGCTCCAGGCCACGGCGGCGGGCACCGGGGCGAGCCGGCCCAGCTCGAAAAGGTAGAGGCCGGCGGTGAGAAAACCCAACGGCACGCGGATGCGGCGGGCCAAACGCTGCCAGCGGGCTATCCAATCCTCTTGGGGCGGATTGGTTTGCGGATTGCCGGGCTGGGTCATCGGGCGCTCTCCTGCGCGAGCAGTTCGTCGGCGGCCTGCAGCACGTCCTCCGGCGAGATGGTCAACAGACCGGCCTCCGGCGCTGCGTGGCGAGTGTGGTCGCGGCGGCTCTCCGGGCTGCGCAGCACTCTGAATCTGGTCCCAAAGGGGCCGTTGCGGCTGGGATCGGTGGGGCCATAAATGCCCACCACCGGCTGGACAAGGGCGCAGGCGAGGTGCAGCGGACCGGTGTCACCCGCGATAACGAGGGCAACCCGGCGGGTGAGGGCAATCAGTTGCTCCACGGTGCAGGTGAGCGAAGTTGCCGCGCCGCCGGTCGCATGGAAAATAACTTCCCCGAGCGGCTCCTCGCCTGGACCGGCGTTGACCAGCACGTGCAAACCACGGTCGATAAGCCCCTGGGCGACCGCCGCATACCGCTCTATAGGCCAGCGCTTGGCGCCCCACCCTGCGCCGGGGTTGATGAGCACGGCGGCCTGGCTTCCACCCCACGGACGTAGACCTGTCCATGGGGACCCCGGCTCTCCACCCCACGAACGTAGACCTGTCCGTGGGGACCCCGGCTCTCCACCCCTCGGACCTGGACCTGTCCGTGGGGACCCCGGCTGGCTAGCGTCGCGAGGCAGAATCTGGTCGGCCCACGCCTCGGCGGACTGGTCCACGGGCAGCCAGGGCGTTACGGGTGCCAGATCGTCGCCGGCCACGGCCGAGGCCAGCTCCACGTCCTGCTCGATCACATGCGCGCCGCGGGTCGCCACGCGCTCGGTAAACAGCCAACGCGCAACTCGTTCCCGCGGCTCGGCCTCGCCGATCAGCCGCCTGCAACCCGCCAGCCGTCCCAGCGCCGCCGACCGCACCGCCCCTTGCAGATCCAGCACCGCATGGTATTCCCCGGCCCGCAGCGCCAGCCGCAAAGCCTTGATTTCATGCAGGGTTTTCAGGCTGAGGGGCGCACTTCGCCACTCTTTGGTAAGCGCCGGGTGAAGCCGGTCGACCAGGGGTTGCGCAGGATCGGGCGGCGCGAAGTCCTGGCCGGTTCCGCGGCCCGCGCTGCCTTCAGCCGCCAGCAGCGCCCGCCAGCGCGGTTCCACCACCCAGTCGATCACCCAACCCGGATGGGCCAGCCGCAGCGCCGTCACTGCCGGCAGCGCGTGCAGAATATCGCCCATGGCGCCCAGCCGGACCACAAGCAAGCGAAACTGGGACTGCGTGTGCAAACTCTGATTTTCTCACAGGGGCCGGCGCGCTGGAGCCGGCTTCAGCCGGCCCACCAGCCATTCGATGGCTTCGCCCTCGTGCTCGATCTCGATGCGCAAACAGGCGGTAAGGAGCGGCAGGGATTCGGGGAAGGCGGCAGAGAGCTTGCCCAGCCGGACCAGATCCTTTTCGGTGGTTATCAGAGCTGTGGCTCCGCTGGCGCGGGCTGAGGATACCAGGCAGTCGAGGTCACCTGCAGCATAGCGGTGGTGGTCGGGGAACGCGAGTCGAGCGGCGAGATGCAAACCGGCAGCCTCAAGGCCGGCGAAGAACTGCTCCGGGCGGGCGATGCCGCAGAAGGCAGCCACGGAGCCATCGACGGCTGGAACCTCCATTCTGCGCTGCAGCCGCCAAAACGGCCCCTCAAAACCCCAGCTGCGCAAAGCGGCCTCCAGCTCAGGCGCGCTATCAGGGTCTTCCTCGATGGCTGGAATCGCGATCACTCCGGCCCGGCGGGCAGCTCGTAGTGGCTCGCGAAGATTGCCAGCCGGGAGCAATCCGTCCTGCCAGTCCTGCCGGTTCATTAGCAGAATGTCCGCGTCGCGGGCGAGTTGGCGGTGCTGAAAGCCGTCGTCGAGCAGGTGAACGCGGAGCCGGTGATCTTTCCCGGCGGTCTGTTGCGCGTCGGCCTCGGCCAAAATCCCGGCTTCGTAGCGTTGCCCGGCCACGTAGACCGGAACGCTGGCCTCGCGCGCGATAAGAAGCGGTTCATCGCCGAACTCTTCCGCGGTCCCGTCCGGGGCCACGCGGACGGGGAGCTGGCCCCGGCGTCCATAGCCCCTGGAGAGCACATCCACGTGAAGGGCGCGCCGTGTGAGCGCCTTGGCCAGCGCTATGGTGAAGGGCGTTTTGCCTGCGCCGCCTGTGGAGAGGTTGCCGATGCTGACCACCGGGAAACGCAGCCACCGCACCGGCTCCAAACTTGTGCCCAGCCGCAATTCGCGCAGCCAGAGCGCCAGCCGGTAGGCTGGAACCAGCGGCAACAGCAGCTTGCGCGAGCCAGTGGAGTTTCTCATGACGGACGCTCCCTCAAGGTCTCGGGAGATAGCAACTCCCGCAGCGCGTCCACGCAGCGCCCGGTCGCTCCGGCCTGCTGGTCGAAGACTTGCCTGGCCCGCTCGCCCATCGCCGCGGCGGCAGCGGAGTTTTGCAGCAGCACGATCAAAGTCCCGGCCAAATCTTCTTTGGGCGCGATACGGACGGCGTTGTGTGACCGCAGGTCGTCGGTAATGGCCCGGAAGTTGGAGTAGTGCGGTCCCATCACGATGGGAACGCCGAACTGCGCCGGCTCCAGCGGATTGTGTCCTCCGCCAGGAACCACACTGCCTCCCACAAATGCCACCGCCGCCAGCGAATAAACCGACGCCAGCTCGCCGATCGTGTCCAGCAGGACGATCTCGCCGGGCCTGAGCGGCTTGAGCGACCCGGCGGGTTGCGAACGCCAGTCGGACCGTTTGACCCACGCAACGCCGGACTTGTCGAGCAGCGCTGCCACCGCGCCGAATCGCTCCGGATGCCGGGGCGCGAGCACCAGGACAAGCTGCGGATCAGCTTCGAGCAGCCGCGGCCAGGCCTCCACGAGCGCGGCTTCTTCGCCCTCCAGCGTGCTGCCCGCCACGATCAGGCGCAGATCGGGAGCCAGCGCCTTCAGAACCCGGGCCGCCTCCGCCTCCTCTGCGGCCCGCACGTCGAATTTCAGGTTACCGGCAACCGATGTCCGCTCCGGCCGGCATCCGATGGCCTTGAGCCGCTCGCCGTCGGTCTCGCTCTGGGTCAGAACCCGGTCCAACCGCTCCAAAAATGGCCGCCAAAGCCAACGAAGCCGCCGGTAACGAGGCCAGGAGCGGTCGGAGATGCGGGCATTCACCACGGCCACGGGGATTTCGCGGCGAAAGCAGCCGCTGAGCAGGTTGGGCCAAAACTCCGTTTCCGCCAGGACCAGCAGCCGCGGCTGGAGAGCGTTCAAATACGCCCGCACCGCCCACGGCAGGTCTAGCGGACAATAAAAGACCCGGTTGCCTCCGAATCGCTCGCGCGCAAGCTCCTGGCCGGTGCGGGTGGTGGTGGAGATGGCGATAAAGTATTCCGGCAGCACGGCGTCCAGCGTCTTGACCAGCCGGCTCACGGCCAGCACCTCGCCCACCGAGACCGCGTGAACCCAGATCAAAGGCCGGTCGTCCGCGGCGCCGCTGGGGCGCTGTCCCTTGAGCCACCCACCCCCGCCCGGCCGCACCAACCCAGGTCGAACCCGGCCCAGACGTTCCATCAGTCCCTCGCGGTATCTTTGCGTAGTAGCCATCCGCCAAAGCCACCACGGCGCTCCCACCAACAGGGCCGCCAGCAACGCCAGGTTGTAGAAAAAGAGAATCATGCGTAACGTAACGAGCTTTCCCCCGGTCTAACCCTCAAATGATACAGTCGAGCACGATGAGGACCTTGCGGGCAATTCCGCCGTTCTTGCTCTGGCTGGCGCTGCCGGCCGTGGCCAGCGACCACACCCCGCCTCCTGTACAGCCGGCTACGACCTTTGCCGCGGTCGAGGTACACGACGACGAGAAGGTGGCCATCGCCGCCGAACCCTACGACACGAAAGGAAAAGAGTCGATCTTCAAAGTCGACTATCTCAGCCACGGCGTGATGCCGGTGCGCCTGATCGTGACCAACAACGGCGATCGGCCCATCTCCCTGCGCGACGCGCGGATCCTTTTCCTCACCGCCGCGGGTGACAAGATTCAGGCCGCCGAGCCCGAGGACGTGGAGCGGCTGATGACCCGAAAGGAACGCCAGGGCTCCAAAATTCCCATGCCCGGTCCAATACCCTCCATCAAAACGAAGCCCAAGGCCAGCAATCAAGCGATAGAGCAGGACTTCGATACCTTCGAGTACCAGGCCCTGGTGGTTGAGCCGCACACCACGCGCGCCGGATTCCTGTTCTACGACGTCTCCCAGCTCGATCACCCGCTGCGCGGCGCCAAGCTTCACCTGCATGAACTGCGCAACGCCGACGGCAACGAGCTTTTCTACTTCGAGATTCCCTTCGACAAGTACCTCAAATCCAAATCCAGCCAGATGAATTGAGGTTCCGGCGAGACGGAAGAACTCTGGATGGCGGCGGCCTGCTGCAGGCAGCTCTCAAATGGCCTTATTCGTAATATGTAGCCGTCGTCGTATCCGTCTCCCAGATGGTGCAGTCCTTCACGCGCACCCGGCCCTGGGTCATGCCGGCAAGTTGCTCGTTGGTCTGGTCGTAGAAGTATTTGGCCAGATTCTCGGCCGAAGGGTTCAGCACGGTGAAGGGCTCCAGGTCGTTGAGCATCTGGTGGTCGATGCGCTCGATCACCGGGCGCAGCACCTGCTTGAGCAGCTTGAAGTCGAGCAACAGGCCGGCCTCGTCCAGCGCCGCCCCGGCAAGGGTGACCTGGACTTTGTAGTTGTGCCCGTGCGGGTTTTCGCACTTGCCCTTGTAGTTGCGAAGGTAGTGACCGGAAGAAAATCCGGCCTCCACGGTGACTTCATACATCGGCGTCTGCTCGATCCTGCGGGGAAGAGTCCCTCGTTCCATTCTAGGCGCTTAGGCAGCGTTACGGTTTCCGGCCGTCCCTTCTTCTGCGACGGGCCGCCTGCCGAGCCTCTTCGCTGCGCCGGTCAACCTGCTCAAACAAGTGGCTCATCACGCCGACCAGCGCCGCTGCCAACCCAAATAGCAGCAGGAACATGGCCACCGTGCGCCACAGCGACCCGTTGGCCGGCAGTCCCGGCTGGAAGCTCGAAGGGACCAGCGACATTCCCGCCGAGACCAGCGCGAAGAACCCCAGCGTAGCGGCCAGAATGTAGAAGTTGCGGGACATAGATGAGGGAGCGGAGCAAGTCCGCCGAGCCTGCTGCGATTCTACCGGGCCGGTTGCAGCTTCAGCCGGAAACTTCCGCGCTCTGGATCAGCAGGACCCCGGCCCGATCAAATTCAGCTTCGATTTTCGCGACCGAACCGTTCAGGTCGATCGCCCGGCAGGCATCGCGGATTACGGCGACCGGTAACCCCAAACGCCGCGCATCGAGCGCCGAGTAGCCCACGCAAAAGTCATAGGCAAGCCCGGCCAGGAAGATACGGTTCAGGTTCCGCTCATCCAAATAGCCGGCGAGCCCGGTAGGCGTGACGCGATCATTCTCAAAAAAGGCCGAATACGAATCGATCCCCGGCCTGAAACCTTTGCGCAGGATCAGCTCCGCCCGCGGCAGGTGCAGCGCCGGATGAAACTCTGCGCCTTTGCTGCCCTGAACGCAATGGTCGGGCCAGAGAGTCTGCAGCCCGTAACTCAGCTCGATTTGCTCGAACGGCCGCCTCCCCGCATGAGCAGAGGCGAAAGAAGCGTGCCCCGCCGGGTGCCAGTCCTGGGTGAGGACAATGTGCTCAAACCTCGGCGCGACGCTATGAATCACATCGATCACAGAATCCCCATCGGCAACGGCCAGCGCGCCGCCGGGACAGAAGTCGTTTTGTACGTCGATGACGATCAATACGTCTTGCGAAATAATCTGCATTGGTCTTGGCTCGGCTCCGCAAAATGACTTTTGCAACGTTGGAGGGCAAGGTATTGCTGGGCCTACGGCGCAACGCGTTCTGTCAGCCGTCGCCGTTCGCCTACTTACCTCGGTCTACGCACAAAGTCTAGATCTGTTGGCTCTAGACTCCAAATACGCCAATAGATCCTCTTCCTCGGCGGTCAAGCATCTTTTCTGACGCAATACTTGGGCAAAATTTCTCTCGGGCGAATAGCCAATCATGTACCAATGGTCTTGCGACCCATCAAATGTTCGCGTGCTCTGAGCGGTTGCGTAGAATCCGGGGACATTCTTGCCATTGGCATATATTCCATAACGAAACTCATCAATCTCCTGGATCCCACGAATGAGGTAGGCCAGTTCGGACGCATTAAGGGCGCTCTGACAGTCGTTTACCGAGATCGTGTGGTAATGGCACGCATGCCAGAAACCGACGGACATGCCCTACACGTTCCGCCGGTTTTGGTACTACGACGGGAGCCAAGCATCCGCTTGCCTGAACCTCCTCGATTCGAGCGCATTGATCGTGACCAGCAAGTTTTGGCGAGTTGGCATTTCCTAATCCCTCCTTGCAAACAAAATACACTGAATTATGCCGCAAAATCAAGAGTTAAGTTGTGTATTGTCAATAATATACGCGCGCATGCGCGCGTATAGGAAATTCTACACGCGGATAGAAACACGATTAAGAGCCTCGCTGGGGTACCGGTGGCTGTTAGGCAGGGAGCGTACCCATAGGAGAACTCTAGAGGACGCTGAGGGACTCTCTTGGGAGCCGTCTGGAGACCTCATCTAGCTCGGAGGCTGGTCCAGAATCTCAAAAAAACTCTCCACGTCCGAAATCGCCGCGGTCATCCGGTACGGCGGGAGGCTGGCGAGGAAGGTTTGGCCGTAGCGCTGGCGGCGGATGCGGGGGTCGAGCAGCACCAGCACGCCGCGGTCTTCGAGCGACCGGATCAGCCGGCCGAAGCCCTGCTTCAGGGTGAGAACCGCGGCCGGAACCTGGTAGTCGTTGAAAGGCTTGCCGCCGGCCTCTTCAATGGCCTTCATGCGCGCGGAGACCACCGGGTCGCTGGGCACGGCAAAGGGCAAGCGGTCGATGATGACGCAGCTCAGCGCCTCGCCCTGCACGTCCACCCCCTGCCAGAAGCTGGCGGTGCCAAAAAGAACCGCGTTGGGCGTGGCGCGGAACTCCTCAAGCAGCGCCTTGCGCGGGGCCGTCCCGTGCAGCAGGATGGGAAAGTCCAGCACCGGCAGCAGGCGCTCGTACAAGTCGCGCATCTGGCTGTAGCTGGTGAACAGGCAAAAGGCGCGCCCGCGGGTGATTTCGAGCACGCGGCGGATGCAGTTGGCGGCGGCCTCGGGAAACTCCGCTTCGCGCGGATCGGGCATCTCCGGCGGCAGGTAGAGCAGCGCCTGTTCAGCAAACCGGAAGTGCGAGGGCACCACGAGTTCTCGCGCCTCCGTGAGGCCCAGCCGTCTGCGCATGTGCTCAAAGCCGCCCTGCACGGTGAGCGTGGCCGAGGTCAGCACCACGGTCGGAATCTGGTCGAAGACGAGCTGGAAAAGCAGCTCGGAGACGTCGATCGGCGTGGCCTGCAGGAAAGTGGTCCGCGACTGCGAGCGAAATCCGCCCGGCCGTCCCGGAGAAGAAGACCTGTCTGTGGAACCGCCGCCGATACGCCGCTCCATCCAATAGACCATGTTGCTGGCGTTCGACTCCAACAGAAACTCGAGCTCCGTGCGCAGCCTGGCCATGCGCTTTCTCAACCCTGGCGCCTCATCGATGCCCGTCAGTCCCACCATCTCCGCCTCAAGCAGCCTCAGCGTGGCGCGAACCGCCGTATACAGGTCGCCGGATTTCTCCAGAAACTCCTCGCGCCCGGTAAACGGCTGGCGACCGTCCCCGCTCATGGGCAATCCGGCAAAGAACATGCGCGCCCGCTCGCGCAGTTGCTGCGTGACGGCGGGAAGGCTTCCCGCGCCTTCTTTGCCGCGCAGCAGGGCGTCGGTGTCCCGCGCCAACTCCTCAAAGCGCACATTGCTCACCGAAAGTCCAAAATACTGCGAGGCCACCTCTTCCAGCTCGTGCGCCTCGTCAAAGACCACCGCGGCGGCCTCGGGCAGAATCCCCGCATCGGGCGCACCCACGGCCTCCTGCTTCACGGCCAGGTCGGCAAAGAACAGGTGGTGGTTCACGATGATGATGTCCGATTCGAGCGCCTTGCGCCGCATCTCGGTGATGAAGCAGCGGCGGTAATCCGGACAGGTTGACCCCAGGCAGGCCTCGGTCCTTGCATCCAGCTTGTTCCACAGCGCGCTCGACTCCGGCATCCCCGATAACTCTGCCCGGTCGCCGGTTTCGGTCTGCTGCTCCCACTCCGAGATCTGCCGGTACTGGTCGATCTCCTCGAGTCCTGACAGAATCGGCTGGTTGCGCAGCGTGACCAGCTTGTGGCGGCACAGGTAGTTGGCGCGGCCCTTCATGTAGCAGACGCGCAGGCTTCCCAGCAACGTTTCGAGAAAGGGAACGTCGCGGAAGTAAAGTTGATCCTGCAGCGCCTTGGTCCCGGTGGAGATGATCACGCGCTGGCCGGTACGCAGGGCCGGCAGCAGGTAGGCCAGCGTCTTGCCGGTGCCGGTGCCGGCCTCGACGATCAGGTGGCGCCGCTCTTCGAGCGCCCGTTCCACGGCCTTGGCCATTTCAAGCTGCCCCGGCCGGTACTCATAAGGCAGCGACGAGCGCGCCAGGATCCCCCCTGGGGAGAAGAACTCGTGCAGGGTGGGCAGGGCGCGGGTTGTGGTGTCGGTGGAGGGCATCGGGGCCGGGCGCTCACTCCATCATAGTGATGCGGCCCGGTCCGGTTGGCTGCGCGCGTTGCACGCGGCGTGGAACCGGAGATATGCGCCTTATCCGAGGTCCGGGCCTTTGCCCGAGCGCGTGGCGTGGTGCCGGTCTTCAATCAACGCCTGGCTCCGCCCGGCGCACATCCATTGGCCCATCAAGAAGACTTGGCCTGATCCCGCCGAGGCTTGAACGCCAGCCGTGCGCTTGGTCGGTTTCTTTCGGGTCTGAGAGGGCCGCCGCGCCGCGACCGCCTTCTCCGTCGCGGCGTAGTAAGGATTGACCGGATTGGGGTTCATGGAGCTGCCGTCGTTGGGCATCGTTGCCTCCCAAAGGGTTGGGGAGCAATTGACGGGCCTGAATTGTGCCCGCAAAGATCAGAGAAAGCTCATTTGGGAACCGATCCGCAGACATATCCTGCGCTTGACTGCCGCCGGTGGGCTTGGCGTGGAACTTCGATGTCCGCACCTTATCCGAAATCCGGGTCTTTGCCGGAGGCGCAGGCGTGATACTGGTCCTCGCTCTCGACCTGGCTGTGCCGCGAGTCCATCCATTGGCCGAGCATGAAAGCTCCTTCGGGACTCGCTGTTCCCTGGATGTCCGCGGCGCTCTTCATCAGCTTCTTGCGGACATCGGCCGCACGTTGCGCGGCAACCGCCTTCTCCGCCGCTGCGGAGTAGGGATTCACCGCATTGAGATTCATTTGGTTACCGTGAATGCGCATCGGTACCTCCCTAAGGGCGGCAGGCAATCGCCGTGCCTGAATCCTGCCGGACTGATTGGAAAAAACTCATGCAGGCGCGGCCGGCCGAACGGGCTGCAGAAAACAGGGCCATTTTGTTGGAACGGAACGGGTGACTGTGGCGTAGTATTCGAGTCCAAGCATCGAAGGGCTTTGCTGCCGGGCAATTCTCGATTGCTTGTCTCCTCCAGAGTAAACTCGGGGAGGGTTCAGCCGATCCTCCAGCGCGGCGGAATGGATGCCGATCGGAGCCGGCTAGAGTTCGAAAAAGCGGTCGAAAGGAGGACTATGTTCTTCCTCTCCAGACTCGGCGCCTCTTTCGCGATCCTGCTCGTAACCAGCGCCCCTTCCATGCCTGCCCAGAACACGACCCACTCCGCGCCCATGATGGAGCGCTACGGCAAGCCCTACGTGATGGTCACCATCAACGGGAAGGGGCCGTACCGGTTTGTCATCGACACGGGGACCGGCGCGGACGCTTTTGTGAGCCCGGAGCTGGCCGATGAGCTGCAACTGCCCACCGCGGCGCAGGCGGTGGTGAACGACCCGAGCGGGCAGGGCGGGCAGCGGGTGCCCGTTGTTCTGCTGCCGTCCATCCGGCTTGCGGGGGTGGATTTCTACTGGGTGAAGGCTGTCCGTCATGCGGTGATTGGGGAAGCCGGTTCCTGCCAGGGCCTGCTGGGATTCACCCTCTTCCGCGACTATCTGCTCACGCTCGATTTTCCCAACCAGCAGGTTCTGCTGACTGAGGGCGCCCTGACGCCGGATGGGGAGAAAACAGTGCTGCCCTTCCGCATGCCGGATGGGGTGCCGATCACCTCGCTGCGCGTGAATGGGCAAAGCGTGGAGGCGCAACTGGATTCCGGCGGGGGCGGCCTGACCCTGCCGGAGGGGCTGGCGGCGCATCAGAAATGGGAGATTCCGCCGGTCGTCTTTGCCACGGGCCATACCGTGACCACGCGTTTCGAGATCAAGGCGGCCAAGCTGGCCTCGGACGTGAAGGTGGGGAAGTACACCTTCACCCATCCGGTGGTGGAAATCCACCCGGCATTTCCGCTGGTCAACTTCGGATCGCTGCCGATGCAGAGCTTTGCCATCACCTTCGATCAGAAAAGCCTGCTGGTGCGGCTCGGCGCCAACCGCGACCACTTTACACTGACAGCTCCGCCAAGCCCGACGCGCCTGACCAATCAGCCGAAGCCTGTGCCCACGCCTCCGGGCCTGGTGCCAGTGGGCTGATGGCTCCCATGCGCCCGGACGGCGAGGTGCGGCGTGCGCTTAGACCGCCGCAGCCTGCCACACCATAGCCTTTGCCGCACGCAGCGTGGCTACCGGGTCGCCGGTGGGCATGAACTCCATGGCTACATTGCGGCGGTAGTTGAGCTGGGCCAGCTTGCTGTAGATGTTGGCGTAGTTGATTTCGCCGCTGCCAGGCTGGTGGCGGCCGGGGACGTCGGCGATGTGGATGAGGCCGATGACGTCGATGTGCTGGTCGAGCTTTTCGATCAAATTGCCGTAGCTCATCTGCTCGTGAAAGATGTCGTAGAGGAACTGGACCTGGGGGTGGTTGACGGCGCGCACGACGTCGATGGCCTCGGCGGCCGAGGTGAGAAAGTATTTGGGTCTCTCTTCGAGATGGATGCACTCGAGCAGCAAGCGCACGGGCTGGCCGGCGATCTGGCGGCCCTCCACCAAAGCCGCGGCGCGCTTGAGCGTCTCGATCGAGGCTTGATGCTGCGCTTCGCGGGAGAGCCCCGGAACCACATCGCCGGAGAGCACGATCATGGCCGGGCAACTCAGGGTCTCCATGGGCGTGAGCGCCGCGTTCAGTTCGGCCAGAAACGCATCGCGAGTGCCGGGATCGGACACGCCGTTTTTCAGGCCGGCGGTGGCGTCAAAGCTGATGCCGAGGCGCTTGCGGGCGGCGTTGGCGCGGGCAAAGTCGGCTTCAGTCCAGTTTTGGGCGTTGTATTCGCCCACCAGCTCGATGTTGGTGTAGCCCGCTTCGGCCAACTTGGCCAGCCGCTCCTCGAAGGGCAGGTCGTTGAAGACGGTCCAGAGCATGACCGAGAGCGGAAACGGAGGGGCCGCGGGTTGTGGCTGGGCCGCGCCCGTGAGAGGCGTAGCGGGCAGACGCGGTGCAGCGGCGGCGAGAGCGCCCGTCGCCAGGGCTTGCGTAAAAGTGCGGCGATTCATGCGAGTCTCCTTGGAAGCTGTCTAGGATTTGGTTCCCAACTTGCGGGAACGGCGCAGATCTCCCCAGTCCTTTTCGGTCTGGTCGGCGTAGAGCGAGCCAAACTTGCCCAGCGCCTCGGCAAAGCCGTCGCCACTGCCCAGGTATCCGGCGATGACCAGAGGGTCGCCGGAGCGGGCGTGGCCGCGGGCCAGCAGCTCGCCGCAGACCTCGGCATACGCCTGAAGGCCGGCGCCGGCCAGGTCATTGAGGTCGATGGAGCCTTTGTGGTCGTTGAGCTGGCGCACCAGGTATTGGCGCCCGCCGATGTGCGTCCAGCCGAGAAATGGATCGGACTGCAATTGCATGGCGCGCTGCCCGTCCGCGGTGCGCTTGCCGTTGTGCTGGTCGGGGTGCGCGTCGGGCAGATAGGCCGTGTAGGCTGAGGCCGGCTCCTCCTTGATCTGCAGGAACAGCGGGTCGTTGGGTCCGTTGCCTTCGCAGTAGATGCAGTAGTCGCGCAAGCCCACCGAGCCGGTGCCGACCACCTTGAAGGCCACGTCGACGGGGCGGTAGAACGACAAAAGGTGCTGCCGCTGCGGCTCCAGCATCTCGCTGTACGGCCCGAGCGAGGCCAGAACGGCCAAGGCCTGGGCGCCGGTGACGCGGGTCAACATGGGTTTGGCTTCCTTGAAGCGGCGGGGCGCGCCGGGCTTGGCGGAGGTCGGCTCGGTGAGCTGCTCCAGAGTGTGCTGCGGCGTGGCCCGCTCGGCCTTGAGCAGCGCCGCGTGCACCGGCGCGACCTGGCCCAGCCGGTGTACCTGAAAGCGGCCTACTTCGAGGTGGGGCATCTTGGCAAAGGCGCGCATCTGGGCGCAGTAGCGCTCAATGCACTGCTCGACAGCACGCCGGGCAGAGGAGTCCTTATGGCCGGACCCGCGGCCGGCCAGCGTGACCGAGGCGGCCATGCGTTTGAGGTCCCACTCGAAGGGCCCGCGGATGGTCTCGTCGAAGTCGTTGATGTCGAAGACCAGCCGTCCGTCGGGTGCGGCATAGGCGCCCAGGTTGCGCACATGCGCGTCGCCGCAGAGCTGGCTGACGATACCGGTGTTGGGCAGCACGGCCAGATCCGCGGCCATCACCGGCACCGCGCCGCGAAAATATCCGAAGGGCGACTCCGCCATCAGCTCGTACTTGAGCTTGACCAGCGCCGGCACGCGGCCGCGCATCGACCGGTCAAGAAGCTTGAGCGGTGAAGTCGTCCGCGCCTTGGGGTTGAAGGTGTTGTGTTCCTGGCGGCCCACCTGCTTGCGCCGCGCCTGGCCAAGATTGGAGCGTTCTTCGGAAGTGGCCCAGTGCATGTCCCGCACCATACTAGCTCTGGGGGCGAGATGCAACCCGGCAAACTGCGTGAGTTACACTTCTGGCTGGAAGCCTCGCAGGCCTGGATCGCAGCCGAGGAATCCAGGCCGGGCTCAGCTCGTGGAGGAATACGTTTGACGCGCACAGCCGCATTTCTGCTTTCCGCCGTTGTTGCTCTTCCCTTGGCAACGGTTCCGCTTGCCCCGCAGGCGCCCCAGAAACCTCTGACCGTGGAAGCGATCTTCGGTCATGGATCGCTGGCCGGGCACCCACCCGAGGGACTTGCATGGTCGCCGGACGGCAAGCACCTGACCTATCTGGATGGAGGTGAGATCGTCGACCTGGACCCCGGCACCGGCAAGCCGCACGTGCTGGTGAGCCGCGCCAAGCTGGCCTCGCTCACCGGGGCAGCCGGCACTGAGACCGACCGCGACCATCGCGACCGTTACAAGATGGCCAGTTACCTGTGGGCGCCGGACTCCGCGCATCTGCTCTTCGACTCCAACGGCCGGCTTTGGCTCTTCGATCTGCATAACGGCACGGGCGTGGAGATAGGCTTTACCGGAGCTGCCTCCGGCGACAACCCCAAGTTTTCGCCCAACGGTGAAATGATCTCCTTTGTGCGCGACCACGGCCTTTCTGTGTTGCGGCTGAAGGACCCCGGCATGCCCGCGATCGTGGTGGCCCCCGTGCCCAATCCGGCCACCCTCAACGGCCAGGCGGTCCTCAACGGCGAGGTGGACTGGGTCTACGATGAAGAGCTGGAGACGCGCAGCAACTACTTCTGGTCGCCGGACTCGAAGAACCTTGCCTATCTGCAGATGAACGAGACCGAGGTGCCGCTGTACCCGATCACCGATTGGATTCCCACCCACGCGAAGGTCGATCCGCAGCGCTTTCCGCAGCCCGGCGACCCCAATCCTGAGGTCCGCGTGGGCGTGGTGAGCGCCGGGGGCGGCAAGACGGCGTGGGTCAAGCTGCCCATTCATCCCGGCCAGGATTACATTCCGCGCTTCGGCTGGGTGGATCGCAAGACACTGTGGATCGAGACGGTCACCCGCGATCACAAACATCGGGATCTCTATTTTGCCGACGCCCCCTCGGGTCAGGCGCATCCCGTGCTGCAACTGACAGACGATAAGTTCGTCGACGATAACTACGATGTTTCCGTGGGCTACGGCACAATTGTGCTGACCAATTGGACCGACGGCCACAACCATCTCTATCTCTACAGCTATAACGAGGCCGATCCCTCCGCGGCCACGGCCAAGCTGGAGCGCCAACTGACCAAGGGAGAATTTGAGGTCGGCGAGGTTCTCGGCGTCGATCACGCGGGCAAGCTGATCCACTACGCCTCGAATGAAGGCAACCCGCTGGAGCAGCAGTTATGGCAGGTGAGTTTTGACGGCGAACGCAAGAAGCTGAGCGCCGGCGCGGGGCACCATGAAGGCAACTTTGCTCCCCTCGGCGGTGGGTTTGCCGACAAGCAATCCACGCACATCGATCCGCCCACGCTGCGCCTCTGCCAGGCAGCCGGCAAGTGCAACGTCTTCTGGACCACGCGGGCGCTGGAGCCCTACCACCTGCGGGCGCCGGAGCAGTTGGAGGTAAAAGCCCACGACGGCAGCACGCTCTACGCCACGCTCCTGCTGCCCGAGGGCGCCGCAAACCCAGCCAGCGTACCCTTGATCGTGAACCCCTACGGAGGGCCCGGCCCGCAAACCGTGGCCAACCGTTGGGGCGACAATCTGCTCTTCGACGAGTTGCTGGCGCAGCGCGGTTTTGCGGTGCTGCGCGCCGACAATCGCGGCACCGGTGGACGCGGACGCGACTTTGCCCAGGCGGCTTACCACAACTTCGGTCCCATTCAGTTAGAAGACCAGATGACCGTGGTGGATGCCGCGCTGGCCCAGTATCCGCAACTGGACAAGAACCGTATGGGCTGGTGGGGCTGGAGCTGGGGCGGAACCTTCACGCTCTACGCGCTCACCCACTCCGGCCGCTTCCGCGCCGGGGTTGCGGTGGCGCCGGTCACCGACTGGCGCAACTACGACTCGATCTATACCGAGCGCTATATGAGCCTGCCATCGGAGTTTGCCACCGGCTACCACGACTTTTCGGTGGTCAACTCGGCGGCCAATCTGAAGGGACGGCTGCTGCTGGTGCACGGCACGGGCGACGACAACGTGCACATCGAGAACACCGTCCAGTTTGTGCAGAAGCTCATCGAAGCCGGAATTCCCTACGACCTGCAGATATACCCGCGCAAGACGCACTCCATTTCCGGGCCGGATGTGCGGACCCATCTGTACAACCGGATTCTCGCGCATTTTGAGGAGTATCTGAAGCCGGCGGTCGAATGAGCGCGAACGGCAAAACACACGACGCAGTCTGCGCGCACCTGTGAGCATGGGAAGAAGCTCTGCTGGATCCGGCAGTGCGACGCGATCGCGCGCGGGTAGCTGCCCTTTTGGCCGAGGACTTTCAGGAGTTCGGCTCTTCAGGAAGGGTATGGTCACGGGGCCAGATCCTCGAATTGCTCGCAACTGAGGCGTACCAGCCGCCCACGATGGAAGATTTCAAGTGCCATTGGATTGCGAATTGCATTGTGCTCATCACCTATCGAACGGCGCAGACCGACGCACATTCAGGCCAGAGTTCCGCGGCGTTGCGCAGTTCAATATGGACAGAGGAATCCGGGGAATGGCGCATGCGCTTCCATCAGGGCACGCGGGCACTCTGATGACGCGCCGTCAGGGCCTTACAGTTCGTGGCGGCTGAAGATGTCGTCCTTGTCGCGGCTGGGGCAGTTCGAGCATCCCAGGCAGCAGACAAGCAGCACGGCCACTCCTACCGTCACCAGGACGGCGAGAACGCTTCCATTCGTCGCAAACCAATGAATCACGCTGTGCATATCCAGGGAACCCATCCGTATGACTCAAAAACTTCGCCGTTCAACCGAAGGTTGCGGGCAACTTGATTGAGCTTCAGAGCACCGGAACCCCGGCGATCCAAGTATATCATTGGCGATTTTTCTGAGTCATCCTCTGATTTTCCACTTGCCATGAAGAGAACAAAAAGCGAAGATAAATTCAAGATGGCATCCGCTCCCAATTCGGGGATGGACCCCATGATGAACCATGGTCCGCAAGAGAACCATACCCCGGATGGGGGATCCGGGACTGCCTCAAACGATACAGAGCAAGCCGCTCCCACGAATCCGACTCACGATTCCGGTCTGAATTGGCTGTTTGTCGACCTGAACTCCTATTTTGCCTCGGTGGAGCAGGAAGCTCGCCCCGAGCTGCGCGGCCGTCCGGTGGGCGTTGTGCCCATGATGGCCGACACCACCGTGTGCATCGCCGCCAGCTACGAAGCCAAGGCCCATGGCGTGAAGACGGGAACCATCGTCGCCGACGCTAAACGGATGTGTCCGGACCTGGTGCTGGTGGAGGCTCGCCACGAGCTCTACGTCGATTACCATCACCGCATCGTCGAAGCCGTTGAAAGTTGCCTGCCGGTGACGGCGGTGCTCTCGATCGACGAGATGGCCTGCCGGTTGATGGGCCGGGAACGGCCGCTGCTGGCGGCGATGGAGCTGGGCCGGCGGGTGAAGGCGACGATACGCGAAAAGGTCGGTCCCATGCTGCGCAGCTCGGTGGGGCTGGCTACCAACCGCTATCTGGCCAAGGTGGCCAGCGATATGGAAAAGCCCGATGGCCTGGTGGCGCTGCCGCTGGATATTCTCCCCCGAGCGCTCAGCCAGCTTACGCTGCGCGAGCTGCCCGGCATCGGCGCGCGCACGGAAAAGCGGTTGAACGAGAAGGGCATCCGCACCATGGAAGAGTTGCTGGCGCTCGACTGCGAGCAGGCCGGCGAGCTGTGGGGTTCGGTGTGGGGCGAGCGGCTGTGGCACTGGCTGAGAGGCGAGGACTTCGATATGTCGGAGACCGAGCATCTGAAGTCATTGAGCCACCAGCACGTGCTGGCGCCGGAGATGCGCACGCCGGAGAACGCCTGGGCGGTGGCGCACAAGCTGCTCCACAAGGCCGCCATGCGGCTGCGCGCGGGCGGATTGTGGGCCAGCAGCATCGGGCTGGCTATTGGGTTTGCAGGTCCGCGCGGCGAAAGAGGCCCGGTGAGCACCTACGGCGTGCCTACGAAGGGATGGAAGGGCGAGCTGAAACTGAGCGAGTGCCAGGATAATCAAACGCTGATTGCGGCGCTGACGCGGCTGTGGGCGAGCAAGCCGGCTGGAAAGCAATATGACCATCCTTACTTTATTGGCGTGCATCTGAATGAGCTGGTTCCGGACCGGCTGCACTCGCTGAACCTATTCGACGGGACGGAGGACGAGCAAAGCCGGACGCGGCTGCTGGCGGTGATGGATCAGCTCAACAACAAATATGGGATGAGCACCCTGGCGCCGGCGACCATGCTGTCCGCGTACAAGGCTGCGCCGACGCGGATTGCGTTTCATAGCATCCCGGAGCTGTTCTGAGCTTGCATCCGATAATAGACGCTAGCTGAGATAGAGGGCATAATCTGATTGAGCGACAGGTGCGCCGGATGGCTTCAGTTCGCGTTGCAATTCGCCCAGGCCCAGGGTTGGATCATATGCCATTCCATTTGCGAATTTTTTTGCTGCTCGGCCTGGCTCTTGTTGCGGCTCTTCCAGTGCGAGGTGCGGAGTTTTGTATGACCATCCACGGCCGCGCACATTTCTACGGGGGCGACGGCCAGCTTCGCATCTGGCATATCGGAACACACCACGAGTACGAACCTGATCAATCCTCTGAGCCCAGAGTTATGGGATGGCTTGAAGCTGGCGTGAAGGACTCCGATAAGTCCAACTATGCCAGCCCCGCCTCCGCCGTGTATCTCTTCGGCGATTTCGAGGTCTGTCCGACCGAGCCCTTCCGAAAAGGCGCGGTGCAGCGCGCAATTGTGAAGAGTGTTTCTTACAGGCACTACGTTCCGGCCGACTAACGGGTCAGATACAGCTGAAGTGCTGACAGGGACAACACCTGGTCGTTCGCTGCCTCCACAAAACCGGCGATTGCGGCTGCCCGAACTTTTTTTTGCCCCTGCGCGTACTCTCTGCATCCCCGCGTGCCGATTCTTGCGGATAAGAGAGTAGAAGCGAAACGCATGGCCCACGACTGGCAGCCGGATTTTGAACAACTCGTGGACGAGCACCAGTCGATGGTGTTTTCGCTGGCCTGGCGTATGACCGGCGATCGCGGGCTGGCGGAAGAGATTGCGCAGGATGTTTTTCTGGAACTGGACCGGAACCTGGGCAAGATCGAGACCGCTGCGCATGCCTGCTTCTGGCTGCGGCGGGTGGCGATGAACCGCTCGGCGGATGCGCTGCGCCGGCGCCGGGTGCGCGGCATGGATCTGTGGGTCGAGATGGAGGACGTTCATGGCGTGCCGGCGGAAGATCGCGGGTCTCCGCTCAGCGCGCGGCTGGAGCAACTGCTGGCCACGCTTCCCGAACCGCAGCGCGCGGCGCTGGTTCTCCGCTACCAGGAGGACCTGACGCCGGAGGAGATTGCAGCCACGCTCGAGGCGCCATTGGCCACGGTGAAGAGCCATTTGCAGCGGGGACTGAAGCTGCTGCGGGCCAAGGCGCAGAACCATTTGAAGGAGTACGTCCGTGGAGCTTGAACCGATGGAAGATTTTGAACGCGAATTGCGCCAGGCGTTTGAACGCCGGCCCGCGCCGCCCGGCCTGAAGCGCAGACTGATGGAGAAGCGGCGCGCGCAACGGCCGCACCGCACTGTTGTTTTTTGGCAGCGGCTGGCCGCTTCCATCGTGCTGGCCGCCGTGCTGGCGGGCGGCGTAGTTTGGCGAAACTTAGAGGAACGGCGCAAGGGAGAAGCGGCCCGCCAACAGGTGCTGACCGCGCTGCGCATCACCACTCGCGCGCTCAACCAGATGAACACGAGACTCGCGGCCCACGGCCGCGCTGCCCAGGAATAGGGAGAACGAACCATGCAGAACCGGATCATAGCTTTCGCATTGAGGTTGTTCGTAGCGGCTGCGCTGGCCGTTCCGGCGCTGGCGCAAACCGACCAGTTGCCGGCGCCGCCGCCTATCGAGAAAGAACTGGCCGCGCGCGCTTCCGACGTCACCGAGGTTACGCTGGGCAAGAACATGCTGGCCTTTGCCGCCAAATTCATGAACGGCAAAGACAAGGACGAAGCCGCTACCCGGCAACTGATTGAAGGGCTTGAAGGCATCTACGTCCGCGAGTACGAGTTCGACAAGGAAGGGCAGTTCTCGATGGAAGAGATCGAACAACTGCGGAAGTACTTCGAGACCAGCGAGTGGTCGCCGATTGTGCGGGAACGCGAGCGCAAGACCGGCGAAACCACCGACGTGATGGTGAAGCTGGTGAATGGCGAGACGCGCGGAATGTTCATCCTGGAGGTGGAGCCCAAGGAACTGACCATCGTGCTGATCCTTGGCCCCATCCACATGGACGACCTGGGCAAATTGAAGGGCCTGGCCGGGCTGGGAGCGCTGGGCGATGTGGCGAAGAACGCGGACGGCAAGGACAAAGAAAAGGACAAAGACAAGAAAGGCGGCGCCCAATGAAGCGGCTCTGGTTGATTCCCATCGGATTCGTGGCCCTGCTGGTTCCCGCCGCGGTGCTGGCCGGCGGCGAGGGCGGATTTGACGGCGTGGTGCGCTCCATCGAGAGCAGGTATCACGTGCGGGCCACGCGCATTCCTTTTATGGGGCTGGCGAGCCTGGTCGCGCGGAAGGCCACGCACGGGGGCGTGGCAGGCGTGCACGTGGCGGAGTTCGAGTCTTTCTCGGAGCCTGTGGACGGCGATGAGCTGAACCGCATGGTGGAGGAGAAGCTCGGCTCCGGCTGGGAACGGATCATCCGCGAGACCAGCCGTAAGCCGAGGTCCCCAGCGACGGGTCCTGGTCGCTGGGGTGGTAAAGGCAGCGAGCAGACCCTGGTCTTCATTCACCCCGAAGGTGAACGGATGGGCCTGTTCGTGGTCGATCTGGACGGCAACGAGATGGACGTGGTGCAGGTCTCGGTCGATCCCAAGCATCTGGACGACGACATCGGCCACTACGAGCATCATCACCGCGACGGCGACAAGGACGGGGACGAATCAAACTAATCGTCTGATTGCCAGGAATCAAGTTCGACACGGGAATCAAACTGTACCTATGCGGCGAGGCGCCGGCTTCCTACACTTGAACGTAGTATGGCCAGCCTTGCACCCACGCCGACGTCGAGTTATCGCGGCCGGCTTGCGCCCTCGCCCACGGGCTATCTGCACGTGGGCCACGCGCGCACGTTCTGGACCGCCTGGCAGAGAGCGCGCGACGCGGGCGGCACGCTGGTGATGCGCATGGAGGACCTGGACCCCGACCGCAGCCGCTCTTCCTACGCGGAGGCCGCAATCGAAGACCTGCGCTGGCTGGGCATCCGCTGGCATGAGGGCCCGGACAAGGGAGGGCCCTTTGGCCCTTACGTGCAGAGCCGGCGGCGGGCTTTCTATCTTGCCGCATGGCGCAAGCTGCTGCGGCGCGGCTATCTCTACCCCTGCCGCTGCTCGCCCAAGGACCTTGAAACCGCGCTTGGCGCGCCCCATGAGCGGGTCTCGGCCGCAACCCACGGCTCTTTGGGGAAACTGGAGCCTTTCGACGACGAGCCCATCTACCCCGGCACCTGCCGGATATTCCAGGGCAATATTCCGCAGTTGCCCGGCCCCACTGTGAACGAGATCGAGATACCGGATGGCATCAACTGGCGATTCCGCGTTCCCGACGGCGAAGCGGTCGAGTTTGTGGACCGGAACCTGGGTCCCCAGCGCTTTGTGGCCGGGGAGGACTTTGGGGACTTTGTGGTCTGGCGGCGCGACGGCGTCCCGAGTTACCAGCTTGCCTGCGTCGCCGATGACGCGGCCATGTCCATCTCGGAAGTGGTGCGCGGAGCCGACCTGCTGAAGTCCACGGCGCGGCAGATCCTGCTCAATCGCGCCCTGGGATACAACAATCCAAGCTGGTTCCACTGCCGCCTGGTGGTGGATCACAATGGCCGGCGGCTGGCCAAGCGCCACGACTCGCTGAGCCTGCGCGCCCTGCGCCAACGCGGGCTGACGCCCATGAATATCCTTTCGGCGGAGTTGCCCGTGGAGGTGTAATACCGGGTGCGCGACATAGAAGTGGAATCACGCGGCCCGGCGTCCCTCCCAGTAGTCCTCAAATTGGCCGTTGAGTTGGCAGCACCGCAGGGCGACGATGGCGTTGGCGCCGCGAACCGTCCAGA
>Ga0181527_1000842_pt1 | contig 33992 bp, 30 predicted proteins | sample PEATcosm2014_Bin_30_FD_119762 | JGI IMG/M metagenome (GOLD analysis project Ga0181527, IMG submission 119762) | Peatland microbial communities from MTU Mesocosm Facility, Houghton, MI, USA - PEATcosm2014_Bin06_60_metaG | ecosystem: Environmental > Terrestrial > Soil > Wetlands > Peat | place...
CCGTACGCCCTACCACAGGGCGCACCCACGCCCACTTGCGGTCAGCCTTTTCCAGATAGCCGAATCTCCAGAATCCTTTATGTTCGTCAAAATATTGCACAGCGATCCGGCAGCGCCGGAATGTGGCGTCTCCCACTGTATAGCCCATTTCACGTCGGGAGAATGTTTAGAAGGTGTATACCCGCCTCGGCGGGATAGCACTTCCTGAACCCAAGCAGGAGTTTTCATTTCTCACTGCCTCGATTTTGAGCACCTATCGGACACTGTGCATCAATCTTCTGCATGATCCGCTCTGCCCACCGGATCGCATCGGAGATGGCGCAGATGGTGGCAGGCACCCGTGCCCCGCCTTCGATGCGCTAGTCGCCGGGCAGCGAGGATGCTGGCGGCGATCAGCAAAACTCGTTTTCGACCCTCGTCCATTGGAATCGGCACCCCAAGACCCGCTGGGAAGGAGTCTAGCACTTTCGCTTTTTATTCGCTACTAGGGAATCACGCCACAGACAACGGGCGGAATGACGGCTCCGGCTGGTCGTCGTCGCCCTTGGGCAGGCATTGGGGGATAAAACGGGATTTTCGAACTCGACGGGGATGTGACCCCCTGCTGCGAAGGCTGGTTTAGGTGTTCAGAGAGCCCTCTATAACATTTTGGGCCAGCAGAGCGGGGACATGTTCACCGTAGGTGGGCGGGACGCTGTAATCGCTTCTGGGGGAAAAGTCGGTGGCGGGGTACTCCAAAGGCTGTAGCAACGCAAGGCACTACTCATTCAACCCGATGCTCAACCCGAAACTCAAAACCGTTTCTTGTATTTACAAGCACTTACAGAAACTCGGCAGTCCTTGCAGTTCCTGTAAATTGTTGAAAAGATTAAGCGTCAACACCGTGTCAAGGTAGCGCTCTAACCAACTGAGCTACGCGCCTACGCTGTTTTTCCAACCAGTTGGTATTTTACCAAACAATCGCACGGGAGCACAAAGGAACTAGTCAGTCTTCCCGCACCTTTGCCATGGTCGCAGGACGGAGCATCTGCACGACCTTGGCCGGCGCCCGCCATTGGGCCGGCGTTACCGCCGTGTAACGCGAACGCTACCTAGGCGCATGCTGCTGATGTAATAAGGTGCTCAATGCTGCCAGTCCCGTGGCGCTCGAAGGGGCTGGGGGCGGTGTGCGCTCCGCACAATTTCGTCTGGGTAGCTGGCATCGTATGCTCAGGATATCGGTTTGTACCAGTGGGAGAGAAAGACACTGGTACGAGAGGAGCTAAAAACGGCCGGGAGAAGAGCTTTCATCATTCATTAACTCTTCTGTCACATACTAGGAGTAGTTTGAGCTGCTACATCGGTGTGTGCACTGAAAATTCCCATTGTGGAGGGCGGAACGTGAGGCCTCGAGCATGTGTCGTTATTGGATTGGCAATGTTGGCGCTGGCTGGCATCCCGGCATTGGCGCAGGACCAAACTATTCCCGGACAAGGCAACGCCAATGCGGCTGCGTTGAGCCGGCGATCTCCCATGGTTCAGTCCGCTATGCAGTTTCTGGTATCCCAGGCAGAGACAATCCAGGATCAGACACTCCGGAAGGAAACCCTGGACGTAGTGACCAACGCCGGGATGTGCCTGCAGCATCGGGTGGGCTTAACCGACGCCAAGAAGAACGCCTTGGTGCAACAGATGATCGCGCTCGGACTCGCTGACAAGAAGGACGACGCCACCTTTCCGGGCGGGCTAAAGGCTGGAATCTTTCCGCCAGTGATCGACGAGGACTCGCCCTGCCCCAAGCAGCCTCAACCTTATGCCGCAGCTCCGGGAAGTTCCTTTGGCGGTCATCATTCGTATCCGGGAGGTCTGGCCGTTCACGTTTCGAATAACGAATCGGCCGATGTCCGCCTCGCTAATGAGTATCGACAGGTCTATGGAAGGACGGGCGCGAACCAATTGCCCGTGATCGATCGCGATTGGCTCAAGCAAGCCACGAACACCGCCGATTCCGCCATATTTATCGACCAGGACATTATTGTGGCCGCGCCACTCTGGCATGACTGGGCAAAGACACTGGTTTTCCAGTGGAATGCAGATGGTTCCGAGTTCCGAGAGCTGAATTTTGGCGGAAATGGTGCTACCGACGCTTCCGGAGCGGCGGGCGACTCCAAGACCGGCGCTCATCACATCATTGGGGTGGCTGAGTCCATGAAACGCGGGTTGAGCCCGGCGTTCGTGATTACTCAAGCCTCCGCCCATTCCGCGCCAACCAATGGCAATGAGTATAAGGTAGTGAACTGGCTACGAGCGGCGGCGCTCATGGCGCAAATCGACCCGGTGGCAAAGGGCTATCTATACATCGACAAAAGCGGACGCCTGCGGCTGCCCCCGGTGCGGAAACTGGGTGGTGTCGATCTGACGGCGGCCAGCCCCTCACAGACCAACCTGTTGGTCGAGTACACCTTGCACGGCCTCTCCGATGCGGATTTCACGTATTCTATACCGGCGGTGACCTCGGTGCAGGTCGTGCTACAGACCCTGGCAGGCCAGTTCGGTTACGATTTCCGCAAAACGTCGGAATACAATAATCGATACCGCAATCCGGTGCTCAGCTTCATGACCGCGGAACGACTCCTGATTCTGTATAGCGAACGCGGGCCGGATGGGGTTTCGATGGAACTGAAGAAACTTCGTAACGCGGGAATAATCTGATTGCGCACCAGCCGCTCGGAGCGGAGGAAACGCCAAGAAATGACAATATACTGAAGCGCTCGCGGCACGGCTGAAGTGACGCTTCAGAAGCCGGGCCGCCGAGTGTAGTTTAGTGTTGAATCCAGAGAGGATTTTGTTCATGACAATTCAGAAGATCGCGGTGTGTTTTGCACTCCTATGCTCATTTATCACATCGACGTTTGCAGCCGATACTCCTGCGCCAGCCGGGAACAGCCGCAGGAACGTAGTCATCTTCGTTGCCGACGGGCTGCGATCGGGATCCGTAAATGCGCTCGACGCGCCGACCATCTTCGGCCTTCGCCGGATAGGCGTCGAGTTCGCGAACAGTCACGCGGTCTTCCCGACATTCACGATGGCGAACGGTTCGGCCATTGCTACAGGTCACTACCTCGGAGACACCGGCACCTTCAGCAATTATCTTTATTCCGGATACCCCGTTTTCAACAGCGGCAATTTTGGGAACGTCGCCGGGACGGTCACGCCATTCGTCGAAGACGACCAGATTCTTGCCGATCTTGACGATCACTACGAAGGAAACTACGTGAATGAAGAAAGCCTGCTGGCGGCTGCCCGCAATGCCGGTTATGCCACCGCTGCCGTCGGAAAGCTCGGTCCGGCGGCCATTCAGGACGTTTCGCAGCTCAGGCCGGTAAACCAACGTTTTCCGGTGCTCCAGACCGTCATCATTGACGACCGCACGGGTCAAGATTCCGGTGTCCCTCTTCCGCCTGCTATAGTCGCGGCATTGACTGCAGCCGGACTGCCAACAACGGCGGTTGCTCGCAACCAACCAGCGGGCAATAACACGACCGCCGGCACCCTGAACGCCAACCTGGGCCAGCAGCAATATTTCGCGGATGCTTTTACCAAAGCGATCCTGCCAACCTTCGTGCAGCATGGACAGTCGTTTGTGGTGGTGTATTGGTCGCGTGATCCGGACGGCACCCAGCACAGCGGGGGCGATAGCCTTAATTCGCTGACGCCTGGCATCAATGGTCCCACGTCACGCGCAGCGGTAAAGAATGCCGACAGCAATCTGGCGCAGATACTGGCGTACATCAACAGCGATCCGAAACTTGCTTCCAACACCGACATCTTCGTCACCTCGGACCATGGCTTTGCCACTATCAGCAAGCACGAGATCGACGGTACCGGGAAGGCCTTTACCGCCAGCTATGCCGCACAGTTCACGTACAAGGATTCCACTGGCCGCCAGGAAGTGAACACCGGCTTCCTGCCCCCGGGCTTTCTTGCCATTGACCTCGCTCATGCACTGGGGATGCCGCTTTTTGATCCGGATACCCAGATTAAGGACAGCACCGGGCAAAGGCTTTATGCACCGGTTGATCCGGCGGTTCCGCAGCAGAGCGCGACTATCAGGCAGCGCCCGAATTCGGGAAACGGCTTGATCGGTGCGAGCGGCCGCATTTTGGACGCTACCGATGCGAAGGTCATAGTGGCTGGCAATGGCGGATCCGACCTCATCTATGTGCCTGATCACAACAAGCAGCGGGTGAAACAGATCGTCGCATTCCTGAGCCAGCAGGATTACGTGGGAGCGATTTTTGCGGAAAACAGTTACGGTAAGATCCCCGGCGCCCTGCCATTTAGCTCCATTAAGTTGACTGGAGCGTCCAAAATGCCGAAGCCGGCGATTGCTGTCAGTTTCAAAACGTTCTACCTCACGCCGAATGATCTCCAGACCGCTGTTCACATCGCCGATTCAACGTATCAAGAGGGACAGGGCATGCACGGGAGTTTCGGGCGAGACAACACTTTCAACACCATGGTGGCAGTCGGCCCAGACTTTAAGAGCAGTTTTGTGGATTCGTTCCCCGTTGGTAATGCCGACATTGCGGTTACCATGGCGCACATCCTCGGACTTAAACTACCGGCGAAGGGCAAGCTGACCGGACGCGTCTTGAATGAGGCGCTGAAGAGTGGGGCGGATAAGGTCAAGTTCCAGACCAAGAGAATTGATTCTGAACCAAGCGCCGCAGGCAAGAGCACAATTATGCTTTACCAGCAGGTTGGACGTCAGCTTTACTTCGATGAAGCCTGTTATGTGAGTCCACGCGGCCCCGGACAGAATCCGTGCAGATAGTGTGCCCCCTGTATCGACAAACGAAACCCACTGCCGCTTACGCCGAAGCCTATCTTCAACGGCAAGATCACGGGCAGGACTCACGGGCACATCTGGAGTAAACGGTATTGAAACGAACTGTAATACAAAAAGTAACGCAGAAGAACAATTTCGATTGACTTGCTAACCGCTGAGAATAAAATACCGTCCCATCGCCCGATGAGAATTTACGGCAATGGAAACCGCCATCATCCTCGTCATCGTGATCCTCTTTGCGCTGGGAGCTTTGCTTCCTGCCGACCACGAGGTCAAGTTCTGGCGATAGACCGTTCACTCCGGGCTCTCGACTCCCAGCAACAATTGTGAATAGGTGATACTGCTACGAGGCAGCCGGGATGGCGGGTACGAATGCGTGTGCGCCCGATTTTCCTAAGTACTTCGATAGCAGGGCTCGGTCGCTTGTACGAAGATCGACCATGATGAGCGCGTCCAACACATCCGAGAATTTCGGGTCGACTGCAAAGGCCAATGTCTTGCCCCCCAACCTGAGGTAATGCTTCACCAGAATCGGAAGATCCTTCCCGTCGGCTTCCAAGCCGGAGACGCGCTCCGAAACATCACTCATCGTAAGCGTCCTCGAAAAGTTCTGTTCGCGAGGCAACGCGCATCGCGCAAACCTGCGGAACGGAACTCGCGACCCCACCTTGTCGACTAAATCCTGCGGCGCCCTCTGAGCACGCAAAAAGGCAGTCATTACTTCTCGCGACGCCGGCGAATACACGTTGCTGATGCTCACCGCGCCGAACAGGACCGGGCTCTCCGGGTGGCGCACCAGGTATACGCCGATGCCTTTCCAGAGTAGGAGCAGCGGCATGTAGTGCCTTTGATATTCGGGTGTGATAAACGATCGACCCAACTCTAGAGCGCCACCGATGCTTTCGAAAAACGATGGGCCATAGCGGAATAGAGTTGCGGTATAGAGTCCGCTTATGCCGAATCGCGGCAGAATCTCGCGCACGTTCCCAAGCCGATAGCCGCCGGCGATCTGTCGCAGTTCGCGATTCCAAAGTACAAAGTGAGTGTAGTAGTCGTCGAAGCAGTCGAGGTCGAATGAACTCCCTGTACCCTCACCGGCCTGGCGAAAGGAGATCTCGCGCAGCCTGCCGATCTCGCGCACGGCGTTTGGGGCCTGTCTGGCCGCCAGTTCGTATACGTCAAACTCGCCCTGTTGCTGCAAGCATGCTTCCGGCGGAAGTGAACGCAGTTCCTGCGCGAGCAGGTTTGGATCGGTACCTCTCCCGATCGGCTTTACGGAACGTGGGATACTCAGACGCCATGGGCGGCGACGGGGAGCCGCTCGTAGCGCGAGCAGATCCGTGCTCCATCGCAGCATCGAGGTCGCCGTTTCAGGGTTCCCTGTGTTCCTCAGTTTCTCGGCCTTGACCGGTTGCCCCACACTGATCGTGACATGCTGGCCGCGCTTGTTAAGCAACTCGTGTGGCAACTGCAGCGTCCGCAACATCGGATGAATTAGACCGGACGCATGGAACGAAAAGCTGTTTGTGCCGTGGATGCAGACAGGCACGACAGGTGACCCGGTCATCTGTGATAACCGTGCAGCACTATCATTCCAGCGAGAATCGCTAATTGACATGCTGCGGAGCGACCAGTGTGCCACCTCGCCGGCTGGGAACAGCACTAAGAGACCTCCTGCTGTCAGGTGCCGGATAGCTTCACGCAACCCCTGAGCATTTACCGATTGCTTATCCTTGCCATCCATCGCGTCGACATAGATGCAATACTGCGACAGCTCAGGAACACTTGCGAGTAACCTATTAGCAACGATCTTAACGTCGCTTCGCACGCCCAGCAGTAGCGCTCCGATCAGCAGGCCATCCAACATGCCGAATGGATGGGTGGCAACGACAATGGCTGCACCCGTTTTCGGAATCCAGCCAATATCTCTATCAGCAGTCACGGAGTTCACTTCCAATGCGCGCAGCAGTGATTCGAATATATTCTTTCCGTGCACATCGCGTGATGATTCGTATAGATGGCGCAGGCGCCTTTGCGGCATCATCACTCGCGTCCACCCGGCGGCGTCTGTTAGGCGGTCGACAACATTCGATTCCTGCGGAGTATTGTTTCTGGGTCGCAGCATGATTCCTATGTAGCGCGTCCCGATAAAGGAAAAGTTAAACGGCTGTGAAGAGTACGTGAAAACCTTTGGTTTGACTCTATGTTCGGTCGGGGCCAGAGTTGTTTACGCGTGTTGCCATGTCGGCTCCTGGAGCTATTCCACGGCGATTGGGGCGCGCTCCAGAATCACCGAGCCAATGATGTTTACAATAAGGGTGATCCCCATGTAATTCACAGGCGTGTAACAAATATTCGATAGTCTCGATTCGTTCAGTTGAACGAATCCTTAGATGCACTCAGGATGGACGGATGCTCTGAACGTGGCACCGCCTAGCACTCTTTAGGTATCCGCCGATTGACTGGAGCGATGAGAATGGCTACTGCAAAAAGAAGCCGGAAAAGCAGATCCGTCACCAACGCCGTGAAGGCGGCTACGACATCTTTCGAGGAAGTTCCTATCTCTCCTCAGGACGTCATTCGCTTACGCGCTTACGGATATTATGAGCAGCGTGGTTGCGAGCACGGCCACGATCTTGATGATTGGTTAGTCGCCGAAGCCGAAGTTGTCGGCGGCAAACCAAAGGCTGGGACCGGTGAAACTGTAAGGCAAGCTATGGCAAGCGACTCCGCGCACACTGCTATTGCAACGACGGAAGAAGCCAGAACTTAGACTACTTCTGCTTAGAAGAACTGAGCAATATCTTTCACGAAGGCGTTTTGCAATCTCACTCAGGCTGCTGACCGCTTGGCTCGGGAATTTCCATATCCATCATGGCCGATGCCAAACACTTGCCGTGGATATCGAGCGCCAGCGTGCGCGTCACTCCGCCACCCAAGGCGTTGCGCATCACGAAATTCAAGGCTCCGATATTCGGCATCTCGTAGCGAATCACTTCTCCCTTCACCACGCCGGAAAAGTGCTCCTTGACGCGCTCTGCCGTCACATAACGCTGCAGCAGCGGGTAATCCTTTTCGTGGTAGGCGATCACCGAAATGTTCGATGTATCACCTTTGTCGCCTGTACGGGAGTGGGCAATCTCGCGCAATTTCATTCAGGCCTCCAGGTAACCTATGCTGTGCTTGACGAGGTTTCGGGCGATGAGGGTTGAGCCCATGGCCACCACTTGCCGGGCGGATTTCCATGCACCGCCGCCGCACGCTGGGCCATTGGTGTAGAGCGTTTCAACTTCGTTGCCGATGCGAACTGCCTCTTTCATGCTCTCGGTGCGGCCGGCCACCCGGATGCGAACCTCGCGAGGTTGGCCGTCCAACGAGAGCTTGGGACCAAAGATCGAATCCATGCCGATGAGGTCGCAGCGAAGCTCCGTCACCTTCACCCCGGTTAATTTCAGCCTTTCCTTTACGATGTCGATGGCCAGCCGTCCACGCTCGACAGCGCCCGGGCCGGCATACGAGATTTGTCCTTCCCCGATGTAGCTGTCCACATATCCAATCGACACCTTCAGCGAATCAGTTCTGGGGAGGCCAGTGCCGCCTTCGACCTGCACGCAATCCGGCGCGATCTCCTTCATCCTGACCTGGGAGAAGTCAGCCACCACATCTGGCGTTATGTAAGCATGCGGGTCGTGAAGCTCGTACATCAGTTGCTCCTTGCAAGTGCTCGTCGTAACTTTGCCGCCGGAGCCGGAAACCTTGGTCACGACAAAGCTGCCATCCGGCTTTACGTCCGCTATAGGAAAGCCAAGCCTGGCAAGGTCGGGAACGTCCTTATACCCGGGGTCGGCGAAGTAGCCGCCCGTCACTTGTCCCGCGCACTCAAGCAGGTGTCCCACGATCGTGATTTTCCCCAACATGTTCCAGTCTTCCATGGAGAGGCCAAATTCGTGAATAAGGGGAGCGATGAACAGAGCAGGATCGGCGACACGGCCGGTGATGATCACGTTCGCGCCATTGGCTAACGCTTCGACGATCGGTTGCGCGCCCAGGTAAGCGTTGGCGGAAACCGCCTTGTTTGCCAAGCTGCTGACCGGAACACCGGTTTCGTCGATTACGTACTTGCCATTCTTCACTAGCTCGAGCACGTCGTCCCCGGTGATGGTGGCGATCTTAAGGCCCTTTAACCCGAGGGAGCGCGCGATCTCGCCTGTCTTTTCTCCGGCTGAGACTGGGTTGGCAGCACCCATATTCGTGATCAGCTTCACCCCGTTTCTGGCGCAAACCGGAAGGGCAGCTTGCATACGGTCGATCAACAGCGGATCGTAGCCCTGGGACGGGTCTGCCATCTTTGCCTGTTGAGCGATAGCAATCGTACGTTCAGCAAGGCATTCAAATGCGAGGTACTGGATATTTCCTTTTTCGGCCAATTCCACCGCTGGCTCAATCCGGTCTCCGGAATAGCCGGCGCCGGAACCAATCCTGACATTCTTCATAAATTTCCTCCTGCCTGGTTCAGCTCCGCGCTGCGCGCAACGGTTGCGGCGCGTCGGAAACTGATCAGAACGGAAACACTCCAAACAGCGCACAGGCGATCGTCATCACCACGGAAGCCCCGAAAAGGAACGGAATCGAGAACTTCTGATGTTCGCCAAGTTCGATCCCGCAGAGTCCCACAACGAGGAAGGTCGCCGGGGTAAGCGGACTGACGGGAAAGCCGACGGTCATCTGGCCCATCAGCGCCGCCTGCGCCACCTGGATCGGCGGGCCTCCCAGGCTCTTGTAGACCTCCGACACCACCGGAAGCACGCCAAAGTAGAACGAATCCGGATCAAACAACAGGCTAAGCGGCATGGAAATGATGCCAAGCGCGAACGGAATATGCTGCCCCATGCCAGGCGGCACAAGCTGCACGGCGGCGGTTGCCATCGCCTTGAGCATGTTCGTGCCCATCATGATGCCGGTGAACGCCCCCGCAGCGAACAGGATGCCGGCCATCATCAGCGCCGCCCTTGCATGGGCGTCAACTCGGGCTCTCTGCATCTTGACGTCGGGGTAGTTGATCATCAACGCGAGCACGACGCCAGCCATGAACATGACTACGGGATCAACCCATCCGGCGATCATGACGGTCATGATGACGAGAGTCACCAATATGTTGATGACGAAGTTGCGCGGACGCCGGAGCTTGAGTTCCTCCGGCTTCAACTCGCGCTTCAGCACTAGATTCACGTTGACGCCGCCCTTGCCGAGACCGAGGCGCTTCTCTTCGCGCTTTCCCAGCAGATAACAAATGGCGAATACGAAGATCAGGCCAACGATCTGGATTTTTAGAATCGGCTGGAAAATCGTCGCAGCCGACATGTGCAGCACAGCAGAAGCGCGGATGGTCGGCCCCGTCCAGGGCAAGAAGTTCACCCCAGCGGCCAGAGAGCAAGCCAGCGCCAGAATACGTTTATCCATCCCGAGTCGCTCGTAAAGCGGCAGCATGGCGGGAATGGTGATGAGAAAGCACACGGCGCCTGAACCGTCCAAGTGGATCAGCAGCGCCAGCAGGGCAGAGCCCATCACGATGCGGGTGGGCCGCGTGCCAACGACTTTCAGGATGGCGTCGATGATGGGATCAAGCATGCCCGCGTCCGTCATCACCCCAAAAAACAGGATCGCGAACACGAACATGCCCGCTACCGGAGCGATCGAAGAAATGCCTCGCAAGATAAATTTTCCGGTGTCCAGCTTGAATCCCCCGGCTAGCGCTCCCAGGATGGGCACGGCAATGAGCGCGATCAACGGCGACATCAGGTTGGTCATGATTACCAGCAGCAGAAGAGCAATGGTCGCCAGCCCGAGGAGCGCCAGATGCCCGGTGGCCAGATGGGAGACGGCAATGATGGCCGTAACCGCAATGGCCGTTCCCAGCAGTGCGACACCTGTCCACCCGCCTGCGCCGGAACCCGTTGCGGGTGAACTGCCAGCTTGCGTAGACGTCATATCAGCTCTCCTTCTGCCGGTGGCTCCTTGGCCAACAGGCGATCGCAAACACGTTGCGAGATATCCTCGCTTCAGAATTCTGTCAATGCGGCAAAACCATGAGCTAGAGAAGGACTTTGTAGCCTTCGTGGGTCGCGGCGAACCCCAGCCGTTCATAGAAACGGCGCGCGTCAAGACGGCATTTATCCGTGGTCAACTGGACAAGCTGGCAGCCGCGCTCCCTGCATTGCGCGATTGCCCACTCTACCAGGTTCCGGCCCAGACCGGTGCGCCGGTGATCCGCGGTGATGCGAACGGCTTCTATCTGCCCACGCCACGCGCCTATTCTTGCGAGCCCAGGAATGAAGGAAAGCTGTAACGTCCCGACCACATGCTCTCTATGAACCGCAACCACGAGCAGTTGGTGTGGGTCCGCCTGGATTGCGTGGAAAGCAGCGACGTAATTGCTGTTCAGCGGGATGCTGACGTCCTCACGAGAGCGCCCTAACTCATCATCCGCAAGCAGGGCGATGATAGCGGCCAGATCGGAAGCACCCGCCCGGCGGATCGTTACGTTCTCCATGCTGGGCAGTCTGCCGGAAACCCAGTCTTGCGGTCAAACACAGCGCTGGCGGCGACATTACACTCAGTGAGATTCTCGTAAAACGGTTTGCCCTTCAAGCTGGAATGCTTCTTTCGGCAACTCCATCATCTTCAAATAGCCTGCCGCATAACCTGCGATACTTTTTTCCATGTAGTCAGTCCGCAGTTTCTCGACCGGGGTATGGATCAACTGCTCCTGACCAGCCGCATAGCCAATCGCCGGCTTGCGGTCTACCGCGGCTACCTTTGATAGATCGGTGCCGAAGTACCAATAGCGATACCTAACCTCTTGACCAACGGCTTCCAGCCCTGCTGCCATAGCCTGAACAAACGGATGTTCTCTTGGAGTCTTCCAGGCATTTTTCTTGTTGGCGATCTTAACCGATTTGCCGGTATAGAATTTTTGGACTACTTCAGCTATTTTCACTTCAGCTTTGAATTCCGGATCTTCTTTAGAAAGGTCGTCAATGATGTCCTGCAACTCTTGGATGCAGCTCTCAGGCGTTTCGCCAGGTACAAACCGGCGATCAAAGTTCATATCGCAACGTTCTGGAACAATACACAGCTCTCCAGGACTGGCTTTAATAATGGTCATTGCGATACTGGACTTCCCGAGATCCGGATCGGATGGAAAGCTTTTAGGCAGCTCATTGGCTACCTTGTCGATAAACTTGTTCGCTTTGTACACCGCATTGATCCCCAACCAAGGTGCGCTCCCATGGCAGATTTTGCCGTATACGCTAACCACAGGCTCGACTCGGCCGCGATGGCCTAAAGCGATATCAAGGGATGTTGGCTCACAAGACACGACGGCATCATAGTCCAATTGCAACTTCTTAAAAGTGTCGTCGATCAACTGGATAGTTCCGACCTGATCACCGGGCTCTTCGAGGCAAACCGCCGTAACGATGTACTTGCCGTTCAGGGCCAGACCTTGATTGCGTAGCTGCAAGAGAAGTTTTCCGGCGTAAATAGCGCAGGCCAGAGCACCCTTCAGATCTGCAACGCCCCTTCCATGAATAACTTCGGCCCGTTCTTTCTTACTGGCATCCCGGTTATCTATCTCCCCGACATCGATATCGGCACCATAAGGATCGTATCCGCCCCACAGCGACAACTCACCAGGGGGCACGTGATCCATATGACCGTTATAGACAATGGCCGGGCCAGGTTGGTGGCCATTGATAATGCCAATCACATTACCCCAGTCATCACGAAACACCTGGTCATACCCGATGTTCTTCATTTCTGAGAGTAAAAGGTCTGCAACGCCTTTTTCGCTGCCCCCTAAGGAGGGACAACGCACGAGGCGTCGGGTGAACTCAACGGCTTCCGGCCGTAGCTGGTTTGCGAACTGCACCACCTTCCGGAATCGCTCCACGTTAGTCTCCCTGCTAGCCGATCCACCCTACTCGATGAGTCCGCGAACATGCGCTCTCTTGCCGACCAAGATCAATGAGTGCCCACTGTTGTTGACGCCGCTGGAGATGAGCTCATGCCATCTATGGCGCGGGCTTTCCGTTCGATGCCGGCTGGCGTGCGGGTAGCCAAGCTAACGATCACGAATACTGCCATATTGACAACCAAGGCGACGAACCCAGCGTTGAGGTGAAGCCCCCAGATGGCCAGAGGATCAAGTTTGTTAAGTATCAGATAAAAAACTATAAACTCGCCTACGATCAGGCCGGCGAAAGACGCAATCTTGGTGCTCGATTTCCAGAACAAGCCTAAGACAATCATCGGGAAGAACTGGGTTACGCCGGAGTATCCGGTGAGCAGCAAATTGACAAGCATGTTCGGGAGATAGATAGCCAACGCTAGTGCGATAACTGTCAAAATGAGAACAACAACTCGGGCAAGCTTGGCCTGGAATTGCGGAGTGGTGTCTCTGCCTACCGTCCGGCAAAAGATATTGCGCGTGAAAAGCATCGATGTGGTCAATATGAGATCGGCGGCCGGAATCATACAGGCTAGTGCGCCGGCGCCGCCCACAAGACCCAGAGCCCAACCGGGGAGTACTTGACGGACAAGGGCCATGAAGGCCATATCGGGCGTCTTAAGGGCCGGAACAATGATCAGCAAGGCGGTGAACCCGACCAGCATCGGGAATAGCATACAAATCTGATACAGGGGCAAGTACACGGCATTATGCCGTAGTACGTCGGGATTCTTGGCACTGAAACTATTCCCCGTAAGGTGGGGCCACATATAAAAACCCAAGCTGGTCAGTACGAGAGTAGACATCATCCAACTGACATCGAGATTCTTGGTTCCGCCCGGCACAGTCAAAAATCCGGGTTTAGCGGCGTCCAACGCCGTAAACATGCCACCGACGCTGCCGAAGAAATGGATAGGCAAATAGATGCCAAAAAAAGCCACTGCCAAAATCATAACTACATCTTTTATGGCGGCGGTGGTTGCGACACCTTTGAGACCGCTCAGATAAACGAAGGCGGCAACCATGGTGAAGGCCATGAGCATGGCCGGCACCCTTGTAATAAGCCCGTAGGAGCAGGTTTCGATAATCAAGCCCAGGCCGGTGAGCTGAAGCTGCAGATACGGCAGGAGGAAGGTTACGCCAACACACGCAGTAAGAATGCCCAGCGAACGGCTCTCATAGAGATGTTCCACCAGATCGGGTTGAGTCATCAATCCGTGGCGGCGGCCCATGGGAGACATCGCCGGCAGCACATAGTAGCCTACCACGTAGGCCAAAGTACAATACCCTAATATATAAAAGGTCGGGCCGCCACGGGCATAAGCCCAGCCACTGCCGCCAAGAAAGGCGAAGGCAGTATAGATTTCACCCGCCAGAATAAACCAGTTCAGCAAGCGGCCAAAGTCACGGCCACCCACCGCCCATTGTTCCAGCGTCATCTTCTGCCTTATACCGGGGATCATGCCAACGACCGTGGCCCCGATTACAAAGAGAAGGATTACCCCAATGGCAACTATTTGGTTCGTCATTTCTCCCACCCGCCTTTCGCTGTCAAGAGTCCCGGTTACGCTTCGAGTCGATGTTGTAGAGTCCCCAAATACAGAAAAAGGTTACGGGGATACCGGCGACCAACCAAAAGGCCAAGAAGGGAAGGCCGAGAACGATTGGTCTGACCCTATTGACAACGGGTACCATCCCTATGATCCATATGAATGGAATCAGGGTTAACACGACTTTTATTGCATTCATAGTTTCACCTCACGCCCCGAGGTTTCTTTGTTCAATCCGAAATGACGGTTATCGTACTCATTCAGAAGCATTTTGAACTGAGTCCTGCCTGCCCCGCCAAATGGTACTTATGGTTCTCCAAACAATCTACAAGGGCATCAGGCGATGCCTTCGTTTGAGTGCTGGATCAAGGAATCCATCGAGAGTAACGCCGACAATAAGACTTGTCAATTCGGACTTTCGGAGACCTTTCGGAGACAAAAATGCGCACTGGAGTCGCGCGGCCCGACCTGTGGCAAGCCGTGAGGGTGTCCGAGCAGCACCACGCGATCGCGGGTCCACTTGAGAGAAGAAACTGGTTGTTTTCCAAGGGGAACGGAAGCATAATCACCCAGGACAAGACGGAAATCCCGGATAATAAACTAAAGGAATAGCACGACGTAGAGAGCGCCTTGGCCTGCGCGGGGCTTCAGCCCACACTCGTGCTAACCTGTTCATGAGTTCCGAGAGATGCCTACATTCAGAGACATACGACGAAGTGAGAGGGCGCTTACCGAGGACCAGGCCCGAGAGATTCTGGCGCGGGCGGAGTATGGCGTTTTGGCCACCCTGGGAGCTGACGGATGGCCTTATGCCGTCCCCGTGAACCACGTACTGTCCGGGGACGTGGTCTACATTCATTGCGCCGTCGAGGGACACAAACTGGAGAACATCGCCCATGAAGAGCGGGTCTCCTTCTGTGCCGTGGCGGGCGCCAGGGTGTTGCCGGCCAAACTGACCACCCTCTATGAAAGCGCCATCGTATTCGGCCGGGCGGCTCTGGTAGCGGACCCCACGGAGAAACGGCGGGCTCTGGAACTTCTGGCCGTCCGTTTCTGCGGGGCGCTGTCGCCCAACGCGGAAAAGGCGATCGCCACTTCCGACTCCCGGACAGCCGTGGTGCGCATCCGTCTCGAACGAATCACCGGCAAGGCCAATCATCCCGCCTGAGTTCGCGCGTGAAGCTTCGAAGCCGCTTCACTCTCTCGTCGAACGCCAGCGCGATTGGCGGTTCTTCCCCGCTTCGCCTTTCACTCTTAACCACTACTGCATAGCCTCGACGATGGTCAGAAATCGCGATGCCTGCCCATTCGCTCGAATTCATTCGGCAGTCTGATACTGTGGTGCGCAAATGTTTCTTCCGACCGCAATTGTGGTCAGAATCTGACTCACGTTCTGTTTCCCTGAAAGTCTTCAGTTAGAGAGTGGTCGAGTGGTTGGTTTCTAGCCAGTGGTAGAGATTCGTGCCGATTGCGCGTAAGGCCGGTCTACCATCTGTTTTCTGCTGAGACCATTCGCGGATGCCTGCCGCTGAAACGTACTCGTCCCAACTCTCGCGAAGAGCCAACGCCATAAAACGATTGGGAAGGGGCTTTTGCCGATCAAAGTTGCAGCCTCGTGCGGCACCGTATGTCCCTTACTCAACGCATCGGCTGTGATGCTGAGGGCCTTTATTGCATACCTGGCAAGCGGAGGCCGAAGAGGTTGCCCGCTGCTCAGGGCTTCTCCAGCACCCATCGCCAGTGCGCCAGCCCAGGCGATTTGGCTCTGTTTCGCGAATTGATGGCAAATGGCCAAGGCTACGTTGTTCTGGTGGGCCTCAATAAAGCCATTGTTCGAGATCGCAACGACACTTTGCGGTAGCCGATTGGGATTCTCCAGCCGGTGCTTTGTTATGACTTGCAGCGCCTTTGTCATCAGGAAGGGCAGTGAGTCAATGTACAACGGGAACGCGAGTATCAAGAGGTCGGCATGGCTACCAGGGCATTCTTGTCTGGAATTGCAAGTATGCCAAGCCATGCCGCCTCTGGCCCGAGCCTCCGTCCAAAGAAGAGTCCTTGCAGATGAGGCTTGAAACGCGCATGTGCAACTGGTCGCGCTGGTCTCTATACACGCACCGCTTTCCGTGGAGGCCGCCGCCGACGTGGGGTAGGCTCCGGCACAACGGGTGCAAGCGGAGGTATTATCAATCGCTCGTAAAGCCCAAACAGATGTTCCACCCGTTCACGATCACTGGCGAAGGCGGTTGTCCTGTACAGCTTGTCAACAGCGGTATCGAGCAACCGGTGCGCACGTGCAAGTTCCGGCCTCATCAGATCAACGTCATACAGGTCAGCCAGAGATGCGTCGCGAAACTCAGCGCGGGCGTCGAGCACCGCCTGCGCCAGCTCTTCGATCCTGCCACGTTGCCTCTCATCAGCTTCCGGCCATGGGAATGCGTTGTAGACAACCCCTACGGAGTACCGGTAATCACTCTTGAGCCTCCCGCCGATGTGTCGCAACCAAGCCATGTGCATTCTTGAAGTAAGAATGCCGAAGTGCCATAGCGTGGCGTCTTGCATTACAAAGACGAGATCACTCGGAACAATGGGAGGGCGGAGCCAGCCAATAGGGACATAATCCCTGCGCTCAGAACTGACCTTGGGAATGACTAGGAATGGACTATTAGGGATGACCGTCACATGGAAACGGGTTGGAGTTGCCGCAAGGGTCCGAGTCCCAGCGCTTTTGCTTTCCAATCTGAATTTCCTCACCGCCGCGATACGCTTCCGGACGAGCGGCATGGAACGCAACTCGCTGGGTCGAGCATTCCCCAGCGCAAGAATCCAGCGTTTCTCGTTGTAGAGGAACTCCGTTGCGCCGATGTAAGGGTGCAAGAACTGTCTGGCTCCTGGCTCCTCACGAAGTAGTACTGCTCGCTCATCAGCATTGAAGATGTACTGCCCGTCGTCAATTGGTTTGGAGCCGATGACTAGCGGCGGTATGTCACACAGGGGCGTTGAACGCTCGCTGACTACGAGATGTCGATCAATCAGATTGCCAGCATCGAACAGATAAGGCGTCAACGCGGAATGAGCACTCTCAACCGGGTCGCCGTGAATGTCAGGGTAGCTAAAGAGACGCTTGACTTGCGGCTCGTCATCACGGCGCGTTAGGCCCAAGATCACTACATGGACATGCGCCATGCCGCGCGCGTCACTGCCCCACGCGAAGGTCCGGTGGGCGAACGATATCTCAAGGCCGCAGCGGTCGAACAGGACAGGCCATAGCTGCGCGACTTGCTCGCCTTGTGTGATCGAGTTCGTGGCTACAAAGCCAATCTTTGCTGTTGAATTCTGGACGTATTTTCCTGCGGTGATGAACCAAGCCGTCACATAGTCCAGCGTGCCTCCGCTACCGCCAAGCCGAGCGACTCTCCTGACCTGAGCGCGCTGAAACTCGCTCTGGTACTTGGAGCCGCCGAAAGGCGGGTTCCCAAAGACGTATGAGCATTCGGCAGCCGGCAACACCCCTTCCCAGTCAATCTCAAGAGCGTCCTGGTTATGAATATGGGGCGATGTACGGAGTGGGATACGGACGTAGCTGTCGCCAAACTCCAGGGACAGCCGGTTGTTCATGATGTGATCCATCATCCACAACGCGACCTCGGCGATGCGGACAGGGAACTCGCCTATTTCAATGCCGTAGAACTGGTCTACATTGATTCTGGAGAGCGTCGCCACATCGATGTTGCGCTGACCACTCCGCAGCCGTTCCGCGAAGATCTCCTTCAGCAGGCTTATCTCAAGGCTGCGCAGCTCTCGATAGGTGATGATGAGGAAGTTTCCACACCCGCAGGCTGGATCAAAGAACCGGAGACTTGCAAGCTTATCGTGAAACCGCACAAGGGCGGCATTCCGCCCGCTGTCGCGCCGCCGGCGAAGGTTCTCGAACTCCGCATGCAGGTCATCCAGGAACAACGGCTGGATCACCTTCAGGATGTTCTTCTCGGTCGTATAGTGCGCCCCAGCGTGACGCCGCTCTTCCGTCTTCATCACGGACTGGAATAACGCGCCGAAGATAGCAGGGGAAATAGCGTCCCAAGTGAAGTTGCAGACTTCGAGCAGCAGTTCCCGCATCACGCTGTCGAAGGCCGGTGTGGGTAGCCGCTCAGCGAACAGATCGCCGTTGACCCACGGGAACTGCTGAAGGTCTTCATCCAAACGACGCTGACGCCGTTCGACGGGAAGGTTCAGGACTTCAAAGAGTTGGCCCAGCCAGAGGCCCGTGTCGCTCCCGTCCTCCTGGGTACGTTCCTTTATCAGGTTGTAGAAGATGTCACGGGGCTCGAAGATACCGGTATGGTCTGCGAACAAACAGAACAATAACCGCACCAAGAAGCGCTCCAGGTCGTGAGCGTTTCGCCCTTCTCGTACTTGGCGTCCTTCCATTCTTGGGCGAAGCCGGCGGCGCGGGCGCGTATCTCATTCCAGCTTAAGTGCATCGAGCTTTCCCCTGACGAATTACAGGGATCAGTTTAGCTTCTCTGTCCGGCATGGCAAGCCGATTCTCTGTTGCCGCGCCCGATGAGAAACCGCACCTCATCGTTCACATCACGGATATCCTGTTCCTGGGGGCGCGAGTCCGTGGCATAGGACGCCTGTCGGGTGGTGAAGAGATAGTGATCGACCTCGACAACGCCGTCAGCATCCGCTCCGGCGACAACGTAGGCTTCTGTATCCACCCCGGAAAAATCGTCGTTCGGTCCGCGGATTTTAGCGTACCGAGGTAACAAGAATGAAGATTTGTGCCAATACACTGCTTTACCTGGAAGAGCCGGTCAGGACTTCGTTGGAAAAACTCGCCGGGATGGGCTTCCTGGCGATCGATATTTTTGCCGATTCACCGTCGCTGGATTATCGCCGCGTGCAACCGTCCGACATAACTCAGATCAAGGCTCTGGGGAAAAAGTACGGTGTCGAATACTCGATGCACGGGCCTTGTTGGGACATCAATCCGGCATCGGAAAATGCCGGACATCGCGAAGATGTCGTCGCCCACTATCTTCAGGGCATACGCTTGGCAGCGGCCATCGGCGCAAATACGATGGTTGTCCACTCCGGCTGGAAATCCGATCCCAAGCTCTCGGCGCGGGATGCGCTCAAATATTCCATCGATACCATTGCCAAATGCGCACCGGAAGCAGAGCGACTGGGGATCACTTTGGGCGTGGAAAATGTTGGCTACGGGGCCGTGAACATGTTCAGCAGCATCGAGGATTGGGTCGGCCTCGCCGAGGCTGTCGCCAGCCCGGCCGTCGGCTTAACGCTGGATGTGGGCCATGCCGTTCTCGAAGGTTTCGAGCCGGCTGCCGCGGTTTTTGCCGCAGGACCTCGGCTAAAACATGTCCATCTCCACTCCAATATGGGCAAGGCCGATGACCATCTGCGACTCGATCGGGGAAGCATCGATTTCGGACCGGTGATCCAAGCGATGCGCCAGATCGGTTTCGCGGGGCACGCTTCGATAGAGATTTATGCCCCCGACGGCGAGAAGGAAGCAGCCCTGCAAGCAAGCCGGAAGATTCTGGAGGAAATTTGTGCAAGGAGCGCGTGACCAGCGCCTACAGTGCTATTGACCTTCCTCTCGCTATCGCCCGGGCGAAGCAAACGCTGCTTGGTCTTTATTCGCTCCGGCTTCGGCGCGAATGTCGTCGCGATATGTTTCGGGGCCGCACCAGACAGCGAAGGCGGTGAGACCCGAGAGCAGCACAACATAGCAGGCCACCGGCCACCATGCGCCGCTGGCCCATGCCACTAGCGCGGTGGCAACAAACGGGGCAGGCCCGCCGGCAAGGATGGAGCCAGTTTCGCGGGCAAAGGCGAAGCCGGAGAAACGACGGCTTGGGGAGAACAGCTCCGCGAAATAGGCGGCCTGTGGGCCGAACATCGCCGCAATTACAACCGCGCGTGCCAGGACGAAGGCGACGGCGATCCAGAAAAACTGTCTTGTGCCCACCATCACGAAGAACGGGAACGCCAGCGCCACTCCGGCTAACGCCCCAAACATGTAAACCGGTCTCCGTCCGATGCGGTCGGAGAGCGCAGAGAACGCAGGCACAGCGAACAACTCGACGAAATAGGCGATGAAAAGAGCGTTCAGCGCGACCGATTTCGGCACTTGGAGGTTGCTCACCACGTAAGTGAGTCCAAACACCGGGAACAGGTAACCCAATCCATTCTCGGCGAGACGGGCTCCGAGAACCACGAAGAAACTCCGCGGTTGGTGCCTGATGGATGCGATCAAAGGGTTTTCCTGCTTCTTGCCGGCGCGTCGCGCCATCGTTTCGCGAAACACCGGCGTCTCCAGCACCCGGAAACGAATGTAAATACCAACCAGGATCAGCACCATGCTGAGCAGGAAAGGTATCCGCCATCCCCAGGACATGAACTGCTCTTTCGGCAGCCTGGTGGCCAGCGCGAACGCACCTGCGGCGAGCAGATTGCCAATCGAGACCCCGAGCGGGGCGAAGCTGCCCCAGAAGCCGCGTTTTCCGGGTGGCGAGTATTCAACGAGCAGGATGACCGCGCCGCCGTATTCGGCGCCAGCTCCGAAACCCTGAATGACGCGCATGGAGACCAGCAGGATTGGCGCCCATACTCCGATTGAGCTATAGGTTGGCAGACATCCGATCAACATGGTGCCGGCGCCGACCAGCAGCAGGGTCGCCATCAGCACCGGCTTTCGTCCGTATTTGTCGCCGAAGTATCCGAAGAGAATTCCCCCGAAAGGCCGCACGATGAAGCCGACGCCGAAGGTCGCGAAGGAGAGAAGGGTTCCGACCAGAGGATCGAATTTGGGGAAGAACAGTGGTCCGAACACCAACGCCGCTGCCGTGCCGTACAGGAAGAAGTCGTACCATTCCAGTGCCGAGCCGATGGTGGCCGAGAAAATCACGCCCAGAGGCGGGTGGGTCGGTGCAGCCGCTTCTTTTGATGATGTACTGCTCATGGAAACTTCTCCTGTGATTTGGCCAAGTGGCCTCAGGCCGCGGCAACTTCTTAATTAGAGTGAAGTACAGGCGCTGCGCGAATCCTATGAACTTTCCGCGACTTTGGGCCAAAGCTGGATGGCAAAGTTGCAAAAGTCTACTGTACCTGGCAGCGCTGATGTTGTGATCGGTGTCACAACTCGCCGAATATAGTCATGGCGCGCTGCCGGCCTGCAACACGTGAGAGTCCTTTCCTTTGCGAGGTAGTTACTTGCGTTGACAGTTCTTGGCACTTTCTGTTGTTATCGCAGTAGTTTCGCTATGGATTGGTGCTTTGCTGCTCTGGTTGCAGGAGCAGTGCAAGGCATTCTGCTGGAGATAAAGGAGAAGGACATGACGGAACGCGAGAGAGCTCTTGCCGCCATCCGGGGCGAAACTTCAGATCGGGTACCGTGGATACCGCGCCTTGATTTTTGGTATCGAGCGGCCCTGCGAAAAGGGACCATGCCCCAGGAATGGCGCGGGCTAACCGTCGAGGAGATCGCGATACGTCTCGGTGCCGGCATTTACGCAACCAATCCCGACTACACCACGGACGTAACCGGCGGAATCGACCGCGGCCTCGGCCTCATGCACGTATCGACCCTGACATACGACTTCGAGTTCGACGGCATTGAACGCCGGATATCAAAGCAGCAAACGAAAAACCGGACTGAAACGGTCGTCGAGTACATTACCCCGCTCGGCATTGTGCGAACCGCGTTTCTCTTTACCGATGAAATGCTGGACGCCGGAGCCTCTACGGCATGGGTCTCGGAACCGCCGATCCGCAAGGTTGAAGATTTTGAAGCTGTGGGGTACCTCTTTGAACACATCAAGGTGAAGCCGCAGATGGATGGATACCTGGCACTGCGGCGGAAGGTCGGCGAGCATGGCATTGCCATAGCGGCTACCCTCGGCTCCGCCGGCCCCATGCATCACATCATGAAGCAGTTGATGTTTCCCGAGCACTTCTATTACGCGATGGCCGATTACCCGGAAAAGATTTTTCGCCTCGCCGAGCAGATGTCGCCGTTTTTTGAGGCGATACAACAAACGGCAATCGATTCTCCCGCCGAAGTTGTGTACATTGGCGGCAATTACGACGATTCGCTCACGCCGCCTCCGATGTTCCGGAAGCATATCCTGCCTTTCCTGAAGGAGCACGCCAACCGTCTCCACGCGCGGGGCAAGTATCTGCTGACCCATACCGATGGAGAAAACCGGAGACTGATCTCTTTGTTTCTCGAGGCAGGCTTCGACGTGGCTGACTCTGTCTGCCCGTATCCTATGACGCAGGTGAAACTGGAAGATATCCACGCCGCTTTTGCCGACCGCATCACCATCTGGGGCGGCATTCCGGCGACACAGCTATGTCCGGGCAGTACGGATGATGAATCGTTTCGCCGTTATGTGGACGAACTGGTGGGCCGGTATGGTCACGCCAAACGGCTGGTTCTCGGGGTCAGCGACATGGTGACGGCCGATGCCGACGTCAACCGCCTCAAGTACCTGAACGACAAAATCCTGGCACTCTCTTGACCAGTGATGAGCTCTTTGAGATTCGATGTCCCTTCCTCGTCCATTAGGCGACTGACGCCTTAGACCGCCTATGCGGAAGGCCAGCTATGACTTCTTTTCCGGATCTTGCTCCGGGTCGAGAAGGCGACGGTAATAGGAATGCGTTTCATATAGCGCCGCCACCGGATTGTGCGCCAGCACGCGGTCCTTGGTTACGAGGGTTGTTACCGGCGCTTCGGAATACTTGATGAACAGCGAGTCGTGGCCTACGCAAAGCCCGACCAAGACATTCAGTTCAGTGCTCTGCGCGTTGAGCACCTTCGCTTGAAGGATGGGGTTACACATCGCCTCGTAAGAGCCTTTCTCGATCTTCACCTCTTCGGGAACCCCGATTTCGGTCTTATCCACCGAGCCGATCTTGCAGACGACCGTGAACGCTTCCAGGCCCTTTGCCCGCAGCACCTTGACGAAGGTTCGAGCTTCCTGAATCAAGCCGCGACAGGTGGCGACCCCAATACGCTTGGCCCCGATGCGCTTCGCGAACAGAACGATTTCTTCTGCGCGGGTTGCCTTGCAGTAATACATCCCCTCTATTTCCGCGGCAGCGCGAGCCATACGGGCGTCCAGGTTATCGCCCTGCAAATGCTCCACGACCGCCGCGGCTTCCTGTGGGTCGGCAGCTTCGGTCAAACAAAAAGATGGTGGCGTCTTGTCTTTGCGATAGCAGCTTAGCGGACCGCATTCCGAGCATGAATCGGTGGTTTTGGGCATTGCTTCTTTTGCATCCTTGTTGGCCGCACGGTGCCGTTCCCGCATGTGCCGCGGAAATCATCTCCCTTGGTGCACCGGAATAGCTGTGACTCGCATCACACTTGGTCATACGGCCGGAGCTCGCAGGCCAGTCTTTCTGCTTCTTTCCGCAATGCACCTGTTTTGCATGTGCAGATTTCCGTTAGGTGCGCCTTTCACCGTGCTTTACCGAATCGCGACAGCGGGTCGAGCGGCCTGGCTTCGACGCACGGGGCTCATAATAGATAATGGCAAGTGGTGAATCGATTGGATTTGGGGCGGTCGAATCGCAGGTTGCCGCTTTTCGCTAAATGATCTGGAAACCCTTCACAACCGAAATAAATAGTCGATGGATGTAAACCTCTGGGCCGAACACTCGTCTGTATCGGTAAGGCCATGGAGCAGATTGCAGCAACGGAAATGGCGGATGTGCAAGAGATAGCCGGTCGCGCAGTTGCGGACTTTGGAGATTTCGACGCGCTCGTATTGGCCGAGCAGCGGCGCATCTACCGTGTGTTGCTGGCGATGCTCCGCGACCCCGACGCCGCCGACAACCTTACGCAAGAATGCTTTCTGCAGGCCTATGAGCACCGAAAGCGGTTCCGGGGCGAATGCAGCGTGCGGACGTGGCTGATGCGCATCGCCATCAATCTCGCGCGGGATCACGTGAAGAGCCGCCGCTGGCAGTTCTGGCGCAGCCTCTTCAGCGAGTCCGTGGGCTCTGAAGAACGGGTTGAGCCGGCCGACCCGCGTGCCTCGCCGGAGCATAGTTTGTTGGCGCGCGAAAGACTCGCTCACGTTTCGGCGGTGGTTGACAGTCTGCCGAATCAACAGCGCGCCGTGTTTGTACTGCGGTTCCTGGAAGAGATGAGCATTGAAGAGATTGCACAGGCCACGTCTCTGCGGCCCGGGACGGTAAAAGCGCACCTGTTTCGTGCAGTCAGCGCGGTCAGAGGGAACCTAAAGGAGCGGAAGAACCAATGAACGCTCATTTGAACGAACAGCAATTCGGAGAATTGATCCTCGGTACTGGCCATGAGGAGATCGCGCGGCATATCGAGGCATGCGATCTGTGCCGCGCTGAAGCGGATAGCGTTCGCACTGCGATCTCGGCCTGCCGGCAATTGGCCAACAACACCGCAGCGCGCGACGAGATTTTTTGGGCAAGGCAAAGACTCGCGGTCCGGCAGCGCCTCGCGCGTCCTCGTTTTGTACCGCACGTTCGCTGGGTTGCGACGGCGGCCATGGTACTGGTGGTCTCGGCGGCATTTCTGCTGACACGGCCTCAACCTGTGCAGCGGGCGAACGATGATGCGGCCGACGACGTTCTCCTGCAGCAAGTGCAGAGTGATATTGAGCGTGACTATCCGGCGGCGCTGGCGCCCGCCGTGCTTATAGATGAGGAGCGTAACTCAGCGCTCTCGGCCGGCGCCGGACAAAGTTCTAATCACTGATTGGAAGGGAGCAACTGCAATGAAGAAGCACGTAGCACAGGTCGTGGTAATCATGTTGGCCTTCGCCTGGAGCGCGGTCGCACAAGGCGGCCCTGGTTCTGGTATGGGTCACGACCCGCAGATGGGAACAATGCCCTGCCCGATGATGGAAGGTGGCGGCCACGGCATGGGGCACGGCGCGGGTCCCGGGATGGGTCATGGCGGGCCGGGGATGGGGATGGGTGGCAAGTGGTGGAAGAATTCCGAGCTGGTTAAGAAACTTGGCCTTAGCGAATCGCAAGTACAGCAGATTGAGAAGACTTTTCAGGACCATCGCATGCAGTTGATCGATCTTCGCGCCGCGCTCGAAAAGCAAGAAGCTACTCTGCAACCGCTGGTAGATGCCGAGCATCCGGACGAGGCAAAAGTGACCGCACAGATCGACAAGGTAGCTCAGGCACGCGCCGACCTGGAGAAGTCGCACGCCAAAATGTTACTGGCGATCCGGCGGATTCTCACGCTTGAGCAATGGAAACAGCTGCACGCGCAAGGCATGGGACCGATGCGGGGCCCGCGGATGATGGGCGGCAATAAAGCAGGTCCCCCGGGACAGTAGAGCCTGACGGGATTTTCGGGACTTGCAGAATCGGCCACGTCGTGCCAAGCCGATTCTGCAAGCCAATGAGGAGCTCCCCGCGTTTACCGGCGTGGCGTGCCGGTCGGCCCATAGACTACCGCTCGCCAGAGGTGCTCCAATGCAGCAGAAGAAGACAATCTTGAGTAGTGCGATCGTGCTTTACTTCGTAATCTGTCTGGAAATCCTGATCATGATCAGTCCCTTTGCGGGCTTCTTCTATTCGGCCTTTAACCCCTTTCTTCTCGGGCTGGCCAGGTATCCGGCGACCCGTTGGCTAAGTTCTTTCTTTTTCGTTCACTTGGTCGCGCCGCCTAACGGATTTCTGCAATTCCTGCGGGTTATGGGCTCCGTTCTCTTTGTAACGGGGATTGTCGTGTTTCTCGTTTGCGCCCTTCAGGTTTACGCCAGTAAGTTTCTTAAGACTGGCCCTGCCTTGAAAGCGCTGTATTCCGTGATCCGGCATCCCCAATACCTCAGTCTCGCCGTTTCCGGCGTCGGACTCGCCATTCTGTGGCCGAGATTCCTGGTTGTGGTTCTCTGGATTGGGATGGTGCTCGTTTATTACCTGCTGGCCAAGGATGAAGAACGACGCATGCTCAAGCAATTTCCAGAGCCGTACCAGAAGTACATGGAGAGTTCGGGGATGTTCTTGCCGAAGAGAATAGAGCAATCACTTGGCTTTTCCACCACGGCCGGCAAGGTTGTTCTCTTTGTGTTGCTGTCTTCATTTGCCCTGGGTGGCGCTTTTCTTCTGCGGGATTACACCATAGCGCATTTGCCTTTGTGGTCGGAGTCGAATGTGGCTGTGCTGCCGATCATGCCCCAAGATGAACCGATGCTCGAACATCGGATGGCCTACATACTTAACCTCGAAGAGGTCAAGTCGAAATTGCATGGCGGCGAATCTTATCTCGTTTATTTCATGCCACCCAAGTATGTTATGCAAGGTCTCATCGGCGATACCGGGGGCGACTGGCAATTGTACAAACAGCACCACACGATCAGCATGATCACCGACTTTATACTCCATCCTTCCGGCCACATGGCGGGGCATTCCATGCACGGGGATGCGAGCCATTCAGAACACGGCATGGAGTCTGCAACCGTGAGGAGACTGATCTTTGTTACCGTATCCGGTGCGACGACCGGCAAGAAATTCGATCCGTTCGCCGTCAATGCGATTCGAACGCCCGAATTCATGATTGACGTAGATGTGCATGATCTCCAGGTTTTAGCGTCGAAGGATCTCCCTGTAGAGACCGCGTGGGGTAGACTGCCAACGCCGACTTTCTGAGCGCCATCCGCCAGCGCGTACGTCGCTGCGATCAGCTCACAGTTCACTGTGACCATTGGCACATCACCCCTAAGTGCTCAAACGATACGATCCACGAAATTCACTGTATCCTAGGTCAAGAACCCGCAGACTGAGCCGCAAGCATTGCCGCGTGCTAGAGCCCGCTTCGATTCTCTGGTGGAATGACCTCGGAAACAGGTTGCCGCTCAACATATCTCGTGCCGTGCCGGACTGCTGGCGGAAAGCCGGCGTTCGCATGCAGAAGGTGAAAGTAGTGCGGGAGACGGATGCTCATCAAGAAACAGATCAACCTGGAGGGTGGAAGGTGACGGATTCGGAGCAAAAAGATCGCTCAACGGCCGGCGATTTCTACAAGCAGAACTGCAACTGCGCCGAAGCGGTTCTGCACGCGTTTCGCAACCAACTTCCCTTTGCTCTCAGTGACGAAACCATGCGCATTGCAACCTGTTTTGGCGGCGGCGGAGTTGGGAAATCGGGCTTTTGCGGTGCCTTCTCCGGATCGATCATGGTGCTCAGCCTGCTGACCGGACGGAGCGGCCCGGAGGGGAGCCGCGAACCGGCGTACACCTATGCACGCGAGTTTGGCGAACGCTTTGTCGCCCGGTTCGGCGACAACTCCTGCAAGGCATTACAAATCTACGAATACCTCTCGCCGGAACAAAAGAGCAACTGCGGCAAGATTATCGCCGCTACCGGCGACCTGCTGGCAGGGTTCTTGGCGGAGAAGAATCTTTTGCCCGCCGAGTCGCAGACGAAGAAGTAGTTTCGATTTAGGTGCCCTTGATTCCACTTGTTTTATGGTGGGTCACCGAGTGCATTTTGACCGGCGAAGCACTGGATGACGCCTGAGTACAAGCAGGCAGGGCTGCCCGATCCCTGTGTATTAAGAGTATTAAGGAACTCATTCTGAACTCGCCGAACGAGATGGTCATGCGAGATTCGAGCAAGGGACAACCAATGCATATGGCAGCGACTGGACAAGCGACTGCAGCCAAGGCTCCAGCAGCCGGGGGAACGGGCAAATCCTACAAGTTGGTGTACTTTGCGGTGGGTCTTGTGATCCTCGTGGGATCCATTTTCCTTCCCCCCGCCGCAGGAATGAAGCCTGAGGCTGTGAGGGCGATGGCGGTAATGGTGACTACCGTCCTGTGGTGGGTAACGGAAACTTTACCCATTCCCATCACGGCCCTTATGGTTCCCGCGATGGTGCATGCCCTGCGGATCATACCTCTGAGTGAGGCGCTCAGGGACTCGTTCGGCAATCCCCTGATTCCGTTTATGGTTGGCGTATTGGGGCTCGCGGTCGCCCTTTCTGCTTCCGGATTGGGCAAGCGGATTAGCTATTACCTTCTAGCCGTTATCGGTACCAACACCTCCCTGGTAGTAGGCGGCTACCTGTGGATATCCTTTGTCATTTCCATGTTTATCGATGATATAGCCGTGGTGGCGATGATGCTTCCCTTGGTGCTTGGCCTTCTCAAGACTGTCGACGCCAAACCGGGAAGCAGCAACTTCGGCAGAGCGTTGATGATGGCGATCATATTTGGCGCCGATATCGGGGGAATATGCACCCCAGCCGGGGTCAGCTCCAACGTCATTACCTTGGCCTTCCTGAACAAAAATGCCAACATGCACGTCAGCTTCCTCTATTGGACCATGATCGCCACTCCCATTTGCATGGTCATCGCCGCTATTACCTGGTGGCTGATCCTGCGGATATTCCCGCCAGAGATCAAGCACCTTCCTTACGGCCGGGACGTCCTGCAACGCGAATCAAGGGCGCTGGGGCCATGGACCGTCAAAGAAAAGACCACCACTGTCGTCTTCCTGGCCGCCGTTGTGTTGTGGTTGACCAGTGACCTGACAAAGCTTCCAATCGCCTTTGTTTCCCTCCTGATCCTGGCCGGCATTACCCTTCCACGGGTAGGCGTGTTCGACAACTGGCGCGACCTCAACAGGGGCCTCGAGTGGGGAGGGGTGATGCTGGTGGTGGGCGGCTTCATCGTGGGAATCGCCGCCTCCAAGAGTGGGTTGGCCTCTTGGGCAGTACAGCGAGTCCTGCATCCGATGGCCTTACTGCCGGGTTTCCTCCAACCTCTAGCAGTGACACTGTTGATGGCGGTGGATTCGCTAGGTTTTTCCAGCTTTGGAACCACAGCCTCCGTCAATGTTCCATTTATTATTGCTTACGCACAGCAGCATGGATTACCAGTGCTAGCCTTGACGCTGACCGCCGGATTTGCGTCTTCTATTCACTTTATCCTGGTGACCCAGTCACCCAGTCTGGTGCTGCCGTTCGCATATGGTTACTTTAGCTTCAAGGATCTGGCCAAGATTGGAATCTTGGTCACCTTGGTCGGCGCGGTCGTTATAGACCTTGGGATGGTAATAGCTGGGATGCCCGCCGGTGTTCCGATGGTGATCAAATAGGCGACTCCGTCTTCCAGAGTACCCTCAAGCAGAGACGTGCACACCCTCGGCCCAGCTTGGGGCGAGTTTCAATGGCGCGGCTGAACAATTGCGATTCGCGTCTCCTCGCCGGTGGTGCCGATGGCAATGACCTTGGTGACGCCTGGGCGGTTGACTGCAATGACCTTCTGGCCGCTTATTTCCAGCACCTCGGCGTCGGGATAGCGCTGCGTGTAGTAGTTGATAACAGTTGAGAGGGAGTCGGCAGTGGTATACACCTCGCCGGCGACGGGGATACCGATGTCGGGGAGATCTGCATTTTTAACCTCTACCGGCTGGGAACCGGGATAACGGTCGGAGTCGGTCGCAGCGACAGTTGGTGCCGGCGGTTGCTGCGGGGATGGGTCTTTCTGCGGGTCTTTCTGCTTGCCCTGCGGCGCCAGGGTGGTTAGCGCGTTCTGCACCGCCTTCGGATCGATGCTGCCCGTGGACGGGCGGCTGGGGACGATTACCTGCGGCGGTTGCTGCTGCGGCTGCGAGGTGGAAGTGTCAGGAGTGTCGGTCTGACCGGGCGGAGTTTGGGCGGCGGCAGATTGCGAGGGAAGCGGTTGCTGCTGCCGTACCGTGGGGAAAAAGGTCTCACCGCCGATGAGTGAACGGCCGACTACCCGTCCTGTGTACAGCACCCAGGTGACGATTAGCCCTGCGGTTACCACGGAGACCACGCCAAGCGCGATCAGCATGAGGCGCATCTGTTTGCGCTGGCGTTGGAGTTCGGCGGTCACCGCCGCGACGGCGCCCGGCGCAATTGGTCTCCCACAGGCGGCACAGAAGCGCCCGCCTTCCGCCGGCTTTCCGCAATGGGAACAAAACGCCATTTCTGCCCCAAGAATACGCCGTAAGTACGCGGACTGCACAACCCGTCCGTACAGCGACCTGCGGAACGCGGAACGCGCTCCAAAAATCTGGCTATCCGTTGGACTGCAGAAACTTCAGCAGGCTGACAAGCTGTTGATTCTTGCGCTGAACGATCTCGGCACGGTTACGGTTTGTCCAGTCGTAGTACCCCTTACCCGTTTTCAATCCCAGTTCACCCCCAGCCACTTTGTCCCGCAGCAGCGGCGGCGGTTCCTTCATGTTGGAAAGATCGGGGAAGAGGGTGACTTCCGAGCCTAGCTGAGTATCAAGCCCATTCAGATCGCGTTGCTCAAAGAGACCGGAGAACAGCAGTCGCAGGGCAAAGCTGTTCTTGAGTGCCGCGTCGATGCTTTCGACGCTGGCTACGCCCTGCTCCACCATGTGCATGGCTTCGCGCATCATGGCGTGTTGCAGGCGGTTGCCGAGAAAACCAGGCACATCCTTGAGGACGTGCACCGGCTTCTTGCCGGCTGCTGTCAGGCACTGCATCACCGCTTCCAGCACGCATTGGGCTGTGCGCTCGGTGGTAACGACCTCGACGAGCGGAATTAGCTGCGGGGGATTCCAGAAGTGTGTTCCGATCACCCGCTCAGGACGCTGCGAAAAACCGGAAAGCGTGGTGATCGGTATGGCCGAGGTATTACTGGCGAAGATCGCCTCCGGCTTCGACAGGCGGTCGAGCTGCTCGAACATCTGCCGCTTGATCTCGACCTTTTCGGGGATTACCTCGAAGACCAGGTCGGCCTCTGCCACAGCTTCGGCCAGACTCCCGGCAAAGGTGAGATTCGCCTTGGCCGAAGCGGCCTGAGCTTCCGCGATCAAACCGTTCTGCAAGAGCATCTCGATACTGCTCTCGATGAGACCGCGCGCGTTCTCAACCACTGCCGGCACGCTGTCGGTCAGGCTGACCCGGTGGCCCGCCTGGGCAAGAATCTGGGCGATGCCATGGCCCATGATGCCGGCCCCGACTACCGCGATCCGTTCTATCTGCTGGCCCATTTCAGGTACTCTTTCTCCCTGTTCAATTTCGTTCCTTCATCCAGTTAGAGCAATTACTAAGTAGGTGTATCCGGAACTATCACCGCCGGGCTGAATGCCCGGCTCCTTTTCGGTATATACCTTCCGCGGAACCGGTTTAGCTGGCCGTTGCGCCGGCGGTGGCGGTATCGATCGGTAGCGGACGAAGCGTCGTCATCATGAAGAGGACGCAGAGGATACCGACGCAGGTGATTGCGCCTCCGAAGGCCAGTGCGAACTGGAATCCGAAATGTTGGGCGACATATCCGGTAATGACCGGCGCGGCGATGGAAGCCACGGCACCGGAGGTATTGTTAACTCCGCCCAGTGTGCCCGACATTCCCTTGGGCGCGAGGTCCTGCGGAAATGTCCAGGTGATTGCCGCACAGGCGGACTCCCCGGCCATGGCGACCACCAGCAACCAGGCGGCGACGATGGCGCTTTCGGCGTAGCCGGCAAAGATTACCGCCAGAGAGACCACCTGCATCGCCACCAGCAGGCTTTTCTTCACCTTCGTCGCATCCAGGCCGGAGTTGATCATCTTGTCGGCGACGATGCCGATCAGCGGCTGCGTCACCATTCCGGCGATCCACGGCATGGTGGCGTAAAACGCCACTTTGCCCAGATCGAGATGACGGGCGTGTACCAGGTATCCCGGCAGCCAGGTAAGGAACAGGTAGTAGAGGTAGTCCTGGCAGAACTTGACGCAAATCATCGCCCAGGTGTTCCGGTACCTGAGCAGTACCATGATGGGGATGCGCGCTTTCGCCGCCGTCGCCGTCCCTGCCTGGACCGAGGTGCCGGGTTTATCGCCGTAGGTGAGGAACCACAGGGCCACCCAGAGCAGGCTGCCCAATCCGGTGACGTAAAAGGCGACGTGCCAGTTGGGTTGCGCCTTCGACCCGAAGGCGAGCATCAGCCCGATCATTAACGCCGGACAGACGGCGAAGCCGACACGCAGCCCGGACATGAAGACGCCGGTCGCCATTCCACGCTGCGACTTGTCGAAGCGCTCGGTAATTACCTTGGTGGCTGCCGGGAAGTTCGCCGACTCGCCAACGCCGATCAAGATGCGGGTGACGAGAAGAGTTCCCAGACCCTTTGCCAGTCCGGTCGCTGCCGAGGCGAACGACCACAAGGCCGCGCCCAGGCCATAGACCTTCTTCTCCCCAAAGCGGTCGCACAGCCGCCCCGCGGGCAAATTGCCCAGCAGGTACGCCCATCCGAACGCGGACAGCACCATGCCCATGGTCGTCAGGCTGAGGTTCAGGTCTTTGGCAATGAAGCTATTGGCGACTGCAAGGCTGGAGCGGTCGAGCGCGTTGATCGCGTTTCCGCTGAAGATCAGGAACAGCATCCAGTACTTGGTCGACGTCTGACGGGTTTCCACTCAGTCTCCTTTGCCCATCGATCGTTTATGAATGGGCTGCGCACGTGCTCAAACGCCGGGCGAGAAGATTGCTTATTGATGGTGGCTAACCATTCTGCGCCAGCCCCGCTGCCCCGTCAATCTGAACCTGAAAGTGGTTTGGAAATCCTGCAACCGGTATGTTATTCATTACGCCTTGCGTCGGCACGGCGTCATTATCCTATGAGGTCATCATGAAAATCGTCGAAATCAAAGCATTCCCCGTAACCGTTCCCGTTCCTCCGGAGCACCGCGTTCGCCTGGGGATCGGCGTTATGGTCAAGCGTGACATTGTGTTCGTAAAGGTAACCACAAAAAGCGGCCTTGTTGGTTGGGGCGAATCGCACCACGGGCGCGCCCACCTGGCTATCGCCACCTTGGTCAATACGACCCTGAAACAGTTGGTGCTCGGCATGGATGCTGCCGATGTAAACGGCGTCTGGGCACGGATCTACAAATTCCAACTGGGCAGCCATGGCATGGGGGCGGCCTGCGCCATGGCGATGAGCGGTATCGACATGGCCCTGTGGGACATTCGCGGCAAGGCGGTCGGTTGGCCGCTCTACAAATTACTGGGAGGAAGCAGCCGCAAGATTCCCGCCTATGCTGGCGGCATCGCGCTGGGCATTCAGCCTCCCGAATCGCTCGTCGAGGAAGCCAAAGGCTTCGTCGCCGCCGGCTTCCGCGCGCTGAAGCTCAGGCTCGGAGGCGACACTGTGACGGCGGACATCGCCCGCGTCGAGGCAGTGCGTGCCGGACTCGGCCCCGAGATCGATATCCTGACCGATGTTAATACCGGCTACAGTTTGGCCGACGCGCGTCGTGCCATGCCGGCCTTTGCCGCCTGCAACGTCGGCTGGTTGGAAGAGCCCTTTCCCGGTCATGATTATCGCCTCTACCGCGAAGCCAAGAGTTTTGCTCCGGTTCCTCTGGCGGCCGGCGAAAATCATTTCACGCGCTTCGAATTCAGTCGCCTGATCGAGGAGGGCGCGGTCAGCATCCTGCAGCCCGACCTGTCGAAATGCGGCGGCATTACCGAGGCGCTCAAGATCGCCGCCATGGCCTCAGCCTACAAGCTGCCAATTCATCCTCATACGAGCCAGGGAGTAAGCATGACGGCGACGGTTCAGTTCTTGAGTGCTATTGAGA
>Ga0181527_1000847_pt1 | contig 33852 bp, 24 predicted proteins | sample PEATcosm2014_Bin_30_FD_119762 | JGI IMG/M metagenome (GOLD analysis project Ga0181527, IMG submission 119762) | Peatland microbial communities from MTU Mesocosm Facility, Houghton, MI, USA - PEATcosm2014_Bin06_60_metaG | ecosystem: Environmental > Terrestrial > Soil > Wetlands > Peat | place...
ACCTTTTTCAAAAGAAAGGAAGAGAGGCGAAAAACTGCTTCTGGAGGGCTTGCGGCAAGGCGATTTGAAATTTGTTCTTGCGGGAAGCAAGCTCAAAGGCGAGTTCGCCCTTATCAAGACACGGTGGGACGACAAATCGTGGCTTTTGTTAAAGAAAAAGGACCGCTACGCATCCGCCGCCGACATCCTTGCGCAGAACCGCTCTGTTTCTTCCAACAAAACTATTGATGAACTTTCCGATGCAGACCCCGGAATGCCTGCAAAGCGAAATGCCGTGTCTCGAACCGTTGGAAAATCGCCTGCAAACCACAATGTCAACGCTCCGATGAGGTCCATGCCGCACAAAATACGGCCCATGCTGGCTGGTGCGATAGAAAGGCCATTCAACCATAAGGACTGGATATTTGAAATCAAGTGGGACGGGTACAGGGCGATTGCCGAACTCGATAAGAAGAGCGTTGCGCTCTATTCCCGCAACCAAATTCCACTCATGAAGAAATTTTCTCCTCTTGTGGACCCCCTGCAAAAGCTTGGAATAAAAGCGGTGTTGGACGGCGAAATAATAATTGCGGACAACAAGGGCATTCCTGACTTCCAAAAGCTCCACGATTTCCCTATGTCAACCGGTGGCCATTTGATTTATTATGTTTTTGACATTCTGTTCCATCAGGGGCGCGACCTGACCGGACTACCGCTCATACAGAGAAAGGAACTCTTGAAGACAATCCTTCCGCCTGGCGAACACATAAGGTATTCCGAACACATTTGGAAAGACGGCGAATCCTTTTTCAATGCTGCGAAGCAAAAAGGCATCGAAGGCATAATCGCAAAACATTCCTTGAGCACGTACAAGCCCGGAGCCAGGAGCAGGCAATGGCTAAAAATAAAGAACCGCATCACCCAGGACTGCGTCATAGCCGGATTTACCGAACCCCGCGGAGCGAGAAAATATCTTGGCAGCCTTGTTCTCGGTGCATACGATAAAGGCAATCTTGTTTACATCGGCCATTCAGGCGGGGGTTTTAGCACTAAGACTCTCAAGACAATGTACGAAAGACTTTTACCCCTGGCACGGGAAACATGTCCGTTTGCAATGAGGCCGTCGGAAGGCACCCAGACCACCATCTGGACAAAACCACTCTTGGTCTGCGAAGTTGCTTTTGCAGGCTGGACCAAGGAAACGGTGATGCGTCAACCGCGTTTCTTACGGCTCAGAGAGGATAAGAACCCTCACGAAGCTATCTTCTCTTTGCATGGATAACGCCATTGCCCCTTGAAAAGGAGGGAACAAATGAAGATTCTCACAGGTACAAGCGGTTACGGCTACAAAGAATGGAAAGGTACTTTCTATCCCGAAAAGATGTCCGCGGACAAAATGCTTTCTTTTTATTCCGGCCGGCTTTCGACAGTGGAAATAAACAACACTTTTTATCGTATGCCCACTGCTCATGTCGTCATGTCCTGGGCGGAGCAGGTGCCGGCCGGGTTCACGTTTGTCATCAAAGCTCCCCAGATCATTACGCATGTGAAGCGCCTAAAGGATGTGAAAGAAGAAACGCGTTATTTTATTAAGACGATCTCTTCCCTGGGACGCAAGCTTGGTTCAGTGCTTTTCCAGTTCCCTGGAAGTTTTCGGGAGAACCTTTTGCTGCTGGAGGATTTTCTGGGGCTTATACCGCCGAAAACTCCCTGCGCATTCCTTTTCAGGAGCAAGTCTTGGTTTCACGACGCGACCTACGACTTGCTTCGCAAGGGAAAATTCTGCCTTGGCTTAGAGGACACGGATGAGGAACCGGTTGAGGAAATCATCAGTACCGCTCCGTGGGGTTATCTGCGTCTACGCAGGTCGGATTACACAGAGACCGAGCTCTCGCAATGGGCCAAGAAAGTGCTCGCTCAGAAATGGAAGAAAGCTTTCGTCTTTTTCAAACACGAGGATGACGAGGCAGCGCGGGGCCCCCAGCTTGCAAAAAGCTTCGATGAGCTTGTGAGCCGTTCTTGAACATGCGCCGGTCAGGGGCATGGAACTTTGCCATGAAGCTCAACCCGCTGGCCACTGCCTATCGCTCACCCTTCCCCGCGCCGGTCCTCTATCCATAGGATTTTCCCTCCTTCATGAGGTATATTTTCAATCGGCCGGGTTGGGACGGCTGGAACGCTTCTCGTTTCACTCTTAATCTCTCCGTGAGCAGGATGAAACATCCTTTGTCTGCAAGAAAACAGGCAGGCTGCCGTCCAACAGGTCCCGAAATCGGGCGCGCTCAACAAGCCCAACGGAAACCGGAAATGATATGAAGTCCGCCTTAATTGACAATGTAGAAATCATCCTGTCGCACCCGGTTGAGGTCATGGCCGAATGGATCGGCCAGCTGGAACCTCTTCGCCAGCTCCTTGCGTGCTGGATGACCGTGGCGCCCGAGGACCTGCCGCTCGTGCCGCGGCTCATCGGCGTGCCGGGCATCGGCAAGACCACCCTTGCGATCACGGCAGGCCGGAAGCGCGGCCAGGATGTGTACGTGATGCAATGCACCGCAGACACGCGGCCCGAGGATCTATTGATTACTCCCGTGCTTTCGGGCAATGGAAAGCTCGCTTATCATGCCAGTCCCCTGCTTTCCGCGGCCATCGAAGGCGGCATCGCGGTGCTCGACGAGGGCAACCGGATGTCGGAAAAATCGTGGGCCTCGCTGGCCGGGCTCTTTGACAACAGGAGAACGGCGGAATCGGTAATCGCCGGCATCGTGGTGAAGGCGCATAAGGAGTTCCGGGCCGTGGTCACCATGAACGAGGATTCCTCCACCTTCGAAATTCCAGACTATATAATGTCAAGGCTGCAGCCGGGCGTTGAGATCGGGTTTCCGGGCCGCGAGGACGAACGTGCCATCCTCGCCTATAACCTGCCGTTCTGCCCCGGCGACGTGCTTGATATTTGCGTCGATTTCCTTCAGCGGGCGCATGGCTTCGAGCTTCCCTATTCGGTGCGCGACGGCATCAACGCGATCCGGTACACGCTCAAGAAGAACCAGGCCGACCCCTCGGCCGACGCCGGCTGCTTGTTTGATGCCTCGCTTGCCCAGATCCTGGGCAGCGAAGCGCTCGACCTCGACACTCTTGCCGCCAAGCGCAAGCTGTCCGGAGAACACCTGCCCGCCATGGGCCTTGGAGACTACTTTTTTCCCGACGACGACCAGTTGAACCCGGACGCAAAAAACGACTGAGGCGGCCGCCATGAAACCGGCAGACTCCGTAACGCTCGTTCCCTACCTACACGGGAAACTCGCGTTTGCGCAACACGTACGCGACCTGTGCCTCAAGACCAAGTTTGACTGCATCGCGGTTGACCTCCCCTGCTGCCTTCAGGAACACCTGTTCGACGCGGTACATGACCTTCCGCACATCTCCGCGGTTGTCGCGTTTGATAATAGAGATCCTGCATATTACGCGCCTGCGGATCCCTGCGACGCCTCCATTGAGGCGATACGGCAGAGCCGCCAGAACCACGTGCCGTGCTTCTGCATCGGTTCCCCGGTCCTCTACGGTCCCCGGACCGTGCCGCCTACGCCAGACGAATTTGCCATGGGCGAGCTGGGGTTCGAGGCCTACGCCTCGATGTGCCTCCGCGTCATTGAAGCCGCACCCGCGCCCTGGAAGAGCGGCGATCCGGATTTGGACGGCCTTTTGACTCAGCACCATGAATTGTGCGCGCAGTTTACGGCCCACAGACTCCTGGGGCTTGCGCCTGAATACAAAAACATACTCGGCCTTGTGCATTTCGGCATCTTTGCCCGCACGGTATTCCACTTTGGGCGGGAACGAACCTGCAACCTGTCCTTTGACAAGCCGCCGGCCTATAACATTACCAGGGAATTTGTCAACCCGGACCACCTGTATTTCGCCCTCGGGGAATTGCCGTTTATCACCGGCAAGTTCGAGCGCGAACGGTACGACCCGTTTTCGCCGCGCATCGACGTGGTTGAAACCGTCAAAGACCTGTTCACCGAGACGCGCGACGAATACGCGGGCGGCCAATCGAACGCGGTACCGCTTTCCCCGGCCCGCATCCAGCGGGCGTTGACGTTTTTGCGCAACCTCACCGTGGCGGACGCCAGGTTTGTTCCAGCCCTGGTGGACATCGTCGCCGCGGCCAAGGGCGTCGGCGGCAATTCCTACGCGCTGCAGATCCTCGGAAACGCGAAGTATTACCCCTACCTGCCGTTTGAGCGCGGCGGTCCCCTCCTGTCGGTCGGCATTGACAAGATCCAACTTTCCGGCGAGGCACCGGTGCGCCGTGCCGTGAACCTGTTCCGGGACGCCGCATTGGTCTGGCGCACGCTTTCCATAAAACCCGACCCCTCGAAACTGGCGAAACGCAAGTACCGTTTCGCCTGGGACCCGGCGGGCGCGTGCTCGCACGTGCCCGAAGACGGCCGCATCGAGCGCTTCAATGCGCACTTGCGCGAAAAAGCCCTGAAGATACTTTCCGAAGACAGGGCGCAGTCGGAAAAATTCACCGTGTCGGTGAAGGACGGTATTGATATCAGAGAAACCATGCGCAACTGGTTCACGCATGACATTTACGTAAAGGAAGTGCCGCCGTCACGTGGAAAGGTTGACACGGTAGTCATCATTTTCGACGGGGACCACGACGGAAAATATCCACATTGCGCTACCTGGTACGCGGAGCACGGCGAGGAATCCACGCTTACGTTCTATGCCACCGACCCGCATGCCGACCTGATAGGGCCCGGCATTGCGCGCTCGTATTACGGCGGCCTGTCGCTGCTCTTTCCCCCGAGGATCGTGCCCGACGTGTTTTCCCTGTCTAACCTACCCGACCTCAGGACCCTTGCGGAACGTCTTGTCTATGGGGCCCTTCTCTTTTCGCAGGAAACTGCGGTCCCGTTCGTTTCGGCAAAAAGGCCGGGCGTGCGTCTTGCCGCGCTTGGCCGCACGTTCAAAAAGCGCCTTATATGGGTCCCGCTTTCCACGTTCAGCATGGAAACCATTCGCAGGCTTCGGAGATTCCACGTGCTCAACGGCAAAGTGGTGCGGAGCTGGGCGGCACGATTCATCGGGGAATAACCGTGCAGACCGGCAAGGAAAGTCATGGCCGCCGGCGGTCGAAATGGTGAGCGAACAGGCGCAACAAAATGCGGGAGGTTACTTCTTTGGTCTTATGATGCCATGCCGAACCAGCTCGGACATTATGAGGCCGGCGACTTTGCGTTGCAGATCGGGCGCCGAATCGGGATCGGGCGTCTTGCTCGTGCCGCTCCAGATCATCCGGCTGTTCTTTCCGGTAGTGACGATGTCAATCGCCCGGATTCCCACGGTTTCGGAGTCAACATACCCGACATAGTCTATTTCGCGGTAACAGGCCCCGTATCTTTCCCAATAGGAATCGCAATTCATGCCACGTTCCTTGGTTGTGTACCCGGGAACGTACCGCAAGCTCTTTTCCGAAGGCAGGCCGCGAACAACCAGTATCCCGTCGAAGCTGTCGGCTTGCGCAACAGCAATAACTTGATTCGTATCAGGAGGATCGTTGGGAAAGAACCTGTATGATGATGTCGCCGCCACGCCGTGCCTGCCGAGTTCACCCGTAAAAGCATCTTCCCACATGCGCCGCCTGGCGGCGTCTTTTCCTATGTCAATAACCAGCATCTTGGCGAACGGCGGAGCTTGATATAATGGATCGCGCCACACATCCACCAGACTGATGGAGGGTGCGCAGCCGAACATCATGGTTATCGAACACCCGAGTGACGCCATGGCAATCAGTTTACCCGCCGAATTCATACTGGGACCTTTCTGTTATCATACGCGACCGTGAATGACGGCGCCCCGCCTCTACAACAAATCCGCAATTGCCGTACCATGACCGGTCGGCTGGCCGCTGAAGAAGCTTTATTACAATTTCTCAAATATGCGAAGTACTTCTTGCAATAGTGGAGAACCTGCTTGGAAATGCCGGCATGCGGAATACGGAATCTTTTCATCGTTTCCCGGCACCCTTGTCTTCCTTTTTCGCGACCTCCCCTGCCGACGGCAATTGCGAAACATCCCAGCCTCCGCCCAAGGCTTTAACGAGCAGGAGGGCAGCGGAAATCCGGTTGCCGAGCAGCACGACCGAAGCTTTCAGGTTATTGAGCTCGACAGTCTGGGTGTTGATAACGTCGAGAGCGCTGGCTATCCCCTGGTTGTACCGGTTGACGGTTACAGCCACGGATTGACGCGCGGCAGTAACCGCTTCGTCCTCGACTTGCGTTTCCTGTTCAAGGATGCGAAGCGCGGCAAGATTATCTTCCACTTCCTGAAACGCGATGAGCACCGTCTGGCGATACGTTCCAACGGTCGCCTCATACGCGGCCCTGGTTTCATCGACCTGCGCCGTACGCAGGCCCGCGTCGAACAACGTCCCAGCCGCCGAGGCGCCTAGGGACCACACCAGGCTCGGCAGCGAGAACCATTGGGCAAAACTTCCGCTTTCGTACCCGCCGGAAGCGCCAAGCGTGATGTTCGGGAAATACGCTGCCTCGGCAACGCCGATCTGGGCGTTTGCCGCCGCAACGCGTCGTTCCGCACCGGCAACGTCGGGCCTGCGTTCGAGCAGTTCGGACGGCATGGCAAGCGGTATGACCGGCACAACGGGAAGCTGCGGCGCCTGGGCAACGGAAAACGCGGACGCAGGTCTACCAATTAGGACGGCTACGGCGTGTTCCAGCTGGCTGCGCAGCACGCCCGCGTCGATGGCCTGGGCCTGCGTGGTCGTGAGCTGCGTTTGTGCCTGGAGAATATCAGCCTGCGACGCCACTCCGCTCCTATACCGCTTGGTTGTCAAATCGAAAAACTCCTGGTATGCGGTCACTGCCGAATCCAGGATGCGCTTTTGCTCATCCTGGATTCGAAGTTGGAGGTAGTCCTGCGCAAGCGAGGCCTGAACGCTCAGGCGCACCGATTCCAGGTCCGCCGCGCTTGCTTGCGCGGCAGCCCTGTTCGATTCCACCAGCCTGCGCACCCTTCCCCAGAAGTCCGGCTCCCACGAAACGTCACCACTCAGAAGAAAATCAGAAGACGTGGGGCCGGCCTTAGCCGCACCATTGCCGACTGTGACGAGGGTGCCGGACTTCTGCCCCCGTGTAAACGAGCCTTGCGCCCCGACCGTGGGAAAATATCCTGCCCGGCTTGCCCTCACCGCTGCCCGCGCCTGTCTGTATTGCGCTTCCGCAACAACGATGGTCTGGTTCGAAACAGCCGCCTGTTCTTCCAGCGAATCCAATAGCGGATCGTTGAAAATGTTCCACCATTCTCCGCGTAGTACGCTGTCACGCGGCTGCGCAGTCTTCCAACCTTGGACTTCCTTGAATGTATCCGGGATTTCGGTTTTGGGCCGTATGTATTTGGGACCAACGCAGCACAAGAAAACCGTGGCCGACGCGCAAAACAAGATGGCCGAGTTTCCCGACAAGTGTCTGCCGTATCTCTTCTGCCTACTGCTCATGACGATGCCCTTCCTAGTGCCGTACCGGGCAACACGCCGCGACTGCGGGGCTTGGCCGAAAATTTCGTTCTCGCTCTTTCCAAATACAAATAGATGACCGGCGTGGTGTACAGCGTGAGCATCTGGCTCACCATCAGCCCGCCGATGATGGCGATGCCGAGCGGCCGCCGAAGCTCGGACCCGACGCCGGTTCCCAGAGCCAGCGGAACCGCGGCAAGCATAGCGGCCATGGTCGTCATCATGATGGGCCTGAACCGGAGCAGGCACGCACGATAAATCGCGTCCTGCGGACTCATGTTCCCGCTGCGCTGCGCGCTCAGGGCAAAATCGACTATCATGATGCCATTTTTCTTGACTAGTCCGATAAGCAGAATGATGCCGATGAGCCCGATGATATCGAGGGCGGTGCCGGTGAGCAGCAGGGCCAGAATCGCGCCTACGCCGGCCGACGGCAAGGTTGACAAAATCGTGAGAGGGTGTACGAGACTCTCGTACAGCATGCCGAGCACGATGAATACCGCAATAAGCGCCGCCAGAATCAGCAGCGGCTCCGAAGCCAGGGACGATTGGAACACCTGGGCTGTGCCCGCAAATCCCCGGTGAATGCTTGCCGGAATCCCCATGGTGCTGGTGGCCGATTCGATCGCCTGCGCCGCTTGGCCGATCGACACTCCCGGGGTCAGATTAAAGGACACTGTTGACGATGGAAACTGCTCCTGGTGATTGACGGCCAGGAGTGTCGTTTTCGGCTCGAAACGTGTAAACACGCTGAGCGGCACCTGGACTCTTCGCGGAGATTCAATAAAAATGGAGCGGAGATCATCGGGGCGCTGCCAGAACCTCGGGTCGGCTTCCATGACTACGTGGTATTGATTCAAATCCGCGTACATGATGGAAACCTGAGCCTGGCTGAACGCTTCCGAAAGGGTTTTGTCGATGAGCAGCGGCGTGATGCCGAAACGCGACGCGGTGGCACGGTCTATGGTCAGCATGGTCTGCAGCCCCTTGTTTTGCTGATCGCTGTTTACATCGACGATTTGTTTAAGGCCCCGCAACTTCTGTTCCAAGCGTGGCGTCCAATCATTGAGCTCATCAAGGTTTTCTCCCTGAATGGTATATTGATACAGTCCGCCGCTCATCCTTCCGCCCACGCGCAGGTCCTGCACCGATTGCAGGTACACTTGGATACCCGGCACAACCGCAAGCTCCCGGCGAAGCCGGGCGATCACCTGGTCGGCCCCGAGCTTACTCTGCCTCTTGGATTTGAGCGCCACGAACATCCTGCCGGTGTTTATGGTTGCGTTTCCCCCGCCGCCGAATGCGACCGCGCTCTCAACCGCAGAATCGCGCATCATGATAGTATTGATCGCCGTCATCTTCTTCTTCATGGCCTGAAATGAAATATCCTGGGAGCCCTGGATCATGGCATTGAGGCGCCCGGTGTCCTGCTGCGGGAAGAATCCCTTGGGCACTACGACATATAGGAATATGCTGACCGCAAATGTGGTAACCGTCAAGGAAAGCATGAGCCGGGGGTGTTTGAGCGCGAGCGCCAGGCTTGTTTCATACCCGCGGTGCAGCCAGGTAAAGAACCGCTCGCTCGCCAGAAAGATGCGACCGTGCCGCTCCTGCTTCACGGGCTTGAGCAGCAGTGCGCACATCATGGGAGTCGTGGTGAGCGAGACAACCAGGGAAACCAGTATGGCCACGGACAGGGTTATGGCAAACTCGCGGAAAAGCCTGCCAAGTATTCCACCCATCAGCAATAAGGGAATGAATACCGCGACAAGGGATATGCTTATTGACAAAACAGTAAAGCCGATCTCTTTTGCCCCGGCCAATGCGGCCTCAACCGGACCAAGCCCGAGCTCGCGATGGCGGGTGATGTTCTCCAGCACCACAATTGCATCGTCGACCACGAAACCCGTTGCGATGGTAAGGGCCATGAGAGACAGGTTGTCGAGGGAAAAGCCGAGGAGGTACATCACTCCGAAGGTGCTGATGAGAGAAACCGGGACCGCAATGCAGGGAATCAGCGCGGAGCGGACATTACGCAGGAACCCGAAGACCACGAGAATCACCAGAATGCCCGAAATGATCAGCGTGCGTTCCACGTCGGTCATTGATGCCCGGATGGTGGTGGACCGGTCCATGGCAACTGAAATCTTCACACTGCCAGGGAGCGAAGCCGCAAGCTGCGGCAGCAGGCCAAGTACTTTGTCGACGGTCGCGATGATGTTCGCTCCCGGTTGCCGAAACAGGATCACCGGCACTGCGGGTTTCCCATTGACAAGTCCTATGGTGCGCAGATCCTCAACCGAGTCCTTTACGTCCGCGATATCGCGCAGGTTGACCGGCCTTCCTCCGCGGAACGCCACGGTGAGGGGCTTGTAATGATCGGCGGTGTAAATTTGATCGTTCGTGTGGATTTCCCAGACTTTTCCCTCGTCCTCCACTCTGCCTTTCGGTATATTGACATTTGCGCTTGTGATGGCGGTGCGGACATCGTCGAACCCGATCCCGTATTTTGCAAGCAACCCCGGATTGAGTTCCACGCGGACAGCCGGGCTCGATCCTCCGCCCACGATCACCTGGCCCACGCCTTCCACCTGGGAAAGCCGCTGCTGCAGAATGGACGACGCCGCGTCGTATATCTGCGTCGTGGTGGACAGGTCCGACGTGAGCGCCAGAATCAACACAGGCGCGTCGGCCGGATTGACTTTTCGGTAATTCGGATTGCTGGGCAGGTTACTCGGCAGATAGCTGCGCGCCGCGTTGATCGCGGCCTGAACGTCGCGGGCCGCGCCGTTGATGTCGCGGCTCAAATCGAACTGCATGGTGATGGACGTCGACCCGAGATAGCTGGTGGACGTCATTTCGGTTATTCCCGCGATATGGCCGAACTGGCGTTCCAGGGGCGCGGCCACCGATGTCGCCATGGTCTGGGGGCTTGCTCCCGGAAGGGCCGACGATACGGAAATCGTAGGATAGTCGACCTGCGGAAGCGGCGACACGGGAAGAAGCCGCATTGCAAACAGCCCGGCGGCCGCAATCCCTGATGTCAAGAGAACCGTGGCAACTGGCCGTTTGATGAACGGGGCCGAGATGTTCATGGCCGGATCCCGGTTTCACTGCGGCGGATGCGCCGCTGCCGAACACGATGCGCAATTCCTTCGAACCAGAGATAAATGATGGGAGTGGAATAGAGCGTGAGCACTTGACTTACAATAAGCCCGCCGATGATGGTGATGCCCAGCGGCCGCCGAAGCTCCGAGCCGACGCCGGTGCCTATGGCAAGCGGCAGCGCGGCCAGGAGCGCGGCCATCGTCGTCATCATGATCGGCCGGAACCGCAGCAGGCATGCCTGATAAATCGCCTCCTCGGGGCTTTTGCCTTCGGACCGCTGCGCATCCAGGGCGAAATCCACGATCATGATGCCGTTCTTCTTGACAATGCCGATGAGCAGGATAATGCCGATGAGCGCGATAATGGTGAATTCGGTGCGGCAGAGAAGCAGCGCCAGAAGCGCGCCCACGCCCGCCGACGGAAGCGTGGAAAGGATCGTGACGGGATGGATGTAACTCTCATACAGCACGCCGAGCACGATGTACACCGTGATAAGCGCCGCGAGGATCAGGATCAACTCGTTTGTCAACGAACTTGTGAAAGCCAGCGCCGCGCCCTGAAACCCGGCTTCGATGCTCCCCGGCATCCCGAAATGTCGGGAAATCGCCTTGATCGACCGCACGGCCTGGCCCAGGGAAACGTGCGGCGCAAGGTTGAACGAAACCATTGTCGAAGGAAACTGCCCCTGGCGGCTGATGAGAAGCGGCCCGGTTGTCTCGGCATAGTGCGATATCGCATCAAGCGGCACCTGCCCGCCGCTTGCGCTCTGCAGATAGATGTCACGCAGCTTGGAAGGATTGTCCCTAAACGCCGGTTGTGTCTCCAGCACCACGTGATACTGGTTGAGCTGGGTGAAAATCGTAGACACGAACCGCTGTCCGAAAGCGTCGTACAGGGTCTCGTCAACGAGCTGCGACGTGATGCCCAGGCGCGATGCGGTGGCCCGGTCTATGGTGAGTTGCGCCTGTAAACCGCTGTTTTGCTCGTCGCTGCTCACATCGCGAAACTGGGCAAGGGTTTTTAAGGTGTCAACCAATCGCGCGGTCCACATGCCGAGTTCCTTTTGGTCATGATCTTCGAGGCTGTATTGATACTGCGTGCGACTTACCGTGCTTTCCACGGTGAGGTCCTGCACCGGCTGCATGTAAAGCGTAATGCCTGCAACCTCGGCGACTCTGGGCTCCAGACGGCGGATCACCTCGCTTGCGTTGATGTGCCGCACATTAAGCGGCTTCAAATTGATAAGGATCCTGCCGCTGTTGAGCGTGGGGTTCGTTCCATCGACGCCAATAAACGTTGAAAGGCTTTGGACGGCCGGGTCCCGTAGAATAACGCTGGAAAGCGCCTGCTGTTCCTTGGCCATTGCCGGAAAGGAAACCTGCTGCGGCGCTTCGGAAATTCCTAGAATAAGTCCGGTATCCTGGACAGGAAAGAACCCTTTTGGAACAAAAACATAAAGCAGTATGGTGAGAACAAGGGTTGCCGCCGCGCTCAGCAGCACCGGCCTCCGGTGCTTGAGCACCCACTGCAGGGATTCTCCGTAACCACGGATCATCCTGTCAAAAAAGTGCTGGGACGCATTGTAGAATCGTCCTTGCTCCGACTCGGTTTTGTGGCGCAGAATCCTCCCGCACATCATTGGGGTGAGCGTAAGGGAAACGATTCCCGAAATAAGGATGGTAACCGAGAGTGTGATGGCAAACTCGCGGAAAAGCCTGCCGACAACATCGCCCATGAACAGAAGCGGGATGAGCACTGCAATGAGCGAAATAGTGAGCGACATGATCGTAAAAGCGATCTGCTTTGAACCTTTGAGCGCCGCGTCAAGCGGCGAGTCTCCCTGCTCGATATACCGCGAGATGTTCTCGATCATGACGATGGCGTCGTCGACCACGAATCCTGTTGCAATTGTCAAAGCCATGAGCGTGAGGTTGTTCAGGCTGAAATTCAGCAGGTGCATCACGCCGAACGTTCCGACAAGTGAGAGCGGCACGGCGATGCTGGGAATGATCGTGGCGGCGAATGTGCGCAGAAAGAGAAAAATCACCATGATGACCAGGGCCACGGCAAGTATCAGTTCGAACTGGACATCCCTCACCGAGGCCTGAATCGTCGTGGTCCGGTCGGTGAGCACCGTCACCGAAACTCCGGCAGGCAAGGCGCCTTGCAGTTGCGGCAACAATTTTTTGATGCGGTCGACAACAGCGATGACGTTGGCGCCGGGCTGACGCTGTACATTGACGATCACCGCAGGGGAATCGTTCATCCAGGCTGCCAGCCGCTCGTTCTCCACATCATCCACCACCTCGGCCACATCGGTAAGTCTGATTGGCGCTCCGTTCTGAAAGGCAACGATGAGAGGTCGGTAGTCTTTGCTCGATGAAATCTGGTCGTTTGCGCCGATGATCGAGGATTGCCGGGCCCCATCGAACCCGCCCTTTGCCGCATTGACGTTCTGTGACGCGATAGCGGTCCGCAATTCTTCCATGGTCAGGCCGTAGGATGCGAGCACGGTCGGGTTGACGCGGATACGCACCGCGGGCCGCTGGCCGCCGCTGATGGAAACAAGCCCCACGCCCGAGACCTGCGAAATCCGCTGGGCGAACTGCGTTTCCGTGAGGTCTTCGATCTGCGGCAGCGGCAGAGTCTTTGATGTCAAGGCAAGTGTGAGAACCGGCGCGTCGGCGGGGTTCACCTTGTTGTACACCGGCGGATTGGGCAGGTCGGTGGGCAGCAGGTTCGACGCGGCATTGATGGCGGCCTGCACCTCCTGTTCCGCAATGTCAAGACTGAGATCAAGCACGAATTGGAGCGTGATGACCGAGCTGCCGCCGGAGCTGCCCGAGGTCATCTGCCGCAGGCCGGGCATCTGGCTGAACTGGCGCTCAAGCGGCGCCGTGACCGATGAGGCCATTACCTCGGGACCGGCGCCCGGATAAAAGGTCACGACCTGTATCGTCGGATAATCAACCTGCGGCAGGGCCGAAACCGGAAGCTGCTTGTACGCCACGGCACCTGCAAGCAGAATGGCGGCCATGAGCAGCGATGTCGCCACAGGCCGCATGATAAAAAGGCGCGAAGGGTTCATCGTTTTTTCCCGCTCACGGGGCCTGCAGGGCGCCCGGCGTGATCGGAGCGACCGGCCGATGGCGTAATCGACGCCACAACACTGCCTTCGCGCAGCTTGTCGGCGCCTTCGACTACCACGGTATCGCCCTCGGACAATCCCGCGTCAATCGAAATATTGTCTCCCTCGGTCAATCCAGCGGTGACCGGAACAACGGCAACGGTCCGGTCCTGCTTCACAAGATACACGAATGTCCCCTGCTGACCCCGCTGCACGGCGGCCTGCGGAACAACGACCGCATCGTGTTTGACGTCAAGGAGGAGGCGTGCGTTGACGAATTGGTTCGGGAACAGTTCGTTGTCGCTGTTTGGGAAAACCGCCTTGAGCCGCACCGTGCCGGTCGCCGTGTCGACACGGTTGTCCATGGCCAGCAAACGTCCGTCGGCAATCTTCACGCTGTCGCTGCGGTTGAACGCCAGGACGGCCAGACTTTCGGACTTTCCAAGTTTTTCAAGAACAGGGGGAAGATTATCTTCTGGAATAGTGAAAACAACCGTGATCGGCTGCAGTTGGGTGACTACCGCCAGCCCGTTGACATCCGTGGCGTGGACGATGTTGCCCGCGTCCACGAATTTTAACCCTACCCTGCCGCTGATCGGCGAGAAAATCCTTGTGTATGAAACTTGCAGCTTGGCATTTGCAAGCGCGCCCTGATCGATCATGACCGTGCCTTCCAACTGTGCTACCAGCGACTTCTGCGTATCATATTGCTGTTTCGGAATGGCATTCTGACTCCACAGCGTGTCGTAGCGCAGAAGATCCTGGCGCGCGTTTGCCAAAAGCGCCTCGTCGCGCTCCAATTGTCCGGTTGCCTGGGTCTGCTGGGCTTCATACGGACGCGGATCTATTACCGCCAGCAAACTCCCTTTGCCGACAATTTGGCCTTCCTTGAAATTGACGCTCATCAACCTTCCGTCGACCAGACTTCTGATGGTGACCGTATTGAGGGCCGCGACCGAGCCGATTCCGTTGACAAAAATCCGTATGTTTCCCTTTCTTGCCGCGGCCATGGCCACAGACACCGGCTGGTTTGCTCCTTGGCCAGAGCGGCGGCCGGACGCGGGCTGAGACGGCGGTTTGCAAGATTGGACGAACAGCAAAGCAGTGAGCACAAACGCCGCTGGAAAATAACGAGAGTGTCGCATTCGATGGGTCCTTTGTTCACGAAGATGTTTGTTGAAAATCGCAATACTTGTCTGCAAGAATCAAGCCAGCATGTCCCCTTTTAGAGACCACGGATCCATATTCGCTCCGAAACCGAGGCATATCAGCGCACACGTCACTATTATCCATAATCTCTTTCTGATTGTTTTGCCCTTCATGAAATACCTCCTTCACTTTGTCAAACATTAGACTTCCGGAGCAATCACGGCGTTGCATTTGAAGGGGTGAATCCCATTCCAGCACCGTGTACGGTAAAGACCCTATGCAACAGCGGCACACGGAAGGGAATTTTGGCGGGGCAGAGCGCCTACGGCGGACTATTCTTCATGAAAGAGTCAAGACGCCGCGCGAGGTGCGCGACAAAAGATCTACTTTCCCCGCACTTTTTCGCTCCGAAGCTGGCCGGTTTTCAGGTCATTGCCGAACAACTCGACGTAGGCGACCGTGGGAAGGTGAACAAGGGTGAGCTCACCGACCTTTACGAACACCTTTGCAAGAGAGCAGAAGTGGCCATCGATGGTTGTTTCGGCGACAGCCATGTCGTTCCGAAGATGAACCTTGAGCGGGCGGTCGGAGCAACTGACGATCCTCATTTCGAAACAGCCGGCGGTTGAGACGGGCTTCACCGTAAAGCCGTAGGCTTCTTTGCTTTCGAGCAAGGAGAGATCTTCGCGCTTTCCGCCTGTGGAATCTTTGGCCCACATGATCCAGTGGGCCTGCACCGGCCGTTTGCGGTCGATGGAACCGGATGCGGTGCGGCGCACTTCGTAGTATAGTTTGTTGCTGTTGATACTGTGCTCTATGTAAAATACGGGGTCGCTTCGCTGGGCCCGGACCGCGGTGCTCAATAGCAGGAGGAGAAGCACGGGATAGGACAATCTTTGCATGGCGATCTTTTCTCCGCTGTTTTGGTCATGGTACACCCGGCTGTCACTGTTATGACGGATGCTTCCTCCAGTATTTCCGCAGATCGCCGGAAACGATCATCCACACCACTGCGGGCAAATGCCTGCTGAGGAAATAGGTCAGTTTGTTCATAGCGCCCGGCACAATAGTGAATCTTCCTTTGGCAATGCCCTTCAGAAATGAGAGAGAAACGTCTTCGGGCCGCATGACTTTGATGGTGCCGGCCAAGGCGCGCGTTTCGGGCGGTTTGATCTTGTTTTCCTCGTGCCATTGGGGCGTATCGGTGTCGGGCGGGTACGCCACCGTGACGTTGATATTGTACGGGAGCAGATCCTGGCGCAGACATTCGGAAAATCCGACGACGGCATATTTGGCCGCTCCGTAGGCGGCATACCCGAACACGCCCATGTAGCCCAGCACCGAAGCAACGTTGCCGATGGCGCCGTGTTTCTGCTGCATAAATACCGGCAGAAAAGAACGTACCGCATTGACCGTGCCCATGTAATCGACCGCCATCATGTCGTCCCAGATACGGTCGGGCGTTTCATTGACGTATGCGGGGAAGGTTATCCCCGCGCAGTTGATAAGCACGTCGATGCCGCCAAGACGCTTGACAATATCGGATGCCGCGGCCTTGAGCGCGGGGCGGTCGGAGACATCCGCGGAAATCGCGAGGACTTCGGGCTCCGGGCTTGGAGCGCAGGCCTCGATTTCCCGCACAGCGGCATCGAGGCGCGCCGCATCGCGGCCGATGATGCAGATGTGCGCGCCCCATTTGGCGCACCAACAGGCCGCTGCCTTGCCGATACCGCTGGAACCGCCGGTAATGACGACTTTCTTGCCTTTGTACCACTCCACGCGAACCTCCTAGTATTGACGGAACGTGCGCCGTTATGCGAGTGTGTAGCGGTAAATCCTGTACGTTTTGTAAATACGCGCCCCGAGTTTGACAAGAGCGTTGTTCATGGAAACATTGTTCTCAAGAATCTGCGACATTTCGCAGCGCCAGACGCCCCGGGCGAGCGCGTTCACATAGGTATCGTGGACAAAACAGGTGTCGATTCCCATGTGCCGGTACTCCGGGAGAACGCCCATGATGACTAAACGGATCATGTCGACTTTGCGCTTGTACCAGAGCAATTTTAAGATACCGAACGGCAGAAGCCGGCCGTCTTTGATGTGCTTGAGCGCCTGATTGATATCCGGCAGGGCGATTGAAACGCCGGCGATTTTGCCGCCGACTTCGGCGATGAGCGCCAGGCGAGGGTCCAAAACCAGTTTTAAATCCTTGGCAAGATGGTCGAACTCCTCATCGGTAAAGGCCACGGCGCCCCAGTTTTTTTCCCAGGCGGCGTTGTAAACTGTTTTGACATTTAAGACTTCATCATCGAAACGCTTCATGTCCACCGGACGGATTTTAATGTTATACCGCTTTTTGGCGAGTTCCACCCCGCGGCTAAGCCGCTCCGGGACTTTGCGCTCGGGTTCCTCCTTGTAATAGGCATACCAATCGATTTCTTTGTTGAAACCGTATGAGTTTACCAGCGTCTCGTAATACGCGGGATTGTGCGGCATCATCACGACCGGCGGAGTGGTGAAACCGTCGATGAGCAAACCGATTTCGTCGTTAATGTTCATGCTGATTGGCCCTCGCATGATCCGCATGCCCTGGCTGCGCAGGAAACCCGCAACCGCGTTGAACAGCAGATCCGCGGCCTCCCGGTCGTCGACGCATTCGAACAGGCCCCAGAAACCGGCTCCGTCATTGTGGGTCTTGAGATGGTTGCGGCTGACAACACCCGCGATGCGCCCGACAATGGTCCCGTTGTCGTTTGAGGCCAGAAACAGTTTTACCGAGGCGCTTTTAAAGAATGGGTTCTTGTGAGGATCGAGAAACGTTTTTCGGTCGATCAGCAGCGGCGGCACCCAGAGCGGGTCGTTTTTGTAAATGTTCCAGGGAAGTTTGATGAAGCGGTCTTTGTCTTTTGGCGTCAGCACTTCGCGAACGGACAAGGACATATCAAACGAGCCTTTTTAGCCTTTAATGACGCCTAATTTTTTGCCGACCACCCTGAATTTGTCGATTGCCCGGTCGATCTGCTGGAAGGTGTGCGTTGCCATCAGGCTGACCCGCATGAGCGAGTGACCGGCTTCCACGGCCGGGCTGATCACGGGGCTGACGAAGACGCCCTCATCCTGGAGCATCCGGCACATCTTGAAACAGGTGAGATCGTCGCCGATGAAGACCGGCAGAATCGGCGTCTCGGTCGCGCCCAGATTGTAACCGATCGACCGGAGGCCGTTGGTCATGCGTTTTGAATTCGCCCAGAGCTGCTCGATGCGCTCCGGTTCAGAGTTGATGATATCGAGGGCGGCCATCACGGCGCCGACATTTGCCGGCGCGATGCTGGCACTGAAAATGAGGGCCCGGGCGTGATGTTTGAGGTATTCGATGATCGTAAGATCGGCGGCGATAAACCCCCCTACCGTTGCCAATGACTTGCTGAAGGTCCCCATGATTATATCGACGCGGTCGGTAAGGCCGAAATGATCGCACGTTCCGCGGCCCTGCTCACCCAGAACACCGATCCCGTGAGCGTCGTCAACCATGACTCCCGCATCGTACTTTTCCGCAAGATCGACGATGGCCGGAAGGGGCGCTATGTCGCCGTGCATGCTGAAGACGCCGTCGACCACGATCAATTTGCCCCTTTCGGGATTGCACCCGGCGAGGGCTCGGTCAAGACTTTCGAGGTTGTTGTGCTGGAAACGGGTGACCCGGCCAAGGCCCAGCCGTGCTCCGTCGACGATGCTGGCATGGTCGAATTTGTCGAGAACCACGTATTCCTCGCGGTTCGTCATGGCGGATATCGCGCCCAGGTTGGCTTGCATACCGGTGGAAAATAAGAGCGCCGCTTCTTTATGGACAAATTGCGCTAGGCGTTCCTGACATTCGATATGGATGTCGAGAGTACCGTTGAGAAACGGGGAGCCGCCGCAGCCGGTGCCGTACTTGCGAATGGCGCTTATGGCGCCTTCTTTGACTTTCGGATGGCAGGTGAGCCCCAGATAACTGTTGGAACCGAACATGAGGACCTTTTTGCCGTCGAGGAGCACCTCCGTATCCTGGTCGGATTGAATCGGCCGGAAATAGGGATACAGATCCAAGGCCTTGACTCGTTCTGCCTCCGTAAACTCGACAGCTTTATCCATCCAGGGAAGTTGCACTTTTTTCATAGCCGTCCGCATGTCCTTTTCTCAGATAACCTTCTCCAGAACAGAAGTGAGAAAAAATAATAGACGCAAAAATGGTCCGTTACTTTTTTAATCAAATAAATTCATTACTCTCTCACAATATCCAAACACTAGACGCACAATCCGTTACTTCATCGAGGCCGTCCGCTTACCGACGGCCTTTGACGGAAAGCATCTTACTGAAGAACAAAAAGATCATCCAGCAATTGGCAAAAACAATGGTGAAAACAAAGAAAACAGCCGGCCGATAAAGAAGGGCCGCCGCGATAAGAAAAGAAATATGGGTAGAGGGGCCGATAAGGTTCCAGAGAATGACCGTGGCGCGACTGACCGGTGAGGGTGTTGCATCCACGGAACGGCGAGGCTTCCCGGATTGCAACCGTATATAGGCAAGATACACCCTGATGAGGAACTTGTCGAGGGCGCGTCCTTTGCCAAGATCAAGGCGGCCCAGTTCGGCGTTCCAGCTTTCCCGCTCGTTTTCGGGGCTCGACGGCCCCGAGGAATGTTGCAGTTCTAAATAAGCGTTTCGGCGGGAATCGCTGTATACGGCATGAAGGGCCGTGCTGATCGCGGCCGCCATCACCAACAGCCATGCGTTAAACGGCAGGTACAGGGTTCCGCGCGCCATCGCCCGAGACAGCCCCACGGCAAATCCGATATACACGGAGGCGCTGGTAATGTAATCGACTGCTCCGTCGATTATCCGGCCCGTTTTGGTGCCGTTGTTCTTGAGGCGGGCGATCATGCCGTCGCAGCAATCCAGGACATTGGCCAACCCGTACAAGAGCGCTCCGACGGCAAAATCGAACCGGTCCCCTTTTGCAAAAAAGAAACCGCCGGTTATTCCGGCGACCATCGCAAGAAACGTTATCTGGTTGGGGGTGACCGGAAAGGGATAAAGGACCTTGACACATAGGAAACCGAGCGGGCGGTATATCGCGAGATCGACCAGCTCCTCGGCACACGGGTCCTTCAATGATTTCTTAAATTCGTTAAAGAGGGATGTCTGGTTCATCGAGCCTCCCCCGGCACAGGCAAAGTGTCAAGCATGAAGTATCATGGTGATCCCCCGCCCCAGGATATAGAGGGAAAATCCGCACAGGAACATACCGAGAGTCTGAATTATCCTGCTGATAAGGCCGATCCTTAACCGGAGACGGTTTTGCACTAGAAAGTAACTAAAGCTCCAGAACCATACGTTGGTGCCGAACGCTACGCAGAAGGCATAGCAAATGCTAAAGAGAAGTTGAAAATGCCGGGTGTAAGACGTGGTACCGGTTGCAGATTTGTTGTCAGAGGACGCTTTGGCTGCAAACGTGTCAGTAGGGTTTACCAAAGAGATAAGGTTCTTTCCCGAAGGGTGGGTTGCCGCATACTTCTTGACTTCTCCTACACTGTGAACCACCATAGTGTCCAACCCGCCCAAAGGAAAGCCCCACGAGGCGACAAGCGAAAGAGTCAGGAATGATGCAGTAAGCCAGCCAAAAAAAAGCAAGGGGTTCGAAGCGTTGAGCAAAAGTGCTTTTAGGAATGCGCTCCTCCCGCGCACCTTACCGTTCTGTTTTTGTTCCGGGCCTGCTCTGTCCATTCCCTCGATGTTGAACCGGGTGCGCATGATCTTGATGCCGAGGAAAAAGATAACTGCCGAGGCCGCAAGCAAAACATAGGGAATTGCGCCGACATAAAGGCCGAACAGCCTGGCAACTCCGTTTACCGCGAGAAAACAGACGGTCAAATCAACCATAGATGCCCCGAGTGCGGCACCGAAACAATACCGAACGTGACCTTTGAGCGCGTGCGAAACGATAAGGATGCTCACGGGGCCGATTACCGGCATCGAGAAAAAAATGCCCGCGGCCAGCCCGACAATTGAAATGGTGACAAGGCTTGCCACCATGGGTTATGTCCCGGCTGCCAGTTTTTCAAGACGATCGGTGAAGAGCGCGTTTTCGTCGGGAAGCCGGACGGCGACACGCAGGTAGTTTCCGCGGCCGCCGAATTTGCCGGAAACGTCTTTTACGTAAACGCCAAGTTCCAGGAGCCGGTCGACCGCTTGCCGGGCCGAAGGCACCCGTGCCGATAGCTTTACAAGAAGATAGTTACCGCCGCTGGGGAACACCCGCTCAACGCAGCGCGAAGCTGCCAGCATGGCCGCAAAATTTTCACGGTCGCGCTTGGTGTCCAAAAACGACTGTGCAAGTTCCTTGCGGTATTTGAGGATGACCTCGAGGGTGAATTCGGCAAGGGAATTGATGTTCCAGATGGGAGTATGTTTGTTGATATACGCTAAGTAATCGCGGTTGCACGAGTAGGTGTAGCCAAGGCGGATTCCAGGAATTCCGAGCGACTTGCTGAGGCTCTTTATCACGATCACGTTGGGCAGCGATTCCTTCTCGAGTAGTGAGAGAAGGGATGGCATTCCCGAAAACTCTATGAACGACTCATCCACGATCACGGTCTTGAGCGGATTCGACCGGGCAAACGCGAAAATCCATTCGCTTGCGATTGTTGTCCCGCTGGGATTGTTTGGATTGACAAATACGATACAGTCAGCGGTTTGGGACGCCGCGGTCACAGCGGCGGCATCCACGCCTACCGCATCGGAGTAGGTGGCAGATTCGGGAAAGCTCCGCTGGTACTCGCCGAAGGTAGGCGCCGGGATAAGCATTTTCTTGCCTGCACAGTATTCGCGAAGGAGTGGGTATACCTGCGATGCGCCGTTCAGGAGAAAAACGCACTGGGGACGGCACAGCAGGAACCAAGCCAGCTTCTGGTTCAGTTTCTCCTGCCTTGAGCCGTAATTATGTATCAGTGAAGGCAGGACATTTTTCATCTCCGAAATGATTGCCGGCGGCGGGAAGTACATGTTTCGGATAAAGCTGAAATCGATGAAGTCATGGTTCCAATAGCCTCCGAAAGATCCCTCTAAAATGCCTCTGCGTTCGATGTTGAAAATGAATTCGGCGTTTTGCAGATCGTTGGGATCGTCGATTTCGGCCCACGATTCCCCGGCCACGATCTCGGCATAGATGGTTTCTCGCTGCATGTAAATGAGGATACCGAGAATAAGCTCGTAGTAACAATTGGCGTCGATCGCATTGGCATAATAGGTCAGCAGCTTCTTAAACGTGGTTGCGCAGAATTCCTTTGAAAACTTATAGATATTGAGCGTTTTATATTTGTCGGAATAATCAAAGGTGTCGGATTGCAGGTGAGGAGGAATCACCGAAGTTATCACGCCGTTTTCAACCGCGACCACGGTACCGTCCATGCCGCTCCGAAAGCGGTCCACGAGCGCAACCGTGGGGTGCTGGTTGCGCAGCAGACGACCGATGACTGAGGGATGAAACACCAGGTCCGATTCGATCAGGATGATGTCGTCGTCGATCGCCAGAGACTCCAGCGCAAGCGACATGGAAAAAATATTATTGGTTTCGCGGTAACGCTCATTATGGACAAACGAAAATTTGAGAGACGGGTGGGTCCTGAGCAGGTGGTCTCGCAGCTCGTCGTGCCGGTAGCCTGTCACGACGGCAATGTCTCTGACGTTGTTGGCAGTGAGACCGTCGATGATGCGGTCGATAATGGGTTTGCCGCCGACTTCAAGCAGGGTCTTAGGTAGGTTGTCGGTGAGCGGCCGCATGCGGTTTCCGTAACCCGCGGCGAGGATAAGCGCTTTCATTGTTGCTCCCGGGTGAAGAAAGACAAGCTATCAATTTAAAATCTGTCACGAGCGGTCACACACAAAATTATGAACTGATTGCCGATTGCGCCAGCCCGCAGGGGCTTTGGCAGGTTGGCACACTACACGCGGCGAGGCCGGAACAGAAACGCGTCAAAATTTCAATATCACGTGAATGAGCGAATCGAGCCGTCGACTGAGCTTTCGTGCGCCCGCATCGCACAAATGGTCCCAATCGCTCGCTTCGGAATCGGCGTAGTCATGGTTGCCGCTCTGGTTTGCATCGTAGAAATGGCAGTACGGGTTATTGAATGTCATTGTGTCAAGCATTGCCACGAGCGTCTCGCCGTCCGGCCGCAGCGGCCCATAGCGGGTGTAGGCCGCCGTGTTGCGATAAAACGGGCTTTCGGGAGTGACGACCATGAGGAGGTGTATCTGTTTCTGCGCAAGAAACTGTGCAAGGACACGCAGGGAATCCAGGTTTTCCAGACAAATTTGGCCGATGTCCGGCCAAGAATCGAGGCCTTCGATGTCCGGCGGATTTCCGAGCCAGCCGCCGCAACCGGCATGTTCGAGCCCGAGTTCGTCGATGTTGAGAAAAAGAGGGCACGGAGCAAGGTTGACAAGGTTTTCAAAATTCCCGGGCAGGCCTGTTGTCCAGAAGCTGTGGTTCTTGTCGTAATTGTACCCTTTGGTAAGTGATTCCCCTCCTACGAAGGTCTGGCTTCCTTGAAAACGGTTGAGCCAGCCAAGCATGATGTCAAGACCGATCAGTTTGATATCCGGGCACTGGTTGAGAACATAATTCCTGATGAGCTGCAGCGAACCGCAAAGGTCGCCCCCGTCCTGCCCGAGATTGTATACCGTCTTCCCTGTGAAAAAACGCGGATCTATGCCGCGGGCGAAATGGGAACTTCCAAGGAAAACGATTTCCATGCCACGGTGCTGCTGCCAGAACGGCAGCAGCCTGTTGGCAAAGTACAATTCGTTGTCGCACAGATGCGGATCGGCATAGAGCCCAAGGCTGTCGAGGTCCAAAGAATCGGCGTTGGGCAGGTTTGACGACTGGACCCACAGGTACGGGTCCGCCAATTCCGTGCCTTCAACAAGTTGCGTATACGACGAATCGACCAGATCGACGGCGTAAATCGCATGCGCGTTGTCTGCGGCGTTTCTCGTACACGACACGGCAAAACGGTCGAGACTGGACCATTGCGGAAAGTCCCATGCGGCGTCCGCCGGCGGACAGTTGAAAAAACGGAGGACCCGGCCGGAAAAATCGGCGATGAACATGTACTGGTGGACGCCATAGACGCGCCCTGTCAAGTAACTCGAGTCGGCGCCTGAACCGAAGTCCAGAAACAGGCACTTGCCGGTATTCTGCGTGTCCGGGCTGATCGATGCATTGCAGGCCTGCGTGGAGCCTGCGGGCCCCTTGCCGTCGGCCGGGTAGGCAAAAAGCTGGCGGTCGATGGAATTGAACCGGTCGTGCATGAGCAGTTCGGGATAACTGGTGAGGATGTACTGGGCATTTGCGGACATGCCGCCGTTGTAACTGCCGGGTTGCATGACAACGGCCGGAGCCCCGACCGGCGCGCCGCCCTTCATCCGGACCGCCATGGTTTGGGTCGAAGGCCATAACGCCGAATTGTCCTCCACCGACGATGTCGCGTAAATCAATAACGTGTCGGACAGCACCCTGTCGGCCCACCATCGCGGGATGAACGCGCTGTCCCCTGTGATCCTGACGGGCCGCGCATTGACGGAATCCAGGCTCCTTATATATACCTGCGAAGCGCCGCTGACGCCGTGCCCCTTTGTGCTGTAGGCCGCGAACCTGCCGTCCGGCGATATGGTGGGCGAATAGACGTCCTGGGAATCGAGGAATTCCCGTATGTATGGCTGCCCCGAGGCGAAATCAACGAAGCAAAGCGTGCGGACCGTCTGGGTCACATTGACAAAGACAAGGCGAGCCCGGCTCGCCCCGAACACGGCCATGGGGTCGCCGGCAACGAGCCGGGAAGGGTTTGTTGCGGGCGCGCCCGTGTCTGCCGAAACATACGATGGACCGGGAATGGCTCCTCGGGCGCAGCGAAACCCGATATAGCCGGCGGCGGTGGAAAGCGACACAGGGTACGTGGCACCGCGGCGCGACGGGCAGAGCATGGGAAGCCCGTCTTCAAAAGATCCTCCCTTGATGACACGTTCGAAATTTGCGTCCGGCTCAGGCGCACCGACTGAGTTTGTTATGGGCGCGCTCGCGTAAAACCCCTTCCAGTCGTTGGTCCATTCGTACACGTTTCCGGCCATGTCGTACAGGCCGAGGCTGTTGGGCCTCTTCTGGGCAACGGGATGCGTGGTTGCGTTTGAATTCTGCGCGTACCACGCGACCAGGTCTGCACGGCCGCTTTCCGAAGCAGTAACAAACAAGACTTCAGACGACGCGTCGCGCGCTGCGAATTCCCATTCCGCCTCGGTGGGAAGGCGGTAGCCGTTCTTCGAATAACCGATGATGAGGCCCGTAAGTGAACAGGCCGACCCGGTTTGAAGCCGGGACACGGCGGCATAGGAATAGACCGTGTCCAGGCCGTCCAACTTGCTTTTTGCGTTGCAAAACAGCATGGCATCGAACCAGGAGACGTAATAAACGGGAAAGAGCGGGCCCACGCCGGTGGCGCTTGAGTCGGGCACCGGCGAACGACCGGTGACGTCGCGGAATTCCTGTTGGGTCACCAGTGCGGTGTCGATCCAGTACTCATAGGTAAAGCTGCTTGGAAACGCGGGTTTTTCGTCAATTGACGCAGAAGAATCAGAGAGCCCCTGCATAAAGGATCTTCCCGCGCTTGCAATAAGGCGCATGCCATGGTCGGCTTCCCCCCAATGAGGGGAAGCTATCGTGGACCGCGAACATGACAGCAACAATGAGAAAAGGCACCCCGCGGCAAGGCAGAGGATGGATAGTGTTATCTTCATGGAAAACCCGTAACTGAAAATTACCTTTTTTCACACTCGGGTGGGTGCACGCGGAGAGGATCTTGACGGACGTTCAGCAACGCGTCCTATTTGAGCATCGGCACTTTTGTGCTTACACGCTCGCCGGCGACAGTCGCCATGACAAGGTACATGCCGGATGCCGAGGCCGGCTTCCAATCGGCTGCGGCAACATTGGTGAATGAGGTAACGCGCGAACCGCTCATCGTGAATACCGCGATGTCGCCGGGCGAGGCAAGACGGATGCGCATGCTGCCGGCGCGGGAATTCGGGAACACCACGATTGCGCGAGAGGCCGCCGCCCCGGTGACACGCGCAGGCCTCACGAACGAGCCTGCGCCGTATTCGTAGGCGCCAATGTCGATGCCCCCTCCCGAAGGTCGCAGGTTGCCGTCGAAATCGGTGGCCGGAGCGCCGGCGGACGTACCGGCGTCAATGGCGGGGCTTGTGGACTGAAGATGGAAGTCCGCGACCGCGGGGTCGGCCGAAGGGTTTACAAACAGCGGATCGGCCTTTTTGTCATGGGTCCCGGTTTTTCCGATCAGGGAAGCGGAAGGGCTGCCGCCGCCCGTCCAAAATAAGTTGTAGTCGACGGTGAGATTCTGGTTCGGACAGCAGTCCTGAAGGTCATACCTGCCTGCAGGAGAAAACATGATGTTGTTGAATATCGTGGTGTTCTTACCCTGGTTAGGAAAAATCTGTCCCCGGTTTATCGCAGGCGTTTGGTCGTTGAGGTAGGCCGTGTTATTGATGACATCCACATGATTGGTCTTGAAAAGCGTTATGCCGTCTCCCCCGTTGTTGAACACCACGTTGTTTTCAAGCAGCATCCGCCCCGTGTAGGCTGGGACGTTTCCCGCAGTCCCGTCCTGGACGTCGATGATGATGCCTTCTCCGTCGGTAGGAACGCCGCCTCCCTGAATAGCGGGAATGCAATTCCTGTTTGAAAAGCATCTATTGCAGCGGACGAAGACCCTGTAGTTCGTGGTGTCGTTGTCGTAGTTGGAATTCCAGCCCAGCGAAATTCCGCTGCAGTCGTAGGGGGAATACCACGCGTTGTTGTACACGGTATTCTCCTCAATGGTAATGTAATCCGTTGTCTGGGTTGAGATGCCGCCGCCTCCGCACTCGTGCACGATGCACTTCCGTATGACAATGTGGTGCGGGTACGGCGACGCGCCGCTCTGATACGACATGATGCCGTTGCCGGACGTGAGGCAGTTGTTGCCGTCTGTCCTGTCCGCAAAGGCCGTCGCCGAATCCATGGCGGCGTTGTTTCCGATGATTTCGAGACCGTTGATTTCAATGTAGCTTGCGCCGGTGACGTAAATTCCGCCCCAGCCGTTGAATTGCAGTTTCGGATGGTGGGTCGGATACGCGATGTAAACAATCCATGCGGACGCAGAACCGGAACGGGTAATATTGACTACCGTGCCGTTCCACCAACTGTTGGTGTACGTACCGTTCATGATGAAGAGGGTGTCCCCAGGATTGCTGGAATCCGAGGCTGCCTGGATAGTTGAAAACGGGTGGGCCAGAGTGCCGTCCCCGGTGCCGCTTGCGGAAGCGGAAACATAGCGGTTTGCGGCCTGCGACAAGGAGAATAAGCAGATCAAAAGAACTGGGACGAACCGCACCCGGAATGTTATCTGCGGCATAAGAGCTCTCGTATCTCGTTTCACCAAAAACTTCTCGCTGCGCGATTCCTACTCGCAACCTGTCGCGAAAGGTGTGGCAATCGTCTTCTGCCCAGCGCCAGGTCGGAATCCTATTTCGCTACTTGACGCTCCACAGTCTCCCGGTCGACATTTTCCTGAATCTCGATGGCAAAGGACCGTTCGAGCTTGATCGGTTCTGCAGCAGGGTTATTTGCATCAATAATATAAATTGCAGTCGGGTTGTCCAAATATCCCATTACATTCGCGGTGTCAAAAACCATGGTTTTTCCGAAGGAAACGGCAACCAATTCCTTTTCTACCCAGCCAACCAGATTGTTCTTTTGTATTTCATAGGTTTTACTGCCCGCTGCAATGATAAGGGGCCGGTCCTGCCTGCTGATGGTGAACAGTGGGGTTTCACCTGCCAAATGATTTTCGTTCTTGAAAACAGCAACCGTATCCTGATTCGCTACCGCGTATTTCTCGTTGTCACCCAGAACGAAACTAGTGACTGACGCAATAAAAATGAGGACCGCTATTTCCTTGTACATATACTTCCCCCTTCTATTCATTTAATCACCTACTCACACCTCTTCTCATAAGAATACGCGTTTGTCGGAGAAAAACTGTCAACAATGAAGCTCATTTTCACCATTTCCACGGCCTTCTTCAAGGAGAAATATAGGCATTTACGCGCACAGCAGTCAAATTTGAAAGTGCCCGTCTTGACGCTTGGGGATAGCAGCCACGTATCCGGAACCCTTGGGGTTCGGCCTTGCAGCGCGTTGAAGAAGTCGTTTCTATGCCGTCATGGTTCGACAAGCCTGCGCAGAGCCTATCGAAGTGCTCTTACATCGAACGGCGATTCTGCGCAACTTTCAGCACTTTCCCGTTCGCCATGAGCCCTAGCCCCGGCTTACCGAGAAATCCCTTCTTCAAGGCGTTTTAATCTTGGGCGATGCCTTCGGTCAGGGTCTCTTGCCCTCACGGCCATTCATTTCGAAAGACAAGATCCTAAAATGTGAACAAAATCAAAGGTGCGGAGGCAAGAACCGTGTGTGCGTAGGAGACGTTTCGCGTAAGATTCGGGACTCCCGGATCACGCGCACCCTGAATGCTGATCCAAAATCCGGAAGCAACGACGGCAGCTCCTACTATTCTGTGGACTACCCTGATCACCGGCGATTGGTCGTTGTCTCCGGCGAAAATCGTCGCTCCCAGGACCGCCTGAACTCCTAAAAGACTCAGGTTCGTGATAGCGCCTGCCTTTGTGAAGTCCCTATCCGCAGTTTGCAATATCCTGACATCAGAATAAATTCCAGTGCCGGCAATAAACGGAACGGCAATGAGATGAACAGTGCCTTTCCACCCGTGGTGCAGATTTGCAAATGACGGCGCCGAGCATACCAAGACGGCGACCAATGCAACTATCAACCGTTTCATAAACCCTCCCTCATAGGAAATGGTGATACTTCCGAAAATGAGATCGTACACATTCTCGTGAAAAAACTTTCCAATTTAGAAGCAGGACGGCAAATCTTATGCCACGCCAGCTTTCCATAGGTCTAACGTCGGCCACGGGGTCTTACCTTTCGGGACAATTCCGCATAATGACAATTCTTTTGGCAATAATGAGAGAACCTGTCAGGGCAGATCAGCCAATACCACCTTTGGCCTATAGACCGTAAAAGTTGCTTTGAGGGCCAGAAATACCTAATTTGTAAAGGGTTGCGGTATGGGATTGCCGGAGACCGCAGCCGCTGCCGCGGAAACGTATTTGTGGGTATCATGGCCAGAGGACGACACCCGGCCCGAATCCGTATAGACCCGCCCGACGAGCGGAGCGCCGCGAATTACCTGCGCTGCTGGTGCGGGCGCGACCTGCACCGCGAGCCGAACCGTTTCCCCGGCTTGACATCGCCGGAACTGTTCGACAACGGTCGTCCGCTGGAAATAGACTTCGGCTGCGGGACCGGCGCCCTTATTTGCAGCCGGGCGCGGGCATTTCCTGATGTCAATTTTCTCGGCATCGACATCTCCCAAAAGCCGCTTTTTTGCGCCGTGAAGGAAGCCGCCGCATCACATTTGGAAAACACCAAGTTCATCCGGGGAAATTTCGACACCATGCTGCCGCTCTTGCGGCCGCAGACGGTGAACGCAGCCTTCTACCTGCTCCCCAACCCTCCCAGGGATTACCACCAGGAGCGCGCCAACGCGAGGAGGAGGCGATTTCTGAAAAGCCTTTACACCGCGCTGGTCCCGGGCGGCCGCTTCTTTTTTGCCACAGACTCAAACCTGTTTTTAGAATGTATAAAAGGCATTATCAGATGCGATATAGGACACGAAACTCTTACGTTTGAAGATGTCCCCCTGAGCATCAAGACCCAGTACTGGCGCATTTGGGAAGAACATGGAAGGAGCGTAAAGAGTTTTGCGGTTGAGAAAAGGGAGATTCCATTCGCCCAAGGCGCTTGCGCAAGAAGTTCTTTTCGGCATGGCGCTCGCATTCATATGTGAAACGACAATGTCAAGCCGCTGGGAGGCGGCTGACGATTGATTCATTCTCATCGTTCGAATATTATATTTGGTGCATGTACTTGGGACAAGCCAAGGAGCGCACATTCCCCGCGCCAAGTCGCGGGGAATGCACGGGCTGTTTTGTTCACCACAAAAGGGGGAGGGTGAAATGAAAAGATCAGCAGCGGCGTGTCTGGTGTTGGCGTTTTTCGCCGGGTCTGTTTTTTCCCAGGCCGTCAACATTTGCGGAACGGTTACCGACCAGAGCGGTCAACCCCTGACCCATACGGTGGTCAGGTTGGGCCAGACAACCTATGACAACGGATACGGGCAATCCCCGTACCTGGTCACCACCGACAACAACGGTCATTACCAGCTGGGGACCGGAACCTGCAACGTGAGCGTCATCCCGAAAAGCACGCTCACCCGGGGAGATGCCTTTGGGCAGCCCCTTTACGTGGGCGGGAAAGTCTTGTTCAGTCTCCCTCAGAGCGATGCAACGGTGAGGATGAGTATATTCGACCTTTCCGGCCGGTTCGTACGTGACGTGATGAACGAAAGTCTTTCCAAGGGCAACTATTCGGCGTCAATTGACACGCGCGACATTTCTTCCCAGTTCTATCTGCTTCGGGTGACCATCAACGGGGCATCATCGGTCATGAGATTGCAGCCCGCGCTGCGCCTGTCGACGGGGGTGGTCGTCCGGAGCGCTCCGGAATTCCAGACCCGGCTGGAGAAACTCGCGGCGGTCGTGGACACCCTGCACGCCACCGAGCCCGGCTATACGATCGGCGTCACGCCGATATCGGCGCTGGCGGGTCAATACAATTTCACCTTGACGAAGAATAACACCTGGAACGGCGACCTGGCTGCCTTCTGGGGAGACACAAGCACGTATCCGAAGACGTTTCAGTACATTATTTTGAACAGGACCAACGGTGCATTCCCGGACAGCAAGATTTACTGGAGCCACGAGCAGGGCGGAGCCAAGGTCCAACTTTCCCAACAGTCTATAAGGCCGATCGTCAGCGAAAGATTCTATCTCTATATTGATCCCACCGACTCCAACAGCCGATATTTTGATTTCCTGGAAGTTAATGCAGGGGGCGGAACGTTCAACGGCAATTCCACCCGCGTGGACGGATGGAGGCTTCCCATAGCCTTCCGGCTCCATACCTCTACCGGTATCGATACCATAATGGGCGACTCCTATGAAACGTTCTTTCAGTCACGCCAGGCAAAGTTCGATGAATTCACGAACGAGGTGCCCAAGGAATTCACCGGTCTTGCCACACATGATTTTGCAAACATCTGGGCGCCCCATACTTCGCCTGTCAACTATTTCAACACGGGCGGCCCGTATGTGACTTACTTCGACAGGTATGAGGATTCGGCTAAGGTCCACTACGTCATCAACCCGAACACCCAAAACGACCCCGGCGCGCTTACTCCGGTGAATGCCTGGGATATTTTTGCCTGTACTGGAGGAAACGGTACCATGGGCAGTTCGCCTGATTGGTCCGCCGCCGTCAACAGACATGTTGCAACGCTTTCTGAAGGCGCGAATTGGGTCAATTGGCGCACCAACGACTCCGGTTCGTATTACCAGGCAGCGCCGTGCAACTACTTTTCAAAATGGTGCCACCGCAGGTCGATAAACGATTATTGCTACGGATTTCCTTACGACGACGATGGCGCCCACATGTCGTTTATGGGCATAGGCAATGTCCAGTGGATAGCGGTCGCGATAGGTTGGTAGCAGACTGAGTAGCCCGCGGCGTTTCCGCGTAAAGAACCATGGCCTTTGGCCGTGGTTCTTTTTTTTTGGTCCGGTCATTTCTCATTGCAGATTGATGAATATTCAATTATAGCTGTCTGATTGCGGTAAGATTTTTTTGCGGCTCACGGCAATCCATTATATTAGATTTTGCCGTTCACGTGGATCAAAGAAATAAATTCCTTTCTTAGATTTGAAGAGGAAAATTGAAACTGATTAGTTCATCAGGCGCTTTAGTAAATCATACCAGGCAGCCTCATCGAAAGCCTGCCTCTTCCCTATGAGCCATTCCCTCGCCTCCTTTCGACCTCTTGACGTTCTCGTTATAGCGGGGTGTATTGCCGGCGCGTTCGCATTCTGGCCCCTGTTCCGGGCGCACCAGCCGGCCTTGGCGGTTGTCTACAGGGACAACGCAAAAATTGCGGAATATCCCCTTGACGTCCAGAGAACGGTGACGCTCACCGGTGCCAACGGAAACCTTACGCTTTCCATTCACGACAACGGTGTGTGCGTGGTGTCCGCCGATTGTCCACAGCAGATATGCGTGCACACGGGAACCATACGCCATAGCGGCCAGCAAATCGTGTGCGCCCCCAATCACATCCTCATACAACTTGAGACATCGTCCGGGAAAGCCGTTGATGCAGTCACTCGATAGCAAAGTGCAGGCGCAGGTTGTGAAGAAGACGGCATGGCTGTTGTGCGCCGTGGCGATCAACGCGCTTGAGTTCTTTGTGCCGCGTCTTCCCTTTTTTCCGTGGCTCAAGCCCGGACTGGCGAACATCATCACCATTCTGTGGATTGTGGAGTTCGGGGCAATAGACGCCGTCCTGTATGCCCTGCTGCGGACATGGATCGTGGGGTTCTATTTCGGATTTTCGTTTCTCACCATGTCCCTCGCGGTAAGCGGCGGAGTATTGTCCGCCGTGGTGATGGGCATTGCGTGGCAGGCGCTCGGCAAGAAAAGGCTGATCGGCACCGTTGGACTCGGGATAATCGGCGCGCTGTTCCATAATGCGGGCCAGTTGATTGCCATGTACGGATTCATGGCCGCAAACCTGCACCTGTTCTTTCAAGTCCCGGTGATGCTCGCCGCGTCGGTGGTGTTCGGCGGCATGGTAGGCGCGCTTGCGCCGGCCGCATACGACGTTTTGGAAAAAGCCGTGCCGCTTCCCCAGGGGTCGGCAGGCGCCGCGCCGCGTTTTTCCGCGCGTCCCAAAGACCGGTTATTCTCCCTTGTGTTGCTTGCAGGATGCATGGCGATCGTATGTACCGATTCGGTTGCGGCCCTGTGCTTGAGCGCGGCCGGCGCGTCGCTCATTGTGCAGATCATACGCAAAGGGTCGATGGAAGCATTTGTGAAGCCCCTGTCCGGCTTCTGGGTGCTGTTCGTCTTTGTCGCCTGCGTCAACTTTTTTTTCTCTTACGGCGCGCGCATCGAAAACGTGCCCTTCCTCACCCGCGAAGGCCTTCATCTTACGCTGCTGCAATGGCTGCGGCTCTGGACCTGGCTGCAGGTCTCGTTCATCCTTTCCCATTTCAACTTCCATTCCGTTGTGCTACATGCTCTGGGACGCGCGTTCCGCGGCCACGGCGAAACGCTCTTTGCCGGCGTATGCGCTCTCGAATATTTTCCGGCGATCGCGGAAGACAGTCGGACCTATGCGAGGAACAGGATTGCGGCGTTGTTTTCGAGCGGAAAACTGCGGGCCCCGGGCGGAGAGGTGGGTGTGGATACACAAAAGGGCATTGCAAGGTGGGCTGCGGCGCTGTACGGCATTGTCATAACGCGGATGGAAGAAAAGACCCCACACTCGTAAATTCTGCTTGTCTACTATTTGTATTTGTCTATGACGAGAACACCCGACTGCTTGCTTTGACGTGATATTATTGGAAATGAACCACAAACCCGGAATCGGGTTTCAAGGCGCCTTGTAATCCCGCGCTCGCCCACCCCACCTTCGCGCTGTCGATGAGAAATCCCTGCATGTTCCTTGACGCGAGGTAGCGCAGGGCCTGCGGGGCCGGCATGAGGAACGCCGTCTTGACGACAGCGTCGACCACCAGCGGGTCGCTCCCCACCACGGTGGCGCTCATATTGAGAGACCCGGGCACACCGGTGTGCGGGTCGAACAGGTGATGATA
>Ga0181527_1000854_pt1 | contig 33749 bp, 31 predicted proteins | sample PEATcosm2014_Bin_30_FD_119762 | JGI IMG/M metagenome (GOLD analysis project Ga0181527, IMG submission 119762) | Peatland microbial communities from MTU Mesocosm Facility, Houghton, MI, USA - PEATcosm2014_Bin06_60_metaG | ecosystem: Environmental > Terrestrial > Soil > Wetlands > Peat | place...
GGGGGATCCGGCGGGCGGTCCGGCGCGTCACGAAAGAGGGAAGAATGGATCCTGGTGTCGGCGGGGGATGCAGCCGCTGGAAAGGCCTTGAGGCGAAAAGCCACTAAAGCCGCAACGTCCCCTTGGCGTTACACAGGCAGCGGAGGACGACGGCGAGTCGTTTAACGAAAAGATGCAGCGACTGACGGCGCAGTTGGCGGCACAGATGGCTGAATCCGCCAGGCTGGATGACCAGATTCGCAAGAACCTGGAGGGGCTCGGATATGGCCTTTGATCCGCGCATCCCGTACGACGACCTGCCATTGCTCCCGCCTGCGACAGACGTCGAGACGAAGGCCGTCCTGAAGCAGTGTCTCGCCGCCACGCGTGCCCTGGCAGAGCTCAAGGGAGCCGGCGGCCTTATCCCCGATCAGACCATCCTTATCAACGCGATCCCGCTTCAGGAAGCCAAGCTCAGCTCCGAGATCGAAAACATCGTTACGACTCAGGACGCACTCTTCCGGGCGGCGCTCGACGAAGCCAGTGTCACCGATCCGCAGACCAAGGAAGTCATCCGCTACCGCACAGCGCTGCGTCGAGGCTACGAAGTCCTCATCCATAAGCCGTTGGAGCTCAGCCTCATCGAGGAGGTCTGCAGCATCCTCCGAGGCCAACCAGCCTCATTCCGCTCTCAGGACGAGCAGGTCTACATCGGCAACCCCGACACCGGCGCGATCAATTACACGCCGCCCAGAGGCGGCCGGCCCCTTCTCGATAAGCTCAAGAACCTCGAAGCCTTCCTGCTGGCCGTCGATGGAGCAGACCCGCTCATCCGCATGGCCATTGCCCACTATCAGTTCGAGGCCATCCACCCGTTCGCCGACGGTAACGGGCGCTCGGGGCGAATCCTCAATATCCTCTACCTGCTCCACACGCGCCTGCTCCGGATCCCCGTCCTCTACCTCAGCCGCTACATCATCCAAAACAAGGCCGACTACTACCGGTTGCTTCGTGGCGTCACGGAGGCCGGCGAGTGGGAACTGTGGCTGCTCTACATGCTTCGCGGCATCGAGGAGACAGCCAACTGGACCACCAATCGCATCCAGGCCATCCGCGACCTCTTCGACGTGACCGTCCAACGCTGCCGCCGCGACCTGCCCAAAGTCTATTCAAAGGAACTGATCGAGATGATCTTTCGGCAGCCGTACTGCAAGATTCAGTTTGTCGTCGACGCCGGCATCGCCAAGCGACAGACTGCTTCCGAATACCTCCAGCAGCTTGAGGGAATCGGTGTGTTGACCGGCGAACGACGCGGGCGGGAAATCATCTATAAGCATCCCGCCTTGGTGGAGGTGTTGACGGCATGATCTGGCGATGTCGGCCACACGTTCGTGGGATGTGTCCAAGACATGGCAGCGGATCGATGCATCTGTTCCATATGTCGACAGCTTCGACATGTCGGCCTCCATTCGTCGATTTCCGGCCACCTCTTCGACACGTGTCGCCGGTTCGTTGGGTGTACTTCGCTGAGGCATTCTGCGAGCAGATCGAGCAGGCGCGGGCGGGCCGAGACCGGGGCGGGAAGCGAAAAGGTTAATAAGGTTGCAACGTCCCCCAATTCCGGGCCGAGGCAAGGGCAATTCCGTGGGCCGGGGTTGAGCGGAGGGGGCGTTTGTGGTATGAAAGTACCGCCACACGCCGGAGGGCCCTCAGACAGGGGAGGTCGAGCGGCCAGATGATTTCGGAGCATGAACGGAATACTGCGCCGATCTTCATACGAAGGTCGGCGTTTTTCTTCACGGAGGATGCCTGGCATGCCATGGCTGCGCCCCGCGGGCTTCCGAATTGGAAGAAAGTAACGTAGTTGGCAACGTCCGAGATTAGTTATGAGCACCGAAGCGGATACTTGTAGAAAGTTCGTCCTCCCCAAACTCTACGACGCTGGCTGGACTGACGACCATATCAACGAACAGCTCACCTTCACCGATGGCCGCATCGTTGTTGCCGGTTCGAAGGTCCGACGGCGGCCTCAGAAGCGTGCTGACTACCTCCTGCGCCATACCCGCGACCTCATGCTCGCGGTGGTGGAGGCGAAAGCGGCGTACAAGAAGCCAGGCGATGGGTTGCAGCAGGCCAAGGAATACGCGCAGGTCCTCGGCCTGAAGTTCGCCTATGCGACGAACGGACACGGGATCGTTGAGCACGACTTCCTGACCGGCAAGGATCGAGACCTCGACGCGTTCCCATCCCCGCAGGACCTGTGGGCTCGCCTGGCCGGGACCGAGGGGATTAGCTCGAAGGGGATCGCCGACAAACTTCTGACTCCCTACTACCATCTGTCCGGTAAGACGCCACGCTATTACCAGGAAAGTCGCAAGGGGGACAGAAAGAGCGAACTTACGGGGCTTGGGGTTGCAGAGGATGACAAACGACAGCATAGGACCCACCCCAGGCGCACACTGGACGGCGAGGCCAACCAGGGGCGCGGGGGGGCATCCGGTAACGCACGAGTGGGAGCGATGATTCATGGCGTAGCACGGGGAGAAACGGACGATCTCCCCGGATGGCTACCCCCCCACCCTAGCCACCCGGAGGAGATCGTGGAACCTTCCCGGCCTGGACGCTGCCCCACGAGGGAAAAACAGGGCATCCTGAGCGGGAGCACCATCGGGGGCGGTCGAAACCGGGGAAGCCGGTGCATCGGAGGCAAAGGTACGAATTCCTATCCTCTTGACAAGCTGGGGGGGTTTGCATAGATTGGAAATTCGAAACGGTGGAGATTCGCCTTCCGGGCGGAAGTCCGAGCGGGGCTGCCTGGCCGCAGGCCATTCGTTCAACAGCGATGGCGCAGAGGAGTCGGCATCATCGCAAACTATCCGGCGCAGTTCATCTGGCTGAATGGGGAGTACGTGCCTTGGCCGGACGCGAAGGTACATGTGTCCACGGACACGGTCCTGCGCGGGGCCAACGTCTTCGAAGGACTGCGGGCGTACTACAGCCCGGAGCAGAACCAGCTCTTCATCCTCCGGCTGGAGGAGCACCTCGATCGCCTCTGGAAGTCCATGAAGATCATGCGCATGACGCTCCCGTACTCCAAGGCCGACCTGGCGGCAGCCTGCACGGGACTCGTGGCCAGGAACGGCTTCCGCGAGGACCTTCAGATTCGGGTGATCGCGTACTTTGGCGAGGGGCCGCTCTTTGCCTTCACGCCGGACAAGATCTTTATGGGCGCCTTCATCATTGCGATGCCCCGCCGGAGCACGATGATCGACGAGCGGGGCATTGCGTGCTGCGTCAGCTCCTGGCGGAGAATTTCAGACAATGTCATGCCGCCGCGGGTCAAGGCGGGCGCCAACTACCATCAGAGTCGGCTGGTGTCAGTACAGGCCCGAGTGGACGGCTACGACAATGCCATCATCCTGAATGAGCGGGACAAGGTCGCCGAGGGTCCCGGGGCGTGCCTGATGATCGTACGCGACGGTCGGCCTATCACCCCGCCGGTCACGGCCGGCATCCTGGAGAGCATCACCCGCACGACCCTGGCCGAACTGTTCGCTAAAGAGCTGCACCTGGAGTTGCTCGAGCGGGAGATCGACCGGACGGAGCTGTACCTCGCCGACGAGGCCTTCTTCTGCGGCTCGGCGTACGAGATCCTGCCCATCACCTCGGTGGATCGCTTCCCACTCAGGGACGGGACCATCGGATTCGTGACCCGGCAGATCCGGAAGCTGTATCACGACGTGGTTCGTGGGTCTGTGCCGAAGTACAAGCACTGGCTCACGCCGGTCTACTAGGGAGGGGCGGCCGGAGTAATCCTGATCTGGTCGCCTGTGCATCACCTCAGTGCCGCGCACTTTTTTGGCATCCTGTGCGGGAAAGGGGGAGCCACCATGGAAGATGTAGGGGCCAAACGCGACGGCATCACAGTGGACGGCCTGGCCCGGATGCTCCGGGGCGGGAAGATCACCCGGCGCGGTTTCCTGGCGCGGGCGGTCGGCCTCGTCGGCAGCGTGGCCGCCGCCGAGGGCCTGCTGGCCCGCGTGGTCGGTGCGCAGACGACCACCAAGACCACCCTCGTCATCGGTCAGGCGGGCGATATCAGCAAGCTTGACCCGCAAATGAGCACGACAGTCTTCGACATCAGCGTCTCGTTCAATACCTTCGACAACTTGATCAGTCGCCATCGGGATAACAAGCTCTATCCCTCGCTGGCCACCGAATGGAAGCTCGTGAATCCGACCCAGTGGCAATTCAAGCTGCGCCCTGGGGTAAAGTTCCACAACGGCGATCCGTTTACCTCGGCGGATGTAAAATTCACCCTGGACCGTGCGGAGCCTGGCGGCAAGACCATGGTGAGGACTGTCTTCACGACGGTCGATCGCGTCGAGGCGTCGGACCCCCAGACGGTGAACGTCTTCACCAAGAAGCCGGATCCGATTCTTCCGGCCCGTCTGGCCTTCTACGGCGGCCAGATCTTGCCCAAGGCCTACTTCGAGAAGGTCGGGGCCGACGAGTTCAACGCCAAGCCGATCGGCAGCGGCCCGGTGAAGTTCGTCTCCTGGGTCAAGGACGATCGCCTGGTCCTGGATGCGTACCGCGACTATTGGGACGGCAAGATCGACGCCGATCAGGTCATCTTCCGTCCGATCCCCGAGGTGGCCTCCCGCGTTGCCGCCCTCCTCAAGGGGGAGGTGGACCTGATCACGAAGCTCCCACCGGATCATGTGGACCGGGTGGCGAAGCACCCGACCACCAAGGTCGAGGGCGTGCTGTATGCGGGTCTGTACGTCCTGGTCACCGCCGGGGGCAGTCGTCCGCCCCTGGACAACCCGAAGGTGCGGCAGGCTCTTTCCCTCGCCATTGACCGCGAGTCGATCGTGAAGGATTTGTGGCGTGGTCAGGGGATCGTTCCGAATGGCCCCATTGTCAAGGGTGACAATCACTACGACGAGAGCCTCCCGCCCCTCAAGTACGATCCGGACAAGGCCAGGCAACTGCTCAAGGAGGCGAACTACAAGGGGGAGGAGATCGTCCTGGAGTATACCGACGGCTTCATGGCGAACGACAAGGCGATGAGCGAAGCCGTGGTTTCCATGTGGCGCCAGGTCGGACTCAATGTGAAGATGGAGTTGCTGGAATACTCGGTCAGGATGGAGAAACTCCGAGAAAAGAGCTTCAAGGGATTGTTCTGGGCCGATCCGACCTCGGCCTATGGCGACCCGGACGGGATGATGTGGCGTCACCTGTTGCCGGGTGGCCCGACGCAGTTCTGGTTCCGAAACCCGCGCTTCGACGAGCTCGGTGATGCGGCGCGCTTCAGCATCGACGAGAAGTTCCGGGGCGAAGCCTACAAGGAGATGACCAAGATGATGCTCGAGTATCTGCCGTGGATCGTGGTCATCCAGCCGATCGATTCCTACGGCCTCCAGAAGTACCTCGACTGGATGCCGTACTCGAACCAGCAGCTCGAGCTCCGGCGCTTCAATATGAAGTTCAAGCGGGCCTGAGCGAAGCTGTCATCACGAGGGGCGCCGCGAATTGCCCCGCCCTGGAGGGTGCAGGGTGGGGCAATTTCATCTTCCCTCGCTGGTGCGGCGAGGGCGGCGACTGTTCTTCAGGTTGGACATGTCGGGCATCAGACGCTTTCTGGCCTATCGCCTGGCGCGGATGATGGTCGCCTTGTGGAGCGTCGTGACGGTCGTATTCATCGTCATGCGCCTCTCGGGCGATCCCGTGCCACTCCTGCTGCCTCCGGACGCCCCGATCGCCGAGATGGAGCGCGTCCGCGCCGACCTCGGTCTGGATCGGCCCCTGCTCGTTCAGTACGGCGTGTTCATCAATCATGCGATCCGTGGCGATTTCGGCCGTTCGATCCACTTTCGGACCTCCGCCATGAAGGTCGTGTGGGAACGGGTCCCGGCGACGATCCAGTTGGCCCTGGCCTCTTTCCTCTGCGCCGTGGTGGTCGCGATTCCCGCCGGGACCCTCTCTGCGATCAAGCGAAAGTCCGCTTACGACAATGCCGTGATGGGGGTCGCACTGGTGGGCCAGGCGGCGCCAACCTTCTACATCGGCATCATGTTGATCCTGGTCTTCTCGCTCTGGCTGGGTTTCTTTCCCACCGGAGGGCGGGGCGACTGGCGGCACGTGGTCCTGCCCGCCATCACCCTCGGCGCCTTTGCCATGGCCAGCATCGCCCGGATCACGCGCTCCGCCGTCCTGGAGATCCTGCGCGCGGACTTCATCCGGACCGCCCGGGCCAAGGGCCTCCCTGAGATGTGGACGATCGGCAAGCACACGATGAAGAACGCCGCCATCCCCATCATCACGATTGCCGGTCTGCAATTCGGGAACCTCTTGGGGGGGGCGGTCGTCACGGAGACGATTTTCTCCTGGCCGGGGATCGGCCGCTTGGCCATCCAGTCCATCTACAACCGCGACTACCCGATCGTCCAGGCATGCGTCTTCCTCACCGCGGCGATGTTCGTCCTTCTGAACTTCCTGGTAGATGTCGCCTATGGACTCCTTGACCCGCGCGTGCGGCAGCAGTAGTTGGGGCGCCGTGCCGCCTGGCTCGCCTGACGGCGGGGCCGCGGAGGAGGCGCCGCGGCGCAGGCGTCGGGTCCCCCTGTTCGTGTGGCTGTCGGCCGGCTTCATGCTCCTCACCATTCTGGCTGCCATCTTCGCGCCGGTCATCAGCCCCTACGATCCGATCCAGCAGTCCCTCCGCCAGCGGCTCACCGGCCCGAGCTGGTCCTGGGAAGACGGCAAGCGCCCGTTCCTGCTCGGCACCGACCAGGTCGGGCGTGACGTCCTGAGCCGGACCATCTACGGGGCGCGCATCTCGCTGATCGTGGGCTTCGTCGCCGTCACCATCGGTGCCCTCATCGGGGGATCGCTGGGCCTGCTCTCCGGCTATGCCGGGGGGCTCATGGACGAGGTCATCATGCTCGTGGCGGATGCCCAGCTTGCCTTCCCGTTCATCCTGCTGGCCATCGGGATCATCGCCGTCCTGGGACCCAGCTTCACCAACCTGATCGTCGTCGTCGGGATCAGCGGCTGGGTGACCTACGCCCGCATCATCCGGGCCCAGGTCCTGAGCCTGAAGGAGCGGGAGTTCATCCTGGCCATCCGGGGCCTGGGGGGATCCACCTGGCGCATTGTCCTGACGCACATCCTGCCCAACACCTTTTCTCCGTTCCTGGTCGTGGCCACCCTGGAGCTGGCGCGAACGATCATCCTGGAATCCACGTTGAGCTTCCTGGGCCTGGGGATCCAGCCGCCGACGCCGAGCTGGGGTGGGATGATGAACGAGGGGCGCGAGTACCTCGACACCGCCTGGTGGATCTCCGCGTTCCCAGGACTCGTCCTCATGCTGACCGCCCTGGTCGTCAGCTGGGTCGGCGACTGGCTCCGGGATGTCTTGGATCCGACGCTCCGCGGGACGTAGCAAGCCGGAGAGTCGGGGCAACGAAGAATCGACGAATCGGGGAGACGGGAGTGTGGGACCCTGGATGGACACCAAAATGACTGAGGCGGGCAAGAAGGACGGGCGCTTAGAGGGAGAAGGTTGGCAGAACATAGCACACCGATGCACGGCGACGCAACCCCCGCGCAACCGAAATCGGCGAGGGCCACCCGGGGCGCGGGGGGGCATCCGGGAGCGAGGCGGATTTTCTTCGAGAGCGAACGGACGAAACAGGCGGAGCCGGTGCGCCCTTCAACTCAGGAAGGGCGATTTGACTGTCTGAGGCGACGGGTTCTTCGGGGGGCCCTGGCACATAAATACTGCGTAGACGGGGGGGTTCGTGCAAAAGCTGATCGGGCACTGGACGCACTGGTGCATCAGCAACGGTGGACAAGTCGCCCACCGCCACCCGGGAGTTTATCAACCAGATGGGGCGCATGGCTACCACCCCCCTAGCCACCTGAGGGAGATCGTCGAACAGTACCGGCCTAGACGCTGTCCCACGCCGGAAAAACAGGGCATCCTGAGCCGGGCACGGACTTGACCAGGACGCTTGACAAGACCGGTCCGTCAGGCGTAGAAGGACTCCATCGGAAGCACGCGGGCACACAAGCGAATACGGTTCCGGGAGGCGCCAGTCTTCCGGTCTGCGAGGCCCTGGGTTCGGCTGCCCGCCGTGCGCTCAGGGCTTCGCTGTTTTGTGGGGGATCGGGCCTCGGTGAGAAGTCGTCTTCGATTCGTTGCTTGACGGGAGAGGTGTGCCGAGAGAGGAGGAGGTAGATGATGGGTAAGGTTAGACTCGGACTACTTCTCTTGTTCGTGCTTACCATCGTCGGCGCATGTGTGATCGGGCGACCAACCCCCGAGCAGCTCGCCGTGGCGGACTGCGGCCCCTATCCCGACGACTGGGAGACGATAGTTAAGGGCTACTATTGGAGCGTGCTCTTCGACCCCTATAGCGCGGTCTACCAGTTCGACGGCCCTCCGAGGCAGGGATGGATGGCCCAGGAAGGGAGCGGTCAGTTGGGAATCTTTTACGCGACGCCGGCTTACGGCTGGCAGGTCTCGGGGGCGGTCAACGCCAAGAACCGCGTCGGTAGCTATGCCGGTGCCCGCCCGTTCACCGTGCTCATTCGGAACGGCCAGGTCGTGAAGGCAGTTGGCCCCTGCCGGGAACTTTGGACGTTTGGCAGCGAGTTGCTAGGATGGTTTGCCAGCGGTAGGTCTCTGTGCTAATTCCAATCTTTTTGAGCGTCGAAAAGATACCGTTTCCGCCTTTCTTTCGATCTTGAACGCGCGGCACTGCCTTCAGCAGTTCACCCGCCCGAGAGGTGAAGCGCGCCATGGTTTGCCAGCGGTGGGACTGGGTCTTGCCTCCCACCTCCTCGTAAACTCGTTCCAGGCTGGAACCAGTTTTCCCTCGGCCTCCATTGCTACGTTCCATCTGTCGGAGCAATTCCCCCGCCCGACACTCCGCGAAGATCTTGATGGCGGCGGTTCGATGAGGCGCGATGTCATTTTGTACCAGCGTGGTACGTATTCCCTTCCCATCTGCGGCCTGCAGGAGGCTTGACAAGACCAATCCGTAAGGCATAGAAGGACTCCATTGGAAGCACGGCGGGCACACAAGCGAATACGGTTCCGGGAGGCTTCGGCCTTCCGGTCTGCGAGGCCCTGGGTTCGGCTGCCCGCCGTGCACCCGGGGCCTTGTTGTTTGGTCAAGGAAAGGCTTAACATGGTTTCCGCGGGTAGGCCCTCCAACATGGAACCGCTCGAGACCGCCGAACGGGATGCAGCGAAGGCTCTGGAGGCACCCCTGGCGAAGCATGCAGCGCTGACTCTGAGCGCGTTCAACCTGCTGGGGGAGGCACTTGTAATGGGGGACGTTGTCGCCTTCGTTAACTAGCTCTGATACTCTCCGACCCGGAGAGAGGGAGCCGGCATGCTCTACCGCGAGATTGCGCCGCGGTGACGGGCAAGCAACACGATCCAAAATCAACCGTCTAGTCTAGGAGGCAAAGAAAATGACCGGCTATGTTGGACCTATCGAAAAGGCCACCGAAAAGAACACGTACTTTCGGCAAGTGTTGTTCACCGGCAAGCACTTGCAGCTCGTGGTGATGTGTTTGCAGCCGAAGGAAGAAATCGGCAACGAGGTGCATGAACACGTGGACCAGTTCTTCCGGATTGAGGAGGGGAGAGCCAAGTTCGTCCTTAAGGGGACCGAAGCACATGTAGTCGGCGCCGGGGGCGCGGTGGTCGTGCCGGCTGGCACCTACCACAACGTGATCAATACCTCTCCAACCAAGCCGCTCAAGCTGTATACGGTCTATACGCCCCCTGAACATGCGGATGGAACCGTGCACAAGACGAAAGCCGAAGCCGAGGCGGCGGAACACCATTGAATTAATCTGGCATGATCGCCCAACAGGCGCCCGCCGACAACACCACCGTCGCGGCTCGTTAGCGCTGTCGGTTGGGATAGGTGGAAGGTGGCTTCATTTCGCGTGGCGCGTCGGGCACGGGCGGCGTGCTAGAGCGTTCGCACCACAGGACATTGCCTTCAAGACAGGAGGCGGCCTAACCCTGCGTCCAGCCGACCGCGCGGCGCGTGTGGGGACTGCGCCGTAAGTGGCCTGTTCGTCGTTTCGGTTAACGCAAGGTAACTTGCCTGGGACCGCGCGGCGGCTGATGCTATCCGTTAGCCTATGATTATGAATAGTTTGACCACTCGAGGGAAAGAAAATGACTACGAAGCAGATTCTATACTTTGATCATCCAGGGCCCCAGAATACGCAAGCGGTTATAAACGCTGTGAAGAAACGGTCTGAGGAATTGAAAATCGATCATGTTGTAGCCGCTTCTAACAGCGGAGAAACAGGGCTGAATCTATGGGAGGCATTGCAGGGCACGGGTTGTACTGTGATATCAGTGACTGAGCATGCTGGGTTCCACGGAAAAGATGACGTTCCCCTAAGTGAAGAAAAAAAGGAGGAGATGCAAAGCAAAGGGATAAGAACGTTGATAGGCTCTCACGCTCTGAGTGGAGTCGGGAGGTCAATTTCAAACAAGTTTGGCGGTGTCAGCCATGTTGAGATCATTGCCCACACGCTGAGGCTATTCGGTGGAGAGGGTATCAAAGTTGCAGTTGAAGTGTCTATCATGGCCGCAGATGCCGGGTTAATACCCACTGACAAAGAAGTCATAGCAGTGGGAGGCAGTGGTGGAGGAGCTGATGCAGCTATTGTATTGAGGGCGGCCCATATGAATAACTTCTTTGATCTCGAAATCAGAGAGATAATAGCTAAGCCTAGACAGAGGGGTAAATGAGGAAGATTCCGGGTGATGGACTTGAACCTGCGAAAGCTGTTGAAATGTCGGGTGACGGTGCTCAATGTCAGGTGATAGGGGACGTTGTTGCCTTCGTTAACTAACGCTGATACGCCCCGACCCGGAGAGAGGGAGCCGGCATGCCCCGCCAGGCGCGCCTCGATGCCCCGGGGACGCTCCACCACGTGATCATCCGCGGGCTGGAGCGCCGGGCGATCGTCAAGGACGATGTGGACCGCGAGGCCTTCGTGACGCGCCTGGGCGCGATGGCGCAGGCCCGGGAATGGGACCGGGTCCTGGGGAAACTTCGAAAGACGACATAAAGTGCAGCGCCCCGTATTACAAACGCTAAGAAGTCCCGGTAGAACGGAGGCCCGTACAATTCGAGATCGGGATTCTCCTTCTTATATCCCGACAGGATCGTATCATCATTGACGAGCGCATCCACCTTACCCTGCTTGAGGGCCAGCAGCGTGTCCGGCTCCGTGTCGAACTCCAGAATCTGAGCGTTCGGGGCAAGCTTCTTCGTCCAGAGAGCCCCTGTGGTCCCCTTGACCACGGAGACGCGCTTGCCCGATTCGCCCCTCTTGGGGAGCCAACAGGCACTCGAGCTCACGGCTTGAACTTGGTTCTCCGTTGATAGCCTCCGCGTTCCGGTCGCACCCGACTTCTCTCTTCTCTGCATCGCCCATAACGTGTTCTCAGCGGGCGTAGAGTTTGGGGTCTGTGATGTCTCGCAGGCCGTCGCCGAGCAGATTGAAGGCCAGGACCGCTAGGAGGATCCCGAGTCCGGAGAATAGGGACACCCATGGCGCTGTTGCCAGGAAGTCCACGCCGGCCCGCACCATGTTGCCCAAGGTGGGTGTTGGGGGCTGGACGCCGACTCCCAGGAAACTCAGGCTCGCCTCGAGGCGAATGGCCGTCGCCAGCCAGAGGGTGCTTATGACGAGGGTTTCCCCGAAGATATTCGGCAGGATGTGCCGGCAAATGATGCGGAGGCTGCTCACCCCGAGCGACCGCGCCGAGGCGATATAGTCCAGATCCTTGATCGCCAGGGTGGGGGCGTGGCTCATCCGGGCAAACCGGGGGATCATCAAGACGGCTATCGCGATGATGACATTCTGCATGCCTGGCCCCAGCACGATCATCACCATGACCCCGAAGACTTCATCGGGAAAGGACATCATCACGTCCAGGAAACGCATGATGGCCGCTTCGATCTTGCCGCCCGCGTAGGCCGCGATCATTCCCAAGCCCGGCCCGATGAGTATTCCCAGGAGGATCGAGACGATTCCAACAAAGAGCGAAATCTGTCCTCCTTTCAACACGCGTGAAAGGACATCCCGTCCAAACTCATCCGTGCCGAAGAGGTGGCTGGCTTCCGGCCCGATCAGACGATGATAGACGTTCTGCTTGAGGGGGTCATACGGGGAGATCCACGGCGCGGAAATCGCCAGGATGAACAGGAGCGCAGAGATCGAGGCGCCGATGACCGAGGTTCTATTCCTCAGGAAAACCGTCGTGAGCTTTCGGCCGCTTTGCATTTTCACGGCTGTGTCCGCGGATGGATCGTCAGGCTCATTTGTTGCGTACCCGGGGGTCAATGACCGCATAGGCGAGGTCGGTGAGGATGTTGATGCTGACGACGAAGGCGGCAAAGGTTGTCATCACCGCCTGGAGAGTGGTGTAGTCTCGCTGCATCAACGCCCCGATCATCATCCTTCCCAAACCGGGACGCGAAAAGACGATCTCCACCATGACCGATCCCCCGGTCAGCACAATGGCATAGACCCCGATCAGCGAGGTCACGACCAGCAACGCGTTTCTGAAGAGGTGCTTGTAGATCACCTTTCGCTCTGCGAGCCCCTTGGCCCTCGCCGTCCGCACATAGTCTTCGTTGAGCGTGTTCAAAACTGACGAGCGGGTCATTCGGGTGACATAGGCCGTCATGACCAGGCCGAGAGTGAGTCCCGGAAGGACCAGGTGGTAGAGGTTGCTCTTGAGGTTCGAGATGTCGCCGCCTCCGACCACCGGAAAGAGATTCAGCTTGATCGAGAACACGAGCATCAGGAGGATGCCCAGATAGAAGCCTGGGATCGAGAGCCCGCCGAGCGACAGCGTCCTCACAATGGAATCGAACGCTGTGTTGCGCTTCAGGGCGCTATAGATGCCCATCGGTATTCCGAAAATGGCCCCGAAGAAGATGCCGCTGAGGGTCAGCTCCAGCGTGTAGGGCAGGGCGCGCATTAAGTCGCCGGCGATCGGTCTGGCGCTCAGCATCGATCGGCCAAAATCGCCGCGGAGCAATCCGGTCAACGCCTCGAGGTATTGGATGACCATGGGCTTATCCAGGCCCATTTGACGTCGGAGAGCCTCCACCGACGCCTTGGAGGCGTAGTCGCCCAGCCGCACCTGGGCCGGGTCTCCGGGGGCGATCCGGATCAGCACAAAGCTCACCGTCAGCACGATGAGGAGCGTGGGTATTCCGATCAGGATTCTTCGAAGGGCAAAGGCGATCATCACCCGTTCTTGCGGCCAAAGCAGAGAGGAGGCACGGAAGGCGCCCGTGCCTCCTCCTCTGGGGGGTCTTGTCTCAATCAGTTATGGAGGCGAGCTCGTCGATGACCGGAGAGTTCAGAATGACCGTGGTCAGCGGATACCCCCAGCTCATGTTGTTCTGTCTGGCAAAGGTCCACTTCTTGACGAACATCGGGTAGGAGGAGGCCCAGTCGAGCAGCTTGAGCGAGGCCTGCTTCCAGATTTCGTCCTGACGCTTGGGGTCGAGCTCTCTGCGGGCCGCCTCGATCAGGTCGTCAATTGAAGAGATCTTGCCAGATCCATCGGCATCGACGGCACCCACATGGGAGAAGTTGGTGATGGGAGCCTTCCCTGTGACGACGATGGATTCGGAATAGTCGTAGTGCGTCAAGCGAACGTCGGTGTTCGGCCGGATGGAGTTGTAGAGCACCAGGGAGCACTCGTTGGCGCGAATCTTCTGGTGCCAGGTGGTGTGGTCCACCATGATGAACTTGAGGGTAATCCCCACCTCCCGGAGCTGCGCCTGGATGTTCTGCATCGGAATCATGTACTCGCCGCGTTCCGTCTGGAAGAATTCTAGCGTCAGACCGTTCGGGTAGCCAGCTTCCTTCAAAAGCGCTTTGGCCTTAGTGCGATTGGTTTCGTAGAGGTAGTCTTTCTTGTCCTTCTGGCCGCGCTGTTTGAGCTCTGCGGCCGTCATCCACCCCCCCTGGGGCTGCTGAGCTTCGGTGTAGGCGGGGGTGCCGATGGCCGGACCGATCGTCTGCACTACCTCGTCTCTGGAGAGTGCATACATAATGGCGCGCCGCACCCGGATGTCTTTCAGGGGCGACATGCTCATATTGAAGTGCAGCGTGCCCTGCTCGCCCGGGCCGAAGATGTCAACCGACACCCCGGCGAGTTTGTGCATCTCGTCCACCCAAGGCTGCGACGGAGGCCCTTCGATGGCGTCGAGCTCTTTGTTCATCAAGCCGAAGTTCCGGCTGCTCAAGTCCGGCATATAGAGAAGCTCGACGCCGGCGAGCTTGGGAACGCCCCGGTAGAATTTGGCGTTCCGCACCGCAACCAGCTTTTCCTTGGGGAGATACTGCTTGAAGATGAACGGGCCGGTTCCCACAGGGTTCTTGCGAAAGCCTTCCCCCAGCTCCTCTGCGGGTTTCTTGGGGATGATGAAGCCCGCCGAATATGCAGCCACCTTGGGGAGGAACAGTTGCGGTGAGGTGGGCTCGTCCAGAGTCGCCACCACCGTATAGGGTCCGTTGGCCTTGAAGGTTATCCCCACGTACTCGGCGGCTCTGGACGATTTCGCCGGATTGGCAGCGGATTGATAGGAGTAGACGACATCCTCCGAGGTCAGCTCGTACCCTGGATTGTTCCCCCACGGATGGACCATGACGCCCTTGCGGAGCTGAAACGTCCAGGTGCGACCGTCCTTGGAAGTCGTCCAGCTTTGCGCCACGTCTGGCACGAATTGAGAAATGTCGCCGGGCTTGTAACGGACAAGACCGCTGAAGAACAGTTGGACCGCGGCTCTATCCTGCGTCGTCTGAGCGAAATGCGGGTGCAGATCGACCAAGTCTGCGGCATCATATCCAATCCGCAGAACCTTCTCGCCTGCGAAGGCCATCGACGTCACCAGCAAGGGAAGCAAACCAACCGCGAAGATGATGGCGAGTACCCCCTTAAGTCTTTTCATGGGCCCTCCCAACCTGCTTGAAACGGTTTGCAGCCAAGGAGCCATGTCAATCCCACCCTTACCCGATAGGAAGTTGGAAACGGGCGCGGCCGGGACCGGCCAAGCCGGCGCGGTGCGGGACGCCAAAAAACCGGCACTGGGCACAACAACGCAGGGGGAACCTGACGGTGAGAAGGATGCTACTATCAGCGGAGGGGCGGGTCAAGCGGAATCTTCCGGGTTTTGAGGGAGGGGAAGACCAGACGAGACAGACCGGTCCCTCGGCCCCGGCTATTAATGGGGGACGCGGCCGTTTTTTCTAACGTAATGGGGGACGTTGTTGCCTTCGTTAACTTACACCGCCCCAGTCAGAGGGGTCTCTTGAGCTGGGGAGCAGGGGAGCGGGGGAGAACCGGAGAAACGGAGAAGCGGGGACACACTGAATGCGGAATGCGGAATGGGGAATGCGGAATGGGGAGTGCGGAATTGTACGGCAGGGAAACGGGGAAACGGAGACACGGGGACGAGGAGAGGGGGAGATGGGGAGCAGGGCCCAGCGCCGAGCGCCGGGTGCTGGTGGGGCTACGACAAGGGGAACCGGCGAGACGGGGACGGAGCGCAGACAGTCGAGAGCCAGGAGCCGCGAGGGTGCGGAGAACCGGGGAGGGGGCTGTGTATCTGTGGAACAAAGGAAGCGGTTCGTGCTATAGTGTGTCCGCAATCGAACCAGGGCGAGACGCGAGCTGGGGAGAAGGTACGGCTGTCCTCGCGCTTGCCCTCGGGGGTCGCATGGCGGAACTCATTCTGAGTGAGAGGACCTCGGACATCCGGCGGATTGCCAAGGCGCACGGGATAACGCGGGTGAGGGTTTTCGGTTCGCAGGCCTCGGGCGTCGCGCGGAATACCAGCGACCTCGATCTTCTCGTCGATCTCGAGCCAGAGCGTGACTTGCTGGATCTTGTGGCCTTCAAGCTCGCCCTTGAGGATCATCTGGGCTGCCGGGTGGACGTCGTTACCGAGGCGAGTCTCAGCCCGTATCTCCGGAAGCTCATCCTGCGCGAAGCTCGACCGCTATGAAGGACGCGTCGGTCTACCTGAAGCACATCCAGGACGAATGATAGGGGACGTTGTTGCCTTCGTTAACTAACTCTCATACGCTCCGACCCGGAGAGAGGTCGCAGGCATGCCCCGCCAGGCGCGCCTCGACGCTCCCGGCACGGTGCACCACGTCATCCTCCGCGGGATCAAGCGCGGGCAGATCGTGGCCGGTCGCGAGGACCGCAAGAGCTTCCTCGGGCGGCTCGGGCTGTCCCTCGCCGACACAGCGCGGCAGCTCGGGGTCTCCACCTCGGGGGTTGTGAAAGCGGTCGCGCGAGCAGAGCGGTCATCAGTCCGCTGAGTCAACGACGTCCCGCATCACGCCGGCGGCTACAGGGCTGTGGTCAGGTCCTTGCCCAGCGCCCAGTTCAGAATGAAGAGGGGCACGAGCACGGACACGATGAGGATGGCGCCGTAGGCAGAGGCCGGCCCGAAATCCCCGCTCCCGATGTACTGGAAGATCTGCACCGTCATGGTGGTCCAGGGGCCGTAGTAGAGCACGATGGTGGAGCTGAGCTCGGCCAGCGTGGTCACCCACATGATGATGGCGCCGGCCAGGATGCCCGGCAGCATCACCGGCACCACGACCTTCAGGAAGGAGCGGACGGGCGGGACGCCGAGGTTGATCGAGGCTTCCTCGATGGACGCGTCGATCTGCTGCAGGAGCGAGGCCGTGGTCTTGATGGAGAAGGGGACCTTCCGGATGAAGTAGGCCAGCACCAAGATCATCCAGGTGCCGGTGAGGACGATGCGACCCTTGTTGTAGGTCACGGCGAGCGCGATTCCGAGCACGGTCCCGGCGATCACCAGGGGCAGCATCATGGCGACGTCCAGGACGTAGGCCACCGCTCCGCGCCGGCGCACCACCAGGTAGCTGACTGCCAGGCCGAACAGCACTCCCAGGAGGGTGGCCGCCGTGGACAGGAAGAAGGAGTTGAAGATGGGCCGGGGGGCCAGGCGGAAGGCGTTGAGCAGGTTCTCCAGGCTGAACTGCCCGTAGTACATCACGGGTCCCCTGGTCTTGGTCACTGCCGCGACCATCACCAGCAGGAACGGGAACAGCGCCAGAAAGACGACCCCGGCGCAGAACAGCCAGGCCCCGACGGTGGGCGCCGCCGCCAGCCGCCGGATCGCGGGCGGCCGGAGAGCGGACATGGCGTAGCTCTTCCGCTCCACCCAGGCCTTCTGCGCGACGGTCACCAGCAGGGTGATGCCGACCAGGACCATGCTGAGAGCCCCCGCCATGGATGGGTTGCCCCCCATCTCGCTGACGAACTCGCTGTACGCCTGCTCCGCCAGGACCTTGTACCCCTCGCCGATGATGGTGGGCACGCCGAAATTCTCGATGGACATGTAGAACACGATCAGCCCGCCCGAGACGATGGCCGGGGTGACCACCGCCAGCGTCACGGTCCGAAAGGTCCGCCAGGGGCCGGCGCCCAGATTGCGCGCCGCCTCCTCCAGGGAGCTGTCGATGGAGTTGATGGCCGCGGAGACCATCAGGAACACGAAGGGGAAGAACTGCAGCGTGAAGACCAGGACGACGCCCGGCCAGCCGTAGATGCTGGGGAGGGAGATCCCGATCTCCCGGCCCAGCCGGGTGAGAAGCCCGTTGCGGCCCAGGAGCAGGAGCCAGGCTTCCGCTCCGATGAAGGTGGGCAGGATCAGGGGCAGCGTCGACAGGGTCCGGAGGATCGCCGCCCCGGGGAGGTAGATCCGGGTTGTGAGAAACCCGAAGGGGATGCCGATCGCCAGGCTGCAGAGCGTGGCCAGCCCGCTGACGAACAGGCTGTTGGTCAGGCAGCGCAGGTAGAAGGGGCGCGAGAAGATCCGCTGGTAGCTCCCCAGGGAGAAGGCGCTCGTCTCGGGGTCCAGGAAGCTCGCGGCCAGAATGGAGAACATCGGGTAGAGGACGAGGAGGCCTAGGATGACGAAGGCGGCCACCAGGATCAGATTCCAGACGCTGAGGGCACGCCGGAGCGCGGGAGGGATCATGGATGGACCACGACCGGCCGACCCGCATCGAAGTGCAGGGCGATCGGGCCCCCCTCCTCTCGCAGCTCATGGTCGCGGGGGTCCTGCACCTCGACCGTCAGCCGGCGGCCCCCGAACGCCTCCACCTGGTAGGTGACCACGGAGCCGAGGAAGGTCGCGCTGCATACCCGCCCCGGAAACCAGTTCTCTCCGTCCGCCGGGGGCTGCGTCGCCAGCTCGATCCACTCGGGCCGCAGCAGGAGCGTGAGCGAGGCCGCCTCCGGACGCTCGGCCGCCCGAAGCCAGATCCGGCTGCCCGCCAACTCACCCTGCACGAGCTGCCGCGCCCCATCGTAGGCCACCACGGCCACCTCCAGCAGGTTGCAGGAGCCCATGAATTCGGCCACGAAGCGGTTCTGGGGGGCGAAGTAGATCTGGCTGGGCCGTCCCACCTGCTGGAGCCGTCCCCCGCTTAGGATGCCGATCCGGTCCGAGACCGCCATGGCCTCCTGCTGGTCATGGGTGACGTAGAGGGTGATGATGCCGAGGGATTTCTGGATGCGCCGGATCTCCTCGCGCATGCTGACGCGGAGCTTGGCATCGAGGTTGGACAGCGGCTCGTCCATCAGCAAGACCTGGGGCCGAATGACCAGTGCCCGGGCGAGGGCGACCCGCTGCTGCTGCCCGCCGGAGAGTTGGCCGGGGGACCGGTCCGTCAGGTGATCGAGCTGCACCATCCGCAGGATCCCGAGCACCCGCTCGCGAATCTCGGCGCTCGGAATCCTGCGGGCCCGCAATCCATAGGCGACGTTGTCGAAGACGCTGAGCTGGGGGAACAGGGCGTAGTTCTGAAACACCATGCCCGTATCCCGCCGGTGGGGCGGCACGGCCGTCATGGGTCGATCGTCGAACAGGATCTCGCCGCGGTCGGGGGCCGCGAAGCCGGCGACCATGCGGAGCAGGGTGGTCTTCCCGCATCCGCTCGGCCCGAGCAGGGTGAAGAACTCTCCGCTCTCGACCGTGAGGCTCAGGTCGGCGACGGCCTGGACGGCCCCGAACCGCTTGCTGATCTCCCTCAGGAGGACTCGCATCGGCACCGCCCGCTGTCTACTTCTCCAGGACCAGCTCTTTCCATTGCTTGAGGAGCTCCTTCTCGAGCGTGTTCGCCTCGATCGGGTCGAAGCCCTTCATCAGCTTGACGTCCGAGAGCTTCGGCAGCCCTTCGACGGCCGGGATGTCCGGGCGGGCGGGACGCCGGGAGTACTTCTCGAAGATCGCCGACTCCACCTCCCGGGAGAGGAGGTAATCGAAGAACTGCTTGGCCTCCGCGGGATTCTTGCAGTTGGCGATGATGCCGGCCGCCTCGGGAGCGTCGAAGGCCCCCTCCTGGGGATAGAGGATGCCCACCTCCTTCGATCCGCCCGCGATGTAGCGGTGGGCGGCGTATTCCATGGTGATCCCCAGCGGGTACTCCCCTTCCGCCGTGGCCTTGTAGATCAGGCTGGAGCTGTCCAGGATCATGGCATTGCCGATCAGCTTCTTCAGGCCGTCCCACCCGTAGAGCTTGTACAGGCCGTACACCTGGGCGTAGGCCGAGCCCGACTTCTCCGGGTTGGCCATCACGACCTTCCCCTTCCATTTGGGTAGGAAGAGATCCTTCCACGCCGTCGGACGCTCCGGGGCGGGGACCAGCTTGGTGTTGACCATGATGATCATGAGGTGCACGTTGGTGCTGGTCCAGAGGCCGTCCTTCTCGATGTACTGCGGCGGCAGTCCCTTGGCCTCGGGCGACCGGTAGGGCATGAAGAGCTTCTTGGCGTTGTCCAGGACCGCCACGTCCCCGCTCCAGAACACATCCCCCAGGGGGTTGTCCTTCTCGGCCTGGATCCGTTTCATGGCCTCGCCCGTCCCCAAGCGGACCGCCGATACCTTGACACCGGTCTTCTTCTCGAATCCCTGAGACACCATGTCGATCAGATCCGGCTGGTTGGAGGAGTAGAGGACCACCTCCTTGGCGAAGCTGACCGGGGCCAGCCCCAGAACGGCCAGCAGCACCAGCAGCCAGCATTTCCATCGCCGCATTTCGTCGGTCATAACCAACCTCCCTTGCCGGCCCAGCCGGCTATCCTGCGTGGCGTGTGATGGACCGTTCGCCGGCCCGCGGAGGACAAGGCGAACACGAAAGCCTGGATGCGCATGGCCAGGCTGGTGCATACCGCACGTCCGGGTCGGGTGTCAAGCGGAGATCTCGTCCCCTAATCTCCGGCTAAGCGGGGGCTAGGGCCGCGATTCGCTGCCGCACCGCGACCAGAAGGGCGTGGTGAGCTGCCGCACTGAGCCGGAGAAGAGTTCGCCGGGCATGGGACGCGACTTTCCCGAGGGTGTTGAAGAGCAGGAAGCGCAGCCGCTTGGGCCGGGCGGTCCGGAAATCTCCGTGATGGGGGACGTGATAGGGGAAGTGATAGGGGACGTCGTTGCCTTCGTTAACTAACCCTGATACGCTCCGACCCGGAGAGAGGGAGCAAGCATGTCCCGCCAGGCGCGCCTCGACGCCCCGGGGACATTGCGCCACGTCATCCTCCGGGGAACGCGGGCAGATCGTGGCCGGTCGCGAGGACCGCAAGAGCTTCCTCGGGCGCCTCGGGCTGTCCCTCGCCGACACGGCGCGGCAGCTCGGGGTCTCCACCCCGGGGGTTGCGAAAGCGGTCGCGCGAGCAGAGCGGCCATCAGTCCACTGAGTCAACAACGTCCCGCATCAAAGAGGAGAAGACCTCGATGGCAGCAGAACAGGCTCCAGTCTGGTTCATCACCGGCTGTTCGAGTGGCTTCGGCCGGGCGCTCGCGGCGCTCGTGCTCGAGCGTGGGTGGCGTGCTGCGGTGACGGCGCGCGACCCGGGTCAGGTGGAAGCGCTTGTGGCCGGCCACGAAGGGCGCGGTGTGGCGCTCGCGCTCGACGTGACCAATCCGACGCAGATCGCGGTCGCCGTGCAGGCGGCGGAGGCCCGCTTCGGGGGGATCGACGTCCTGGTGAACAACGCCGGGTACGGCTACCAGGTGTCCGTCGAAGAGGGCAAGGACGCGGCCATCCGCGCCCTGTTCGAGACCAATGTCTTCGGGCTCGCGGCCCTGATCCGGGCGGTGCTGCCGGGCATGCGGGCCCGGCGGCGCGGGGCCATCGTCAACATCTCGTCGGTTGGAGGATTCGTCGGCTTCCCGGGCTCGGGCTACTATGCCGCGACGAAGCACGCCGTGGAGGGCCTCTCGGATGCCCTCGCGAAAGAGGTCGGCCCACTCGGGATCCAGGTGCTCTGCGTCGAGCCCGGCCCGTTCCGTACCGACTTCGCCCGGCGGTCGCTCAAGCAGACGCTGAGCCCGTCCGGAGACTACGAGCAGACCGTGAATGCCCGCCTACGGCAGTTGGCGGCCCGGAGCGGCACCCAGCCCGGCGACCCGGTGCGGGCCGGCAGGGCGATCATTGCGGCGGTGCAGGCGACGAGGCCGCCGCGGCATCTCGTGCTCGGCGCCATAGGACTCGAGAACGTGCGCAAGAGTCTGACGGACACGCTCGAGGAAATCGACGCCTGGAAGCAGACAAGCTTGGGCGCAGACTACCCGGCGGGCCGGGGTTGATAGCGCCATGGGGTTACTGCGGGGGCAGAACCTCAGTGATGGGGGACGTTGTTGCCTTCGTTAACTAACGCTGATACGCTCCGACCCGGAGAGAGGGAGCAAGCATGCCCCGCCAGGCGCGCCTCGATGCCCCGGGGACGCTCCACCACGTGATCATCCGCGGGCTGGAGCGCCGGGCGATCGTCAAGGACGACGTGGACCGCCAGGCCTTCGTGACCCGCCTGGGCGCGCTGGCGCAGGCCACCGGCACCCTCATCTACGGGTGGGCGCTCCTCCCGAACCATGCCCACGTCCTGCTCCGGAGTGGCCCCACCGGGCTCCCGCGCTTCATGCGCCGGCTGCTCACCGGCTACGCCATCACCTTCAACCGACGCCATCGGCGAGTGGGCCACCTCTTCCAGAACCGCTACAAGTCCATCGTCTGCGAAGAGGAGGCCTACTTCCGGGAGTTGGTCCGCTACATCCATCTGAACCCGCTCCGCGCCAAGCTGGTCCCGGACCTGCGCGCCCTGGACCGCTACCCCTGGGGCGGCCACGCCACCGTCATGGGGCGCCTCCACCACGCCTGGCAAGATCGCCGGACCGTCCTCGGCTGGTTCGGCCGGACGGAGGGGAGGGCGGTGCGCGCGTATCGGGCCTACGTGCGGGAGGGGATCCCGGCCGGGCACCGCCCCGACCTCGTCGGCGGGGGCCTCGTCCGGTCCGCAGGGGGGTGGGCCGAAGTGCGGGCGCGCCGGCGGCAGAAGGAACCGCTGGCGGGGGACCCGCGTATCCTGGGGAGCGGCGACTTCGTCGCCGGGCTCCTGCGGGACGCCGACGCACGCCAGGCCGCCGTGTTGCGGCGAGCGCCAACGCCCGAGGAAACTGAGGCGGTGATGGGGAGGATCTGCAAGCGCGCGCGAGCCTCCGTGGAGGAACTCAAGAGCGGCGGGCGTCGCGGACCCCTCTCAGCGGTTCGAGCGGCCTTAGCGCGAGAGTTCGTGGCGGGGCTCGGTCTCTCCCTGGCGCAGGCGGCCCGCCACCTGGGAGTCTCGACTGCGGCGATATCGAAGATCCTGCGAAAGACAGATGCGTAAGTTAACGAAGGCAACAACGTCCCCTTCCCTTTGCCTGCGGGTCTCCCCCATGACGCTGAGAAAGCCACCGGATCGCGGTCCGGATGGGCGGATCCACAAAGCCACAAAAGCCGCGACGTCTCCCAAACGCACAGAGACGAGCAGGCGGCTCCACGGGCAGGGTTACCCGCCCGCTGGACGTCAGGCGCGCCGGGCCGGTCTACACGGGGAGCAGACAATCCGGTCGTCGGGCGCGACAGGAGGTGACGGATGGGGTAAGATGCCTGCCTGTACCGGGGAGGATTCCCGGTGCCTGGCGACAGCGAGGACAAGTGGCTGGAGAGGAGAGCGCGTATGGCAGGGAACGGGAGTGTGCTGGGGCTGGTGGGCAGCCCCAATCGGGATGGCAGAACCTTCCACATGGTGACAGCGGCACTGGAGGGGGCGGCGAAAACTGGCGCGAAGGTCGAGCTGATCCAACTGGCCGACCACGTGGTGGAGGCATGCAAGGACTGCCTGCCGTGGGAGTGCATGACCACGTTGCAGTGCAAATACCCGGATCCCGCCTTCGAGTACCTGAGCGACAAGCTGCTCCAGTGTGGCGCCCTGATCCTGGGCGCGCCGATCTACTGGTGGGATACCACCGGGATGGTGAAGTACCTCATCCTCAAGATGTTCCGGGTGTATGCGCGCTCGGCCCCCTTGGCCGGCCTGCCCGCCTTCGGCATCGGCATCGCCGGCGGCACCGGCAACGGCCTGGTGTCGGGCCTGCGGCCCGTCTACCATTTCTTCCAGGTGCTGCAGATGCGGGCGCTGGAGCCGCTGCCGGTGACCCGGTTCAACTGGAGCGCCGCGCTCACCCGGGCCGGTGAGCTGGGCGCCCAGCTCGCCTCGATGGCGGGAGAGAGGCATCGGTTCGCCGGCGTCGAGGAGCGGCTGCTCTGGTACGACAGTCTCCCCTATCTCAGCCTGAGCCGGGCCGCCGAGCGGCGCCTGCTGGCCGCCCTCGCCACAGCGGCGTTGCCCGATCATGCCGACCCCGCGATCGCCCGCGGCCTGGCCCACGCGGACACCCTCGCCGCGCGCGGCGAGCCCCTGCGGTCACTGCAGGAGATCACTCGCGCCTACGAGGCGGGTGTGAAGGCGTTCGAAGACAGTCAAGGGTAAGCGAGCTCACCGGTCGGATGGGCTCCGGGAGTATCTGGATCCGCATCAGCAGAAGCGACTAACCTGAACGCCCTCATCTAAGGAAATGTGCCGCGGGCCATGTCACCGCACCGATGGAGATGGATCGTTTCCTCAGGCAGGGCATCCGACAAAGGAGGCTCTCATGGCAAAGGAAGTGATCACCCCATCCACCCTCAAAAAACCCGTTGGGTACTCCCACGCTATTCGCCGCGGAAAGACATTGTATATCTCAGGGCAGATCGCGCATGACGTCAATGGGAAGCTGGTCGGACAGGGTGATGCGAGAGCCCAGGGCGAGCAGGTGTACCAGAACATCAAGGGAATCCTCGAGAGCTGCGGCGGCACGATGCAGAATATTGTTAGAATAACAACGTATGTTACGAGTCTCGCCTACCGCCCCATCATGGTTGAGATCCGCGCGAAGCACTTCCCGAAGGATCCGCCTGCAAGCACGTTCCTGGTAGTTGCCAGCCTGGCCGATCCTGCCTTCCTTGTCGAGGTGGATGCCATTGCCGTGCTCGATTAACCCGAGCCAAGGAGGGGATTGGGAGGCCACGCCCTAGCTACCGGTCCCCTCGCGATTGCCTAGTCGGTCTCGGCAGGGATCGTGCCCTGTGCTAAACCGGGACGTTGTAATGGGGGACGTAGGTGCAGAAACAACTTGTCGGTTCCGCACCGAAAGGGGGCTCTCCTAGATTCTGGCAGTTGGGGACATTCCGGAATGCGATTTAGAACCGACGGGTCCCCCTTGTTCACCCGGTCCTCGCTTCCGTAATGCTGCGCGCCCACGCGGACTGGCGGATCCGTTCAGATAGCCCCCCCGTCCCGCTCGGCCCTCGACCGAGGCGGGGGCCCCGTCCCACACGTGAAAGGAGGACCGCATGGCCGAGACCGTTCGACTGGTTGATTACTACTCCATGGAGGTGTCCAACACGCCCGGCGCGGCCCTCCAGATCCTCGAGCGGCTCTGCGAGGCAGGCGTCTATCTCCTGACCTTCTCGGGGTTCCCGAAAGGCCGCCGCGCTCAACTGGACTTCGTCCCTGCCAACACCTCCGCGTTCAGGGCCGTCGCGCGGAAGGCTGGCTGGAAGCTCGTGGGACCCAAGAAGGGCTTCCTGATCTACGGCGATGATCGAGTCGGCGTGGTGGCCGAACTGCTGGAAAAGCTGACGAGGGCGAAGATCAACGTCACCGCCACCCAGGCGATCATCGCGGGAGCCGACCGTTTCGGCATGATCCTCTGGGTGAAGTCGCGGGACGTGCGGCGCGCCTCCAAGGCACTCGGGGCGTCCTGAGTGTGGAATGCGGAATGACGAATGCGGAATGGCCACACAGAACCTAGAGCCGAGAGCCGAGAGACGAGACGCGACGGAGGCAGCGAGAGGCGGAGAAACGGAGAAAGGGAGAAACGGAGAGTCGGAGAAACGGAGAAGCGGGGACACACTGAATGCGGAATGCGGAATGGGGAATGCGGAATTGTACGGCAGGGAAGCGGGGAAAGGGGGACTGGTCAAATTCGGAATTGCGAATGCGGAATGCGGAATGGCTGAGATGCCCGAGAGCCGCTGAGGAACCGAATTGCCTCCGGAGAGTTGTATGTGAAGGATGCTCACAAGATCGTTGACGGCTCAGCATGAGCCGGTGAGGGGGCCGATTGGCTAGAGGCGATCGGTACAACGCATCAGGGCTGGAAGAGTACCTGTTCGAGCCGGGCTCGCGCGGGCGTGTGCTGAAGAACTTGCTCGGCATCAAACGCAAGCGCGAAATGGACCAAATGGAGGGTCGTGAGCAGGTTCGCGCTTTGGAAGAGCTGACCGCGTTCTACGACAAGGACCACCGCTTTGCGGCTGCCGACATCTGTCATATCCATCGAGTCTGGCTCGGGCGCATCTATTCATGGGCAGGCCAGTATCGGCGGGTGAATCTCACCAAGGACACTTTCCCTTTTGCAGGAGCGGCGCAGATCCCCAGGTTGATGGCCGAGTTTGAGCGAGGGCCCCTCCGGCGGTTCACGCCCTGCCGCCCGGCGCCCCTCGAGAAGCTCGCCATGGCCCTTGCGGTTGTCCATGTGGAGTTGGTCTTGATCCATCCCTTCCGAGAAGGTAATGGTCGAGCGGCTCGGCTGCTGGCCGTTCTAATGGGGTTACAGGCGGGCCTGCCCTCTCTGTTCTTCGACAAGCTGTCAGGGCGGAAACGGCAACTGTATTTTGCTGCCGTGCGTGCGGGACTTGGCCGGAATTATGGGCCGACGGCAAAGATGTTCAGCGCTGTGATCCAGAGGACGTCACAGATTCACGGACGGCGTTAGACCGACGAGGCTCTGAGGGACTCTTTCCCAGATCGGTCTGGGTGAGTCGAACGCCCTCAATGCCCGTGGACGTACACACGGTCATGCGGAACATTGTGCGGCGCGTGTCGGGGTCCCGCAGAAAGGGGTTGGTTTCGAGGAGAGGCCGTTTCAGCATGATTCTTACTATAGCATAACAAAGGCACCGATTCATTCTTTCTTTCGCTGCGGATGAGTTGCTTTAACGTTTTTAGGGGGCCCGGCGGTTTCTTCGGTGGCAAGGCGGATGCCTCCCGCTTCAAGCTAGCAGGCGAGCAGGCTGGCAGGCGTGCTGAGTGCGGAATACGGAATGACCACACAGAACCTAGAGCCGAGAGCCGAGAGACGAGACGCGAGGGAGGCAGCGAGAGGCGGAGAAACGGGGAAACGGAGAAAGGGAGAAACGGAGAGTCGGAGAAGCGGAGAAGCGGGGACGCACTGAATGCGGAATGCGGAATGGGGAATGCGGAATTGTACGGCAGGAAAGCGGGGAACCGGGGGAGCGGAGAGCCGGGGACGGAGCAAATGCGGAATAGCCGGCCGTGCGCGCAGAAAGGTACCGGACACCTTTTTGGTCGTAAGCGATTGATTCTACGACAGACCGGTTTCACTTTTGGGCTGTTACACAAACGGGCGCAGTTAGGCACATGGAAACTAGCCGTGCGAACCGCACGGATCCCCCGACGGCGGCGATGGCTGCAGGCCTCATCCACGTGGCGCACGGAGCCGCAAGAATTGGAATCGTCCATGCGGTAAATCAATGGCTTAGCTCCCGATAGGTGTCCGGTACCTTTTCGCTAACGCCTGTCCGATTCCACTGTCAAGGGCAAAGTGGGCCGGCCCGCGTTCGCAGGACAGGGGAGGGCAAGTTCCGCTCTCCAATGCGTGAGTCGCCATGGTGTGGCGATCCATAGCGTCACCTGCCATTGACCCTAGCCCTTTTCCCGGGTATGGTGAGGCCATTGTGGGATCAGCTCGAGTGTCGCGCAGCGGGGCACGACCGGGCGTATCGCGATGCGAAGGGAGAGGCTGTTTCCTGTGATCCATCGAGCGTGGGTGGGGGCCCTCAGGGGGCCGGCAGTGGCGACGCTGGTCCTGGTATCTGTCGGCGTCTCGGTCGACATCGGCCTTGCCGCCGAAGGCCAGGGCACGATGTCCCGTGAGGATCTCATCGCCACCGTGGAGCGGGGGCCTGGACCAACGAAGGGGGCGGCGGATGCCCCCGTGGTCATGGTAGAGTTCTCCGACTTTCAGTGCGGCTATTGCCGGTTGTTCTGGCGGGAAACGCTCCCCAAGATCGAAGAGCAGTACATCCGGGCACGCAAGGTTCGGTTCGTCTACCGCCACATGGCCATCCGGGGGGAGGCGTCGGTGCTGGCGGCTCAGGCGGCGTCCTGCGCGCACGATCAAGGCAAGTTCTGGCAGTACCATGACACGCTGTTCAGCCAGCGGTCTCCCCTCGCCTTCACCTCGGCGCGGTTGAAACGCTATGCTGCCGAGCTGCGGTTGGACGAGAAGACCTTCGCAGCGTGTCTCGACTCGGGAAAGCAGGCCGAGCGAGTCGAGGCCGAGACGGTCCTCGGCCATGTACTAGGCGCAAACGGGACGCCGGCCTTCCTGATGAATGGTCAACTCGCGATCGGCGCATACCCCTTCGAGGCCTTTCAGCAAGCACTGGATGCGTTGCTCGCCGCGACCCCGCGAGGGCCATCCGAGCGGGCGAGATGACCCAGGGCAGGTTCCACGCCTGGAAAAGGGGACCCGGCGGTTTCTGAGGGGGCAAGGGGGATGCGTGCCGCTTCAGGCTGGCAGGCGGGGAGCGGGAGAATCGGAGAGACGGAGAAGGGGTGCTCAGTGGCTTTTCGCCTTGGGTTTTCTCGGGGATGATGTTACCCTACGTGGGCAGAGGCCGGGCGGCCAGAGGGGAAGAGTCGCTGGGAACATGAGGGACTGCACCGCACGAGGGACTGCCCAGGATTGTGGGGGAGAGTGAAATGGCAGACAGCGCAGTTCGGGTCCGATCGAGGCGCCGGGTGCGCCGAACGGGGCAGCGGCTCCAGCTCACGGCGGTGGTGGAGCGGGACCGATTCGGCTACGTGGCGACCTGTCCGCAGCTCCAGGGCTGCTATACCCAAGGGCAGAGCTACGAAGAGGTGGTGCGCAACATCCGGGACGCGATCCGGCTCCACCTGGAGGACCGTCTGGCGAGCGGGGAGCCGCTGCCGGAACCCGGAGAGGTGACCCTCGCGATCCTGGACGTCGCGGTATGAGTCCGCGCCTGCCTCGGGTGACCGCCGGGCAGGTCCTGCGGGTCCTTCGGCGCCTCGGCTTTGAGGAAGTCCGCTCGAGCGGAAGTCATCGAATCCTCCGGAACCCCGCGGGCAAGCGCGTTACCGTTCCGTTTCACGCCGGCCAGATTCTGCATCCCAAGATTCTCCAGAGCATCCTGCGGGATGCCGACCTTTCTCCCGACGCTCTTCGTGATTTCCTGAAATAGACCCTGCTCCGTCTTGCAACACGGGACCCGATCGTTTCTGCGGGGTCAGGGCGGATGCGTGCCGCTTCAGGCTGGCAAGCGAGCAGGCTGGCAGGTGTGCTGAGTGCGGAATGCGGAATGGGGAATGCGGAATGAGCACACAGAACCTAGAGCCGAGAGCCGAGACGCGACGGAGGCAGCGAGAGGCGGAGAAACGGGGAAACGGAGAAAGGGAGAAACGGAGAGTCGGAGAAGCGGAGAAGCGGGGACGCACTGAATGCGGAATGCGAATTGCGGAATGCGGAATGGGGGAGGAAGAGGCGCAAGCCGAGAGCCGAGAGACGAAAGGCGAAGGTTTCGTGAGATTCCACTTGACGCGGCGGGAAGATCGGGTATGATGCCGCCCATTCTGGGAGAGCAACCACCATGCGTGTTCTGCCCCTGGGCATTCTGAAGTCCATGAAGCGACGGTGCGCGGCGTCCGTGCGAGGGCAGGGGTGTCGGCAGGAGGCAGGGGAGAGGTAGTCAAGCTGTAATCGCTATTACGGGTCTTGCCGAAGCCCTGGGGCCCAGCCTCGGGGCTTTCGTTTTTTCACAGGTCCTGCCATGGATTGAAGGGAGGTGAGGTCATGCGCCATCACCGGACACCGAGACTCGGGTTGCGACGCGTTGGCTCGCTGGGAACGCGCCTGCGACGCCGGAGGGCCGCGGCGAAGGCGAGCGGAGGGCTGGCAGTCTCGAGGCCGTTGTCAACGCTGGGAGGAGATGGCGATGACATTCTTCTTCACCGAACATGAAGTCGGGGAGAGATTGCGCGAGCTGGAGGCGCTGGATCGGAGGCTGGAGCGGTGGGGCGGGTTCCGGCGCCACGAGAACCGCCCGCCGGATACCGGGTGGCGTTTCCGGATGGGGGAGGCTTTGATCCGCCTTGGGCGCCGGTTGCAGGGCACGAGAGGGGCCGAGGGGTTGGCGGTGTCCGGGAAGCCGTGATCGCTTCGGGTGCTGGTGTGACCGGGAAAACCGAATGAAAACGCCCGGGCCCGCGAGGAACCGTGGGCCCGGGCGTGCTTGCGCCTTGGACGTGTTGCGCGTCAGGACTTCGTGGCGGCGGCCAGATCGGCTTGCAGCCGAGTCAGCCGAGCGTCCTTCTCGCGCACGAACCGCTCGATCCCCTCCAGGATCCACTTCGGGGACAGATGGGCTTCCTCGATGACCTCGTCCAGATTTCCGCCGGTGCGCCAACGATTGTCCCAGTCGGGGGACATGGCGTATTCTTCGGCGACCTTGTTGAAGAGCCACTCGTGCATCAGCCAGCGTCCCATGGTGGTGATGACCGTCGAGTTGGCGTGATCCCCGGGGGCCAGGACCTTGTCCTTGTACTCCTTCGGCTGAAGCGCGAAGAGCTGCGGGCTGGCCGCGTAGACGATCTTCACGTTCAGGTTCTGCTTGTCCAGGTCCGGCAGGACCTTGACGACGCCGGCCATGGCGCTGGTGCCCTGGACGATCACGGCCCCAGCCTTGGGCTGCCCCGGACGGTAGTCGCGGGCGACGTAGGCGCCTCGAGCGGCCTCGAAGTGCGAGGGGAAGCCCAGCTTCTCCCGATCGGGGATGGCGATGGCCGGCCGGGTGAGATGGAGGGCGACGATCGGCACGTTTTGCTGCAGGGCGGCTCCCAGCAACACCGGCACCTCGTTGTGCTCCCAGGGGTAGAGATTGATGACCTTGCCATCGGGAAACAACTGGGTCACGCCGGGCGCGAAGATCCCGAAGTGGGTCCGGCTGTCGTCGGCGGTCTCCGGTCCGGAGTGGCCGGCGATCCAGATCACCTTGCCGATCTTGAGCTGGCAGTCTTGCGCCAGTTGGCTGAGGAGGCGGAACGGGCCGTACTTGAGGTAGGAGAAGGAGCCGTACGTGGAGCACGCCCCCCAGAAGCCGTCGAACTCCTTCTCGGGATCGGGGGCCAGGTTGACCGTCACCATGCCGGCCATCATCCCCGCGTTGGTGAACTCCGTGATCTCGGTGGGAAGCAAGGTCCCCTCGGGGCCTCCGGATCGCTCGTACCAGCCGTAGCCTGGGAAATCCCCATACCCCTTGCTGAAGCCGCTGAGGTTGGTGGACTCGGCCAGGTCCGCTGAGGCGGCGATGAAGAGGGGACGGCCGTACTCCTTCGCCCCGAAGGCGTTCACCCACGCTCCCCACTTGGCCAGGGCGGCGCGGTTGGGAGCCGAGCTGCCCGGCTTGGCGAACAGGTCCGCCGGGTAATTCCGGTAGTCAAAGACGCGCGGATCCTGGAACGGGATCCCCCGCTTGCCCAGACGGAAGCTCGGAATCTCCTGGGGGACGCTCTCACCCAGGGCGACCAGGGTCTCTGCCAGGTAATCCACCAGGGCCTGATCGCGGTGCAGGACCTCGATCACGGCCTTGAGGTTGGCCTCGAACTCGGCCTTGAGCGCGGCGGGATCGCCCGGCGCCTTGCCGCCGAAGTTCGAGAAGGTCGCGCCGTACTTCGCCGCGAAGGGCTTCTTCGTGTTCCAGAATATCTCGGAGTTCATGGCATGCGGCGCGCCGTGCGAGTGGTTGTCGTACTTCAGGTAGCCCCGGCCCTTGCGCGTTTTGACCCAGGTCACGGCCGGAGCATGCTGTGGATTCTCGTCCATGATCATGGTGAGGAGGGCCTGCGTCACCGGCCCCCACTCGCTGCCAAGCTCGGTGCCGTAGACCCGCCAGCCGTGAGCGCCGAACCAGTCGGCGGGCGTGCCGTACACGACGCTGCTGATGGGATTGTCGTCGATCCCGTAATCGTTCCAATCCACGACGTAGTGCAGGTTATGGAGAGCCAGCCCCCAGGCGTTATTCATCGTCTCGTGGGCGGCGCCGGGCGTGAGTCCCCCCTCGCCCTCGAAGGCGAACACCTTGACCCCGTCGGCGCCGGCCCGCTTGAGCGCCAGGGCTTCTCCCGCGGCAGGCGGGGACCCGTGACCGGAGGGGCCGGTGTTGAATTTGAGGAAGAGCGTCTTGCCCTCGAATTCCGCGTGCCCTGCCAGGCCGCGGTTGCGTCGGAATTTCAGGAGGTCCTCCCAGTACAGGGCGCGCTCTGCCTCGCGGGGAATGGCATAGCGCTTGTCGCCGGTCTGCCGGTACTTGATGCGCAGGGCCTCGTTGAAGACGGCCAGGGTACAGTAGATGAGGGGGACCGTGTGGCCGCCGACGAGGACGAAGCGGTCCCCGAACCGCTTCTCCGGATGGCGGATGTCCCAGCGCATGAGGCCGCCGAGCAGGGTCACAAGAAGGGCGTGGACCTTGGAGCGGGACCCGCCTGGGTGGCCGCTCTGGCGGTAGTTGAGGATGATGTCGATGACCTGATCGATCAGGTCCTTGGTCTTTTCCCAGTGATCGAAGTGTGCCGAAAGCTCCCGATAGCGCTTTGCCAACTGTTCCTGTGTCTTGTAGTCCATAGCCACATGCCTCTCCTGTCGGCGAATGAAGATGGGGCGGTCTCCGCCGGGTGAATCCCGGCGGCGCGATCAGGCTTTTCCGACCTTCAGGTTCGCCAGTTCCTCGATGAGCGTCGCGATGCCCGAGCGATCCATCTGGCCGCGCCCCTCGACGCGGAGCGCCGAGAAGGGCTCGCGGATCAAGGCGGCGCGGTAGAGCCTGCCTCCTTGCCTGGGAGAACCGGAGATCGGAGGAAAAAATGGGGCGGAACCGCGGTTCCGCCTCGGGTTTCACGAGGATCGCAAGCGGGGCTAGCGCCCCAGAACCTCCGGGTTCAACAGGTTCGGCGGACGCTGCCCGGTGAGGCCGGCGATGCAGTTCTGCACCGCAATCATGGCCATCTTGTGACGCGTCTCGATCGACGAGCTGGCGATGTGGGGAGCCAGAACGACATTCTTCATCCCGATCAGGGCCCGCTCGCACCTGGGCTCCTTCTCGTACACGTCCAGGCCGGCCCCCGCGATCTTCCCTTCCTTCAGGGCCTTGACCAGGGCCTTCTCGTCCACGACGGGCCCGCGAGAGGCATTGATGAGGATCGCCGTCCTCTTCATCAGGGCGAACTCGCCGTGCGAGATGTAATGGGTGGTCTCCGGATTGAGCGGGACGTGCAGGCTTACGAAGTCCGACTCGCGGAGCAGCGTCCGCTTGTCCACGTACATAGCCCCCAGCTCCCGCTCAGTGGCCTCGTCCACCCGGGCGGGATCGTGGTAAATCACCCGCATGTCAAAGCCCTTGGCCCGCCTGGCCACGCCCTTGCCGATGCGGCCGAGGCCCAGGATGCCCAGGGTCTTCCCGTGCACGTCGTGCCCCAGGAAGTGCATCAGCCCCCAGCCCTTCCACTTGCCGGCGCGCAAGAACCTGTCCGCTTCCACGACGCGCCGCGCCGCCGCCAGCAACAGGCACCAGGTGAAATCGGCGGTGGTATCGTCCAGCACGCCCGGGGTGTTTGCGACCATGACCCCGCGACGGGTTGCGGCCTTGATATCGATGTTGTTGTAGCCCACCGCGATGTTGCAGATGATCTTCAGATCCGGACACTGGGTCAACACCATGTCGCTGAACTCGTTGGCGAGCAAGGTGACCACCCCGGACTTGCCTTGAAGTCGCTTGACAAGCTGGTTGGGGGTCACAGGGAGATCGCGCTGATTCGACTCGACATCAAAGTGCTTGCCGAGCAGGTTCAAGGCCCCATCAAAGATTTTGCGGGTTACCAGAACCTTCGGTCTCACACGGGCCTCCTTGCGAGGACATCCGTCCTCGTGAAGCGGGCAAGAACGGCCAACAATCTATCTATGGGTGCACCCGAAAGCCGTCAAGCGAATTTCGGGGGCGCGGGTACCGGAAAGGCGCGAATTTACAGGTCCTGGTCATCCAGAATGTAGCACGCTAAGCAGCATCGCCGCTAAGTTAATTCGCAACCCATGGAATTCATTAAGAGCTTCAGCCTCGCTTTGCCTCCCGGCCCCGGGGGTCCCCCTCGGACGGCGAGGCCGCGACGGCACCCCGTCCGCGGGGAC
>Ga0181527_1000855_pt1 | contig 33704 bp, 32 predicted proteins | sample PEATcosm2014_Bin_30_FD_119762 | JGI IMG/M metagenome (GOLD analysis project Ga0181527, IMG submission 119762) | Peatland microbial communities from MTU Mesocosm Facility, Houghton, MI, USA - PEATcosm2014_Bin06_60_metaG | ecosystem: Environmental > Terrestrial > Soil > Wetlands > Peat | place...
GAGCTTTGTCGCGCGGCATAATGGCGCCCCGGCGATCATCGTCGGCGCGGTGATGGCGAGGGGCGGCAATGTGCTCACCTTTGGCAAGAATCTCGCTCTCGCGATCGACGAGGTGCGCGCCAAGACGCCAGTCGGCATAGAGATCGAACAAATCGCCGATCAGCCCAGAGTGGTCGAGGAAGCGGTCGGCGAATTCACCCGCTCTTTCGTCGAGGCGCTGATTATCGTGCTCTTGGTGAGCTTCGCCTCGCTGGGCGCCCGCACCGGAATCGTCGTGGCGCTGTCGGTCCCGCTGGTGCTGGCCGTCGTTTTCATTTTCATGAATATACTGGGCGTCGATTTGCAGCGCATTTTGCTTGGCGCGTTGATCATCGCCCTCGGACTTCTGGTCGACGACGCCATCATCGCGGTCGAGATGATGATGGTGAAGATGGAGCAAGGCTTCGACCGCGTCAAAGCCGCGACCTTCGCCTGGGAATCAACAGCTTTCCCAATGCTTACGGGCACGCTGATCACGGCGGCGGGGTTCATGCCGGTCGGCTTCGCCAACTCCTCGACCGGCGAATACACCGGTTCGATGTTCTGGGTGCTGGTGATCGCGCTCATCGCTTCCTGGTTCGTCGCGGTGATCTTCACGCCTTATCTCGGCGTGAAACTATTGCCCGATTTCGGCAAGCTGCATCCGCATCACGACCCTGACGAAATCTATCGCTCGCCTTTATACGCAAGACTACGGCGAGTGATCACCTGGAGCGTCGACCATCGCGGCGCGGTCGTCGCGACAACGGTGGGCGTCTTCGTGCTGGCGGCGCTCGGCTTCACCCATGTGCAGAAGCAGTTTTTCCCGCTGTCGGAACGGCCGGAACTATTTTTCCAATTGCGCCTGCCGGAGGGCTCCGCCATCGGCGCTTCGCTGGAGGCGGCGAAACAGGCCGAGGCTCTGCTGAAGGGAGACAGCGACGCGGCCTATTACACGAGTTATATCGGGCGGGGGCCGCCGCGTTTCTGGCTTGGAATGAACCCGACCCTGCCCGACGAGGCTTATTCGGAAATCGTAATCCTCGCCAAGGATATAGAAGCGCGCGAGCGGCTGAAGAAAAAGCTGGACGACGCGCTCGCGGCCGGTGCCCTCGCGCAAGCGCGGGCGCGCGTCGACCGCTTCAATTTCGGGCCGCCCGTGGGCTTTCCCGTGCAGTTCCGGGTGATCGGCGACGATCCGATGAAGGTGCGCGAAATCGCCTACAGGGTGCGCGACGTGATGCGCGCGGACGACGCCGTCGTCGACCCCAATCTCGACTGGAACGAGTTGGTTCCCAGCGTGAAACTGGTCATGGACCAAGATCGCGCGCGATTGCTCGGGCTCACGCCGCAGGATGTCGCGATGCGGCTGCGGATGCTGATTTCGGGCGTCACGGTGACTACCCTGCGCGACGGCATCGATCAGGTCGATGTCGTCGCGCGCGCCATCGCAAGCGAACGCGGCGACCTCGGCCGCCTTGGCGACATGGTCATCTATTCGAACGGTGGGCTGCCCATTCAGGTCTCGCAGATCGCCAGGATTCAGTATGAGCACGAGGAGCCTATTTTCCGGAGGCGCAACCGCGACATGACCATTACCGTGCGCGCCGATGTCAAGGACGGCGTGCAGGCGCCGGACGTGACCAACCGCCTTGTGCCCAGGCTCGACGAGATCAAGGCTGGACTGCCGATCGGCTATCGGCTGGAAATCGGCGGCGCCATCGAGGAATCCGCGAAGGCCAACGCCTCCATCGCGGCGGTGTTTCCAGTCGTCGGCCTGTTGATGCTGACCATAGTGATGTTCCAGCTGCAGAACTTCGCCCGGCTCGGTCTTGTGATGATGAGCGCGCCGCTCGGTCTCATCGGCGCCTCGCTGGCGCTTAACCTCTCCGGCGCGCCCTTCGGCTTCGTCGCGCTGCTCGGGCTGATCGCGCTTTCCGGCATGGACATGCGCAACTCGATCATTCTCGTCGATCAGGTGCGCCAGGATCTCGAAGCTGGCGCCAATTATCGCGAGGCGATCATCGGCGCGACCGTGCGCCGCGCGCGTCCGGTGGCCCTGACCGCCATGGCGGCGATTCTGGCGATGATTCCCTTGACCCGCTCGGCCTTCTGGGGCCCGATGGCGCTCACCATCATGGGCGGGCTGTTCGTCGCGACCTTCCTGACCGTGCTGTTTTTGCCCGCGCTTTACGCGCTGTGGTTCCGCCGCTCGCTCGACAAGGGCCTCGCCGACGCGCCCGTGCACGGTCTGGAGCCAAAGCCCTATGAGGGCGCGCATTATGTTGGTGAGGCGGTGGAATGATCCGCGTCACAATTCCGCCGACGCGGCGCGAGGGCGCGCAGCGCTGCAAGATAATCGTGACAGCGGAAAAGTTGTTCCGCGAAATCGGCTATCAGAAAACCACCGTCGCCGACATCGCTCGCGCGCTCGGCATGTCGCCGGCCAATGTCTATCGCTTCTTCAACGCCAAGTCGGAGATCAATCAGGCGGTCGCGCGGCAGATGATGAGCGAGGTCGAGGAAGCAGCCCGCGAGATCGCCCTCGGCCCCGGCAGCGCCGCGGAGCGGCTGCGCGCGCTGGTGATGACGATTGAAACGATGAACGCGGCCCGCTATGTGAGCGACCGCAAACTGCACGATATGGTCGAGTCGGCGCTGCACGAGAATTGGCCGATTATCGCCGAGCATATCGAGAATATCGACCAGTTTATTGAAATCATTGTCGCTTCGGGCATGATGTCCGGCGAGTTCGCGTCCGGCGATCCCAACCTCGCCGCGCGTCTGGTGCACACGGCTTGCGTCCGCTACTGCCACCCGCGCCTGATGGTGGAATGCGCCGAGCGGCCGGAGCCAAGCAGCGCGCAAATGATCGATTTCTGCCTAAGGGCGCTGCGCAACCTTGCATAAGTCCGTTAATTCGCAGATGGCGCTACGCTCATTCGGCCATCGGTCAGATTGTAGATCTGGTCCGCGAACGCGCGGGCTTTCGGATCATGGCTGGCCATGACCACGGCTTTCCCGGCTTCCCTTGCGAATCGATGCAGCATGGTGAAGACCGCTTCGCCATTTGCTGTGTCGAGGCTCGCGGTTGGTTCATCGGCAAGCAGGATTCGCGGATTGCCGGCGAGAGCGCGGGCGATCGCGACACGCTGCTTTTCACCGCCACTTAGACTTCCCGGATAAAAGCCCATTCTCCCTTCGAGCCCACAGCTCCTTAGCAATTCGACAGCCTGCGCCCCGCGACTTTGGCGCGGAATCTTTCCAAGGCGCAAAGCCAACTCGACGTTTTCCTGCGCCGTCAAAAAAGGGAAGAGGTGAAACGCCTGAAAAATGAACCCGAAACTCTTTCTGCGGATCGATGGCAATTCTGAATCGGACAGGGCGCTCACCTCCTCGCCGTCCATCAAAATGGAGCCAGAACTCGGACGCAGGATGCAGCCCAGCATGGACAGCAGCGTCGATTTGCCGGAGCCAGATGGCCCGATAATCAGCGCGATCTGGCCTTTATCGACGCTAAAAGAAACGGAATCGACCGCGGTCACCGAGATCGGTCCTTGTTGGTAACGTTTGGAGACGTCTCGCGCTTGAAGCAACGCGCTCATCTCAGCTCCGAAAAATGGTCGCCGGATCCACTCTCCGGACCCGGCCGATTGAGAAGAATGCCGCGGCCGTGGCTACCGCGAGCAGCACGAAAAGTAGAAATCCAACCAGCTTCAGGTCTATGGCGAGGGTGACGCCGGTTTTCTCCAATGGGGCCTTGCTCAGTAGGGCCAATGGCACGGCGACGGCGAAGCCTGCTAACGCATTGATTACAGCTTGAACGAGAATGACGGTGTTGAGCTCGCGCCCGGTTGCGCCCATCGCCTTTAACGTCGCGAATTCGCCGAGATGCTCCATCGTATTCGCGAAAACCGTCTGGCCGATGATCCCAGCCCCGACGACAAGGCCCAATACGGCCGTCAGGCAAAACGCGGCCCCCATTCCGGTTTGCACCGTCCAATAAAGAATGGTTCGTTCAACGAAGGTTTCCGTGGCGAGCACCTCGTTGTCTTTCAGTTCGTGGCGGAGCGCTTTCGCAAACCACTTGGCGTCCTTGGGGTTGCGCAGCTTGACCGCGATGTAGGCGGCGGCGCGACCGCGTGAAGCGTTAGGCGACATTTCCTGAGCAAGCGCATAGGAGGTGAATACGATCGGCGCCGTGGTGAAAGTCTTGGCCGCGCGCGACAGACCGACCAGCTTGATCTCCCGGTCGTTAAGCTCCCATAAGCCGCCGAGGCGGAGATCGCCCAGACGCTGACTGGCGCTCTCGTCGACGATCATGTTCGCGCCGCCTCCAACGGCGGCCGCGTCGCCGCTCGCCATCTCCCAAGGTCCGCCCACCGGGAGCGCGGGGTCATAACCGATGATTTCAACCAATTCTTGCGCGCCATCATGCAGCTTGAGGAAGCCCCAACTTAGCATGATCGGCTCCGCCCAAAGCACATACGGGGTTCTTAGCAGCCGCTGCGCGCGGTCGTCGGGAAAAGTCTTGGCGAAATCGAAGTTTTGGATGCCTTTGGACGCCACCCATAGATCGGCGTTGGAATGACGAATGATCGAGGTCGCGTTCTCCATCATTCCGATGTAGAGGGCGGTTTCCGTGAGCGTTAGATATGTCGAAAAGACCACGCCGATCAGCGTCACCAGCAGCCGCGTCCGGTTGTAAAAGACAAGCCGCGTCGCAAGCCAGATCATCGTTCCTGATCCCAGACATGCGCCGTCGCGGCCCGTGCGAACAAACGTGCCGCGAGAGCCAGGACATCGAGTGACGCGGCGGCGGGATGCCGGCCGCCGATATGGGCCGCCAGGAGGCGGCTGAAAATGCCGGGCCGCGCCGCCAAGGTTTGCAGCGCGATTTTCCGCAAGGTCTCGCGGTCGTCCATGAGGAGCAGCAATCGCGCCATGAGAAACGGCGTTCGGCAGATATTGCGGTGCTGCGACTCGTAAAACGAAAGATCACCTTTTTTTAGCGCCTCGCCAAGCGCCGCCGCTTGCCGAAAAGCGAGGGCGAGACCATCGCCCGTGATCGGGTCGATGGAGGCGGAGGCATCCCCGACGAGAGCTATCCGCCCGAACGTCACCCGACGCAAACGAGTGGATTCGGAACATGCGCCCAGTATCGAGTTAGTCGGTTCTGAGTTTCCCAGGCGTTCGCCAAGCCGCGGAAAGCGCGCCGCCAGATCGTTAAACCGAACTTCTCGCTCCCGGCCGAGCAGCGCGACGCAGACTTCTTCCGGCCCAACCGGCGTGACATAGGCCTGACACCTTTTGGTCCAATGGACCTCGACAAAGTCTGTCCATGGCTTCACGCGAAAGTGCTGACGCAGGCCGACGCGCCTGCCGCTCTTTCGGATAGTGGAAAGGCCCGCCCATTGGCGGGTTTGCGAAAAAGCGCCGTCGGCGCCGACGATCCACCGGCATCGCAAGATGCGATCGTCGATTCTGACCCCGTCGGGCTCGAGTCCTGTCGCTTTCAAGCGCCAGTGGGTTGCGATTCCGGCGGCTTCCACGCGGTCCAACAGGATCTGGTGCAAAGTGGTGCGTCGAATGCCGATGCCGGGGTGCCCAGGAAAAGACGCCTCGGCAATTTGTCGGTCTTCGGCGAAACGGATGCCGCGGAAGGGCACGCCCTGCTCGAGGCCAAGAACCACCCCTAACCCGCGCAAGGCCGCGACGCCGTCCGGCATCAGGCCTTCGCCGCAAGCCTTATCGATCGGAGGTTGGGCGCGATCCACCACGCAGACTTCGAGCCCGCTACGTCGGGCGGCGAGCGCCGCCGCGAGGCCAGCGGGGCCGCCGCCGATCACGACCACATCCGTTTTCCAGGATGTCACCATCTCAACAGTATCACTTCCGAGCAAAAGCCTGGCCCCATCGCCAAAAGGACGGCGAGGGTTCCTGGCCGCGGGCGATGATTTTTCAGGCCGTCTTCCAGCACCATTAGCACGGAAGCCGAGGAAAGGTTGCCAATGCGGCCGAGGCTATCCCAGGACAGCCGCACATCGCTCTCCTTAAGCGAAAGGGCGTCTTGCATGGCCTCGAGGACACGGGGCCCGCCCGTATGAATCACCCAGTTTCCGATGTCGCCCCGCGTCAAGCCGTGCTGATTTAAAAATGCATCGACATCGTGGCCGAGATTGAGCCGAATAAGCTCCATCAACTGGGGAGAAAGCACGATCTTAAAGCCGGTTTCGGAAATATCCCAGCCCATGATTCCTTCCGTGTCCGGATAGAAGAATGATCGGCTCGCCAGAATTTCGGGGCCGGGGACAGTTCCTTGCGCATCGGTCTGGGAACCCGAGACGATCACGGCGGCGGCTCCGTCGCCGAAAAGTCCGGACGCTATCAAATTCGTCGTCGAGAGATCGTCGCGCTTGAGCGTCAAGGTGCAGGCTTCGACCGCGAGCACGACGGCGTTTTGGCCCGGATAGGCGAGCGTATGGTCCGCGGCGCGCGTTAAGCCGAGGGCGCCGCCGACGCAGCCAACGCCGAAAATGGGAGTACGTTTGATGTCGGCTCGCAAATTCATGCGGTTGATCAAACGCGCATCCAACGAAGGACTTGCAATGCCCGTGACCGAAACGACGATCAGAGCATTTAGATCCTTTCGAGCGAGCCCGGCATGTTCCAACGCGCGGTCGATTGCAAGCTCGCCCAACTCCTGCGCTACCTCAAACCATGCGTCGTTCGTCTCGCCCCATGTGGCGAATTCGAGATAGCGCTGCATCGGAAAGGCCAAATGTCGCGTAGCCACCCTCATATGCGCATGCAGCCGCTCGAACTGCTCCGGCTTGTCGAGCTTTGTTCCCCAAAACCGCTTCAACGCTTGGGTCAGCAGTTCCTGCGGGTAACGATATTGGGGCAGGGCGCTCCCTACGCCGCTAATTCGCATCGGTCTGATCCCGTTCATACAGTCGCCAGAACGCGACGTCCGATGCCAAGAGCTTCAGACCAAAAAGACGGGGAGTTGTGCATCAGATCGACGACCGCGGCGATGGCGGAAACGTAATGGTCTATCTGCGCATCGGTGACCACGAGCGGAGGCGAGACTTTCAGAGTCAAAAAGCTATTGCCGCAGATCTGGCTCAAAATCCCGTGGTCTCTGAACAGGCGCATGACTACGACCTGTCCGAACATTCCGGGATGGATCATGCCGAAGGATTCGAAGGGCGCCCGCAGCAACAGGGAGCGCGGCGCCTTGAACTCGATCGCGTTGAACAGTCCAAGACCTCGTATCTCGGACACCATCTCATAATTGCCGATGCGCTCCATCAGCTTCCGGCGCAGCTTTTCCCCTTGAGCCGTGGCGCGCGCGCCGAGCTGTTCGTCCTCCAATATGTCGAGCGTCGCCAGGCCAGCGCGCATCGCGAGACTGTTCTCGCTGTATGTGGAGGTATGGATGAAAGCGCGCTTCAATGAGCTGTATATCGAATTGCAGACAGCGTCGGACATGAGCACGGCGCTACAGGGAACAAGCCCGCCGCTCATCGCTTTGGCCAGGACGACCATGTCGGGCTCCACGCCGAAATGATGTGCGGCCAGGAAGCGCCCTGTCCGATAGAAGCCGGTCTGGACTTCGTCGAGCACAAAAAGGACGCCGTGACGCCGGCAAAGCTCCTGAGCCTTGAAGAGATAGTCGGGAGGTGGAAGCCGCACGCCGCCTTCACCCTGAATCGGCTCCAACACGAAGGCGGCGAAGGGTTTCGCCGCGAGCTTGCGTTCGAGCGCTTCGACATCGCCGAATGGAACCGATTCCGTGTCCGGCAGAAACGGCCCGAAACCCTCTTTCCAGAATTCGTTCGACATCAGCGAAAGCGCGCCGCAGGTCAGCCCGTAAAAACCGTCGGCGGCGTATAGAATGCCGGAGCGTTTGGTATGGGCGCGCGCAAATTTGATGACTGTCTCGATTCCTTCGCTGCCGGAACAGGCGAAGAAGGCCTTGGCGAGGCGGCCGCCAGCGCGGGCGCAAAGCCTTTGTGCAAGCTGCCCGGCAAGATTGGAGACATGGCTTTGCAGCATGGCCGGGCCGGCCCTGTCCAGCTCCTCCTTTAGCGCCGCGATCAGGCGTGGATGATTGTGGCCGATATTGTGAACGCAATATCCGGAATTGAAATCGAGGATCAGCTTGTTGTCGGAGGTATGGAGCTCGGCTCCGTCGCAACGAACATACTCGACGTTCATCTGCAAAATATTGAGCAACCGCACCCATTGCGGATTGACGAAATGCTCGTAACCGTCGACCGCGACGCTGTCGTTGTTAGATTTGTGCAACATCGACATCCCGTCGCTCTTAAGAGTTTGCCGCTGGAGAGTTTGCCGCTGGCTTTCACCTAACTAAACGCTATGCCCCACGCGCGCAATGTTTCTTCTTTACATTGACTTGGTAATCTCTCGATTTTGCCGATCGGCGCCCGACGCGAAGAGTTATCTCAGCGCGGTCGCTTACTCGCCGACGCGACGAGGCCCATGATGCCGAAAGCCATGGGGACTTCTCTAATCGAAAACTCGTCGATATCGAATCCGCCGCGGGAGAATAACCGGGCAAGGTCGTCGCGTCCGAAGAGTCGATGCGTCTCGGGGCTTGCGAATTTCCAATGCGCCATGGTCGATTTATCGGTCGCGTAAATCGCTATTTTCCCACCCGGCTTCAATAGGCGCCGCGCCTCCCGAAGCTCACCGCCAAATTGGTCGAAAAAATAAACGACGTTCACCGCGAGGATTTTGTCGATCGACCCCGAAGGCAACCGCAGCGCGTCAATCTTGCCTTGCCGCAATTGCGCCCGACCGCAAGCGATCGCTTGTTTGTTCCTATGGGAAGCCGAGGCAAGCATTTCTTCCGATGGGTCGACGCCGTAGACTCGACCCAAGGGAGTCTTGGCGACCAAGGTCTCTATGGCGCGACCTGGACCAAATCCCAATTCGACAACCACGTCCGACGGCTCGATCTCGAGAGATGCGATGGCCACCCGGTTTGGCGCCTCGTTTACAAGCTCCATAACGCTCCCCATCAGCCGCCCGCCAAGCCCGGAAGGGCAGCTGAACTGATGGCCAATAACGCGCCAAAAGCCGTCGAGCCCGGTCATCGTCTTACGGTGACGTCTGGAATCGTTGGCGCGAAGGACAATCGTCCTTCCGCCCAGGGTGCAAGATCGGGCGTTCCGACCGAAAACCGAATTCGTTGGCTCCAGATCATTCGATCAGGCGTCCTGGCTCTCTTCATTTCCCGATTTTGCTCTCCACCTTCTCCAGAAGCTCCTGAATGACGATCCGGCGATTCTTGTCCCATATCGGCCGCTCGGGATGCGACGGCAGCGTGAGCGCATGTTTCAACACTTCGGCGGACTTGGCGTAATCACCCTGGTCCTGGAGAAAGTCGCCATAAAAATAATGCGCGTCGAGGCCATTGGGCGCGTTGCGAACCGCCTCCTCCAAATAGTGGCGTGCTTTCTTCTTGTCGCCGAAGCCCATCGGAAAGCCGGGCACGCGATAGTAGAGCACGCCTAAGCTTGTTGGCGCGCCGGCTTCAAAAGCTTTCGGATCCTTTTTTTCCATTTGATCCAAAGTATCGCGCGCGCGGCTCGCCAGCTGGAGCGCCTTTATCGGACCCGATATGCCGCCCGCTTCGTTGGCCAGGGAGGCGCGTTCACTGGTGATAATTCCGTCCCAAATCACCACTTCCGTAGCGTCGGGGCGTTGCTCCGCCAACGCGTCGGCTTTGTCGCCAAGCATGTCCATTTGCTTGCGTTGCTCGGCAGGATCCTCGACCTGAAATTTGATTTTTTCCCAAGAGATAGCAAGACGCAGAGCGTCAGGATCGTAGGCCGGCGCGTTGGCCGTCTGCGCAGCGAAGGCGCTGGCGCTCAGAACGAGCAGGCCGGCGCCGATGCGAGCGACGGAGTAAAATCTTGACAGCATGCCGATCTCCTATTGCAACTTCCATGTGGTTGACGGCGAACCAACTTCAACCTGCGATCAAACGCGCCATTTGTTTGGAGACGGCGCGATCGACAAGGCCCGGGAAGAGCCGTTGCAGCAAGACGAATATTCGCTCCGCGCCAGCCGGATAAACACTATCGGCGTCCGCCGCGACGGCTTGCCATATCTGTCTGGCGACCACCGCGGGATCGTCTAGGCGTGGCTGCATCGCCGCGATCAGGGATTCGAGAGCGTCCGCGGCGTCGGTCTTGGTCGCGCGAGGCGCGGCGTATGTTACGCCGACGCCACGATCCCGAAGCTCGCGTCGCAACGCGATCGAGAAGCCGCGCAACGCGAATTTCGTTGCCGAATAGGCGGCGAAAAGAGGGTAGGGAATGTCCCCAAAAACGGAACCTATGTTCACCACGCGCGATCGTCCGGCGGCCAAAAGCAGCGGCAGCATGTCGCGCGCAAGCGCTATGGGCGCCGTAATGTTCGTTGCGATCGTTCGCTCCAATGCGTCGTCGGTTAGGCGTTCCAGTGGGCCAGCCTCGATGACGCCGGCGTTGTTGACCAACACGTCGAGCCGCCCCCATGCTTCGTGGAGTCGATCATGCAATATCTTGCGATCTTCCGCGCGCGTCACATCGGCGGCGATAATTACATGCGCCTTCGTGTGATCGAGCAGGGCAGCCGTTTCGGCGAGCGCGTCTGACCGTCGACCGCATAGCGCGACCGTCATGCCGCGCCGCGCCGCTTCTATCGCCAATGCCCGCCCAATCCCGGACCCGGCTCCTGTGACGAGGACGCATCCGCCTTCAAGCTGCATGGAATTTCTCCGCGTGGCGGGCCGCAAGCTCCCGGAAGATGTCGCCATATAACCTATAGAACATTCTGGCGCTGTCTAAAACTATCTCATAAACACGCGCATCGGAGATGTCGTCGACCAAAGCCTTGAAAAAGGCGACATGCTCGATGTCGAGCGCGCCGTGCGAGCGCAGATATGAGAAGCCAGCTTCGCTATTCGCGCCGAGCGATCTTTGGATGGCGCTCGCCGCATGTTCGGCGAGCGCCACTGACATGCCCTCCAGCACATGCACGCTTCCAAGCTGGGCATAGGGGTCGATATGTTCGATCGCATAATAGCTGTAGCCGACCATGATTTGGCACGCGGCGCCTGCTTTGCCATTGCGAACGGCCTCGGCGTCGCCGCCGAGCGAACGAATATCGTCGAGTATCCACTCATCGTGGCCTCGCTCCTCGTTCATATAAGAAAGCAGGGCTTTTTGGTAGGAGAGGTTTGTTGTTCGCGCGGCTGCTAAAGCAAGCAGTGGAAAGGTGTGCTTCACATGATGATAGGCTTGACTTAGAAAATCCAAATACATGGCGTACGTGGCCCCGCCACGCATGACTTCCTGGATTATGGGGATCGCGTGAAACCCTTCCCGATCCGCGGCGGTTTCCGCCATGAGCCGGTCGTAAAAACCCATGCCGAACTCTCCTGAAGTTGAAATCTCGCGAATCATGCCGATTCGCTAGCTGGCCGCCGATTTGATAGGCCTCTTGAAATGATCCGCGACCTGTTTACGCCGGAAGCGGCCATTGGAGGTAAGAAGTCCGAGCCTTATAACTTCGGGCAACGACAGAAGGAAGAAGTCTTTCGGTACGGCGTAGGAAGGCGCGTCGATGCAACGGCCGGCGATAAAATCGAGGACGTCGGCGCGATCGGCTTGCGTCAACCACTCCGTCCCAGTGACGGACGGAATCAGCAGAACCGTCAAATAGGGTTCGCCATGACCGAAAACCGCGCAAAAAGCGATACGGCGATCGCCCAGCAGCAAGGTTTCGATCCACTCGGGGCTGACGTTGCGTCCGAGCGACGTGACGAGGAGATTATCCTTTCTGCCATGCACGGAGAGATAGCCGTCGGCGTCTAGCTCTCCGAGATCGCCGGTGCGCCACCTCCCATCTATGTCCGGACCGCCAAGATAGCCGTCCATGACGGGGGGGCCTTCGACCACAATTTCCTGCTCTTCTATGGTGACTCGAAGCCCCGCCAAAGGCTGTCCGACGCTGCCCGACTTGCGCGCGCCGCTTCGATTGACAGCTACGACCGAGCAGCATTCGGAAAGTCCGTATCCCTCATGGACGGGTATGCAGAGCTCCCAGGCCGTCTCGACAAGGGCCTCGGGCGCGGGCGCCCCGCCCACGGCGATGTAGCGCAGCGTCGCCGGAGCTCGCCCGCCGGTCGCGGACAGTTCATCGACCCAGGCGCCGAGCAAGTGCGGCACGAGAACGCTGGATGTCGGTTGGGCTGCTTCGAACAAAGCCGCGATGCTCGGCGTCCGCCCGCCGCCGAAAGTTTTCGCGACTTGGTCCACGAAATGCGTCCTTCCGCCGACGAGCAGGGGAATGAAGATCGCGCAAATTGCTTCGAGCAGCAGAGGCAGAGGAAGAATTGAAAGATAGCAATCGCTTTCACTGGCATTGCTGGATGCGGCCAACGCCGCTGTGGACCACCCGATTTGACGACCGCCAAGACGCACGCCTTTGGGGTTCCCCGTGCTCCCTGACGTGTATATTATTTGCTCATAACCTTCGACCAATGGGACGGGAGGCTCCCGGCCCGGGCCTTCGATGGAACGCACGGCGATCCCGGAGGGAGCGACCAATGGCTGCAAGTCGTCGCTACAAAGAATCAAACGAATGTTGGCGTCGCGAACAATGTGACCAAGCTGTTGGGCGCTAAAGAATGCAGGCAAAGGCACGACGATCTTGCCCGCGATGGCTCCCGCGAGTTGGGCGACCGCCCAATGCACGCTGTTCGAGGCCAAAATGCCTATTTGATTCTCGCTAGGCGCCAGGTTTTGGGCGAGAGCGCTTACGCGCCAAAGCAATTCCTCGCGCGATAGACCGCCGCCTTCGTCGCTGAAAACGATTTTGTCCCCGGTTTGCAATGAAAACCGACGAAGCGCCTCATATACTTCACGCATTAGAGGCAATCCGATGCCGACTTTCGAAAAGCGCCGAAAAGCTGTCGCGACCGCCCGCGTAAATACCCGGATCAGTTTCGTAATAGCTCCCCCAACTGGTCGGATCCGTTAAGCGCGCGCTGTCGGCCGACCCTAGTGGCGTCAGGTCCAAGCCAATTCGGTTCAAGAGCAATCGTAGTCGCCGTGTCAGCGTGAAAAAAGCCCAATCAAAGCCCGCCGCCTCGCCGTATTCGATAATTTGTCCGATGAAGCAAACGATTAAGTTTGGAGCCCGACTCGCAAATGTCGAGATTTCAAAAACACTCTGGCGCCTCACACTACGCCCGGTCGCTTGCGTCAGCGCCGCTTCGATCGGTTGATCCAAATAGCATTCGGAGAAGAATCCATCGTGACAGGAACGAAGTCCCGCCGCGCATATAATATTCCCATGCTCATCAAGAACGGCGAGAAGCTTTGATGGAAAAGCGCCAAGCGTCGCCTTGTATTCTTCGAGGTAGACGGCTCTTATGAACTGTTCGGTCTTGAACCGTAGGCGGTGGTTTTCAGGAACTAGAAGGGCCGCCATCATCGAAAGAGTCCTCGGGAAGGAGGCAATTTGACTGCCCCAATGGCGTGCGAGCATCCATATCCTTTTTAAGTCCTGACAGAGTTAAAGGGTCGAAATTCGGCGATTTTGTGTCAGCGAGGAAATGTCACTAAATAGCGCGTCGAGCTGCATCTAACTATAAGATAATAATCGTTCCGATTAGGTGACGACTGGTTGTATATCAATCGCCATGCGCGGGACGGGGTCTCACTTCTTAGCGCATCCCGAGCTCTTGCGCCGTCAGCGTCACGTCTGCCTGGCGGACGCGGGCGCCATGCATTAAACGCGATGGCCGCCCGGGCGAAGCGGGAGTAGTCTGTTGAAATCCAAAGAATGCCTCCAACCCTCACGCCGGCGCGTTTTGAAAGACCCGCGATGTCTCAAAAATTCAGCTTCACCGAAACGCCGCGCGGCGCATTTGGCGTCTTGGCGATACTCCATTTCCCGGGCCAGCCGGCACGGGGGTTCACGAGGCAAGAGGCCACCATTGTCGCGCGCGCGCTGAAAGCGGTCGCGCAAGGAACAAGCGCGGAGCATCAGGTTTACATGAGTCCCATCGCAAGCGACCATGATTTCGAAGCGCGCGTAGCAGAGACCGGAATTGTCGTCATCTCGGATGGATGCGTCGACGTTCAGTTCGACTGGAACGACGTCGGCGCCCTCTCGCGGCGGTTTGAGTCTTTTGGTTCTGGCGGCTGATCGGCGTCAAAAGAATCTCGTCTATATCCACGGTCCCTTCGACCCCCGCGCAATTATACCAGCGTGTCGACAGGTTCGATGACCACCGGAGCCGACGCCGTGATCGATCTTCTTGGCGTCGGCTTCAAGAGGCCGCGTGTTCGAGATGCGGATCGGAAAAGATGAGAAGTCAGGCCATGTTTTTTTCGATTGGTTTGCCTGCGACGGATACCCGCGTGCGGGCGAGGCGAAGTAGTTCTTCCGGCGCGTCGCGGCCTGCTCGGCGGCTTTACAACGCTTCGTCATCGGTCTTGCCGGTGCGGATTCCGACCACTCTTTCGATCGGAGAGACGAATCTCTTGCCGTCGCCGATATGCCCGGTGCGCGCCGCTCTGCCGATGGCGTCGACCGCTTGGTCGGCACAATCGTCCCGGAGAACAATCTTGATCTTCACTTTTGGCATAAAGTCGACGCCATAGTCGCAACCGCGATAGATTTCGGCATGACCCATCTGACGACCAAAGCCTTTTGTCTCGGTCACGGTTGTGCTCCGCGGGCCTGCGGCTTGAAGCGCTAATTTCACCTCTTCCAGCTTGAACGGCTTGATGATCGCGGTCACTATCTTCACTGGCGCGCTTCCGAATTTTGAGAAGCGACCCTGCGGCCAACGCCGCGCCAAGTTTGGCGTGCCGAGCGCGTTGGGGAGGTTAGTTGTCTCGATAATCCAACCGATTCGGCCAAACGATCCCGCCCGTGCTATTTAAAAAGACTCGCTCGTTTCCCGCGCCCGGTCGAGCAATTCGTCTAGGGTTAGCAATTTATCCTGCTCCGGCTCGTGCACTATCGCGCCGAATTTTTTGACCAGCGCGGCGCAGACGGCGAGCGCCGCGAGTTGCTCTCGCGGATCTCCCGACCAGCGAAACTTCATGGCCGTGTCGCGGCCGCCGATAGCGGATGCGAGATTGGACGAGGTTCCTTCCTCGACATGCTGAAAGCGGAGCTCAAAGCCCGCGTCCTCTCCGTCCAGCGTGCAAGGCAAATAGCCCTTGGTCCCGAAGGGCTCGTAAGAGTCGTCGAGAGCGACCTTAAAGCCCAGTTCATGGATCGCGGCTTGAAGCGAATTGCGCGCGGGCCATGTTTCTCCTTTTCCGTTAAACCGATTCCGAACGCGGCCTGATGTCCGAGGGCTCGTCATGAACGCGGTCCGGCCGATATTGCTTTACAAATGGACGTAGACAAATTTCGTCGCCTTAAGGGTCGGATAATTCTCACGCAGCGCCGAGGCGATTTTGCCGACGAGGCCCTTGTCGCTCGCCGCTGATGGGCCGACGAAGTCGGTCCCCTGCATCCAGGTCTCTAGGAAGCAATGTAAAGTCTCGTCATAATCGGCGCCGGTGGGATTCGCCGTTTTGTCGGACAGATTTGCGACGCCGTTCGCGTCGACCTCCAAACGCCAATCTCTGTCGTCCGTAACCGATCCAATCAGCTTAGCGATGTCGGCATCCGTCCAGTTTCCCTTCAGATCCACGGACATGAGAGTCGTTCTCCAGATAATGTTGGCTGTGTTCAGAACGGGCGAAAACGCAAGCGCGAGGGTTTCGCTGGCGGGACTTTGGCGAGCCTAGAAAAAATAGAAGCATGTTATGGGCCAATGCGTCGGCGCGGCGAGGGGCGCCCACATCAGCGCGATAAAAACACGCCTTCGCTCGATATCGGCGCGGATCAGGTTCGGCGAGACAGACCGAGTCCGACGGAAACCTGTCCGCTATCGGACAGACGCTCAATTCGAGGCTGTTCGATCGGACATCTCGTCCAAAAGCTGCGATCACGCACGATAAACTTGTCCCTGATCGCGCTCGGGGGCTCCGAAGGACGTGCGCGATTTGCCGCGCGAAGCGCTATCGGCCTCGTCGGGTCCCGCGCCGGAGACGGCATAAGTCTTGCGGGGAAGCAGCTTCACACCGCAGGGGAAAATGCAATGCCTATGGCCGAAGCCGACATACAGCCGGGAAAATGCTATGCGACCGGGGGCAAGGAGAACTATAAAGTGTTGCATATCAACAGAGGCATTGTCTCCTATCAGAGTTGGACGAAGGGCGCGAAAATGCAACCATTGCGCATCAATGCGGGCGTTAAGGCTTTCGCAGCGGCCGTGATCAAGGAAATAGCTTGTCCGCCCGAGGGGTAGATTTCACGGGCCGCTCAAGCTTCGATCGTCTTGGGCGCCTCCGTCTTGGGCGCGTCGCGCTTGTCGAGCAAAAGTCGGTTCGCGGCCAGCGAAAATTCTCGCCAGGCCGCACCTACGTCGCGAAGCGTAGTTGAAATGTAATCCTTCGCCAGGCGGTGCTCCTCGGGGAAATTCGAAAGAGCGCAGGACGTTCGGTTATAGGCTACGATCTCGTCCAGCAACGCCTGAATGAAGCCCTCGAAGGCCGCCTGGACTTTGGGCGTCAGATCGGAGCGGCCGCGCTCGACGGCTACGCCGTGGTGGCTGAACGGTAGTTCCTCGAGCAAGGCCACCGCGTCTGCGAATACCGCCTCCATGGCGCCAAGCATCGCGCGCTGAGTCAACTGTTCCCTCTGGCCATGGGAGAGGGCGTAGTTGAGCCTTTGGCGATAGCTGGCGAAGGTCGGAGCCTGTCTCGACGCCACCCATTCGCCGAAGCGGTCGAGACATTTCTGGTTGTGGAGATCGGGCGACATCGAGCCCCGCGCTGTCGTCATCATGGAATCCTTTTGTGGCTTGAACAATTGATCGCGGATGCGAGTGGCGGCGTTGATCGCCCCTTCGACATAGCCGCCGCCCTCGCGCGCGCTTTCCGAGGCGCCGAGGTAAAGCTTGCCGTCCCATAGCGGCATGCGCAGCGAATTCGAGCCATAGTCGGGATGCGCTTCCGACGAAGCGAGGTCTGCCTTCGCGCAGGTGAATTTTTCTTTCGCCCAGTCCTGCATTTGCGGTTCGCCGAATTCGAGCGCCTTGCCGAAAAGCTGGACGAACTGGCTCGCCACGAGCATGGGTAGACCGTCGCGAAAGGCCTCGCGCATCTGCGCGGAGAGAGCAAAGAATCCGCCAAGCGCCGACTTCGCGCCGGATGCATCGCAAGCGTCGAAGATCTCTCCAAGGACCGCCTGTTCATGCACCACGAAGGCGTTGCCGGACTGTCCCGCGGCGCGCCAAGCAGGAGGCCCCGAAAAGCCGATCACGGCCTTGGCCTGAGCCGCCATCCACGTCGGCGTGGCGTTCATCGCCATCTGATCGGAGTTGGAAAGCTCCGGCGTAAATCGCACGTTTTCCACGAGTAAGCGAGGCGGAACGGCGAACACGACCCGGCAAGCGGCGACCTTCAACTCCTCGCCCCTCGCTTCGAACAGCAATTCGATATGATCACCGCAATCTTGCGCCTCGCGAAGCACGCAGTCGAGGTGAAGCGCATCGGGTGGGATCGCGTCGGCGAGGCCTTCCACCAGCGACGCCATGCCGCCCCTCAACCGTTGAGCCCCCGCATGCAGGCGCGGTGTTGCTCGGGTGGCTGGCGGCTCTTCTGGGTCCGACAGAAGCAGCGCCGAACCCGGATCGTGTTGGTCAAAGCGTTCAAGGCCAAGCTCGGCCACGAGTCGTGAGACGGCGGGCTGCGTTTCTGGCCAGAACCAAGTTGGGCCAAGATCGAGGCGCTCTCCGTTCGTCGGGTTTTGAACAGAGAGAACTCGCCCGCCAAGTCTTTTGCGCGCCTCGAACAGAGCAAACGGAACTCCCCGCGCCGCAAGTTCACGTCCCAGTGTCAATCCACAAATCCCGGCGCCGACAATAGCGATTTCCAGCATGGAGCACTCCTGAGACAAGACCGTCGGAGCGCGCTCGCAAGCGCCGTGCCGACAAGCGGGCAAAATTGCGTCCGGAGCGGAAGACGGTTCGCCGATCAAAATATTGGCCGTGGCTTTATGGAAGTCTTTTCAAGCGCTTTGGCCGACAACATTGGTGCATGGAATGGGGCTGTCGCCGCCGGGCGTCCGGTCCGAACGCCGATTTACTCGCTTGCTTGCACGCTTTCGGATATGGCCAATGCGATACATTGGACGGCGGCCTTCCGTGAAGTGGAACCGTGGCCGAGGGCGCGGCAAGGTGTTTGCTAGGCATGCTAAACGTCTGATGGTCCCTTTGTCATGGCTCCCAAATTCACTCCTCGGCTGTCGCCCGATTTCGCGCAAACGCACCCCTCGCTTGGCATTCTGCGCATGGCGTCGCTGCTTGCCGAAATGGAGGGCGAGCCGGATGAGGAAGCGCTGAACCTCATGTTTGAACAGGTGGAGGCCGGCTTTCTGACCAACACGGCGCCGCCCGAAATATGGCCCGAGCTGGTTCGCGGCCTGATGGGCCGCTCGCCGTCCAAAATGATCCGGATTTTGCGCGCGTGCGGCGCGCTCCCGCGAATATTGCCCGAGGTGGCGGCTTTGTTTGGCGTTCCGCAAATCTCCGACGAAGCGACTGACGTGGATCTGGGCGAACATGTGCTGAAGGCGCTCGCCGAGGCGGCGCTGAGCGATGCGCCATTGACGGCGCGCTTCGCCTTGCTCGTCATGAATGTCGGCAAGGCGGACTCGCCGCCCGAACACCTTCCAGTCCATTACAAACATATGGATCGCGGACGCCCGCGCATTGAAGCGCTGTGCGAGCGCTTCGGCGCGCCGGCGGAATGTCGGGATTTGGCCATTCTGTCGCTCGCCGAATGTGAGCGTGTGCATCGTGTTTCGAAAGCGCGCGCCGGGCCTGTCGCCTTGATGCTCGAACGGCTGGGGGCCTTCGACACCCCCGGGCTATTCAAGCAGTTGATGACCGTGTGCGCGTGCGACTACCGCGCTTATCCTGGTCGTTTGGGACAAATCTATCCCAAAGGAGTGTTACTAGACGTTGCGCTCAAGGCCTGCGCCGAAATCGAAGCGAATGGGTTTTGCCCCGACGCCGCGGAGGCGAAGCGAAGCGCGCGCGCCGAGGCCATCGCGCGGGCTTTTTGCTCGCAACGATGGTCCGATGAGCTGGCTTAGACGATGGATCCACGAAAGCGGCGCGCTGGCTTGATGACGGCCATCACTCTGATGGTTTGGCTCCGGCTTCGCGCGCTGCGGTGAAGCCCAACGAAGGTGAGTTTCGCCGAGCTCGGCGACAACTGCGGTCTTACCGATCCTCGCCATGGCGGCATGACGAAACCCGACAGGTACAGAATGAGAACCCGCCATCGGCGAGTTAACTGAACGAGGACAGATCATGGCGCAGGCAGAAGGTTTCCGCGGAATCGATGTCGCCGCCGCGCGAGACATCATGAGTCGCGGCGACGCGCTTGTTCTCGACGTGCGCGACGCCGATTCATATCGGCGCGGACATATCGAAGGATCGGAACTCGCGACCAAAGAGAATTTTTCCAGCTATCTCTCGGACACACCGAAAGTGAAGCCCATCATCGTCTGTTGCTATCATGGCGTTTCGAGCCAGACCTATGCGAAGCTCTTCGCGGAGCGGGGCTTTTCCGCCGTATTCAGTCTCGATGGCGGCTATGAGGCTTGGGCCGCGGCGGAGCGAGCCGCGCCGAAGGCGGCGGCCGCGGCATCCTTGGAGATCAGCGAAGGGTTGCGGGCCTTTCTCGCTGAACATGGCTTCGCGCCGAACGACATCAATACCCACAACAAGGACCGTGCGACGCCGCTGATGCTGGCAGCGCGGTTGGCGTCGCCCGCGTTGGTGAAAGAGCTCGTGCGAGCGGGAGCCGATATCCATGCCGTCAACGTCGACGGCAATCAGGCGTTATGGCTCGCCTGCGTCGGCGAGATTTCCGAGAACATCCAGCTTCTGATCGACGCCGGGATCGATATTCAGCACGTCAACGTAAATGCCGCGACGCCTTTGATGTTCGCCGCGTCGTCCGGGCGCGCCAAGGCCGTCGCGTTGTTGCTGTCGGCGGGTGCCGATCCGCTCTTTGAGACCGATCTTGGATTGACGGCGCTCGACATGGCGTCCTCGGTCGAGTGCCTCGATCTGATGCGCGCCGCGATCCGGCGCAGGAAGGCGTTGCAACTCTAGCCATCAGTTCGTCGAACCAGAACGACACGATCCGAATGGGGCGACGCCAAGAGCCGTGGCGAAAGGAATCGTCAACCGCGCCGTGTTTTCGTTGCGTCTTACTGGCGAACTGGTTCGCCCTTTTCGATCTCGCCATGCGGCTTCTTCGGCGCCGGGGCGGTCGGAGCGGGAGGCGCGACGTAGGGCCGAGGCTGACCAACGGACGCCGCCGACATCGGCGCGAACCCCTCGCGGCGCGTGGACCACGGTTCGCGACTTACAGGGCCTTGCGGCAGACCCAGCGGGTTACGTGGCTGCTCACGCCATATCCCTCGTCGATTTCGACAATCACCTGCCGGCACTCCGGCTTGGCGGAGTCGTCCCGCGCCAAAGCGGCCTGCTCGGCGATCCGCGCGGTGGACGCGGGAGTGGTGACCGCGACGACCGGTTCTTGGCTCTTGATCAGCAGAACGTCGGCGGCGGCGAGGCTCGCGTCAGCGGCGAGGAAGCAAAAAGTGATCTTCATCACCAGGGCGAAGCGGACGGGGCGCGACGCGAATTTCATCGGATTGAAGGACATGACAGGCTTCCCAGTTATCTGAGCGCGGTCTTGCGCCCTCCGGTCGTTCGCTTCTTTGCGAACGTCCCGAAGTTAGGTTCTTCCATTCGAAAAGTTTGTGCGCTGGCGCACGGGACGGCCATCCCCAACATTGGTTCGACGTCGCCCGCGCGCGCCGGGCCGGCGCGGAGCGGCAATGTTCGACCGCTTGCCGTTATCTCGCGTCCTGTCGACGCCAGACGCTCGCGAACCAGGGCTGCTCTTCGCGCGGGAGTCCGGCTGGGCGATAATAATGCTCGATCTCGACAAAGCCGGCTTCGCGCCCATGGCGCCGCCAGCTTTCGGGAGCGTGAAATACGCCGTAGCGCCCGTCGCTCCAGCCTTCCTCGTCATGGCCGCGCGGTATCGAACTGAAGAGAACGCCACCCGGCTTGAGAGAAGCGCGCAGTTCTCGCAGCACACGCGGCAACTCGCCGCTTGGCACGTGAAAAAGCGTTGCATTCGCAAAAATGGCGTCAAAATAGTCTTCGGGCAAATCGAGCTTGAGAAAATCCTGTAACCACACGTCGCAACCGCTGTGCTCGCGCGCCATCTCGACGAAGCGCGGCGCGCCCTCGAGGCCGATCGCGACGTGACCGGAGTCGGCGAAGACTTTTAGATCGCGCCCGGGTCCACAGCCGAAGTCGAGCAATGTGAAGGGTGGTTGGCTCTGAACGTGGCGCAGCATCGCCGCCATGTTTTGACTGACGTCGTGATCGCGCGTTCCCTCCCAGAACGCTTCGGCGCGCTGGTTGTAATGGCGTAGGGTGAGCTGCGTGATCGCGTTCGAATCGTGCGGCTTGCGGTCCATTTTGGCGCGCCTTATTAAGAGCCCGGGCGCGGTTGTCGCGCATGGTTCGCTTTTTGTTAGTGGACACGAAATTGCCTGGCGGTCCGCGTCCCGAACGTTCCTGTTTCGTGGTAGAAGGCAAGAACGCTCGCTCTTTCCCTCGTCCCGGTCGCCATGCCCACCGCCGCCTTCAATATACGCTTCGCCCCGTCTCTCGCTCTCGTCGACGCGAAGGCTTGGGACTCATGCGCCAATCCCGTCGGGCTCGACGAACCGGAAGCCGCTGGCGAGCGATACAACCCTTTTGTTTCTAGCGCATTCCTGCTGGCGCTGGAACGATCGAAATCGGTCGGGGCCGGCACGGGCTGGACGCCCGCGCATGCGCTCGTCGAGGATGCGGATGGACGGTTGATCGCCGCGGCGCCCGCCTATCTCAAAACGCATAGCCTAGGCGAATATGTGTTCGATCAGAATTGGGCGCGGGCCTACGAACAAATGGGTGGCCGCTATTATCCCAAGGTTCAGGTCGCCGTGCCCTTCACGCCCGTGACGGGCCGGCGGTTGCTCGTGGCGAAGGACGCCCCTCCGGGCGCGCGCGAGGCCCTCGTCGCGGCGCTACGCGCGCTACGCGAGGCGAGCGGCGCTTCTTCCGTGCACGTCACCTTCGCCACGCAACCCGAGGAGCGGGCGTTGCGCGATGTTGGCTTCGCGTCGCGCATCGGTGAGCAGTTTCACTTCCTCAACGAAGACTATGGCGATTTCGACGATTTTCTCGCCGCTCTTTCATCGCGCAAGCGCAAGACGATCAAGCGCGAACGACGAGAGGCGCTGGGCGACGATCTAACGGTGGATTTGTTGACGGGCGCGGACATAAAATCCGCGCAGTGGGATGCGTTCTTCGCCTTTTATATGGACACCGGCTCGCGCAAATGGGGCCGTCCCTATTTGACGCGAGATTTTTTCGACCATATCGGCGCGACGATGGCGGACCGCATATTGCTGGTCATGGCGCGACGCGGCGAACGGCATATCGCCGGCGCGATCAACTTTCTCGGCGACGACGCGATATATGGCCGCAATTGGGGCGCGATCGAGGAGCGGCCGTTCCTGCATTTCGAGGTTTGCTACTATCAAGCGATCGAATTCGCGATTCGTCACGGCTACAAGCGCGTCGAGGCGGGAGCGCAAGGCGAACACAAGCTCGCGCGTGGCTATCGGCCCGTCGCCACCCATTCGGCGCATGAATTCGCCGATCCGCGTTTTGGCGCGGCGGTCGCCGAGTTCCTGACAAGGGAGCGCGCGGCGGTCGACGAATTGCTCGCCGATTACGAAGCCGGGCTTCCCTTCCGATCCGATGCGCAATGACTCGGGAAGTAGGGCGAGTGTTCCACTCGCCCCGGCAAGGTGATCGCCGGGCTTCCGCGTCCTTCGGAAAGCCGAGGCGCCTCGCCCCTGATCCTTACGTCGAGGGCGATTTGGCGCGCTCCAGGGCGAAATCCGGCGCGCTCGAAGCTGGCGCGCGGATCTCCGGCGTGAGCGGCTTGGCGGGTTTGGTCGGGCTGGCGGCGGCCGCGTCAAAGGTTCGGTGCAAGCGCCGCCATCCCAGGACCACAGCGCTGGCGCTGAGCGTCAGGCCAAAGGCGATCCAAATCGCCATCCAGACGTTCCAAAGCCAACGCTGTTGGAACACGCCAAAGTCCCAGTGATGAATAGCCGTGTAAAGCCACCGATAGGCGCGCCGACTCGTGTCGAACTTGGCCAGCAGGCGTCCGTCCACCGGATCGATGTAGATTGACGTGCGTCCCGCGTCGGCGAGATCGGCGCGCAGAACCGGAAGCGGCTTCTCCGCCGCGGTTTGGTGACGGTTCGGATAATAATAATCGTCGTACTCCCTCAAAAGCTCGTGCGATGCGATTTGATCGTGTCCGGCGAGGCGCTGGACCGCGGCGAGCAGCGCGTCCTCGCCGAAGCCGGATGTTGTTCGCGAGGCGCTCAAGGCGCGCCTCGCGCCGTCGCGCGTATAGGCGAGTAGCAGCACGTCGTCGCCGAGGCGGTTCAGACCAAGCTCCACGACCTCGGGTCCAAGCTCAAGCGAAGCGCTGGGTCGCCAGTTGGTCAGGGCTTCGGGCGTTTCGCCGCCGCGATAGCGGGCGAGTTCCTCGCGGCTGGCCGTCGCCTCCGAAAACACGCGCCACGGATTCGTCGAGAGATAGCCGCTCGTAGCCCAAAGCAAGGCGAAGGTTCCTCCGAGAAGGCCGGCCCAGAAATGATATTTGAACCAGAACTCGCGATAAGGCTGGGTCCGGCCCCGGCCATAGGTGGGCCTGCCAAAAAAGCCCGGCCGCCAGCGCAGCCAGCCCAGGATCACGCCCGTCAGCGCCCCCGAGGCGGCGAAGAATCCCGCCCATGTCAAGGCGTCGCGGCGGTATTCGCCGGCGCCGAGCGGTTCGAGCCAGTGGAACAGATGGAGCCAGTTGCCCGCGTACGAAAGAGCGCGCTCGACCCCCGTTGAGATTTGCACGACTTCACCGGTGCGCGTGGAAACCAACAAGCGCCGGTCGCCGTCGCCCGCCAGCGCGAAACGATGGAACGGTCTGAGTGTTTCGGCGTTGCGCACGCCGATTGGCGCGTCGATCGTGTCGAGATAGGCGACGGTGGGCGGCGAATTATTTATCGAGGCGTCCTTTTCGAGCCAGTCGCGGGCGATGCGCTCGGCGTTTTCGACCGAAAATTCTCGCAACTCCCCGTTCCGCGCAGAGATGGCGAAGCGCTGCCCGCGATCCCCTTCGACCAGCCACATCGGAGCGCCGTCGATGCGCGTGAGCCGCGCATCGACGATATTGTCGTCGCCGAGCGGCTTGCCCGAATGTTCCTCGCCATGTCCGCCCATGGCGCCCGTCGCGCGTTGTTCGCCGAGCGTCGCTTTCGCGCGCGCGCTGGCGCTAGCATGTAGCGCATCGCCAAGCGACAACCAGCCGTCCTCCAGCGCGAGAGGCGCCTCGTGACCGAGCCGCTGCGCGCGGGTTATTGGCGGGGCGCCGAAAAAGGCGATGATCAGCCCCGACGAAAACCAGGCAAGCATGAACATCGCGAGCGCGACGCCAATCCAGCGGTGCGTGAAAATGAGAAAGCGATTCATAGGCGAGCTCCGAAGGAATGCCTGGAGTTATCAACAGAAGGCGGGCCCCCCCAATAGTAGACCATTAAGACGATCTATCAAGTAGCAATATAACGGGGCGACGCCTCGTGTCCCGATCCGCGCGGCCGGTCAACGCCGATCGCATGTCTAGAATTCAATGACTTCGGGCTGTTGGACCGCGGAGCCGACCGCGATCGACATTGAACCTCCGTCCGAAGACACGCGCGGCTAGCGCGCTTTCCGTTCGGATGGAATCATCCGAGCCGTAATAAATCGCGCAAAATCAAACTCTCGAGCAAGTTCTGGTCGCAAAAGTCTTTCAACTTTTGCGGAACTTGCTTTAGGCGAACCCGCGACCGCGCGAGATCACGCGCCGGGGATAGTTCCAGGGCGCGGCGTCATTCCTGTTCAACATTGAAGAGATTCAGGAATGCATCCTTGTTTTCCCTCAACCGCTCCAGATGCACCGCGGCGAGCCGCGCGAGGCGCCGATCGCCCGCCGGCGTCATGATCACGAGTGATCGACGGCGATCGGACGGATCGGTCTTGCGCTTGACTAATTTGGCTTGGACGAGACGCGAGACCAGCTCCGCCGCGCTGTGATCGCGGATCATCAGTTGCTCGGCCAGTTCGCCGACGCTGATGTGGTCGCCGGCTCGGAAGGTCTTGATGACGAGCAAGGCCTGATACCATTGCATTGTCAAACCAAGGTCGGCGGCGGCCTGTTCGCTGAAGGCCAAGAACCGCCGCAACGCGAAGCGAAATCGGGCGAGAGCCGCCAACTCCGCCGAGGTCGGCTCCTTATCTAGAGATTCGCGGCCGTCGTTGGTCGAGCTCGTCGAAATCGTCACAAACTTCCCCATAACGTTTTCCATGGCCACGTCGCGCCGTCGCGATCCGCCGGCGGCCAAGGCGGCGCTTCGAAGAAAGACGCCGCCTATTTCTCAGACCAAGGCGCCGCTTGGCGCCTGTTCCCAATCTGTTGAAACCCGCGCGGCGGCCAGTTAAAGGCGCAGGCCGCGATCATAACGCTAATCGACCCGCTTGCAACATATCGTCTGACGATATATAAACTCATCGCGTCACGATGGATATGTCGCCCCCGCGGTTGTTCCGTGAACGTGACGCTCGCTTGGGTTCGCGTTTCCGACCGAAGCCAAAAAACCTCGGGGCTGCCCTGTTCCAGAGGCAAGATCGGCGCGGAAAGGGGAGGACGCGAAGCGAGGCGATGGCGACGCCGGGCCGCGCACGGCTCTGGCGTCGCCCTGAAGAACCAAGAGTTCGCGCCCTCGCGGCGATCGAGCCTTTCTTCAGCCGCGGCGACTCGCAAGGAGGACGCGGCTCGATCGTTGCGCGCCGCTTCGGAAAAAAACAAAACAGCCCTTCGAGGCGGGGAGAAAAATGATGAACATAAGGTTCCTGGGCGCGCTGCTATTGGGAGTCGTCGGTTGCGCCGGGCAGGCGTGGGCGCATGGCGGCGTCAGCATCGATCAAGGCCAATGCATCATGAAGATCGGGCCGGACACGATGACCTTTACCGGTTATCAACCGCAGAAGTCGCGCGAGCAGTTTTGCGACGACATTCCCGACGTAGGTCCCACCATCATCGTGCTCGACGCCCAACAGGACGAATTGCGCGACATGGCGCTGGAAATCCGCATCCTGCGCAATGTCGGCCAAAAGGACGATAGCGAGAATGTGGAAGCCAATACCGAAATTTACGTCGCTCCCAAGAAATACAAGACCGGCACGCTCAATTTCGACTATGACTTCAAGCAGCAGGGCAATTTCATCGGTCTGGTGAAAGCCCGCAGCGACGATGGCTTGAAGGAATATGTCTCGCGCTTTCCTTTCGCTGTCGGCGAAACGGCGAACAAGAATTTGCTCACGGCTCTCGTTCTCGGCGCCGCCGGTTTCGTGGGCTTCGGCCTGTATTTCAAGCACGCCTTCATTGACAAGAAAAAGCGCGGCGCATGAGACGAACGACTTCAACGACGAGGCAATCTCGCTATGAGCACGGTTAAGCTCCGTGGCGACGCGGCTAGCGTTCTGGCGGCGGCGCGTGCCTGGAGGCGTTGAGCATGGGCAAATGCGCATGGCGATATTTGGCTATTAGACGCCGAGCTTTCGATAGGGCGAGGGCGATGTCGTCATCGACGCGGACGCGCGAGCCAGATGGGAAACGGCCCACGACAAGGAGACCGCTGGCCAAACCGGAACGCCACCCGCGCTCGCGCCCCGCGATCATGACCACCACTATCAAATGCCGGCAATGCCAGGGAAGTAGTGGAATTGCTGTCCTCGCGCCAAACGGACCAAAGGATTTGGCGCGAGGCCCGCCGTTCCCAAATCGCCGTCGAAGCGTGAATTATAGCCTGCGCGGTTGTTCGCCGCCCACCAGAAACCGAAAGAGCATTCGACATGATTAAACTAAAACTCGTCGCGTTGGCGCTGTTCGCGACACTGCTCGGCGCGGAGCACGCCGCGGCATTTTGCTTATTCGCTTGCGAGCCGACCGCGGACGACACGCGCAAGGTTTTCGAAAATCTCGTCACGAGGAAATTTGATCTCGAGGCGAAGATTCAAACATTCGACGTGACTCGCTTTTGGCGACTCGATGTCGAAGGCGCCGGTCATGCGGGCGTCGAATATTTCTTTACGGCGAAGGTGGAGTTCCCCAAGGGCGCCAATCTCGATTGCAAGCCCGAGAGCGCGGAAGGCGCCGTGAAGGCCGGATGCTCGGCGAGCTCCTATTATTCGACCACCATCCAAAACAAGATGGTGAAGGAGCGCCAATACATCGAGCCCGGCAAGGTCATCGAATTCAAGGACGAAACGCGCTTCGACCAGGGCGACAAAGGCTGGAAGGGGCAGGACGGGAATATCTACTGAGCCGCGCGGTCAGGTTCGGCCGGTGGAGATTAAGTGGGAAATGTTCGTTGCCGCGGCCGACGCAAGTCTCAAAAAGTCGCGGCCGAGACAGGAAGCAGGCCATGCACGTCAATGCGTCGGATTTTTATCTTGTCGTCGCGCTCGCTTGCATCATCACGTTTTTACGCGGCCCGCTGTAGCGAGATTCCAATTAGGCGAAGCGATCATCTGTCCCTGGGCTCCGCCTACGACAACAATGACAGGGATGGTTAGGAGTAAGAAAGTGGCAGCTAAAAGAGATACGGGCGCGTTATTGAAGCAAGTCGCCTGGGCCGTCGCCGCGATCGCGCTGGTCTTCACGGCCATTCACTTCGCGCCGATCATTTCGCACGGCGGCTAAGTTGGCGCCCTTGGGGCGCGAGACGACTTTCTCGCGCCCCGGCAATCATTGCGCGCGCCCATCAAGCCTCCGGCGGCCGCCGCCTTTCGCCGCTCTTCTCCGCGACCAGCATTGTCAGCAGCATTTCGACAAGGCCGTTCGCGCCAGTTTTGCCGTCGCCGCCGCTGACCATGATATGCGGCACCAGCGGCAGTTGGCCCTTTTCGACCGCCTCGGCGAAGCGCAACAATACCTGCGAGTTCAGCTGATATTGCGGGCCGCCATAGGCCGCGACCTGCTTCTCGGTCGCCTCGGCCTGCGCGAGACCCGTAGCCCTGATCTTCTCGGCGTCGGCGAGGCCGATGGCGCGGATGCGGTCGGCGTCGCCCTGGCCCTCGAGGCGCACGCGCTCGGCGCTCGCCTTGGCCGCGACCTGTGTCGCCTCCGCCTCCTGATGCGTCTGCGCGAGTTTGGCCTTGCCTTCGTTTTCGCGCAACGTGATGGCCAGCGACGACGCCGTGATGTTGGCCTGCTGTTGCGCCATCGCCTCCTTTTCACGCAGCGTGCGTTCCTGCACGGCCGCGACCTCCTGCAGCTTGTAGGTCTCGACTTTCTCCACGGCGATCTGGCGCTGGCGCAATTGCAATAGAATTTGCTCTATGCCCGATTGCCCCTCGCTCTTTTCGGCGCGTGGCGTGCCGATCAGCACCTCTTGCAGATCGAGGCTATAGGCCGCGAATTTCTCGCGCATCTCTTCGCTGGAGAGGCGCTGAATGTCGCTGCGCTCCTGCAACAGTTCGATCAAGGTCTTGGTCTGGCCGATGTTCTTGAAATAGGCAGAAACCATCGGGTCGAGCGTCTGCTCGACGAGGCGCTTCACATCGCCGAAGCGCTGCACGACCAGCGGCGCTTTCATATAGTCGATATGCACCACCACGGAGAGCGGCAGCAGGGGCTCGAAGGCGTCCTTGGTGATGAGGCCGATCTCCGAGAGGTTCTCGTCGAGATGATGCGGACCAGTCTGGTCGGAGGTCCATTTCAGCACGAAATTGGTCGTCGGCACGGTGACGATCTTGCCGGCGAAAGTGTTGAAGGCGTATTTGCCGGGCAGCAGCGGCTTGCTCCAGACGCCGCGCCGCCCGGGCGCGACCAGTTCGCCATGGCGGTAATCGTCGCCGGAAATATCGTCGCCATAGGGGCCGGTATAGGAGACGACGACTCCGACCGTGCCGACCTCGATCACTGTCTTGGGGACAAGCTCCACGGTGGCGAACAGACGGTTGATGTAATAGCTGCCGTCCACCAGCACTTGATGCTGACGTCCGCGAAAACCGCCGGCGCGCAAAAAGGCTTGCGGATTCTGGAAATTATTGTGGAACTCCGGCTCCGACGCGACGGCGCCGACCGTCGGCGCGATGATCTCGCCCTCGGGCAGGGCAGGGCCGTCATGCACGGTCACGACGCCGATAACATCCTGCTCGTCCTTGATGACGATCGGCTCGAAACCCTTGCGCGCGGCGATCAGGCTGGCGGTCTTGAGCAGAACGCCGTCGTCGCTGGCGGCGAGCTCCACCGAATAGTTGCGCGTGGCCGTCAGCACGACGAATTGCGCGAGGTTGATGGCGTAGACGCCCTCGCGCAAAATCTTGCGCTGCGGGCCCTTTTGGCCGCCCTTGGCGAGGAAGTCGCGCACATTCTCGAAGTCTTTCGCCTGGTCGTTTTGCGCCAGCGTCTGCTCGGGCGCGAGCGCCACGCCGTCCCGCGCATAGACGTATCCGATCTGGCCCTGCGGGATCGACACCAGCGCCACCTTATGCACGCGATATTGGAACGGCACGAAGAAATGAAAACCGCCGCGCACGGTGTCTGGCTGGAAGCCCGCCTCACCATTCAGCGCGATGAATCCTTCGGAAACCGAGCCGCCAAGGCTCCACAGCTTTTCCAGGACGCCAAGTCGGTCGTTAGGGATGTAGCGAACCGCGCCGCTGACATAGACAAAGACCGAGATCGCCAGGGCTATCGTGGCGATGATCAGGCACCACTGCCACGCGGGCGACAGCGAGTAGTAATATTGCAACATTTTTGCTGCTCACGCATATGCGGAACGTCGCGCCCAAAATAATCTCCGGCGCGATAACCGCCGGTTCACAAGAGAGTTCCGCGCACGGGCGGCGCGCGGAGCATCTTGCGCCGCGAAAGATAAGCGTGGGCCTTGCCGGCGACAAGAAGGACGGCCGCGCGAGCGGAGGCGTTTTGCCACGAATGTCAATATAAGCATTTGATATTAAGGTAATAATTTTCGCGCGATCAGGGTTAGCGAAAACACAAGGAACATTGTCGACGTGAATCTTTCGGTTAGCGCCGCCCGCGGTCGCCCGAGAGCCGCGCTACACATTCGCGGCGCGCTGCTCTATAGGAGAGCAAACTCGCGAACCCCAAAGGCCGCGCCGATGCTCGAGTCTCTTAAAGCCTTTCTCGGTGATCTCATGCGCGATGCTCCGCGCGAGACGCCTTTCGAGGCTAGCGACTATCATCTCGCCGCCGCCGCCTTGCTGGTCCATCTCGCCTCCGTCGACGGCGAGTTCGACGACAAGGAGCGCGCGCGCCTGCAAAGTATCGTCGAGACGCGTTTTGGCCTGGATAAGGCGCAGGCGCGAGAACTTATCGCCCATGCGGCGGAGAGCGAGCGCGACTCGGTGGACCTCTTTCGCTTCACCAGCGTGCTGAAGCGCACGCTGGACGAGGATGGCCGTCGGCAAGTCGTCGCCATGCTCTGGGACATGGCCTATGCCGACGGAACGATCCACGAGTTCGAGGAAAATGTCGTCTGGCGAGTCGCCGAACTGCTCGGCGTTTCCTCGCGCGAGCGCATGAGCCTGAAGCGTGACGCCCGCGCGGAGGCCGAGGGAAAGGCTCATCCCGAGCCAGCGCCGTCGGCGGGACCGTGGTGGAAACCCTAAAACTAGGCTGTTTGGCTCGTCCGGTCTGCTGGACCGGGCGGAGCGCGCGCTGATTGGAGCCGTCGTATGAATCTTTCCGCTAATCCGCGCAGGGCGACGATCGTCACCGGCGCGTCAGAGGGCATAGGCGCCGATCTAGCGCGCGTTTTCGCGGTCAAGGGGCACCAGGTCGTGCTGGTGGCGCGCCGGCGCGACCGGCTCGAAGCGCTAAGCGACGAAATTGCCGCTGCCGGCGCGCCAAAGCCGCTCGTCGTCGCGCTCGATCTTTGCGCTCCGGGCGCCGGCGAAGCGTTGGAGCAGGCGCTGCGCGAGGCGGGGCTCGCCGTCGAAATTCTGGTCAATAACGCGGGTTTCGGCCTCATTGGCCCTTCCATCGGGCTCGATCGCGCCGAACAACTGTCGATGGTCGACCTCAACGCTCGCGCTTTAACGGATCTAACGTTGCGCTTTCAAAAGGAAATCGCGGAAGCGCGCGGGGCGATTCTCAATGTCGCTTCGATCGCCGCCTTCATGCCGGGACCAAATTTCGCGATTTATTACGCCACCAAGGCCTATGTGCGCTCCTTCAGCGAGGCGCTGGCGCAGGAGATGGCGCCGTTGGGCGTGAGGGTCTCGTGCCTGTGTCCAGGTCCGGTCGAAACGGGTTTTCAGGCGCGGGCTGGATTTGGGTTCGAGGGCGCGATGTCGTCGATGAAGCCGGCGGTGGTTTCGGCGTCGGAAGTCGCGCGGCAGGGCTATGAGGGATTGATGGCCGGACGGCGCGTCGTCATTCCTGGATTGGTCAACAGGATCATGCTCGCCGCCGTGCGGCTAACGCCGCGCGCCGTGCTGATGCCGATGCTCGCCTTCGCGCAAAAGGGCCGTTGATCGGGCGAAAAAAACGGCGCCTCGCGGCGCCGGTTTTTCGATTTGCGTCGGCGGCGGGCGTTACGCCTCGGCCGACTTGACCTTCAGCACCTGGCGGCCGCGATACATGCCGGTCTTGAGGTCGATATGATGCGGGCGGCGCAGCTCGCCGGAATCCTTGTCCTCGACATAGGTCGGCGCCGCGAGCGCGTCGGCGGAACGGCGGAACCCGCGCTTCATCGGCGAGGTTTTTCTTTTCGGAACGGCCATTTATCTCATTCTCCGGGAGGCGCTTCGCCCCCAGGGGCGCAAGCAGCGAAAACTCATGTTGGGCGCATACAACATATTTGGCGGCGTGGCTAGCCTTGGCGATCCTCGGCGGACGCGATTAGGATGCGCAAGCGGCGGCGTTTCCTGGAACTGAGTCGGGTTATGGTTGGAACGGTTCGTGGATCGCTGATTGTCGGAGTCTTGCTCCTGCCGGGCCTCGCGCTGGCTCAGGAGAAGCAAGCCGGCTCCAACGTGGATTCCGAGCATATCTTCGGCTTCACGGAAGGCGCCGATATCGGCGACAAAGGCGAAAGCGAGCTAGAAAGCATCACCCTCGGACGTTTGGGCAAACAAGGCGGTTTCTCGGTTCTAACCAATGAAACTTCGTACCGATATGGCGTCGAGCAATCTTTCCGCGCCTCGGTGGGAACGGTGACGGACTATTACAGCGTCCACGACACTCCGGGGTTTCTGGATCGGATTGGACTGCGGTATAGCGGATTGACCAGCGAGTTCCGGTGGCAATTCTCGGAGCACGACAGAGCCCCTATTGGCTTAACCTTGTCATTTGCTCCGACATGGCGGAGCGTCAACGATCCGACGCCGGGGCAGGGGCAAGCCTACACGCTGCCGATTAGTTTGCTGGCCGATCACGTATTTATTCCAAACCAGCTTTACGCCGCCGTCAATGTCAGCGTCGCTCCAACGTTCAGCTCTGTCGCGGGGCTGTGGCAAAGCACCCGGCCGTTCGAGCTCTCGGCGGCGCTTGCCGGGGCGCTGGGCGATCGGATTTTTCTTGGCGGCGAAGTTCGTTGGGCCGCGCAAAACTAGACCGCGCCCTTTGCCGACCGCGCCCTCTATGTCGGTCCAAGCCTTTTCGTAAAGCTCCACGAAAACCTGACCGTCAAGGCGGCGTGGTCCGTGCAAGTCCCTGAATTATTTACGGGTCGAATGGATCTTACGAACTACGAGCGCCACCAGGTCCTCTTGCAATTCGCCTACGGCTTTTGAGCGTTCCGCTCATCCTCGCGTCTGCTCCTTCAGCCAAGCTTGCCACTGCTCCTGCGTGCCGTGAAACGTGTTCTGGTCGACGGAGCCAGGGATCCCCGGCACGCTGCCGTCGGAGCGATATTGCCAAAAAGTCCATTTGCGGTCGCCATAGCGCACGGTCGGGTGATATTTGGTCGAGCGCACCCAGATCGGATATTCCGCCAACGCGTTCGAGTGCAGGATCGACTGATAGAAATCGACCGAGGAGTAGATGATCGGCTTCTTGCCGTAATGACGCTCCATCTCCTCGAGCATCTTGCGCATGTCGGCGAGCACTTCCTCGCGGTATAGCGTGCGCTTGCAGGTTCTTGAGGTTGGCGTCGCCTCGACGTCCAGAACGGGCGGCAGCGCGTCCGGCTCCACTGGCACGACGCTCTCGAAATTGCCGATTTCCTCGTGCGGCTGGCGGCACCAATAGACGAAATGATAGGCGCCGCGCGGAATCCCGGCGGCCTTGGCGGCGGTCCAATTGCGCAGGAACTTCGAGTCCGCGGCGTCGCCGCCCTCGGTCGCCTTGATA
>Ga0181527_1000860_pt1 | contig 33587 bp, 22 predicted proteins | sample PEATcosm2014_Bin_30_FD_119762 | JGI IMG/M metagenome (GOLD analysis project Ga0181527, IMG submission 119762) | Peatland microbial communities from MTU Mesocosm Facility, Houghton, MI, USA - PEATcosm2014_Bin06_60_metaG | ecosystem: Environmental > Terrestrial > Soil > Wetlands > Peat | place...
GCCCGCGCCATCTCCCCCAGCCGCTCCAGGGTGATCGTGTCCTGCTGCTCCGACCGCTCCATCTGGAAGACCATCTTCGGCGTGAACTTCATATGTTCCGCAATCTCCCGCACGGAAATCCCCATAGCCTGCCGCATCGCCCGCAACCACCCCTGCGACGGCCGCCGCGCCTTCCGCGCCCTCCGGAACGGACGCAGTTGACCTTCCAGGTCCATGCGCGCCTTCTCCCTCAGTACTCTCCTCATCCTCTCTCCCCCTCCCCTTTTTTTAAGTGCGGACCCACAGGCCGGCATAACGCGAAAAAAACAACCTGAAAACGCTCAAAAATGAACTGTTTAGCCCTATTTTGACCTTATTCGGGTAATTCTATGCAACCTTTATTCTTCATTCCCAACCCTTTCGGCAACCGATTTTCAACCCGGGGTCGCATCATCGGTTGTGAATGAAGTTTTTCACAACCCTCCGCGCCAACCTCTGGCCCCCAAACCGCACCCTCCAGGCCAACCTCTGGCCATCGAACGTCACCATCCAGGCCAACGTTTGCCGAAGCCGGGCCCTTCCCTGATCTCTGATCTCTGACCACTGATCTCTGATCTCTGACCACTGACAACTGCCCGCTGTTCGCTGTAAGCTGTAAGCTGTCTTAGAAAACGCTTTCCGCTCCGCCGGAACCGGAGGAACCCCATGCTGCTCGACGCGCTTCGCCAACAAGTCCTCCACGCCAACCAGGAGATCGCCCGCCGCGGCCTCGCTCCCCACACCTTCGGCAACGCCAGCGGAATCGACCGCTCCGGCCCCGAACCCCTCGTCGTCATCAAGCCCAGCGGCGTCGACTACGCTTCGCTCACCCCCGCCGATCTGGTCGTCACCAACCTCGACGGCCACATCGTCGAAGGTTCCCTGCGCCCCTCAAGCGACCTCGATACACACACCTGCCTCTACCGCGAGTTCCCCCAGATCGGCGGCATCGTCCACACCCACTCCGAGTTCGCCACCTCCTGGGCCCAGGCCGGCCGCCCCATTCCCTGCCTCGGCACCACCCACGCCGACTACTTCCACGGCCCCGTTCCCGTCACCCAACCCCTCACCGCCCAGGAAGTCGCCCAGGCCTACGTGCGCAATACCGGCGCCGTCATCGTCCGCCGCTTCCGCCTGGAAAATCTCGACCCCCTCGCCGTTCCCGGCGTCCTGGTCGCCGGCCACGCCCCCTTCACCTGGGGCAAAAGCCCCGCGGAGGCCGTCGAACACGCCGACGTCCTCGAATTCATCGCCCGCCTCGCCTTCCGCAGCGTACTTCTCGGAGCGTCCGATTCCGGAATTCCCCTGTACGTTTCCGAACACCACTACCAGCGCAAGCACGGCCCCAAGGCCACCTACGGCCAGTCCTGATCCCGCCGCCAAATCCCTCCGGAAAACGATTTCCGGGGCCGCAATTCCCCCTTCCCGCCCCTCGAACCGCGTTCTAACCCGCCTCCCTTCAAGAGCCTACCTGTTTCCATAGATTGATCCCTTTCTATGGATATCGCCTACCATTTCCTGCATTGTTTACAGAATCTCTCTAAAACTCCGGTTGACGTTTTGCGGAACCGGGCGTCCCTATCTCGCGTATTCTCAATCGATTGCAATTCGTCCCTTAGTAACCAGCGCATTTCGCCCACATGGCAATCCACGTGCAACAAAACTGCTCGATGTAGATCGTCCCCCATGGATACCAACCTTCTCAACCGTTTGCAGGCGACTGTGCTGGCCGTGGCCACGGCCGGCCTGTTCGTGCTTGCCATCTTGAATTTTCGCCAGGAGACCCAGTTCCAGCAACCGGACGATGGCGTCTGGTGGCGCGAAGCCCCGGGAGGGGCGGGCCTCATCGCCGAAAAGGTGCTCCCCAACGGTCCCGGCCAGCGCGAAGGCATCCAGGTCAATGACCTCCTCACCGGGGCACAGGTCCTGCCTGAAAGTCCCTCCCAGCCCGCCGGCACTCAGGCCGGCGAACTGCTTCCCGGTGTCAAGACCCTGACGGAGACTCCAGCCCAGAGCCCCAACATCGAGCCGAAAGAGCTGCTTCCCAAGGTCAATTACGTCCCCATCGTGCGGGTAGCCGATCTGGAGCGCGTTCTCTACCGCACCGAAGTTTACGGCAAAGCGGCTTACGCGATTACCCGTGGCGGCATTCCCCTCGACACCCCCGTCGTCATCATCCCCGAGCCGCGAGATCGGAGCCTCGCCCAGGCGCAGCGTGTCATTGGACTCGTTTACCTGGCCATCGGCATCTATGTGCTCTTTCGCCGCTGGACCGCCCCCCGCGCTACCCACTTTTACCTGTTCTGCCTGGTCTCGTTCGCCCTCTTCACTTTGAAATACACCGGCGACCTGCACACGCTCGACTGGACCGTTTTCTGGTGCAATGTGCTGGCCGAGTCGCTGCAGCCCGCGCTTTTCCTGCATTTTGCGCTCAGTTTCCCTGAGGAACGGTTCAAGAACACCCGCCGCTGGCTGTTGCCGCTGGTCTACGCGCCGGGCGCAGGACTGCTGGGCCTGTGGATCTGGACCATCGAGACAAGGCAGGCCACCGAACTGCTCAGGCACCGTCTGGACCAGATCGGCACCGCCTACGATGCCGCCTTCTACGTGCTGGCCGCACTGCTCTTCCTGCTCAGCTATAGCCGGGCAAACACCCCCCTGCTACGCCAACAGTTGAAGTGGGTTACTCGCGGCACACTGCTGGCGGTGCTGCCCTTTACGCTGTTTTATGCCGTTCCCTTCCTTCTCGACCTGAACCCGCCCCGGCTGCTCACCAATCTGGCCGGTCTTTCGCTGGTCATTCTCCCCCTCACCTTCAGTTGGGCCATCGTCCGCTACCGGCTGATGGACACTGACCTGATCTTCAAGCGCGGCGTGGCCTACACTCTGGCCACCGGCCTGATCCTCGGCGGCTACTTCGGTACCATCGCGCTGATCTCCGTCATGGTTCACAATGCCATGCCGGAAGCGGTCAGGGAGTGGGGCCTGGTCATCGCCATTCTGGTCACGGCCGCCATCTTCGACCCCCTCAAGCGCAGAATTCAGGGCTGGGTGGACAGGGCCTTCGATCGCCATCGCTACGACTACCGCAAGGCGCTGGTCGAATTCGGCCGCGGCCTCAGTTCGGAGACCGATCTCGATGCCCTGCTCTCATCCATTGTGGAGCGCCTCCCGCGCACGCTGCTGGTGGCGCGAGTTGCGGTGTTCCTCACCCAGGATTCCGGCCGTCTGCGCCTGGCCGCGGCCCACGGACTCCCCGCTGAGGTAAACACCGCGCAGGACAGCTTGGCGCTCGGCTTCCTGGACTTCGATCAGGCCAAAGACCACTCCCACATCTTCCTTGAAAACGCGCAGCAGGCCTTGCATCTGCCCCCGGATCAGCAACGTACCGCCGCCCTGCTCGACCTCAACTACTATCTGCCTTGCCGCGTACAGGACGGTGCGGCCACGCGCACCATCGCAGTCATCGGCCTGGGCCGCACCCTAGGCGGCGATTTCCTCTCCAGCGAAGACGTGGAGCTGCTTGAGTCCCTCGCCAGCTACATCGGCATCGCCCTCCAGAATGCCAGCCTCTACGCCCGGCTCGAAAAGAAGATCGGCGAATTCGAGCGGCTGAAGGAGTTCAACGAAAACATCGTCGAGTCCATCAACGTGGGCATCCTGGCCCTCGATCTCGACGACCGCATCGAAAGCTGGAACGCGCAGATGGAGGCCATGTACGCCCTCAGCCGCGCCGAGGCCATCGGCCAGCCGCTCCAAAACGTCTTCCCGCCCGAGTTCAATGAGGCGCTCGAAGGATTCCGCCACGACCAGGGTGTGCATCACCTCTATAAATTCCGCCTCACCACCCGCGCCGGCGAGCAGCGCACAGCCAACATCGCTATCGCCCCCCTGCTCTCGCGCGACTTTATATCCGTAGGCCGCATCATCCTGGTGGACGACATCACCGAGCGGGTCTCCCTCGAAACCCAGCTCGCCCAGGCCGACAAACTCAGCTCCATCGGCCTGCTGGCGGCCGGCGTCGCGCATGAGATCAACACCCCCTTGGCCGTCATCTCCTCCTACGCGCAGATGCTCTCCAAGCAACTCAAGGGCGATACCCGCCTGGGCCTGGTGCTGGACAAGATCACGCAACAGAGCTTCCGCGCCGCCGAAATCGCCAATGGCCTGCTCAACTTCTCCCGCACCTCGACCACCGAGTTCCGCGAGACCAACCTGAATCAGGTCATCCGCGACACTCTCTCCCTGCTCGAGCACCAGTTCAAGACCGCGCAGATTGTTGTCGATCTGGACCTGGCCGAGGAACTGCCTCCCATTCACGGCAACCCCGGCAAACTGCAGCAGGTCTTTCTCAACCTCCTCCTGAACGCCAAGGAAGCCATGCCCGGCGGCGGCCGCCTGCGCGTGGCCACGCTCGTCGACGGGCACGTCGAGGCCCTGATCGCCGACTCCGGCACCGGCATCGCTCCCGAGAACCTCAAGCGCATCTACGATCCCTTCTTCACCACCAAGACCCCATCCCGGCCCGGCGACCGCCGCGGCACCGGACTCGGCCTTTCCGTCTCCTACGGCATCATCCAGGAACATGCCGGAAAAATTCATGTCCAGAGCGCCGTAGGCGCCGGCACAACCTTTCATCTCGAGTTTCCCTTGTTGAGGAATTCAGTACATGCCTGAGGTTGACCTGCCCTTGAATCTGCCTGTCTCCGCGTCGGCCGCAAACGGCAACTCTGCTGCCGCCAGCATCCTCGTGATTGACGATGAGGCGGCCATCCGCGAGTCGCTCGAAGTGCTGCTCACGCTCGAAGGCTACTCCGTAAGAATGGCCGCCGACGGCGAGGAGGCCCTGCGGATTCTCGAGCTCGAAAACTTCGACCTCGTGCTCCTCGATCTCGCCCTGCCCGGCCAGAGCGGCCTCGAGCTGCTGCCGCTGATCAAGGACCGCCAGCCGGAGCTGCCGGTCATCATGATCACCGCCTACGGCACCGTGGAAAACGTCGTCGAGTCCGTCCGCGCCGGCGCGGAAAACTTTGTCCAGAAGCCCTGGGACAACGAGAAGCTGCTGGCCGACATCCGCTCCGCCGTCGCCCGTCACAAAGCCGAAGAAGAGAACCTGCAGCTCAAGCGCACCCTCAAGCAGCGCTACAACTTCACCAACATTGTGGGCAAGAGCGAGATCATGCTGCGCGTCTTCGACCTCGTCGCCCAGGTCGCTCCCAGCCGCTCCACCGTCCTCATCCAGGGCGAGAGCGGCACCGGCAAGGAACTCATCGCCAAGGCCATCCACGCCAACTCGCCTCGCCGCGACAAGCCCTTCGTCCCCATCAACACCGGCGCCATGCCCTCGGAACTGCTCGAATCCACCCTCTTCGGCCACGTCAAGGGCGCATTCACCTCCGCCATAGCCTCCAAGAAGGGCCTTTTTGAAGTCGCCAACGGCGGCACCCTCTTCCTCGACGAAGTCGCCACCATGGGCATGGATACCCAGGCCAAGATCCTGCGCGTGCTCCAGGACCGGCGCTTCATGCACCTGGGCGGCATCCAGGAGATTCAGGTCGACGTGCGCATCATCGCCGCCACCAACATCGACCTGCGCAAGGAAGTCCGCGACGGCCGCTTCCGCGAGGACCTCTTCTACCGCTTCAACGTCATCACCGTCGACCTGCCGCCCCTGCGCGCCCGCCGCGAAGACATTCCCCTGCTCGCCAGCCACTTTCTCGAGTTCTACGCCAACGAGAACGGCCTGCCGCCGCGCAAGCTCTCCGCCGACGCCCTGCGCGCCCTGGTCGATTACGACTGGCCTGGCAACGTGCGCGAACTCGAGAACTCCATAGAGCGCGGCGTCGTGCTCTCTTCCGGCCCCGTCATCGGCTCCGATCTGCTCCCCGGCCACATCACCGGCCGCAGCTTCCAGGACGCCCTCCTCGAACACAACCCCAACGCCTCGCTCTTTGACATCCTCGAAGACATCGAGCGCCGCATCATCGTCGAAAAGCTCGAGCGCTGCAACGGCAACCAGACCGAAGCCGCCGAGCAGTTCCGCATTCCTCTCTCCACCCTCAACCAGAAGATCAAGCGCCTCAACATCGAGATCCGCAAAAAGGGCAGAGAGTAAGACGCGGGAATGTGGAACAGTCGTCAGGGAACGTGGTAAGCCGATTTAGCTTCAACCAAGAATCCCCCCCGGCGACAAGGGCGTTTCCCTATCCGCGAAATCAAGCGCTAGGATGCCACTTCAGTGGTTTACGCGTTGCCCAGCCAGGCAGCGTTTTTCGGCAGACGGCAGACGGCTTGGCCGACTGATCAGCCTCGCTTCTGCTCCGGGATGGAAAAAAGGATTCTGATTATTATTCCTAACTTCACGCAGACGGGTATACACTTAGGCGCGGTTTACCAAAGGAGCATCGAATGAGCAGCAACGAAAATTCCCCGTCGGCACAAGCTGGTGCAGCAATCACCGTAGTTGGCAAACTACCCAAACTGAGTTCGAGCAATCTTGCACGCATGGCCGCTTTTCTGGTGCAGGGAAATGAAGTGATCACGAGTTCGCCGGTTACGGCCAACGGCTTCCGATTCCGTCTGGGCGGGTCTATCGTGATCAACCCCTGTACGATCGTGGTATTGGGACCGAAGGGACTGGATGAGCAGACCTTGCTGGCGCGAACTGACCTGCCGAGTCTTCCACTGTCCGCGGACAGCGCACGCCAGGCGCATACGAAGGAGGCGCTGCGCGGCGGAGTAGTGACTCTTGATTTTGCCACCCTGAACGTGGACGACAAACTCGTCGACACCTGGTGGCACTGGTGCCGAACATACAAGGTCTCGGGTACGGTCCAGACGCAGAATGGATGTCCGGTGCCCGGAGCTGAAGTCACCGTCTATAACGTCACGTCGGGCGCCTCCGGACTGGTCGAGACGGCCATCGAAACCGTGGAGACCAACATCAATGGCCAGTTCACGGCCACTTTCAACTGGTGCGATTGCCTCTGTTGCTGGCCTTGCTGGCCAACCTGGTGGCGTTGCTGGCCGTGGTGGTGGGAACTCGACATCCTGGCGGCGATCGAGAATATCGAACGCCAGTTATCTGTGTCCACGGCCCTGGGCGTCGCATCGCCGGTGGCCCACGCAGCTCCGCTGAAGCGTCCAGCCGCGGCGGACCTCATGACGGGACAGGGTTTCGCTCGCGCAGGTACAGCCCTCAAGCAGGACGCGGGACGCACTGCGCTCATCGCCTCCAAGCTTGCGAACGCGCAAATTCGCGATCTATTTCCGTGGTGGTGGTGGTGCTGTGACAGCCCGAACCTCGTTTTCAGCGTAACGCAACTCGGCAATACCATCCTCAATGAGGACCCTGCCACCGCCACGCGTTGGTGCTTTTCAAGCGGTCAGTCGGTAACGCTGGTCGGAAACAGTCAGAGCATAGGTGTCTGCCCGCCGCAAAAGATCTGCGATGGATTCGGTTGGGTTTCAGTAGGGAATCCCGGCATCCTGGTTGAGGACATCACGAATGGATATGCCAATGGCACGGCCGGAGCGGATGCCAGCAACATGGCGTTCGTCGGCTCGTTGAACATTTACGGCGGGTTCAACGATCAGTCGATCCCGTTCTATCAGGTATACGCCGGCCTGTGGACCGGCAACGCGAACCCGGCACGAGGCGGAGCTGCACCAGGGACGGCCTTGCCCATCTCGATACCTTTGAGCGCCAGCGTTCTCGTTCTTCGTGGGGGCACGACCTTGCAGTGGCTGAATAACGTAGTGCTGGGGCCATGCAGTTTCGGCACCCTCGATAACCTCTATATGACCCAAAGCCAGCGGCAGAATCCGCCCGCGGGCGTCACTGGATTGGGCCCGAACCCCTTCCTTCCTGGGGACGACATCATAGCGTGGTCCGACCCGGGGCGGATCGTGAGTGCAGCGGGGCCGCTGATCGGCTCGGCGCCTGGAGGAGGAGTTGACCTGACCTTGGTGGCGTATGACGCCGCTGGCACCGAATTGGCGCTCACTTCCAACAACCCGCTGACGCTCATGATCGACACAACCGGCTTAACCGGGCATTCGATCGACACCCTCAACGCCTACACTGCAGACGGCACTTGGGTCGGGCTGACCGGCTCCTCGACCACCGAATGTCCCTCCTATCACATTGGGCCGGGCGGCTATTTGCTGCTGCACGTCACGGTGACGGACCCGGATCCCAGCACGTCCTTGAGCCTGAATGAACACCTGTACGGGTACGAGATCGATACCCAGTTCGGCCATGGCTCGACGAGCGTTCCGACGGTGCCCTCTCATCGTGGCTATGTCGTGGACCCGTACCCATTCACGCCGCCCCTCACATTGCCGGGGCAGGTCTATGGGATCGATCCAGGCTATGGGGTGCCAAACACCGCGCTGGTTTCCTTCGTGGGTGGAGGCGATACGATTCAGATCAGTCCTACGGTAAGCTGCTGCTACGACTTTCAGTTGTGGGCCGGCAAGCGAGTTACCGATGGAGAATCGTTCTTCTACACTTGGGGAAATGTCGATTTCCAGACAGCGACAATCGACGTATCGCCGATTGTCTAGGACTGGAGCTTGGTAAAGCAGTGCGGCTAACCTGGCGGCGGACGATGAGGAGTCATCCCGCCGCCACATAACTTGTTGTGCGAACGCAATGGACATGTCTTTCTATTGGCTTGTGCTCGGAGTTCTGGCAGTGTGGCGGGTGACCCACCTGCTCACTGCGGAGAGCGGACCCTGGGATGTGTTCTTACGGCTGAGAAAAGTGGCGAACGCCGGCTTCTGGGGGACTTTACTGGGTTGCTTTTATTGCCTGAGTCTGTGGGTCGCGGCGCCGCCCGCCTACTTACTCGGAAAACGATGGAAGGAACGGCTCCTGCTGTGGCTGGCCTTTTCCGGGGCGGCGATTTTGCTGGAACGAAGCACGTCCCGCGAACAAGAGATTCCGCCGGCAGCTTTTGCCGAAGACGAAGAGGGGGAAAACAATGTGTTGCGGCAACAATAGAGGGCGACTCGGGCGAGGATTTCCCGGCCCTCAGGCGCCTCGAGGGGTTCCGGGACTCGCGCGGCCAGTTGGCCTGACGTTTGAGTATGTTGGCAGAACGGGACTTGTCGTGGCGGGGCCTGTCACCGGGCGCCAGTACCGCTTCGACCGGCCCGGCGCTCGCCTGGAAGTGGACCCGCGCGACAGCGCTTCGGTGGCCGCGATCCCGGTGCTGAGAAGGGTTGGACCGCCGGCTCGTCCGAGGTGATTCGTCATGCGCCTTGTCTCCAGGCGTCTTCTAATTAGAACCACCGGCCTGCGGCTCATTCACAACACGCGGAATTCCCGCCGTGCCAGGGCTTACTTCAGACGCGGCTCTGGGAATTCGTCGCGATCAGTCGGCTTGTGGCCAGTTTTCGCGAGGGCTCAGGAACTCGGCCGTCAAACCGAAAATTAGGCTGTCAAATGGCGCCAACAGCCCATAGCATGAAATGAAAACCGCACGGTGGACACAAGCCAAGGGCGGAACACCCGAGAACCTGGGCTCCGGTCTAGGCCGGGCGCCCCAGGTCTCGACCTTGAGACCAGGGAGGGAACGGCCTGAGAAGCTCCATCACCGCCGCGATTCCCGTGATCCACACCCGATCGCCTCCCGCTCACCCTCAGGCGCAGCGGCAAGTTCCCGCCCGCTGCAAGCAATTTGCAGATCATTACGCGCCTTCGTTGCACAATCGAGTAGTAGACAGGCACAGAGATACGCCCAGCACGGCGTCGGAGACCGAAAGGCGCCAATAGGCTCCGTAACTGATTTGGAATCAATATTCTGCGGACAACTTTTTTAGAATGAAGAATTTGCGGCGGATTCCCTCTCGCAAGTCGCTGAAAACAGGGAATTTCTTTACAGAGATGGGGTGGGGGTGGGGTGGCTCAAAATATCTGCAAATACTTGTTTCACCCGCCAGGGGTCGGCAACGCCGCCGAGTGATGAGTGCCTGCCTCGATCCACCAGTCCAAAAAAGCCCGCAACTCCCCCGGCGGCCTTAGCCAAACCTCCGCCGCCGTCTTCCGCCCCGCCTCATGCGCTATCCTGTCGAGGAGGGCGGCAAACCCTTCATCCCGCAGGCCGGCAGACCCAATGGCGATAGCAGCGATCGAAAGAACCGCCAAGCACATGGTGCTCACCGTGCAGGACTACTCCCTGTTCGCGCATCGTGCTGTCATGAACCTCTTCCATCCTCCCCGCTACTGGACGGATTTCCTCATTCAATCCAACATCATCGGCGTCGGTTCGACCACCATCGTCCTGCTCTCCGGCTTCTTCACCGGCGGCGTGCTGGCCCTGCAATCCGCCGCCACGCTCTCTGAGTTCGGCGCCACCGCCGTCACCGGCCGCTTCGTCTCCATCACCATGATCCGCGAACTCGGCCCCGTCCTCACCGGCATCATGGTTGCCGGCCGCAACGCCTCCTCCATGGCCAGCGAACTCGGCTCCATGGTCGTCACTGAGCAGATTGACGCCATGCGCGCCCTGGGCGTCGACCCCATGCGCAAACTGGTCACCCCCCGCCTCTTTGCCTGCATCTCCATGCTTCTCTTTCTCACCATCCTCGCCGACGCCTTCGGCCTCATGGGCGGCGCCTTCGTCACCGTCTTCATGAACCATCAGGACGGCACCCAGTACTTCTCGCAGGCATGGGAACACCTCCGTTACCCCGACATCATCCAGGGCCTCGTCAAGCCGCTCTTCTCCGGCTTCATCATCGCCTCCATCGGCTGCTTCTATGGCATGAGAACCTCGGGTGGCACTGAGGGCGTCGGCCGCTCCACTATTCAGGCCGTCGTCACTTCTTCGGTGCTCATCATCTTCGTCGACTTCCTCGTCACCCAGGTGCTGCTCACCCTTTTGCCCCCACCATGATCGAACCGCCCGCTTCCGCCCATCCCGCCCAAGCCGAGCCTGCACCAGGCGGATCCGCCCCATCCCTGGCTCCCTCAGCTGATGCCGCCCCTCCCGTCGTCGCCTTTCGCAACGTCTCCATTGCCTTCGACGGCCCGCCGGTCCTTCAGGACATCAGCTTCTCGGTTGCGCCGGGAGAGACCCGCATCCTGCTCGGGCCCGCCGGCGTGGGCAAGAGCGTCCTGCTCAAGCTGGTCAACGGCCTGCTCCGTCCCGATCAGGGCGGCATCCTGCTCTTCGGCCAGGAAATCACCACCATGCCCGAGCAGTTGCTCTTTCCCCTGCGCGCCCGCACCGGCATGGTCTTCCAGGAGGGCGCGCTCTTCGATTCGCTCACCGTCCGCGACAATGTGGGCTACCAGTTGATCCAGGAGCGCGTCCCCGACGACGAAATCGACCGCCGCGTCCGCGATGCCCTGCGCTTTGTCCAATTGGAGGAGACCTTCGATTTCTATCCCGCCAGCCTCTCCGGCGGAATGCGCCGCCGCGTGGCCATCGCCCGCGCCCTCATCCACCAGCCCGAGCTGATCCTCTACGACTCGCCCACCGGCGGCCTGGACCCCGTCACCTCCACCACCATCATCGAGCTCATCGTCAAGGAGCGCGACGTCTACCGCACCCCATCCCTGCTGGTCACCCATCGCCTCCAGGACGCCTTCACCCTCTGCACCCACCGCTTCGACGCCGAGCAAGGCAAAATGGTCCCTCTCCCCCAGGGCGAGACCGATCCCGACACCACCTTCCTCATGCTCGAAGAAGGCAGCCTTATCTTCGACGGCTCCCTCCGCAATCTCCTCCACACCCCCAACAAATTTGTCCGCGAATTCCTGGAGTGAGGCAGGGAATAGGGAACAGAGAGCAGGACCGCACTTGCTAGATGCGGATTCCCGCCTTGATTGGGAAAGTCCGAAGCATGGAAAGAATCACTGATCCCTGAAACTGCGTGTGGTGAACTGTTCCCTGTTCCCTCGTTCCGCCCCCATCTGCTACCCTTGCCTGTTTTGGTTTATCGCAAAAAACGGCAGGTGTAATCATGGGTTTCAAATTCCAGGCCCTCGACTTTCTCCATCTCGACTCCAGCTTTACCGAAGACGAACTCCTCGTCCGCCGCACGGCCCGCGACTTCGTCGAAGACAACCTCATCCCCATCATCGAGGAGTGCTTCCGCACCGAGCGATTTCCGCGCGAACTCGTCCCGGTGATGGGCGAGTTGGGCTTCTTCGGCGCCAATCTCGAGGGCTACGGCTGCGCCGGCATGTCCAACGTCGAGTACGGCCTGGTCATGCAGGAGCTCGAACGCGGCGACTCCGGCTTCCGCAGCTTTGTCAGCGTGCAGTCCGGCCTCGTCATGTACCCCATCTACACCTTCGGCTCCGACGAGCAGAAGAACACCTGGCTCCCCGCCCTCGCCAGCGGCGAAAAGCTCGGCTGCTTTGGCCTCTCCGAGCCCGGATTCGGCTCCAACCCCGGCGGCATGACCACCACCGCCCGAAAATCCGGCGATGAGTACATCCTCAACGGCGAAAAAATGTGGATCACCTCCGGCACCATCGCCGATGTGGCCATCGTCTGGGCCAAGGTCGAGGATGAGGGCGGCCGCGTCCGCGGCTTCCTCGTCGAAGCCGATCGCCCCGGCTTCTCCGCCCCTGAAGTCCACGGCAAGTGGTCCCTCCGCGCCTCCATCACCAGCGGCCTCACGCTCCAGGACGTGCACATTCCCGCCGCCAACCTGCTGCCTGGCGCCTCCGGCCTCAAGAGCGCGCTTATGTGCCTCAACCAGGCCCGGTACGGCATCAGTTGGGGCGCCATCGGCGCGGCCATGGACTGTTACTCGACCGCCCTCCAGTACGCCAAATTCCGCAAGCAGTTCCGCGGCCAGCCCATTGCCAGCCACCAGCTCATCCAGGACAAACTCGTCTGGATGGTCTCCGAGATCTCCAAGGCCCAGTTGCTCTCGCTTCACGTCGGCCGCCTCAAGGACGCCGGCAAGGTCGGCCACCAGCACATCTCTCTCGCCAAGCGCAACAACGTCTGGATGGCTCTCGAAACCGCCCGCATGGCCCGCGACATCCTTGGGGCCAACGGCATCACCGAGGACTATCCCATCATGCGCCACATGATGAACCTGGAGTCTGTGAAGACCTACGAAGGCACCCACGACATCCACGCCCTCATCCTGGGCCAGAACATCACCGGCATCGCCGCATACTGAAGCTTCGGTCCAGGCAGGCCGCATCGAAAATGCCCATCGACAACCCCGGCGCAGATGCGGCATAGTCGTATTCATGTCGAATGTCCGCATGAGCCTTCGTTCTTTTTCCCGGGCATCCCTGATGCTTGGCTTTGCCTTAGGCCTGACTTTCGCTGGGACAATGGCCGCCCAGAAGCCTGCAACCGCAACCGCGCCCGCCCCGCCCATCGTTCTCCACGCCGCCCGCCTGCTCCAGATCGACGCCGGCACGCTCCTCCAGCCCGGCGAGATTCTCGTCCAGGGCGATCGCATTCGCGCCGTCGCCACATTGGTTGACCATCCACAAGGCGCCAAGATCATCGACCTCGGCGACGCCACGCTGCTTCCCGGCCTCATCGACGCCCACGTGCACCTCTTTCTGCACCCCGGCGCCGAAGACCTGCAAACCGTCCAGGAATCCGTCCCCTGGCGCACCCTTCTCGCCGCTGAAGCCGCCAAAGCCGACCTCCTCGCCGGCTACACCGCCGAGCGCGACATGGGCACTGAAGGCGCCGGCTCCGCCGACACCGCCGTCCGCGACGCCATCAATCAGGGATTCATCCCTGGGCCGCGCCTGCGCATCAGCGGCAACGCCATCGACCTCCTCGGCGGACACGAGGACGCCATCGGCTTCAACCCCGCCCAGCACGTGCTCTCCAACGCCGACTACGCCAACTCCGCCGACCAGCTCGTCGAAGTCATCCGCGCCCAGCACAAGGAGGGCTCGGACTTCGCCAAGATCTACGAGACCGGCCCCGACACGCTCATCGACGGCGTCCTGCACACCCCCTACCAGTACACTGAGGCGCAACTGGCCGCCGCCGTCAATGAAGCCGGCCGCCTGGGCACGCGCGTCGCCGTCCACGCCATGGGCGAGCCAGGAACGCTCTATGCCGCCCAGGCAGGCGTTGCCTCCATTGACCACGCCACCCAACTCAGCGACGAGACCATGCGCCTGATGCGCGAAAAACACATCCCCGCCGTCCCCACCTTCGCCATCTTCGAGTACTTTGCCCGCAACCGCAATACAGCCACCGAGGCCGCGCGCGAGGGCGCCTTGCTCGACTACAAGATCCGCGAGTTCAAGCGCCAGGTCGCCGCCGGCATTTCCTTCGCCGTGGGCTCCGACGTCGGCCCCTTCCCCCACGGCACACAGGCCGTCGAGCTGGAGCTGATGGTTCGCTACGGCATGAAGCCTCTGGCCGTCCTCCAGACCGACATGATCAATGGTGCAAAGCTTCTTGGATGGGAAGGACAGATTGGCGAACTCAAGCCCGGCTACTTCGCTGACGTCATCGCCGTCCCCGGCAATCCGCTCGAAGATATTACCGCTGTGGAGCACGTGAGTTTTGTGATGAAGGGCGGAGTCATCGTGAGACAGTAGATTCAGGAAAGCGACTGGAGGGCCGGATGCCAAACACACGGAAGATAGGCCCGCGCGGTGCAATTCGGCGTGTCTTGACCCTCATCTTAGATTTTGCGTTGCTGCATGCTGTTGCCTTTGGCCAGGCGCCGCAAGGTCGACCCGTAAAGATCGGCGGCGGAGCCGGTGAAGACAATCTCACGACCGCAATCAATGAGGTAAAGCAGGGTAACTACGCCTACGTACGGCAAATCACGGTGGAGGCAGGGCAAGCACGTGCAATTCCCATTCTGGAAGACCTGTTTGCGCACGCCGGGAATGCAGACACGAAGCCGTGGATCGCAAGCGAGTTAGTCAGGCTTGGAGACAAAGACAACAGCTATTGGAATTTCGTCGCCGAACAAGCGAGAGAAGCACTGGAGAACAGCCCTCCCGATTTTTTGAACTTCGATCAGGAAGGAAATGGTACGGCCGGACCCTCTCCGGAGTTTGTTGCATGGGCCAAAGCCCATCATGTCACTGTTGAATCGGTCGCGTTTGAAGCCGTGTATCCGATCAAATTCGGAATCCTGATCGCTACGGACGATCCTAGAGCAATCCCGCTGCTTCGAAGAGGCCTTCTGGCTCCCAACCACCAGGTTGAGGCGATTGCGGCTGCGGGATTGGCTTCCCTCAAGGACAAAGACTCAATACCCCTGATCGTCGAGGCATGCAAGAGAGCTCCAAAAGATGCCAGGTTTGCAATTGCAATGTCCCTGTTGCAATTGCATGACCCGGAGGCTCAAAGCGCAGCTGCGCCCTACCTTCCCGAAGACCTCGTTAAGAAACTTCGCGAGGGAAAGAATTAGCCCTCAGGCGATCATGCTCACCTCGGCGCCGACGCCGCTGCCCGTTTTGCCCGCCGGGCCTGGGTCTTTTCGAGCACTTCCGTGAACCGCTTCGGCTTTACCAGTTTAAGAGAATCCTTGATCGCCCTGCGGTAGCCGGCCAGGTAGATGGAGTACATGATCGCGATCGAGCACCCGATTCCCCACAGCAATCCGAGGCCGAGTCCAAGCAGTGCGGCCCGTCCAAAAGCATCCATCGCGCTCGCCCCTTTCCAACTTCGCCTTACACCGCCACCGTGAAACTGTCCTCGGTCCGCGTCACCGCCTTGTACAGCGTGTCCCGCTCCACCGGAACCCGCCCGGCCTCGGTAATCAGCCGGCACAGTTCCTTGCGCGTCATCCCCTGCGGCGTGGTCGCCCCGGCGTCGTGGTAAATCTTCTCCTCGATCACCGTGCCGTCCAGATCGTCCGCGCCAAAGCGCAGCGCAATCTGCGCAATCTTCGCCGTCAGCATCTGCCAGTAGGCCTTGATGTGGGGGAAGTTGTCCAGCAGCAACCGGCTCACCGCGATCTGCCGGATATCGGTCAGCCCCGTGGTCACCGGCAGGTGGTCGAGCGCCGTATTCTCCGGATGAAACGCCAGCGGAATGAACGTCTGGAAGCCGCCGGTCTCGTCCTGCAACGCACGCAGTTTCAGCAGGTGGTCTACGCGGTCCTCGTCGTTCTCAATGTGTCCATATAGCATGGTCGCGTTCGACTTGAAGCCCAGCTTGTGGGCCAGCCTCGCCGTCTCCAGCCACTCTTCGCCGTCGATCTTGTGGTCGCAGATAATCGACCGCACCCGCGCGGAGAAGATCTCCGCGCCGCCGCCGGGCATCGAGTCCACGCCCGACGCGCGCAACTTCCTCAGCGTATCCTCGATCGTCAGCTTGGCCCGCCGCGCCAGGTACGCCACCTCCACCATCGTGAAGGCCTTGATGTGTACCTTCGGAAACCTCTGCTTCAGCCCCCGCACCAGGCCGAGAAAGTATTCGAGCGGCAGGTCGGGGTGCAGCCCACCCACAATGTGGAACTCCGTCACCGCCTCCGAGTACCCTGAGGCCGCCGTCTCCCAAGCCTCTTCGAGCGCCATCGTGTACCCCGCCGGATCGCCCTTCTTGCGTCCGAAGGCACACAGCTTGCACGCCGCCACGCACACATTGGTCGGGTTAATGTGGCGATTGACGTTGAAGTACGTCACGTCCCCATGCAGCCGTTCGCGCACGTGGTTGGCCAGCCAGCCCACCGCCAGCACGTCCGATGAGCCGTACAGCACCAGCCCGTCGTTGAAATCGAGCCGTTCACCGGCTAGCACCTTGGCCGCAATCGGCTCCAGCCGTCGATCGTAGCTCCGAAAGGGGGACCGTTCGCGGGAATCCAAGGTTTCAACGCACATAGCTCTATGATACAGAAATACACTCTTTCCCCCGCCGAGAACCGTTCTGTTCCCTGTTCCCTGACAGTAAATCACCTCTGCCCGGTTTCCGCCCCGGCTGCCTGCGGCTCAACCAGTACCCCGTCGTAGAGCGAAGCCGCCACCAGTCGCTCTCCGGCCGCCCTCACCAGGCCTATGCGGTATCCGGTCTGCCACCACTTCCAGTTCATCGTCTTGGGGTCGATGCCATAGATCTGGTCACTGGTCCGCGAACTCGCCAGCACCCTGCCAAGGAAAGCGTCATAGCATAGATCGTCCACATCGCGGAAGGGAAGGCGTTCGATCCAAAGCCAGCTCTTGCCCATCTCGCGGGTAAAGTAGACCCCTTCCCGCGCTCCCAGCCACAGCGTCCCATCGGGGGAAAATGCAACGCGATGGATGCGCGTCACCATCTTGGGAATCTGCATCGGCATCCAGGTCAGGCCGGCATCGGTGGACAGAACCACCCCATCGGACCGCGCCGCGACCATCGTTGCTCCCTGCGCGGCGACCGACAGGTATTCCCCCGAGCCCATCACTAGTCCACCCTGCCAACTGGCCCCCTGGTCCCTGCTGGTCAGCAGCCCTATGTTGCTGGACGCCAGCCACACATCTCCCGAAAGATCGAGCGCGTTCACCCGGCTCTCCAACTCGATGACCGGGGCCTTCACCTTCTTCTCCACGTTGATGTGCTTCCCAGAGAGGGTCTCAGTGGCCGTCCTCACGATCGTATTCGCGATCGTGCTCCTCGGCTTCCAAACAGGCGGGCTATTGGGCTCAACACTCGCTTCCAGAGCGAAAATCCCGTGACTGGTCCCGGCCAGCACGGTTCCATCCAGCGCCTGCGCCAGGGCAAACACATCGCGCCCCTCCAGTCCCTCGCCGATCTGCTCCCAGCCCGCGCCGCCATTGGTGGAAACAAACACGCCGCCATAACTCTTGTCGTTCACCACCCCCGCAAACAGCCGTGCCGGATCGGTGCGGTCCACCAGCAGCGCATCCACCTTGCGCTCTGAAAAACCCTCGTTCGCAGCCGCAAAACTTCCTCCCGCATCAGTGCTCGCCAGCACACCATTGCGATCCGTCGCCAGCAGCACATGGCTCGAATCCTGCGGGTCCACAAAGACGTCGTTCACAATCACGTCCGGCCCGGTCATGCGCTGGAAGGTCCTGCCACCGTCCACGGTCTTATACAGCCCTTCGGTGGTTCCGGCGTACACCACCGCGCGATTGCTCGGGTCCTGCATCAAAACGCGCGTCCTGCGCGCCGTCGAGGGGATGCCCGCGATCTTGTGAAACAGCTCACCGGCGTTCTCGCTCTTGTAAATCCCGCTGCACGCGCTCAGGAAGACCGTGTGGGGCTTTGCCGGATCGATGATGATCGAAAACACGTCGGAATCCTCGATCAGGCCCTTCTTGATGCTGTGCCAGTTCTCGCCGCCGTCGGCCGTCTTCCACGGCAGGTGCCAGGTGCCGGCGTAGACGATACCCGGGTCCACGGGGTCCACCGCCAGCGACTCCACCTCGTGAATCTCCCGGTCCCCCGGCGGGCTGATCAGCGTCCACGACGCACCCGCGTCGGCCGAGCGGAACACCCCCACGAGGGTCCCCGCAAAAAACACCTTGGGGTTCGAGGGCGCTTGCGCAAAGGCGCGAATCGACTGCCCGCGCAGTCCTTCGACCACTTTCCAGCTTCTGCCCCCGTCGTGGCTCACCCACAATCCGCCGTCGGGCTGGTCTACTTCCCATGTGGCCACAAAGACAGTGGCTGGGTTCGCGGAATCCACCACGATGCGGTCCACAACCAGGTCGTCCGAGGAGCCCAGTTTTGCCAGCCGATGCCAGGAAGAGCCTTGATCCACCGATTCGTAAATCCAACTGTTGGTGGTGCCGAGGTAAAGGTGGTTAGGCTGCCCCGGAACCGCGGCAAATGCCCGTGCGTCGCCACCCGCCGGACCTACGGCGCTCCAAAGCGCCTGCGCCGGCAGCCCTTGTACAGCGAGTAAAAAATATAAGAATGCCACGGCCCGCGCGAGACCACCGCGCCGGCTCGGCAAATCAACACAAATTCGCATTCGGCTCATTCAAACAACAAGCTCCCATATTTCTAGCAGATTAATGAACAAAGGGGCCTTACAAAACGGAAGAGGCTGACCGGCTTCCCAGTCAGCCTCAGATGATTGCAGATAGAGTCGCTGTGTCTTGCGTCCGCCGGGCTTTCCGCCACTGCGGAAAGCCCGGCGAACTGGCTCATTGCCTGTGCAGCCTACTTCGTTGCCGCCTCGGCAGCCTTCTTGTGGTGGTGCTTCTCGCCCAGGGGCTTGCGCACCTCAGGTTTGACCACCGTCTCATCCACCACGGTAGTTCCAGTCACGTCGGTCGTGAAGCTGGCGCCTGCGGGCACCAGGTAGTCTTCCACCGTCTGACCATCCGTGGTGCCGGTCGCGACGCTGATGCGGGAAGCATCAATGCCCTTATCCGTCACCAGGTACTCCTTGGTGTTGACCGCGCGCTGGGCTGCAAAGTCCTCGACCTTGACGTGCTTGTGCTTCTTTGCCGCCAGCTCTTCCTTATCTACCTTGGCCTTCTCCTTCGCGTTCTCCTCGCCCACTACAACAACCGTCGCATCCGACTGCCGTTGCAGGTCGAGAGCTACTTCGTCCAGGCAAGCTTTGGCTTCGTTGTCCACCCGCGTCGGACGCCTCGTGTCCTTCGCGAAGCTGATCGAGCAAAGAGCCTGGGTGTGCGGAACCGGAGGAACATACGGAGCCGTAATGGTCACGCTGGTGCTCGCGGTTGCCGTCCCACCCTTGTCGTCGGCTACGTTGCAGGTAATCCCCACCGCGCCTGTCGGTGCGCCGGCCGAGGAGTACGACGCCGTGGTGCCGCTGCCGCTGATCGTGCCGGCAGATGCCGAGTAGCTATAGGTCAGCGGACGGTTCTGCGGGCTCTGCCCGATTGAGGTAATGGTGCTGGGGTCACCCGGCTTGATGGTGCTCGGGCTGGCCGTGCAACTGATGGTCGGCGGCTCAAACGCCTTGACCGTGAAACTGGCCGAGCAGTCGGCCGTCTCCCAGGGCTTGAGGCCTTCCTTGCCGGCCTTGCCTTCCTTCACTGTGCCCTTCACCGTATAGGTGCCGGCCGCCAGTGGACCGGTGGCCACCGCCACCGTCACTCCGTTGCCCGTCACCCCGGTTCCTGACCACGAATAAATCACGTTGAACTTAGGATTCAGCGCTCCGGCCGTCGCCGTCACCGTGATCGGGTCGCCGGGGAAGACCGAAGCCGGACTCGCCGAGCACGCCAGGGTCACCGGCGGCGGCGGCGCAATTGAGCCCACGTGGTACACAAAGCCCGCGCTTAAACGCGGCATGTTGAAATTCCCACGTCCATAAGGCGCGAAATTCTCGTGCGTATACTGATAATCCGCCTGGAAGATGCGAATCGCCAGATGATGGTCGAAGAACGGCGTGGCATAGTCCATGCCGCCCCCGATCGTCAGAACCGCCCCCAATTTGTCGGGCTGATAGATGCCGCCGGCTTGCTCCACGCCAACCAGTGCATGAACGAACGGCGTAACGTCGGGAGACGGGAAGCGGAAGATCAAGCCTGCCGATCCTCCTGAGAAATCGTCATACGAAGCGGTGCTCCCGCCGCAGCCGATACACTCGTTCACGATGTGTTCATCCATTTCGATCTGAGCGCCCGTATACTTGTTGAAATAACGAGCCACGCTGAGAATCGAGCCGTAATTGATCGCCGTGAACGTGTCGGTGTGCGTGCCCCCTCCTGCACCCACCCAGGTTACTGTCCCCTTCGGCGCCAGGTAGCTGTAACCCAAAAAGATGTCCCACTTCGATGGTGAATCATCCGCGGTGGCCTTCGCGGCCGGTTTGGTTGAATCCTGGGCAGCCAGGACAACGGGCATCAGCGCCACCAATGCCAACACAAGAGCCCGGCTCAGAGACTTCGAAACACGAGAGTGCATGCGTTTTTCCTCCGCAATAGATCTGAGTAACCAGTGTGTGCAGGTTGTTTCGATCGCGAGAATAACCTCGGACTGACTCGACTCCGCAAAAAACGGAACCATGGCCGTCCCTACAGCACTATTAAACGTACCATAGGTGAATTCCGGCAGAACACAATTTTTTCAACAGGTTGCAGTCTTCAATCAATCAACATCGCAGGCAATGATCGGTTACTTCGGTAACTCTTTGCCCGAAAAGATTTCTCCTCTTACCTCCCTCTACCCCATATTCAGGGTCTTCAGCAAGCTGCGTGGCTCGCGCTGTATCTTCTCTTGTAGAAGCGTGATCGCGTACAAGAGTTGCTCGGGACGTGGCGGACAACCTGGAACATACACGTCCACCGGAATCACCTGATTCACGCCCTGCACCAGCGCATAGTTGTTGAAAACTCCGCCCGACGTAGCGCAGGCGCCCATCGAGATCACCCACTTGGGCTCCGGCATCTGATCGTAAAGCCGCCGGATTACCGGCGCCATCTTCTGCGAAACGCGTCCCGCAACCACCATCAGATCCGACTGCCGCGGCGAGGGCCGGAAGACCTCGGCGCCAAACCGCGCCACATCGAAGCGCGACGCGCCCATTGACATCATCTCGATGGCGCAGCAGGCCAGCCCAAAGGTCATCGGCCACACCGAATTCTTCCGGATCCAGTTCACGGCAAAATCCATCGAAGTCAGGAAGACGCCTTCCGGCTGCTCGTAGCCGTAGCTGACTTCCTTTAGCTTGATGCGGTTCTGTGCGCTGCTCTCCAGCGCCCCAAAGAGGTAGTGGTCACGTTCTGCCGTGGCGGCCATACGACTAATATACCTCGACTTCCCCGGTTAGAAAGTGGTCACAATTGCTCTAAAACGTGAATCGCCCTTGCCATGTATCAGGGATCGCAGATTCATCCTCGGTTCTCAGTTCCCTGTTCCCTGTTCCCCGTTCCCCGTTCTCTGATCGCCGGTCTCCCATCCTGACAACTGACAACTGTTAGCTGTTGGCTCTTAGCTGTCCGCTGTCAACTCTTACTCTGAACAAGCGCCTCACGCACCATGAAGTTCGGCCGGCGCCTTCCATGCACCCGGCAGCCAAAGCGCGACGGAAAACCGCATCCAGTCCAGCTTCCCTTTGGGCGTGGACTTCCCCCCCGGGCGCAGGCTCGTACGTATGCGGCGTCTGCGCCGATTGAAGCGCCCAATTCTCGGCGTATGGCGCTGCGTCGGCCACACCCGGCGTCAGCCGCCCGTCCACAATGCGAAACATTCCCGCCGACGATTGCCCTGCCAGCTCCAGCAGCCTCCGGATCGACCCGGCCTCGGGAGTGTATTGGCCGGCTGACTCGGGGCAGGCCAAACTCACCTGTCCGTCCCGGCCCAGACAGTGGTAGAGCTTCTGGCTCTCCCGAAAAGCCGACGGACTGATGAGAAAACGAAAACTGCGTATGTTCCACCCGATCGCGTCCTGGGCCTGCAGTCCAAACGTCGTTCCCACCTCGCGCTCGTTGATTGAGTTATACAGCGGCGTGGCCACCAGCAGCGCATCCGAGAACCCGGCCAGTTGCCCCCGGTCCACCGCCAGGTCCCATCCGCTGTAAACGCCCTCACGCACGCCGCCCTTGCCCGTTTGAATCGGCAGCACGCGAAAAACCCATCCCTCGCCGCATGCCTCTCTCCATTCCTGCCCGGCATTCACCTCGCCCGTCAGCACAACCTTTGCGCAGCTTGCCTGCAGCGGCGTCCCAGCCTGGCTTCGCGCCGCCATGGCCACCATGCCCAATGCCAACCAGAGCCCAACCCGTCGCCCGCTCAACTTCCCTCTCATCCTGTCCCCGTCGCTCTCGCCCTCGCACATCCCCCATTGAAACTCCCCTTTTCCCCAAGGCCTGCCTGTCTTTCTCACGCCTTTAGCACACTGGCCCTTATGAATCGTTGAAAATTTCTAAAGACACTTGCGTTATCCTCCAGTCTTTAGGAGAATCGGTGTAACACGCAACCAACGTCCCACTGTCCTTTGACCTGTTGCCGGTCCCTGCCGCCCACGGGTCAACTGTAAGCAGCCGCCGAATCGCTTGGACTCGATCGCTGATCACAGAGAAACCAACCCTGTTCCTTGCCCGCACCTCCACGCGGGTACGCCTTTTTCGGAGCGGAAACAAACATGCGAAGTCGCACTCTTCATCTGTTGCTCCTGCCCGCTTTTCTGGGATCTTCGGTCCTCGCCCTCGCCCAGGCGCCCGCCTCAGCCCCAGCCGCATCGGCCCCCGCCACCCAGGCCCAGATCGCCGCCCTCCAGCAGGCCGTCCAAAGCGCCCAGTCCGCCGGAGACAACGCCTGGATGCTGGTCTCCGCCGCCCTGGTCCTGCTCATGACCGGTCCCGGCCTGGCGCTCTTCTACGGCGGCCTGGTGCGCAAGAAGAACATCCTCGGCACCATGATGCAAAGCTTCGCCATGATGGCCCTGGTCACCATCCTCTGGGCCGTCGTCGGCTACTCGCTGGCCTTCGGTCATGGCTCCAGCTTCATCGGCGGCTTCGAACACCTCTTCCTGCGCGGCGTCAGCCTCACTCCCAACGCCGACTACGCCGCCACCATTCCCGAGCAGACCTACATGATCTACCAGCTCATGTTCGCCATCATCACTCCGGCCCTCATCACCGGCGCCTTCGCCGAGCGCATGAAGTTCAGCGCCATGGCCCTCTTTCTCTCTCTCTGGTCCCTGTTTGTTTACTGCCCCATGGCCCACATGGTCTGGGGCGTGGGCGGCCTGCTCAACGCCACCGGCGGCCACTTCCCCAGTCTGGACTTTGCCGGCGGCACCGTAGTTCATGTCACCTCCGGCGTCTCCGCCCTCGTCACCTGCCTTTACCTCGGCAAGCGCATCGGCTACCCGCAGACCAACATGCCGCCCCACTCCATGACGCTCAGTTTCATCGGCGCCTGCCTGCTCTGGGTGGGCTGGTTCGGCTTTAACGCCGGCAGCGCCCTGGCCTCCAGTTCCCTGGCCACCAGCGCCTTCGTCAACACCCACTTCGCCGCCGCCGCCGCCGCCATCGGCTGGTCCATCGCCGAGTGGATTCACAACGGCAAGCCCACCGCCCTCGGAGCCATCTCCGGCGCCGTCGCCGGACTGGTCGCCATCACCCCCGCCTCCGGCTTTGTCCAGCCCATGTCCGCACTGCTCATCGGCCTCCTCGCCGGCCTCGTCTGCTTCTTCATGGTCTTCGCCGTCAAAAGCTTCTTCGGCTACGACGACTCCCTGGACGCCTTTGGCGTGCACGGTGCCGGTGGAAGCCTCGGCGCCCTGCTCACCGGCCTCCTTGCCACCCGCGCCATCAACGCCGCCTTCGGCAAGGACGTGCCCACCGGCGCCCTCGACGGACACTGGGGCCAGTTGCTCAACCAGTTCGCCGGCGTCGTCGTTGCCTGGTCCATCTCCATCGTCGGCACCCTGGTTTTGCTCTTCGTCGTCGACAAAATCGTCGGACTCCGCGTCTCCCCCGAAGAGGAAGCCGCCGGCCTCGACCTCTCCCAGCACAATGAGGAAGGCTACGACTTCAACTCATAAGCAGAGGATTTGTCATCAAAGTAGTGGGTTTGCCGTCCTGAGTGTAACTTTCAGGCTGTCATCCTGAGCGAGCGAAGCGAGTCGAAGGACCTGCGGTTGCTTTTGCTCTCCTTCGGCGCAACCACACGGCCGAATCAATCAACGGGGCCCCCGGGTCCTCGAAAAAACCAGGCAGGGCTGGCCCCAACCACCCGCTCCACCTGTTACGCTGTCAAACGAGGCATTTTGAACATGCTCAAGATTGAAGCCATTCTCCAGCCTTCCAAGCTGGATGCCGTCAAGGATGCGCTGCTCGAAGCAGGCATCGAAGGCATGACCATTCTCGAAGCCCGCGGCCATGGTCGCCAGAAGGGCCACACCGAGTTCTATCGCGGCCGTGAATACACCGTCGATCTCCTTCCCAAGGTCAAGATCGAGCTCGTCGTCACCGACGAACTCAAGGAGAAGGCCGTCCAGGCCATCATGGGCGCCGCCCGCACCGGCCGCATCGGGGACGGTAAGATCTTCGTCAGCCGCATCGACGAAGCCATCCGCATCCGCAACGACGAACGCGGCGAAACGGCGCTGTAGAGAATCCGTAAATGCTATGGGGAGATCCTGCCCGGCGCAGGATTTCCCCCCTCCGCACTTGCCCGGAGACCGGAATCCGCAGCCTCACCACCCGCACTTCATCCAGCCGTACCAGAATCTCCCGCAAGCTCTTGCAATGACGGCCAGCGTCTCAGCCCTGGCCGCCCTGGCTCCCTGCAGACCGACTACAGCCGCCACCAGAGCCAGCCGCAGCAATGAACGCGGACCATCTGCGCAATTGCCCTTCAGGGCAAACGCGCTGAATCCCTCCAGACCGCGCGCATCTTCCCCCCAACGAATAAACGGCCCATGGGTCAGATATTGTGGTAAAACGTTAACGGAGTTTGGGAGCGAGAGCGATGAACGCAGAACTGTTGCTGGACCTGGCGCGGCATCAGGCTTGGGCCGATGCGGCGCATTGGGGAGCGCTTCGTGAAAACCCCGCGCTGCTCGAAGATGCTGAAATCCGCAAGCGGCTCAACCACATGGTGATGGCGATGAAGATGCTGACCGCGCTGGCCCGCGGAGAGACGCCAGACACCGCCGGGATGAAGGACGTCGAGTCCAGCGATGAACTGGAGGCGGCGATGCGGCAAGCTCTTGCGGATTTGACAGCGGCCCTGGGATCTGTCGATCTCCGAAGGATGATTGCCTTGCCGCGAGGGCCGAAGGGCCCGTTTGAAGCGCCGGCAGGTGTGTTGCTGCTGCAAGCCCTCCTGCACAGTCAGCATCACCGCGCACAAAACGCCTCGCGGATGCGCCAGCTCGGGGCAACGCCGCCCATGACGGACTTCATTATCTGGTATGCATTGGGGCGGCCGTAATCCTGGCGCCAGGTTGCCGCTTCCGCAGGCGCGACCAATCGTCCTTTTGCTTCATCCAAGTATTTGGAGAGCCCTCAATCCAATGAGGAGAAGGAAGGGATTCATGCCCAACGACGCATCGCTTCGCCAGCACCTGCTCGATCTGCTCAATGGCGGCAACGCTCACGCGGATTTTGACCTGGCCGTCAAGAATCTTCCCGCCGATTTGCGTGGCAAGAGGCCCAGGGGCGCGGAGCATTCGCCATGGGAGATTTTGGAACATATGCGCATCGCCCAATGGGACATCCTGGAGTTCTCTCGGGACCCCAATCACAAGTCTCCCGAGTTCCCCGGCGGATATTGGCCCGCCACGCAAGCGCCCCCGGACGAGAAGGCATGGGACAAGAGCGTTCGCGCCTTTCGCAAGGATCTTCGTGACCTGTGCGATCTGGTGGCTGCCGAGTCGACCGATCTGTTCGCCCGGATTCCCCACGGAGACGGTCAAACCATCCTGAGAGAGGCGTTGCTGACCGCGGATCACAACGCCTACCACCTCGGCCAGCTCGTGCTCGTACGCCGTCTTCTCGGAGTGTGGAAGTAGTCTTCGGCGCCTGCCCGGAATCAACGCAACCAACCAGAGATTCTCAAGGCAGAATCCCCACGTTCACCTGGACCGCCCCGCAACCCGCCATTTGCACTCTCGCTCAGCACGCCTGTTCCGTCCTTTTCCCTCTTCGTAGCGCCAAAACCACCCCATCCGCCAGAAAATCGCTTATGCTGTTAACATTTCCTTACTTGCTCCGGCGAGCCTCATACAATCACTCATGAATCCAGTCGCTTTAGCGGTTGACGATCTTCGGGAGCAGTATATGCGCGAGATGGCGCTTGTCCGCCAGACCTGTGAGCGCACCGGTGACGGCACCGCCGCCATCCGCCGCCGCTCCGCCGTGGTCGACCGTATCCTCATTGAAATGTGGCGCCGCGCCTTTGCCGGCTTGCCCTCCCAGAACATCTCCCTGCTCGCCCTGGGCGGCTACGGCCGCAAGGATCTCTTCCCCTACTCCGACATCGATGTCCTTTTCGCCTTTGCCGACGACAAAACCGAGGAGCAGTCCAAAGACGCGGTCCGCGCCATCATCCAGGGCATGTGGGACATCGGCCTCCGCGCCAGCCCCAGTTCCCGCACCGTCAAGGAAGCCGGCCGCTTCGACCCTGACAACCTCGAGTTCACCCTCGCCACCCTCGACCGCCGCTTCCTCGCCGGACAGTTTCCTCTCTACCAGCAGCTTCACCAGACCGTCCTTCCCGGCCTGGTCCTCAGCGAGTGGAACACCATCACTCAGAAGCTCGGCGAGATCGCCCGCGCCCGCCACGCCAAGTACGGCAACACCATCTTCCACCTCGAGCCCAACCTCAAGGAGTGTCCCGGCGGCCTTCGCGACTACCACCTCGCCGTCTGGTTCGCCCTGCTCTTCCACCTCAAGGAAACCAGGGAGTGGCCCCGCCAGCGCGGCGGCGTCTTCCAGAGCGCCCGCGGCGACGCCGAAGCCGCCTTTGACTTCCTCGCCGCCGCCCGCTGTTTCCTCCATTTCCGCCACGGCCGCGACGACAACACCCTCGACTGGCAGTCCCAGGACGAAGCCGCCGCCAACTCCATCGGCCTTGAAACCCGCGGCACCGCCGACCCCGCCTACTGGATGCGCACCTACTATCGCCACGCCCGCATCATCTACCGCCGCGCCGCCCTGCTCATGGAGCACCTGCCCGCTCCGGTCAGCTTCTATCGCCAGTTCCGCCGCCGCCGCACGCCCATCGCCGGCACCGACTTCCTCCTCGACCAGGGCCGCATCGACATCGCCCCCGGCGCCCAGTTCAACGACACCTCCGCCATCCTCCGCATCTTCTCCATGATGGCCACCCACGGCTACACCCTCTCGCAAGCCGCTGAAGACCGCATCACCGACGCCCTGCCCGCCCTCGCGATCCACATCCCCGAGGGCCCTTATCTCTGGAACGCTTTGCGCGAAGTCCTCCTCGGCCCCCACGCGGCACATGCGCTCAGAACCATGCACGCCCTCGGCGTCCTCGAAATGCTCATCCCCGAATTCCACGGCATCGACGCCCTGGTCATCCGCGACAGCTATCACCGCTACACCGTCGACGAGCACACCTTCCTCACCATCCACAACGTCCACGGCCTGCGCCAGCCCGCCCACGACTACGAGCAGCGCCTGGCCCAGCTATTGCCGGAGATCGACCGCCTCGACCTGTTTCTCCTCGCCCTTTTGCTGCACGACACCGGCAAGGCCCGCCGCGCCGGCGAGCACGCCGGCCAGAGCGTCGAGTTGGCCGACGCCTTCCTCGCCCGCCTCGATTTCGATGCCGAGGAGCGCGAGTCCATCCTCAAGCTCATCCGCATCCATTTGGAAATGTCCATCGCCCTGCGCCGCGACATCTTCGATCTTGATAACGTGCGCGGCTTCGCTGAGAAGATCGGCACCCCTCAGCTCCTCAAAATGCTCACCATCATGACCTTCGCCGACATCAAGGCCGTCAACCCCGACGCCCTCACTCCCTGGAAGGCCGAGAACCTCTGGCAGTTCTACATGTCCACCGCCAACTTCATGGACCGCAGCGTGGACGAGGTCCGCTACCACGCCGCCATCGATCCCACCCTGCTCAACCGCATCCGCTCCATGGTCCCGCCCACCCAGTTCGAGGCCCTTCGCCAATTCCTTGAAGGCCTGCCCCAGCGTTACCTGCAAACCCGCCTCCCCGAGCAGATCCGCCATCACTTCCAGATGGCCCTCAACCTCGCCAAGGACCCCGTACAGCTCGACCTCCGCCCCAACCGCCAGCTCTTCGACCTCACCGTCATCACCCGCGACCGCACCCGCCTCTTTGCCGACGTCGCCGGAACCCTGGCCGCCTGGGGCATGAACATCGTCAAGGCCGGCGCCTTCTCCAACGAGGCCGGCATCATCGTTGACAGCTTCCACTTCACCGACGTCTTTCACACCCTGGAGCTGAACCCCAGCGAGAAGAGCCGTTTCCTCGCCAATCTCCACGACGTCGTCGCGCAAAAGGTCTCCGTCCAGCAGTTGCTTGAGGCCCGCCGCCATATGAACCATCCCGCCAACCTCAAGGTCGAAGTCGCCACCCGCCTCCAGTTCGACTCCGACTCCTCCACCCACTCCACGCTCCTGCAAGTCATCGCCCAGGACGTCCCCGGCCTTCTCCGCCAGATCGCCCTCACCCTCAGCACCCACCAGTGCGACATCAAGGTAGCCCTCATCGACACCGAAGGCGAAACCGCCATCGACGTCTTCTATCTCACCAGCCGCGAAGCCAAGCTAACTCCCGAAGCCCAGCAATCCCTCGCCGCAGACCTCACCGCCGCCCTCGAATCCATGCGCACCCCCGCCGCTACATAGCCCAATCCGCCACAAAATAGCTTGTCATCCTGAGCGAAGGTCGCCGCGGCGACCGAAGTCGAAAGCCTGCCCTGAGCGAAGTCGAAGGGGACCTGCTTCTGCTTCTGTAACGAGCCGAGAGCACGGTCCGGTAGGCCGGGGTTTCAACCCCGGCATCAACCCACTCATTTTGTTTTCTTAAAAATCAATCGGTGCGGCGCCGGCCGCGATCAACCCCCAGCCCTCGCTCAAACAGCATTCCCTTACCGCGAATACTTGTCCTGCACCTGCCGCCGGCCGCCTCGAATCTCGCTCGTTAGTAACTACAGTTGCAGTTGCAAACCGATGTAACAGGCGGGGACTGTAAGCCTTTGATTTGACGTGCTAGACTCGCGAAATCCCAGCCCGGAATTCGAAGCCATCCGCCCCCCTGCAACCGTAGTACCAGAGCAAAACCAAACAGGCTCCTAACCCATATGCGGAAGCAAAGAGAGCAATAAAGAGCAGACAGCGGCTTTTTTCAAGGAATAAACCAATCCCTATGCCGGTAAGCCCTGACGAAGGCTATTCCAAGTGCCCCGTATCGCCGAGTCAACAATCCTCTCGATAAGATGCGGCCATCGCACTCCATAAGTGAGGATTTCATGAAAAATACACGTAGGTTGCTGATTCTGGGTCTTCTGTTGACCGCCAGCCTCTTGGCGGCGCAGGAGTTCACTGGATTTGTCACAGATGCAAGCGGGGCCGTTCTGCCCAAGGCCGCGGTTACCGCCCACAACCTTGAGACCAACGTGGATATCGGAACGGTTTCAACGGCGGCGGGAAACTATACCATTCCCTACCTTAAGCCGGGAAACTATACGGTATCCGCTGAAGCTAACGGTTTTGAAAAAGGACTCCGAAAAGGCCTTGTCTTACAAACGGGTCAAACGGCAACCGTGAGTTTTGCGCTGAAAGTTGGCAGCACCACGGAAACTGTAACGGTGGTCGGCGATTCGCTGCTCGATGTTGGAAAGGCGGATAACGGCGAGGTCGTCGAAAATACGCGGGTTACCGAACTTCCACTCAACGGCCGCGATCCCGACATGCTCTCCATTTTGAATGCCGGCGCCATTTGGACAGGGAGTATCCAGTGGCAGCGGCCTTTCGACGACACCCAGCAAAACCTTTCCATTAACGGCGGCGGCTCGTCACTCAACGAGTTGATGCTCGATGGCATGTCGAATGAGGCGTCTGGCATCGTCAATACCGGCAACTCGAAAATCGCCTATGTCCCGCCAGTCGATGCTGTCCAGGAATTCAAGATCATCACCAACCCGTATGACGCGCAATATGGGCGCCTCGCCGGCGGCGTGGTGGACATGGACCTCAAAACGGGCACGAACAAACTCCATGGAGACGTGTACGAGTTCGCCCGCCGCACTTTTTTGGATGCCAACACCTGGCAAAACGATTGGTTGTTGACCCAACCCGGAAACGTGGGCAACCCACACGCAGAAAAAGAGTACGCAAGAGCGCAACATAAGCTGGACCAATACGGCGCGGAGTTGGACGGTCCTGTTGTTCTGCCCAAACTCTTCAATGGGCGGGACAAGTCTTTCTTCCTGTTGCAATACGAAAACTGGAACGAGGTTGTCCCCAACTCCCTGGTCACCTCAGTTCCAGACCCCAGCTGGGTCAAAGGCGACTTCAGCGATCTGACCTGGTGGAACGGTTCAGCCGGGGCCTATCAGCCGATCATCATCTATGACCCTCTGACGCTCTCTTGCGATGCAAGCGGAAATTGCACTCGCCAGCCATTTCCCGGCAATATCATTCCTCCAGGACGCCTCAACCCGGTCGCTCAAGCGGTCATGTCCTATTACCCCGCTCCAAACACCACTCCCGCACCGGGCACCAACCCCTTTGCGAACAACTTCGCGACTCCCAATCCCACTACCGATCGCTACCGCAATGTGATTGGCAAAGTGGACCAGAACATTACGCAGAAAGATCGTGCCAGTCTCCGCTACGGGTATTGGGAACGCGTTGAGATTCGCAATACCAACGGCATGCCCGGCCCCATTGCCGAAGGCCAGCTCCCCCACGGAGAACGCAGTCATACCTTCGCCTTGCAGGAGACTCACACCTTCGCTCCAAATCTACTGTCGGACTTTCGCGCCATCGCTGTCGTCAGAGCCGACTACTCATACGGCGGTCCTGCCGGTTTCGACCCCACCACTCTCGGTTGGTCCAGCTCCCTGGTCTCCCAGTTGGGACCCGCGGGCCGGTCCGAATTCCCCGAGATTCAGCCGAGTGAATTTGCCTCAGTTGGTAATAACGGATCAGGGCAAACCATAAGTGAATCTCTCAGCCTGTTCCCGACTGTTACTTGGGTCAAGGGGAAACATACCATCCATGGCGGCCTCGACGTTCGCTTCCTGCAGTCCTCAAACGACATTATCGGCGGCGGCCCTTACTTCTGGGTCGATCGCCAGTGGACTCAATCCAACTATATCGGCAGCCAGTGGACGAACAACAGCGGCAATTCCTTCTCCTCTCTGCTGTTGGGAACCCCGTCTAACGGTAACGTGAGCATTAACACCAAAACGTTTTGGTCCGCGCACTACTGGGCTCCGTTCGTTCAGGACGATTTCAAGTTCAGCAGACGGCTCACGCTGAACCTCGGCATACGCTGGGACTTCAACGCCTCGGCAACCGAGCGGGGTAACAAAGGCGACTACGCATTCAATATGACCGCCACCAACCCCATCAGCTCTCAAATAACAAATCCTTCGCTGTTGCCGGGCGGGTTGCCGCTCTTGGGCGGCGTCACCTTCCTTGGCGTCGATGGCAATCCGCGCGCCCCCTATGCGCTTACCAAAACCAATATCCAGCCGCGCGTCGGTTTCGCTTATGCCCTGACTGACAAAATGGTCCTCCGCGGCGGTTTCGGTGAGACGTTTAGAAACCCGGAGAATGGGCCGAACTCGCTGGGCTACAGCATCTCCACCAACTTCACTTCCACTCTCGACGGAGGCAAGACACCCTACGCCAACCTCACCAACCCGTACGCGTCGATCCTGCAGCCTCCCGGAAATTCGGAGGGGATGCTGACGGACCTGGGACAGGGCCCCTGGTTCCTGAATTCGCACTATAAGGGTCCAAGTTTCTGGTCCTATTCCATGGGAATTGAGCACAGCTTCCTGCAACATGACACTCTGAACATCACCTATGTCGGAAGTCGCACCTACAATGGCGATGGCAGCGACAACGTCAACCATGAAAGCGCTGCCTCCTACCAAGCCTGCAATCTCGATATGGGCGGACTCCCAAGTATCTGCGACAACGACTATCCTGCAAGTCCATTCTATGGAATAAGTGCCTTTGCAGGATCCGGCTATGACACGTCGCCAACCATCAAGGCCATTAATCTGACTCGTCCCTTCCCTGAATTCGGCGACATTACCGAATGGCAGACGAACGCGATCAATTCCTGGTACAACTCCCTCCAGGTTACCGGTGTCCACAAGTGGAGCAATTCTCTCACCGCGCATGGCACCTGGACATGGTCGAAACTGATGGACAAGGGAGGATGGGCGGATGAGACGTACCGCGTTCCCTCCAGAAGCCTTGATGGCAACGACCGCACCCACCGCATCACCCTTTCCGGTGTCTACCTGCTCCCGGTCGGCCGTGGCCGCTCCTTCCTGCCCAACGCCAATCGCCTTATGGACGGAGTCATCGGTGGATGGGAACTTGGCAGTCTTTTTATCTATGAGACTGGCTGGCCATGGGGTGTTCCCGGCAATCCCGGCGAGCACTACATCCACAATGCCAAGGTTCCACGGCGCATTGACCCCTCCACCGGATATATCCGTGGCGTAGCCGCATGCGCTCAACAGTGGCAGTGGTCGGCCGATCCGAATGACAGCAATTGGGGATGGCACATGAAGCAGTTGCCGTTCAACTATACCGGCTGCACTCAGGCGGACTTCTCTGTTATGCCGGAATACGCCGAAAACACGAATACCGTCTACACAGGCATCCGCGTACCCAGCGACGAACAATTTGACACTAACCTCTCAAAGAACTTTTCCATCGTTGAGAGAATGAAGCTGCAGCTCCGCCTGGAATCCTTCAACGTTCTCAACCATCCGCTGTGGCAGGAAGGTTACGAAGGGAGTGTGCAAGATTCAAACTTCGGCACGATTGAAAAAGGGCCGTGGGGCCAAAGCAACCTGCCCCGCGAGCTCCAGATTGCGCTTAAGCTGGTGTGGTAAATAACTGAGGAGCCTCTTGCAAAATTCCCAACGGCGGCATTTGCTTTGTTCCTGCCGTTGTTTTCACTTGATTTGGAAGGCATGAGATCACTGTTCCAGCAATTCGTGGCGGCGGCGAGTCCTCCGTGCGC
>Ga0181527_1000861_pt1 | contig 33556 bp, 30 predicted proteins | sample PEATcosm2014_Bin_30_FD_119762 | JGI IMG/M metagenome (GOLD analysis project Ga0181527, IMG submission 119762) | Peatland microbial communities from MTU Mesocosm Facility, Houghton, MI, USA - PEATcosm2014_Bin06_60_metaG | ecosystem: Environmental > Terrestrial > Soil > Wetlands > Peat | place...
CCCAACCTCAATCCGCTCAAGCTTCAGGACATCGCGACCATGGTCGGAATGCACATTTCCACGGTGAGCCGCGTTACCAGCAACAAGTATGTCCAAACCCCGCACGGCATTTACGAGCTCAAGTACTTTTTTACCGAGTCGATGGGCCAGGATTTGGCCGGGGATGACGTGTCCGCGGAAAAAATCCGCAACCGCATCCGTGAGCTTGTCGAAAACGAGAACCAGAAGAAGCCGATGAGCGATCAAAAACTGTCCGACGTTCTGGCGCGCGAAGGATTTACCGTTGCGCGCAGGACCGTGGCCAAATACCGCGAACAGCAGAAGATCCTTCCCGCGCGCATGAGGCAGAAGTATGATTGACGGTCTGCACCGCGCGCCGCCTTCTCGTTTGCCTCCGTGGCTCAAGCGGCCGCTCGTCTTCGGTGCAACCACGCGAGCGCTCGAACAATCATTTACAGATGCCAACCTGCACACCGTGTGCGAAGAAGCGCGATGTCCCAACCGCGGCGATTGCTTCAACAGGGGTACGGCCGCTTTTCTCATCCTGGGAAACGTGTGCACCCGCCAGTGCCGTTTTTGCGGAGTGTCCCATGGCGCGCCGTTGCCCGTGGATGCGGACGAACCGCGCCGCGTTGTTGACGCGGTGAGGCTGATGGGAATCTCGCATGCAGTTGTGACGTCCGTAACGCGCGACGATGTCAACGACGGCGGCGCCGGCATGTTCGCTCGCGTGATAGGGCTCCTCAAACACGAAGTGCCTTCCGTGACTGTCGAAGTCCTGGTCCCGGATTTTGCGGGCAATGCCGCGGCGCTGCGCACGGTGCTTCACGCCGGGCCTCACGTGTTTAACCACAATATGGAGACCGTGCCCAGATTGTACCCGTTCATTCGTCCCGGGGCCGGCTATCGCCGGTCGCTCGAACTGCTTGCACACGCCGCACGTTTCGAGGCGGAATTGGATGTCAAGTCGGGCCTGATGGTCGGCCTCGGCGAAACCTGCGACGAAATGCTTTCCACCCTCAGCGACATGCGCGAGGCGGGGGTCACCATGGTAACCATCGGGCAGTATCTGCGCCCGTCAAGAGAACAGGCGCCTGTTGCCGAGTTTATTACGCCGGCACAATTCGATTTTTATCGCGACCGGGCTTTGGCCATCGGTTTTGCAGCAGTGAGCTGTGGACCGTTCGTGCGAAGCTCGTACAGGGCAGGGCACATGCTTAAGGAAAAGAATACACCTCAGGGGCACGCACGCACCTCTGTCATTCAAGAGATCTGATAACCATAGGAGGATCCGACTCATGGAAATCCAAATCACCTCACGCCACGAAAAGGCCTCACAGAGCCTGCAGGACACCATCACGGCCGAATTGGAAGGGCTCCAGAAATTCTACGACCGCATCACCTCGTGCCACGTGATTCTCGACAAGGAACGCGGCAAGGAAATCGTGGAAGCCGTGATACACATGGCCGGGCACACGGTTGCGGCCACGGCTAAGGCCGAGAACCTCGGCAAGGCCATAGACGCGGTAATTACCAAAGTGGAACGCCAGCTCAAGAAAATCAACGAGAAAATAAAGAACCACAAGGGCAGCCGGCCCCAAAAGGAAGAGCAGGAAACGTAAGAGCCGATAAGGGCGCACGAGGGAACCGCGGCCCTGACGGCCGGGAAACGGAAAAAGTACTATAAAATAGTTTGACAAAAAACTAATTTTACATAGGAAGAATAAGACAGCCGCTCGCGGCCGCCCACGAGCGCCCGGCCGTACGCTCCATGCCATCGTGAAAGGATGCCCGTGAAAAAGAACAACATGGAATTCACCGTGGGCGGTTTCATCCTCATTGCGCTCTTCATTCTCATTGCCGGCGTTTTGTGGCTCAAGAGCTCCACGCTCACGCGCTCAATGGTTGAATACAGCGTGTTGTTCCCCAACATCGGCTCGCTGCAGCAAGGCGATCCGGTGCAGGTGAACGGTGTGCGAAAAGGCGTCGTGGGCTCAATTGCCCTTACCGGGTCCCGCGTCACGGTCGTCATCAAGGTTGACAAAAACGTAACGATCACCGATTCGTCCTCCATCACGGTGCAGAACATCGGGCTCATGGGGGAACGAACCGTGGGCATCCAGCTTTCCGAACACGGGAAACCCATTCATCCGAGCACCAAGGGGAAGATCACCTACATTCCGGGGCATTTCGACAGCGGCATAGCGGAAGCAATGGGCATGATCGGGTCGGTGCTTGGCGATGCGCGTGCGCTCCTTGCCAATGTGTCGGCCATAGTCGACAGCACGATTGGAGACTCGGCATTCTACGCGTCGTTCAAGCACATTGTCGGGAGGCTCGATACCGTTACGCGGCTCGCACAAACCCTGGTAAAGGAAAACCGGGGCAAAATCGACAAGAGCCTCACCAATGTCAAGACCGTCACCACCGATATGAAAGAACTGCTCGATTCGAACAGGGCCCAAATCAATACCATCGTGTCCAACGGTACCGCCCTTTCTTCACGCGCGGTAACGATTGTGGGCACGGTAGACACCATTACTTCCTCATTGCAAACCATGGTGAAAAGAATCGAACGCGGCGAAGGTTCGGTGGGCGCGCTTATGTCCGACGAACAGTTCTACAAAGATCTCAAAAAGGCCGTTGCCGATCTTGACGCATTGCTGTCCGAGGTGCAGCAGGACGGCCTCAAGCTCAGGCTCAAGCTCGGGTTCAAGAAGGAGACCAAGAAGCAGACTCCATGACACAGCGCGAAGTGTATGTTATAAACCATCTTGGGATCCATGCCCGTCCAGCCTTTCTCATCGTTCAGACTTCCTCTGCGTTCGATGCCGATATCTGGCTGGAAAAAGACGGCACAGCCGCAAACGCAAAGAGCGTTCTGAGCGTCATGATGCTTGCCGCAGCGTGCGATTCCAAAATCGTTGTCAGTGCATCCGGAAAAGATGAAGAAAGGGCCGTTGAGGCCGTTGTGAAGTTGTTTGAGAGCAAGTTCAATGAGGAGTGAGTTTCGATAAGGTAAGATGGCAACTGTTGGAGTTTTTCTCGCCCTAACCTTACCCCGGCATTCTTTCGCCCGCCTTTGCTATTCAGTCAAGGCAATAATGTATATTCCTAATTCTCCAAGCATACTGCCTTATTGCGCGGAAAAACAGTGAGTTAAGGATATTGTTGAAGGGAATCACATGAAGGAGATCAATGTAGGTCTTGTTGGCGCAGGAACCATAGGCGGCGGCGTGGTGAAGCTGCTTGATCAGAAAGCCTCCTATTTCCGCAACAACCTCGGTCTTTCTCTACGGCTCGCGCGCATCGCCGACAAGGTTGGCGCTCGCTTTGCAGAGCTGCCTGTGGGGAGCGCGGTGTGCACCGAAAACGCCAACGACATTATCGACGACCCGGACATCAACGTCGTCATTGAGCTTGTGGGCGGCACCACGTTTGCAAAAGATCTGATAATCGCGGCGCTATCCAAAGGGAAACATGTGATAACGGCAAACAAGGCCCTGGTTGCGGAGCACGGTCCGGCCATTTTTGAGCTTGCCGAGAAGAACGGTGTGTCCGTGCACTTTGAGGCTTCGGTGGGCGGCGGCATGCCGGTAATCAAAACGATTCGTGAAGCCCTGGTTGCCAACGAAATCACAATGGTGAAGACAATTATAAATGGTACGTGTAACTACATCCTTGCGCAGATGTCCGAAAAAGGGCTTTTGTTCGACACGGCACTCAAGAAGGCTCAAAAGAGCGGGTTCGCCGAAGCGGACCCCGCGCTCGATATTGGTGGAGGAGACAGTGGCCATAAGGTGGCGATCATGGCGTCGCTTATCCACGGCGGCTATGTGCCAATGAGTAAAATTTTCATAGAGGGTATCACCAATATTTCAAAAGAAGACATCACGTTTGCTCAGGAACTCGGGTATACCATAAAACTGCTTGGTATCATCAGAAAATCTCAGGGGGACGATCGCATCGATGTCCGCGTGCATCCTGCAATGCTGCACAGCAAGCATATCCTGGCCTCTGTTGGCGATGTGTTCAATGCAGTGCTGCTTGAGGGAAACGCCGTGGGCCCCACCCTTTTATTCGGACGCGGCGCGGGCGAAATGCCCACCGCCTCCTCTGTTGTAAGCGATATCATCGATGTCGCTCGAGATATTTCGGCCGGGGTGCCCAAGCGAATTCCCATGAACTTTTACCGGCTCGACAACGAGATCAAGGTAAAACCCATCGACGAGGTAGTGTCGCGCTATTACTTATGCTTCTGGGTGTCCGACAAGCAAAAGGTACTTGCATCAATTGCCACCATACTCGGCAATTACTCAATTTCCATTGCCTCGGTGCTCCAGAAAGAGTCCACCGAGGAAAGTTGCGTGCCGGTCATCATGCTCACGCACAAAGCGGTTGAGAAGAACGTGCGCGACGCGCTTACCGAGATAGAAACAATGGATTATGTGAAGAAGAAAACGCATGTGATAAGGATATCCGGGCAGATAAAATAGGGAGGGCCATAGGGGAATCGAGTTCGCAATCGGAATTGCAGTGCCCTCACAAGGTTGTGTGGCATGCTCCTTGGAACCGTGTCGGCAACCCCCGACAATGTTCGATCTTCATGAAAGAAAAAGGACCGTTGCACTATGAAAAAGCCATACCTAAGAGCTTTCGGCGGCGGCGAACAGACCTTTCCCGTTTCCGAAATCCGTTACCGCAGCGGGGACGGCCGTACGCTCGAAGTTGACAACTGCATTGCCGTCATGGATGTAAAAAAAGCCTCGGCCCTGCGCAGGATTTTCGATACCCGGCTTATGTCGCGCAAGCCGCTGGATAAAAGCGGCGTATGGCGGTACAGGGAGTTTTTGCCTGCGTTCAAGCCGTTCGACGCCGTGGTGACCATGTTTGAGGGAAACACCGCTATTTTCAGCATGCCCAAATGCGCGCGCTACTGCGGCATGGAGCACCTTCTTGCAAAGCACCAAGGGCTCAACCCGACCGGATCGTTCAAAGACAACGGCATGACTGCGGCGGTCACCATGGCCAAGAAGCTCGGCGCGAAAATGGTCGCCTGCGCCTCAACCGGCAACACCTCCGCGTCCATGGCTGCGTACGCCGCGCGCGCAGGCCTCAAGAGCATCGTATTCATTCCTGACGGCCAGATCGCATACGGCAAGCTCTCGCAGTCGCTCGATTACGGCGCCCTCACCATCCAGATCGCAGGCGATTTCGACAAGGCAATGGAGATCGTGGAAGACCTGTGCGGCCGCGGCGCACTATACCTTCTCAATTCGATCAATCCGTTTCGCATCGAAGGCCAGAAAACCATTATGATCGAAATGCTGCACCAGCTCGGCTGGAAGGCGCCCGACTGGGTGATTGTCCCGGGCGGCAATCTGGGAAATTCCAGCTCGGTCGGCAAGGCGTTTGACGAAATGGTCAGGTCAAAATTCATCAACAAGGCCCCGAAAATCGCGATTATCCAGGCGCAGGGAGCCAATCCGCTGTACAACAGTTTCGTTTCGGGAGACAGGACCCTGCACCCTGTGCATGCAAACACCCGCGCAACCGCGATAAAGATCGGGAACCCTGTGAGCTTCGACAAGGCCTTTTTTGCCGTCGATTCCACCGGCGGCACGGTGGAGCAGGTGACCGAAGAGGAAATCGCGCTTGCCAAGAGCGTCATCGGAACGGACGGCGTGGGCTCCGAGCCGGCTTCGGCCACCACGGTTGCGGGATGCAAAAAGCTTGTCGCAAAGGGAATAATCAATAAGTCCGATACGGCGGTCTGCATTCTTACCGGCCACCTGCTCAAGGACCCGGATTACACCGTGGAGTTCCATCGCGATGAGCTGTACCTCGACGCGCAGCGGGCGACAACATTGTCCGGCACGGAGCGTATTTCCACGGGCGGCTTGAGCAACAGGCCTGTGAAACTGCCGGCGGATAAGGGTGAGATTATGAAGTATATAGATTCATGGGCGAAAAAATAGTGCCCTACTTGGTGGGGGAAGTATTCCCCTGCCTGCGGCCGCCTCCGGCACCCCCTCCTGGGTGCACCCCACGAGGAAGTAGTTGCAAGAATCAAGCACCCGTGCGGGGGCACCCTCGGTCGAAAGTTGGTGGGCCGCGGGAAAGAAGTCAGCATTTGACAGTTCTAGGTTGACCGTTGGAGTTGGAAATAGGTATAAATTGCCTTCTGATAATACCAAAGAGCGCAAGGATTGCGCATTGACAGAATAGATTTCCATTTCCGCGCGTTAGGGGCGACGGAGCGGTCCCGCCATAACGGGATTGCCGGCCGACCCGGCCGAAGGCATAGGGCGGACCGGCAACGAGGCGAATAGCCGAGCCTGGAGGAGAACCGACCCGAGCGAAGCGAGGGGAACGCCCAACTGCCTTTCGAAATCAAGAAACCGGATTGGTAATCATGAAATATGCAATTCTGGTCGGCGACGGAATGGCGGACTTCCCCCTTCCCGAGCTTGACAACCGCACACCGCTCGAATACGCGGCCACGCCGAACATGGATGCGGTCGCCCGGGCTGGCCGGGTTGGGCTTGTCAAGACCATACCCGAGGGGCTTCCTCCGGGCAGCGACGTGGCGAACATGTCGCTCATGGGATACGACCCGGCGGCCTACTACTCCGGCCGCGCGCCCATCGAAGCGGCGAGCATGGGGATCGATCTGAAAGAGACCGACACCGCCTTCAGGTGTAATCTGGTGACGATCGAAAAGGGCGTCATGGCCGACTATTCGGCAGGCCACATCGAAACCTCCGACGCGCACGAGATTATCGCCGCTTTACAAGGTGAACTCGAAACCCGGGACTTGCGGTTTTACCCGGGCGTGAGCTACCGGCATATCACGGTGATCGCGGACTTCCCCTCGGGAAAGCTCGACTGCACCCCGCCGCACGATATTTCCGGCAAGGAGGTTGCTGGCCGCCTGCCCTCGGGAAACGGCCAGGACATTGTCCGGCAGCTCATGGAACGGGCGCTGCCGGTGCTCGATTCCTGTGCTGTCAACAAGCGCCGCAAAGCGCAGGGCAAGAAACCCGCAACCGACATCTGGCTCTGGGGCCAGGGCAAAGCGATTGTGCTTCCCACGATGAAAGAACGGTTTTCGATTACCGGTTCCGTGGTCTCTGCCGTGGACCTGGTACGCGGCATCGGCGTGCTTGCAGGACTCAACGTGCGGATCGTTGAAGGCGCCACGGGCTACCTGGGGACCAACTATGCCGGCAAGATTTCCGCGGCGCACGATGCGCTGTGCAACGAGGACTTTGTGTTTGTCCACGTGGAAGCGCCCGACGAAACATCGCATGAAGGCTCGCTCGAAAAGAAGATCCAGGCAATCGAAGAATTCGACAAAAATATCGTAGGAGAAATGCTCGTCATGCGCGGTGAATTCACGGGCCTGCGCATCATGGTCCTGCCCGATCACGCCACTCCCGTGCCGCTCAAGACCCATCATGCCGCGCCCGTGCCCTTTGCCGTTTGCGGGGCCGGTGTTGATGCCGACGACAGTGTTTCCTATTGCGAAAAATCGGCGCAGGGGAAAAAGATGTATACGGGTGTGACGCTGTTTGAGACGTTTATTAAGGGTAAATTCGAATAGAGAATACCATTGTCATGGTGGGGGAAGTCTCCCCTTGGCCCCAAGCTGGGGCCGCCACCGGCTTTAGCCGGTGGAACGCCCGTTTTACCTCACAATCAAGAATCTAGTTATGTTTGTACGATTCATCGAAAAAGCCCTCACCTTCCTCATCGATATCATCGCATTCAACGTCGCGTTTGCAACCGCGTTCTGGATCCGCTACAAGAGCAATTTCTTTCCAGAAAGCTCCAACACAGAGATCGAATTCTCGTCATATATCATTTTGTCAATTATCGTCGCGTGCTGCTGGGTGTTCATGTTTTTCTTTACCGGCCTGTACCGCGACTGGTACAAGGAATCAAGGCTCGATGAATTCTTCGTGGTCGTGCGCACCATTCTCATCGGCATCTTCCTGCTGTTCCTTATAACGAGCGCCTCGCAGATCATCGATTTTGCCACAAGCGGCAACATCGAGCTCGTCTTGACAAGAACAAAATTCGCCGTGCTTGTGACCTATGCCGCGTGCCTCGTGTTCTTTACCACGGCCGACCGGTTTCTCATGCACAGCCTGCTGTCGTTTCTCTTTATGCGCGGCATCGGCGTGAGCAAGGTACTCATTATCGGCGCCCAGGAACCCGGGGTGCGGCTGCTCGACGAGCTCAAGCATTATCCCCAGCTCGGGTACCAGGTAAAGGGCTTCATCGACGACAACGGCAACCTCACGGGAACGGTGTGCAACGGCCTGCCCGTCCTGGGCACCTACTCCGACCTGCCTGCGGTCGTCAAAAAGGAGCGAATCACCGGACTCATCGTTTCGCATGTGTCAGGATCCGCCAACGAAATTCTCAAGATCGTCAATTACTGCGGAGACCTGCGGCTCACCATCTCTATGGTGCCGTCACTCATGGACGTCATATCCGGCCACCTCAAGACGCATCAGATATTCGGCGTGCCGCTCATGATCCTGCTGCAAGACCACCTGCCGGCCTGGGAAGCGCAAATCAAGCGCATTATCGACATCGCGGTGTCGACGGTGGTGCTCGTTCTGGGCTCGCCCGTGTGGCTTGCCATCGCGGCGATCATCAGGCTCACCTCGCCGGGCAAGGCGATTTACAACCAGGAACGAGTGGGCCAGAACGGCAAGCCGTTTATCATGCATAAGTTTCGCTCCATGTACAACGACGCGGAAAAGCACTCGGGCCCCACGTGGGCCGCAAAGAAAGACCCTCGCATTACGCCCATCGGCAGGTTTCTGCGCACAACGCGGCTCGACGAGATTCCGCAGTTCATCAACGTGCTTAAAGGAGAAATGAGCCTTGTGGGCCCGAGGCCGGAACGCGCCTTCTTCATCCAGCAGCTCAAGCAGGAGATCCCGTGGTATGCACGCCGCATCAAGATGAAGCCCGGCATCACGGGGTGGGCGCAGGTGAAGCACAAATACGATGCGTCAATCGAGGATGTCAAGCAGAAGGTGATGTACGATTTATATTATTTCGAGAACATGTCCCTCATGCTCGACCTTAAGATCATGCTGCACACGATCCTTGTGGTGTTTACGGGCAAAGGGGCGCATTAGTAACATGTTGAGCCTGTAGAAAAAGCCTCTTTCTTGACAAATGGGCGGTCAAATTCGGTCAAAATCACCACTTTTTTAGGGTATTTTGACTTTTTCTACAGGCTCGTTGATGAGTTAAAGGGTTGAAGCGTTAATGGGTTGTGTAAACCCGTACAACAATCACCTTTTGAACTCATTAACTCATTAACCCATCAACCTATCAACAGGCACCCACCAATGAGCAACCTCTACCGATTCGGCATCTCGCTCGAAAAGAGTCTTATCGACGAGTTCGACAGTCATATTCAGGGCCTCAACTACAAGAACCGCTCCGAGGCCATCCGCGACCTCATCCGCGAAGACCTTGTCAAAAAGCAATGGCTGTGCGGCAACGAGGTGGCGGGCGCCGTCACCATGAGCTACGATCATCACAAGCGCGAGCTTGTCAACAAGCTCATGGACATCCAGCACGATTTCCAATCGCTCATCATCTCGAGCCAGCACGTCCACATCGATCACCACAACTGCCTGGAGATTGTCGCGGTAAAGGGCAAGGCCCGCGAGGTTGAAAAACTGGCGAGCTTGCTCAAGGCGCAGAAAGGCGTGAAGCATGTCGCGTTGTCGATGTCGACAACGGGCGAAGGATTGCGGTAGATCTGCATACGAACTCACCTGTCGGACTGATACGGAATATCCGGGAGTTCCATTTCTGCTAAGGAGTGCAACCGGAATGAACAAGGCTTCCCCCGCGCGGTCAACAATGCCCGTTCTTTTCCTCGGCCACGGCAGCCCCATGAATGCCATTGAGGACAACGAATTCTCCCGCGGCTGGCGGAAAATCGCGAAAACTATCGCCAGACCAAAAGCAATCCTGTGCATTTCTGCGCACTGGGAAACGTTGGGCGCGCTGGTGACCGCAATGGACAAGCCCCGCACCATTCACGATTTCGGCGGATTTCCCCGCGAGTTGTACGAGGTGCAGTATCCGGCTCCGGGAAGTAAATGGCTGGCGCAGGAGGTCGCCAACGCAGTGAAAAAATCAGACGTGACGTTCGATGAAGAATGGGGCCTGGACCACGGGTGCTGGAGCGTGATTTCCCGTATGTATCCTGAGGCAGACGTGCCCGTGGCGCAACTGAGCCTTGACGCGGCCAGGTCCGCGCAGGAGCATTACGATCTGGCACGCCAACTTGCACCGCTGCGGGAAAAAGGAGTGCTCATCGTGGGCAGCGGGAATATGGTGCACAACCTCGGGCTTGTCGAATTCCGCGGAAACGGGCCGGAAGCCTTTAACAGGCCCTTCGGCTTCGACTGGGCCATGCAGGCCAACGATCTGTTCAAACAGTTGATAAACGATAACCGGCACGACAGACTCATCGGGTACCAGGCGCTCGGCGAATCCGTTAAGCTTGCCGTGCCCACGCCCGAACATTACCTGCCCATGCTCTATGCGATCGCTCTAAAACGGACGGAGGAGTCCGTTGCCTATTTCAACGACAAACCCGTTGCGGGTTCACTCACCATGACCTCGTTTGTTATTGACAAACCGGTATAACCCCGCTCCTCCCGCGCAACAGCCCGGATCATTTTTCAACCGTGCAGTCAATCGTAGCATTCTGCTTGTCCGGATTGTTCGTTTTGATGACAAGCTTGCCCGAAAGCGGCCCGGCAAGGCCGGGCGCCTTCACCTCAAGCTTATACACGCGAAAACCGTCTCTGCGAACGGAATCCGTCGGCGTCCAGGTGAACGGTACGGTAACGGGCGCGTTGGACTCCCAGAACTGGGCGGCGCCGGCCTGGGGCACCTGCAGAACCACCTCATAGACGCGAAGGTCTTTCTTCTCGCATGCAAGATACACCGTGCTCGGTTTTGAAGCGGAAAGCGACAGGGTTTGTGCCGAAATGTCAATGACCGGACTGATGGTTGCGGTGACCGTGAGTTTCAGGGAAGGCGAATTTACGGCGTTCGAAGACACGGTGATGAATTTGGAAAGCGGGCCGGAATGGAAACCCGCAATGTTTACCGTTGATTGAATGATGCCGAATTTGCCTACCGGAACAAGGGTGTCGTACTTGACTACGGTGCAGCCGCAGCCGGGACGCACGTTGTTGATTTTAAGCAGTTCGTCGCCGGTGTTCCTGATGGTGAACAACGCCTTGATCTGGTCGGTTTTCCACTCCACAACGGTCCCGCAGTCAATGGTTGTTTTGTCTACTTCGATCTTCGGGGCCGCATACGTTGCTATACCGCCGCAAAGCGAGAGTGCGAGAATTGCTGTGGAGAAACGCATAGTAAATCTTCCTTTCTTTCGTGAGAGATCTGCGTCACAAACGTTCTATAAGATAATCCCTGCAGAAATCCTCAGTGATCAACGCCGGCCTTTCGCGCCTCAAGGGAACACCCGATTTGCGGATCACGTGCGGTTGAGTGTCTTCTTGAAAAGTATCGTTTGTCACAATTGAGTCCCGGGCACGACCGGTTCGTGTGGCAACCTGCTGTAATGCCCCCTCCTTTTGTGAAGGTTTATAACAAGAAACGTACCTGCAGTACGAAAAAGATGGCGTGATTGAAAAGGAGCCTCGAATTGCAAAAGTGTGACGGCGGAAAGGGGGCAAAACGAAACAGGAAAGCAGAAGCGGGGACGGATAGATGAGAACAGGGCCTGAGGGATTCATGGTGGTCGACTGAAACGCGCCGAATACTACCGGACCGGTCCTACCCGCGCATCGTGTGGTTCAGTGCTACTCCTTGTTCAAGAAGTCACTATTTGCCGTTTGTGAAAAATCCAATGCTAACAATATACAATACGGTTCAAGGTCCGTAAGAACTTCACGTGTCGATAGGCTGACATCGCTGCCCATGATGCCGGCAAGGGGGCGAATCAGAAATAAAACTTCACCCCGCCCTTCACATTAATGGGAGCACCAGGCACAACATCCATGTTGGTGGTTTCTGGCCCAAGCACTCCTTGAGGATTTCTTATCCTGGAAGTAGTTTCAAACTGTGCGGTGTACCACCGGGTATTGGTCAGATTCCCAACATTTACAACAAACTCCCATCGTTTGTAGCGGTATCCTGCCCCCAAGTCAAGAACCGTAAACCCCTTGGCTGTCAGGCTGTCATATTGATCACCGGGGCGGTCGTCGAGGTGCTGCAGTCGAAGGCTGCCATAAAACCCGGAGGGGAGGCGCATCGACAGCCCACCGGTGGCGGTGAACAGAGGCGCCAGTGCCACGGAATTTGCATTGCCCGCATCACCCCTGAACTCGGCCGTGTTCTTGGTTATATCGAAATCGGCCCAAAGCCAGGACAGAACTTGATATCGAGCGGAAACGTCAACACCTTTCCGTTCTGTGGCGCCGGACGGCGAAGTTCCGCCCACGTCTCCATTCCAGACCAGTTCGCTTTCCAGATCTATCAGCCACAAGGAGGCAGCCACATCCAGCCGGTCCCACAAATGTGTTCGCGCGCCTCCTTCATAACCCCTGGCCTTGACAAGAAGCGTTGCAGGAGCCAGGCTCAATGCCGGAATATCCCGTGTGGTGACGCCGCGCGCGTCGTTAGAATGAAACCCTTCTCCATAGTTAAGATAAATGTCCGTTTTCTCGAAAGGTGTGAAGACAATATTGAGTTTGGGGCTGTACATGGAGGCGTCTTTGTTTCCGGTTATGCAGGAATCGCCATCCTTGTGCAGGTTGTCCACAACATCAACACCAAAATGATCGCCCCTTAGCCCTGCTTCCACGTATAGCCAGGGGAAGGGAGTTACTGATTGCAGATAATAGGCGCTCAGGCTGCCTTCGTCAATGTTGTCATCCTGGAAATGTCCGATAATTTGTCGCTTGTCGGCATGATCAAGAAAGTTATGAATCAAGTCATCGCGGGTTTCGACGCCGAACTGGGCTGAGGCGGGCATGCCGGATAGTTCGAACCTATGCTTATAGCTGGAATGAAAACCGGCCGTCGTCCGATCGTCCCGCTGATTGATTTCATCCCCGTTGAGGGTATCAACATCGTAGAACGTGAAATCCGAGAACAGGGAAAGCCGGTAATTAATCAGATAGGCCGTTGCCTTGAGTTCGTTCTGAACGTCCGGAACACACACATAATTCAAAGATGCGCTGTACCGTTGCGAATTGCCGCCTTCGGAAGGGTCTTCCGACCCGTAAAGGCCCACCCACCCGGAATCTATTGCGCGTAGGGGAACCTGGCCGGATGCGTTCCAACCAGCTCCATAGCCCATCAGGGTTAGGTCAAGATTGGAACCTGACGTTCCCAGAAGCGGAGTTTTGAAGAAGATATTGTACCTCTCCATTCTTTCCGGATTGTCAAAAGGGCCGTCACTTCGGTACACCTCGGTGGCGATAATCGGTTTCATCGGGAAATTGAGGGAAAGGATGTCAAGCGCCCGAATAGTGTTGAACATGCCTCCGTAAACGAATGCCTCGTTCTCGCTCACGTTTTTCCTGGTGCCCATGCTCACCGAGGCGGCTGTGGCGAAATCCCCGTATTCAATATCGTACGGGCCCTTATTCACCTGCACTTTATCGACCAATTCCGGAATTATGAAGTGAAGATCAGCATACCCCTGACCGTGGCCGTGGCTTACCTCATTGATCGGCATGCCATCGAACCAGATCGCAAGATCGGTTCCGTGATCACAATCGAAACCTCTAATGAAGTATTGGTTGGCCTTGCCTCCGCCTGCGTGCTGCCCCGTGAACAATCCAGGGGTGACTTTGATGACATCCGCCGGGTCTGCGGTCATCACGCGCAATGAGAGGTCACGGTCCATAATAGTACTACTGTTGAACGCCGATACAGGCCTCCTGCCTACCACAACCATTGTATCCTGCGAGATAGCCGAGGACGTTCTGGCACTTACGGTGTCCGCTAGAGGTGAGTGTGCAGCCGACGAATCCCGCATGGCGCCATCTCCCAGGGGAAGGGGGCCGGCATCGTGGGGTAAAGCACTCACCCACAGCAGCATCAGGAAACCAAAAATGTTTCTAAAGTGCATGAACCAGCTTTCTCTTGTCGTTTTTGCCTCGAAAGGCATCTTGGATCAGGTAGCATGAATATACATTTAGTGCTACAAACGGTGGCATAAAAATATTATTCATGCTACTACATCCATCCATTATTTTTCAACAAAGGAGTCCTCCATGCACATCCCCGACGGCTATCTCGGCCCCATTACCTGCGGCATTGGGTATGCCGTCATGGCGCCGATCTGGGTCGTCGCCTCGCGCCGCGTAAAGAAAACGCTTGCGGCGAAACAGGTGCCACTGCTCGCCATCGGCGCAGCCTTCTCCTTTGTCATCATGATGTTCAACGTTCCGATTCCCGGAGGCACCACGGGACATGCCGTAGGCGCCGTGCTTGTCGCCATCCTGCTCGGCCCGTGGGCGGCCTGTATCGCGGTAAGCGCGGCGCTTGTCATTCAGGCGCTGCTTTTCGGCGACGGCGGCATCACCGCCATCGGCGCAAACTGCTTCAACATGGCTTTTGTCCTTCCGGCGGCCGGGTTCCTGGTGTATAAATTGATAAGCGGTAAAAGTCCTGTATCGTCTTTCCGGAGGGTTGCCGCGGCCGGCGCCGCAGGATATCTGGGCCTCGTTACCGCGTCCTTGTGCGCAGGCGTTGAACTGGGGCTTCAACCGCTGCTGCACCACACGGCGTCGGGCCAGGCCCTGTATTGCCCTTACGGAATCAGGGTTGCGGTCGCCTCAATGGTCGGCGGACATGCGCTCGTATTCGGATGGGTGGAATGCATTGTGACGGCGCTTGTTGTCAAGTTCCTTCAGATCCAGGAACCGTCGCTGCTTGGAACGGACACCGGAGATGCACCATGAAGACCTCCGGAAAGCTGTGGGTCGGCCTCGGCGTTCTTGCCGTTCTGTCACCCCTTGGCCTGTACCTGCCGCAGAAATTCAAAGCGGGATCTGCCTGGGGCGAGTGGAGCGTTGAGGAAATGCACGGTCTTGTCGGGTATATTCCGAGCGGGCTCAAGAAACTGGCATCGTTGTGGAATGCCCCACTTCCGGACTACGGATTCAAAGGCTGGAATAATCTGGGGCTCAGGCACCTGAGCCTGGCGTACATCGTGTCCGCGGTGCTCGGTATAGCGCTGTGCGTGGGACTCGTTTTCTTACTCGGCAAAATCCTTTCCAAAAAGGAATCGCACTGATGCCGAACCGGAGGCTCGTACGAGGCGGCGGCTTTGTAGAGCGCACCATACTCGGTACGGTTTCTCTTCTTAAGGAGACCGTTTCGGTGGAACGCATTGCGGTGCGCAAAGGATTTCTGCAGCACCGGGATGCCCGTTTCAAATGCCTGGCCGCGGCACTGCTTCTGTGTGCGGTGTTGATTAGCAAGAGTGTCGCGGAATTGTCCGTACTCTACACGGCAATTATCTGCCTTGCTCTTGCTTCGTCAATCGGCCTGCTGTACTTTCTCGAACGCACGATGCTTTTTATACCGATTTTTTCCCTGTTCATCGTTATACCCGCGATTTTCAACGCCGTTACGCCCGGCGAGCCGCTGGTATCGTTCAAGCTGTTTGCATGGGACCTGTCGATCACGCGGCAGGGCGTGGATTCCGCGATTATTTTTTTCATGCGCGTGCTCGACTCGGTGTCCGTTGCCGTCCTGCTCGTGCTTACGACGCGACAGCAGGTGCTGCTTAGAACTCTCCGGGTTTTTCGCGTGCCGCAGCTCTTTGTCATGACGATGGGCATGAGCTACCGGTACATTTTTCTCTTACTTGACGTAATCCAAAAGACGTTCGTTGCGATAAAGAGTCGCGTAGGATACGTATCGTCAACCAAGCAGGGCCGCAGCCTCGTCGCCTCACACATGGCCGGGCTGTGGCTCCGCTCCTATCGCCTGCATTCACAGGTGTACGATGCCATGCTTGCTCGCGGTTATTCGGGCGAAGCCTTTGTGCTCGACGAATTCAGCGCCCGGGCGGCCGACATCGTCCTTCTTCTCATCGCGCTTAGTGCGCTGATTGGAACACTATGGCTCAACCCGTTTTTTCGCTGAGCGGCGCGTCCTTCTCCTATCCGGGCGGGATTCCGGCGCTGAACGACATCACGCTCTCTTTCAACGGCGGTGAGCGCGCGGCAATAATCGGTGCAAACGGCACGGGCAAGTCTACGCTTCTGATGCTGCTAGATGGTTTGATGTTTGCAGACAAGGGCACGGTGTGTGCGTTTGGAAAAGACCTCACCGAAAAATTCATGCGGGACCCGCTGGTCCAGCGTGAATTCCGACGCCGGGTCGGATTTGTGTTTCAGAACCCCGAGGTGCAGCTTTTCTGTCCGACGGTCAGGGAAGACGTCGTGTTCGGGCCGCTGCAGCTTGGCGTCGACCACCGGACTATTCGCCTGAGGCTCGATGCCATCGCGGACAAAATGAGAATATCGCACCTCCTCGACCGATCGCCGCACCAGCTTTCCATCGGAGAAAAGAAGAAGGCTGCCATCGCTTCGATGCTCATAATGGAACCCGAAGTCCTGTTGCTTGATGAGCCCACGGCCGGGTTGGACCCGCAGACGACCCGGGACATTATTGAAGTTCTTGATCAGGCACATTCGGCAGGCAAGACCGTGGTCATGGCCACGCACGATCTGCATATCGTTGAGGATATCGCAGACGTAGTGCACGTGTTTGGGAGCGAGAGGACCGTCATCCGGTCAGGCAGCGCGGAAGAAATATTGGCGGACAATCCATTCTTGCAGGCCAACAATCTCGTACACATTCACGTCCACAGGCACCTTAATGTGAAGCATACGCATCCGCACGATCACGGTCATACGCATGGCCGCGACATCAGTTCCTTCCGGTGATTTGGTAGAACCCATCGATGCATGACGGGCTGGCGAGGGAGAAAAGAAAGACCGCCCGGGATTTCCCGGGCGGTCATGACACAAACCCCATAGTCGAAAAATTCACATCGAAGAAAAATTACTTAGCTTCAGGAGCGGGAGTTGCGGCGGGTTCAGTAGTCGTAGTAGTAGTTGATGATTCAACTGTTTTCTTCTCTACTTTCTTCGCTTTTCCGGCTTTGGCAGCTGCGGCGGCTTTTACGGATATCTTGGTTGCGACTTTCTTCCCGTCAACCATCTTGGTGCTAATTGTCACCTTGGAATCGGCAGGGATTGCACCAAGCTGAATGGTGTCTTTTCCACTTATGACTTTTGCGCTGGCGTCAACAGCCAGAGTGTCATCTTTCTTTCCAACTTTTACGACAATCGTGTTGGCAACTGCGTCAGCGGATACGAAAGTTCCGGAAATTGAGGCGGCAGCTTCTTTCTTTGCGCCTTTTGCTGCCTTGGGAGCAGCGGCTTCCTGAGCAATCAGAAGGCTTGTGCAAGCAAGAACGGCGATCAACACCTTGGCGAACTTCATGAGGCACTCCTTTTGTGATGGTTAAAAAGTTAATTAATATGGGGTTTGATTGTGACGGAAATCCTTATTTTGGCTAACCGGGCCTATGAAAAAGCAAACCATCTGCCACAAGAAAGCAACTGTGCATCCAGTTACATAACCCGCTATATAATAATACATTGTGGCTGAAGTGTTACTAAGAAGATAGGAAAATGACGGGATGGCTTAAGCGATTTAAATACGAAATGGTGCATAGACAGCATACCAAAAAGTAAATCGCCTCACGCACAAGGCTGTTTACTGAACAAAGAACTGGAAGGCTACCAACAAGAAGAACCGAAACCAACCAGGAGGATCGACTAGAATTTCATAAACGGCTGATCAACCAAGTTCTAACCTTCTTTTAATCCGAATTTCTCAGCTCTGTATTGAAATGTCCTATAGGTCATTCCAAGCAGCTTTGCGGCGTCGGCCATCACTCCTTTCGAACGAAAAAGGGCCTGGGCGAGAATGCTTTTCTCCCATTCTTCAAAGACAAGGCCCTCCTCGGGCAGATCGCATGCGGAAGACAGGGGTGCCGTTACGTGTGCTATGCGTAGTTCAAGAGGAAGGTCCTCCGCCTTTATGAAATCACTGCTTGACAATACCGTAATCCGCTCCATCACCGCCTCGAGTTCACGCACGTTGCCCGGCCAGCCGTACTCTTTGATGAGTTTCATGGCCTCGTTGTCTACGGTCTTCGGCCGGCCGGAGCGGCTGATGAAGAACGTGACCAGAGCCTCGATGTCTTCGATGCGCTCACGAAGCGGCGGAATGGTGATGGGTATGATGTTAAGACGGTAGAACAGATCGTCGCGAAACGTCCCTTGCTTGATCGCTTCTTCCAGGTTCTTGTTTGTCGCGGCAATGATGCGGATGTCAACAGGAATAGTCTTGATGCCGCCGACCCTCCTGATTTCGCGCTCTTGCAGAACGCGGAGCAGTTTTGCCTGCGTGGACAGGGACATGTCGGCGACTTCGTCGAGAAACAAAGTGCTTCCATCTGCGGATTCAACAAGGCCGGTCCTGCGGTTTTGCGCGCCGGTAAATGCACCCTTTTCATAACCGAACAGTTCCGATTCCAGCAGGGTTTCGGGAAACGCCGCGCAGTTTATGCTCTGCATGGGCTTTCGACCGCGATTACTTTGATAGTGAATGAGCCGGGCAATTCGTTCCTTGCCCGTACCGGACTCGCCACGAACCAGTACGGTGGAATCGCTGGCAGCCACGCGTTTCACGATTTCCAGAACATTCTTCATGACGCTCGACTCCGCGACGAGTCCGGTGGTGAGTTGTTTTGTAAGCTCGGCGCGAAGTTGCTCGCCCTCTTCGCGCAGCAGGTATTTCTCTGCCGCACGCTGCACGACAAGGATGAGTTCATCACGTTCAAGCGGCTTGTTGAGGTAGTCATACGCGCCCGAACGGATGGCTTTGACCGCGGTTTCAACAGACCCGAAGGCCGTGATGACAACAATTTCCGGGCGTACGACGAGTTTTGCGACTTCTTCCACAAGCACAAGCCCGCTCTTGCCAGGCATTTTGAGGTCCGTGAGCACAACCTGCGGCTGATTGTCGTAGATCTGGGCAAGGGCTTCGTCAACGGTGGCGGCGACAAGAAGAGAATGTCCTTGGGAGCCAAGGATGCTCACCATGATATTGCGCTGTCCCGCATCGTCGTCTACAACAAGAACTTTCGCCATTTCCATTCCTTCACAAAGTCATCACACAGGTGCGGATCCCGTTTGTTGAAGAGAAACGCCTTCATCCTGATTATCAAGAGGCAGAAGAATTTCAAACTGGGCTCCGCCTTCGGGGAGGTTTCCTGCAGTAATGGTACCGGCATGTTCTTCGATTATTCTTCGGGCAAGCGCAAGCCCCAGCCCGGTACCGCCGGGTCGCTTGCTGAAATACGGTTCAAAGATTCGTTGCAGGTTTTCCTGAGCGATACCGGATCCGGTATCCATGATCTTTATGAGTACGCGGCGATCGCTGACGGGCTGCACCGAACAGTAGATTGCGCCGTTTTCAGGTACAGCTTCAATTGCGTTGAGAAACAGGTTAAGAAACACAAGACGCATCTGTTCGATGTCCGCGTTGATTTCCTGCGACGGAGTGCCCGTAAAGGTAAGGGATATGTGTTTCGCAATCACCTGCTGTTTGATGAGTATCTGAAGCTGTTCAAAAAGTTCTCCAAGGGGAAATTTGGTTTTCTTGAGCCGAGAGGGCCTGCCAATGGTGAGAAATTCGTTTACCATTTTGTTAAGCTGCTGCACCTCCGCCTTAAGGGCGGCAATCAGCTCTGCGTAGGAGCTGCGGCGGTCCTCGTTTTCCGGAACATACTCATGCCCCAGATGATCGGCCGTGAGGTTGATGAGGTTGAGCGGGTTCCGTATTTCGTGCGCAAGGCTCGATGCCATTTCCGCAAGGATCGCGTGGCGCTCCAGCGCGCGCAGCTTGTCCTCGAGTTGCTTTTGGACACTCAGCTTTTGCGTCATCGTGTTGAACGACTTTGTCAACCGCCCCACCTCGTCGCGGCCGGAATGGTGGAGTTGCAAGGTGAGATCGCCTGACGCCACGTGCTCCGCGGCGACCGAAAGCTGGCGAAGCGGCTTGTTAAGACGGTATAGGACAAAGAACGACACCAAGAACATGATGAAGAGCGCGATGGACGCGATGGTAACGGTTCTCAGGTTTAACTGTCGCGTAAGAATCCCGAAATCATTCACAACGATGGACGTTTGAAGGACGCCGATGACCTTATTATTCTGGATAATAGGGACCTGGACAAAATCGTAACGCACGGGCCTGCCGGCGGAATCTTCTGCGCCGTATTGCGCCTTGACGATAATTTCTTTTCCGGAAAGCAGGTTGCTCTTTTGGCCTACCTTTTTGGGATTGCTGCTCGCGACGATTTTCTGGCTGCTCCCCACCACCGACACCTCGCGCACGGAGGTGTTGCTCTTGACTTCTTCAATGAATTTCTCCAGCGCCTCGGTATCGGGTCCCTTTCTTGTGGCAAGCTTCTGTGTCGAATAGTGCACCGTGTGTACGATATCCTGAATATCGCTTTCAAACTGCCGGATAATGAGGTGCTCGAACTGTATAGTAAAGAACAGCATGAGCGCAACCACGATGATAAAGAACGGCGCAAAAACAAGGAAGAGTTTGGTTTGGAAACTCATGACACCGAACTGGAAATAGGGTTGATTGTTGAAATATCAATTAAAATAGTACCTCTAACGCAACGGGAAGTAAGATTTCTTGCGAGGGAGGCGTGCAGTGCGGGAGCGGCCCTTCACGCGAATCCGGAATTCGGCCGAACATCAAATTATGTATATTGAACACCGGACGCAACGGACGTGAATCCCCAACCCCGACTTCTCATGATCAGCCTAAAGAAAAAAGGAACAGGTCGAAACGCCCTTGTCAAGGTGACGATTCGAGGCAGGAGCACCACAACCGTTCTTGCCCGCAGGGGGGACGTGTTGCTTGACGTCCTAAGAAAGGCCGGCGCCGTGGTCTTTGCGCCCTGTGGCGGCAAAGGCATTTGCAAGAAGTGCCGAGTTGAAATCGCGGAAGAAGGAGCCCCATTTGCGTGCAAACACCTGCTTAGGCGCGACGTGGAGGTAGTCCTTCCGACGCACGGCAGGGCCCGTATTGTTGAATCGGCACGTGGAAAGCCCAGAGCGGTTGAGCCCTGTACCGGAATTGATGCAACGTGCACGCGCGGTCGTATCACGGTCTCCTACAAAGGCCGGCGGATCTGCACCTTTCAGGGAAAACCGCGAGACGCACAAGACCGGTTCGGACTGGCAATCGACATCGGCACCACTACCGTTGTTGTCTATCTTGAAGACCTGGCCTCCGGATCAACCGTCGGCACAAAATCATTTGTCAATCCTCAAACCGCGTATGGCTACGACGTCATAGCCAGGATCCAGTATACCGTGGAGCACCGACGGGGGCTGCGCGTCCTGCGCGGCAGCCTGCTATCGGGAATCAACGAGGCAGTGAGGCACTTACGCAAGGAAACCGGGGTCGGCCACGGGGCCATCTACACCGCCGCCATTGCCGGCAACCCCACAATGCTCCACATTTTCCTCGGCAAAGATCCGTTCCCGATCTCACATGCGCCCTACACGCCTGTCTTCACAATTGCGCACGACACAACCGGAAAGGCCTGCGGACTCCGCATGAACCCGCGGGGAGTCGTGCGTGTGTTGCCGTCCGTGTCCGGCTATATCGGCGCCGACGTTACCGCCGGCATTGCCTCCACGCCGATGACCGACAGCAAGAAGTTTTCCCTCTACCTTGATATTGGAACAAACGGAGAAATGGCCGTTGGCAACCGGGAAGTTCTGTATTGCTGCTCGACTGCCGCAGGGCCCGCTTTTGAAGGTGCCGCCCTTGAGTGCGGCATCGGCGGGATTGAAGGCGCAATATGCTCGTTTGCCGACGGCCGGTACGCCACCATCGGAAATTGTCCCCCCGCCGGGATCTGCGGCTCGGGCATTGTGGATTGCGTGGCATGGCTTCTTGCCAAAGGGATAATCGACCGGAGTGGGTACATGGAGACAAATTATGTGCTGGAAAAGAGCGAGCGCACTGCCGCCGGCCGGGATATCGTGATTACCCCGAGCGATGTGCGGAAAATTCAGCTCGCCAAGGCCGCTACGCGCGCGGGTATACGAATACTCCTTAAAGGCGCGGGCATCAAGATTGACGCAATCGGAACCCTGTACCTCGCCGGCGCATTCGGCACATTCATGAACGTGAAAAGCGCAGCTTCAATCGGCATGATACCGCTCGAGCTCCAAAACAGGGTGGTGTCCATCGGCAATGCCGCGGGTACAGGGGCTCGGCTCGCGCTGAGGTCGGTCGTGTTTGAGGATTCGGTGCGGAAAATCGCAGCCATGGCCCGTTATCTCGAACTGTCCGGACGGGAAGACTTTAGTGAAGAATATATCAGCTCCATGGGGTTTTGAGAAGCAATCGCCCCGTTTTCCTCTGAGGAAATTTGCAAATTCGCACGAGGCGGCAACGTATTTTTTAAGAAGCGGATCGAGCAAAAACAAGAAAGGGATTTCAAGGCATGCGCATCCTTTCTGGCATCCAACCCTCGGGAACGCTTCACCTGGGTAATTTCCTCGGCATGATCCAGCCTATGGTGCAGTCGCAAGACAACAGCGAGCTGTTCTGTTTCCTGGCCAACATGCACAGTCTCACGTCGGTGTTTGAGGCGTCGCGGCTTCAATCATTTACAAACGAAGCGATCATCGATCTGCTTGCGCTTGGCATGGACCCTGAAAGATCGGTATTCTGGATACAGTCGGACGTGCCGGAAGTCACGGAGCTTGCCTGGTATCTCAACAATGTCACGCCCGTGGGACTTCTCGAACGCTGCCATTCCTACAAAGACAAGGTCGCAAAGAACCTACCTGCCAACAACGGGTTGTTTTCCTATCCGGTGCTCATGGCGGCCGACATTCTTATGTATCAAACAAACGTGGTGCCCGTCGGCAAAGACCAGAAGCAACACGTGGAAGTCGCGCGCGACATTGCCATCAAGTTCAACCAGGCCTACGGAGAGGCCTTTACCGTGCCCGAGCCCCGCATCAGGGAAGAAGTTGCCGTGGTCCCCGGCATCGACGGCCAGAAAATGTCGAAGTCGTACGGCAATACCTTGGACCTCTTTGCTCACGAAAGTCAATTAAAGAAGAGGGTGATGAGCATCGTGACCGACCCGACGCCGCTTGAACAGCCGAAAGATCCTGACAAGAGCATTGTATTTGCCATATACAAACTGTTCGCATCGCAGGAGAATGTGAACTTCATGGAACAACGGCTTCGCGCGGGCGGGTATGGCTACGGCGATGCGAAAAAAGAACTGTTTTCCGCGCTGTGGGATTACTTCTTGCCTTATCGGAAAAGGCGGGAGGATATCAGCAAGAACCCGGACTATGTCGCCGAGGTCAGAAGAAAGGGCGCACACAAGGCGCGTGCGGCAGGACTCCCGACGCTTGAGAAGGTGAGAAGGTTGGTCGGGGTGACAGTGTAAGCAACCCGTCGGTCAGGACGATGCCGGAGGCGCGGTACGGTGAAATCAATTTCCGCTCTCGACTTTCTTCCGAAGGTTATGGTCCCCTCTTCAACCGGCCACCCCGGTCTCTCAGCAGCATGCCGAAGAGTTTTTTCGCGCCGTTTTCCACAAGAGTAAGCGCTGGACTGTCCTCTTCCTGCTTGACCGCGGCACTCCAAAGCGCCCTGTTTTCCGAAACGTCAATTATTGAGCAGAGGTATTCGAGTTTCTTGTTAAAGATCGTCCCGTAGGAATTCACAGTGCCGGTCTTGCCGGGCCTAAGCCCCACCGACTGGAAATGGTACAGCCGCATCGCGTACACGAGCACGACCACATCGATGCTGTCCGCCGCGAGGCGCCCACGCGTATCGGAAGGAAGGCTGTCGATGGTGTCGTTGACATAAGCGTATCTTGCGTGCAGCTGGCTGTCGACGGCGGGATTCAGTGCCTGCCATCCCAGCCGGGATTTCTGCACGATCTGGGCAAAATCTCTCGAAAACGCGTCTTGCGTCCTGGATTTGTCGATGCTGTGGTAGCTCTGGTTCGTGAATCTGTTCTCGTAGTAGATTTCCGACGATGTTACTATTGGTCTTCCGTAGGCAACGTGCTTCGTGGCAATGGTCGAATAGTTGAATAAATCCGGTGTGCTTGTGGTCACGCGGGGCGGCGTGCACAGCAGAGCTGGCGTACACAGCAGAAGCAGCAATTTTCTCGTGAGGCGATCAACCGTAAGATCATGCCGGGAAAAGCAAGAGATGGAAAAGACATTTTTGGGGATCTTCGGTGTCACATCGTTCTGCCCCATTTGAGCGCGTTTGCCATAACGCCAAAATTGAGGTCGGGCTGGATATATTCCTGGCCTCTTTGCACAAACGGCACATAAACGAGAGAGCTTGATAACAGTGACAGCGACAGGTTTTTTATCTCCGGAAGGGTTTTCTGCCTGGCCGGGCTGATGTCGCCCAGCACAACACGCGTCGCCTCGAAGCCTTCGCGCGCAGGCAGCGTCACGGGATAGAACGCCGAATCTTTCCGGAACGTCTCGGCAAATGCCGTTTCTTTCTGGTTGAGCGTCATCAGCTTGGCAAGCAGGAGGAACAGGTTCGGGTTGGCCTTGAACGCAGGCACCCAGACGTAGAATTTCTGCTGCTCAAGTGCGGGGAACACTGGCCGCGGCGTTTTTGTCAGGTGGATGAAATCGGCGATTGAGCCCAGGGCCAGGGGCTTCGCAGAGACGTCGAGGCGCCAGAACGGGAGCCACAGGTCTGCGGCAATGGCGGAGCTGTACAGAAAAAGATCAAGCGGCGCCAGGCCTCCGCCGGTCGCGCTCCATGCCCGGCCGCAATTACCGCATACGAGAGCGAGGCTGTCGTTTTCGGCCCCGAGGCCCGCCCCGCATTCGGGACACAGCGTGGAAATAAAAGTCGGCCCCGGGGGCCTGCAATCGAGCAGCTGCACGCTGTTTTCCGGCCACGGTTGGAGCTTCTCGCCAGTTATGCCGTCAAAAAGAAAATTCCGGCTGACATAAAAAGGGGAATACACCAGACTCACCAGCTCGCCGATCAGGGCCTCAACCGGCTGCACTGCGGCAAGGGTCCGGTTCTCCGCCACCAGTGTTTCGATGTGGTGCAAAGACGTGACTGCCTCCACGAATTCCTTCTGCCGTGCGAGCGAATGCGCCGCGTTCGCTTTTACTGACGCGAAATCGGATTGCGGGGCAAGAAAAACGCCCGTAGACAAAGGCTCGACAAATTTCATGTGAAGCGTCTGGGAGCGTATCCCGAGCGACAGGGGAAAAAGGGAAGGAGGGTTTTGTACTGCGCACATGCTGTGGTCGACAAGAGAGGGCTCCACGCCGCCGGAGGTCAGGACATATCGCGTTCCCTTGCACCGCCAGTAGGGAACAAAAAAATACTCCTGTTCCCGCGTGGGAGATCCGGGAAGATACAGGGACGGGAATTCCTGAAAGAATATAAAGAGCCGCACGCGGCAATACGGGCAGGAAAAAATACGGTCTGTTTCCGACAGGCTGATGGCCGCGCCGCACTGGGGGCACTGGTGATCCAGGATATAGTTAGAGCCGTTCACCGCACTGATTGCAAAATGTTGCGTTGAAGAGGTTATCGTAGCCGCAGCGTCCGCAGTGCTTCTTCTGCGCCACGGGAGTCACGGGTTGCCCGCATTGCGGACAGAACTTGGCAAAGGGCGTCAGGTTCTTCCCGCACTTTACGCACTGGGAAAACACAAGCAACTGGTGTCCGCAGAACAGGCAGAATTGCGCCTCCGCCGGTATCTGCTGCCCGCAATCAGGACATTTTTGTGTAGCCTGGACCGCGGCCTCCGGCTGTGGTGCAAATTGCCGGGACAGCATAGCCGGCATCATCAGTCCAAACCCCATGGCAACTCCTTCGCCGCCGCTGGGGTTCTGTGCGGCTTTTTCAACGGCCATGGCGGATTTCATTTTCATGAGGTCGTTGAGATTGTTAAAAATGCCGAGTTTGCTCTTGTCGTCTATGGCCTGCTGCACCTCGAGAGGAGGCGTAATTGCGTTGATGTACAGGCTTGGCAGGTCGAGTCCAAAATGCGCAAAGTCTTCCTGCAGCTGTTTCTTAAGGCCTTCTGCGACCTGGTCGTACGTACCGGGCAAGTTGAACATGGTGTCGAGATGTTCACCAAGGTAGTCGTTGAACCTCGAAACAATAATGCTGCTAAAATAATCCGACAGATCTTCCGTTGAGAAGCCGCCCACGGTTCCCAGCATGGAGTTGATAAACAAGAGCGGTTGAACTATACGCACGTTGAACAGCCCGTGGGCCCGCAGCCGAATGAGGCCGAGCTGACTATCCTTGAACGCAACAGGGTCTTTTGTTCCCCATTTCTGGTTTGTGAATGTCTTGATGTTAAGGATATACACTTCGGCGCGCAACGGGCTTGTAAACCCCCACGGGATGCTCATGATTTTATTGAGGATGGGGATATTGGCGGTTTGCAAGGTGTGCCTGCCGGGGCCGAACACATGGATAGCCTTGCCGTTATAGAAAAAAACTCCTACCTGGCTCTCCCGGATCACCAATTGCGCCCCGAACTTGATTTCCCCTGACCCTGTTTCGGGAATGCGCTGCATCATGCGATCGCCCGTGGGGTCAAGCCATTCGATGACCTCAAGAAACACAACGTTGTTGGTGCCCATGCCTACTCCTTTTTGATGCAGTACGGACTGCACCGGCAAACGATCCAAACTGCCTTGTTCCCGTGATTACATGATACGGTAGTTACTGGAGAAGTGCAAGAGTCAAAAGCAAAAGTGCGGCTGCCGTCCGTAACACGGTGGGACGGCAATTGCCTATTAGTCCGGCTTGTTGATGGACCGCATAAGAAATTTGTGGTTGAGCCACACGTAAAATTGGAAAAGAAGGAAAATAAAGATGAGTGCGACAACGATCCCGATTATGACAAAAACAATGCGATGTTTCGCAAAGCCGGACGGTACTTTTTTGCCGCTCGATGGAGTCGCTGCACCAGGCTGAACGGCCGAAACCGGCGCAGGGCCTGGAGCAACCGCGGAGGTGTCCCTTTGCACCGACGCGGCAAGCGTTTCGGCAACGTGTGCCGCCGGGGATGGCCGCTCGGTAAGGAGGGAAATCTTCTCCACACCGGGGACGTTGAGCGGCTCCTCGACAAACGCGGACTCGTTTTTCCACTTGTTCGAGTAAAGGCTCTTCTGACCGATGCGGACCAAGAACGGTTCCATAGTTTCGTTGGACAATTTGTGGAAACAGTCCCATATATCAACTTTTGCCGCGATCACGCCCCCAAAACGTTTTTTAACGACAATCGGTTCACTCCAGATCACGTAATATCTGCCATTATCTTCCGCAAACCCGCAGAAGGCTTTCTTGCTCTTTGCGACCGCAGTATACCATTCCACATCACCAACCTTCCGCTTCACCTTTTTTTGGGGCACCTCTCCCCGAATGACTTCGTTGATTACCATTCCTCGAGCATTAACCCGCGCAAGATAAGCAAGCGGTTGATGTTTTTTGAGGGACGTAACGAACATCCTGTTCACCGGACTTGTCCGAGGATTCCTGAGAGCCCGGTTCAGGGCAAGCCTGTCGAAATCCTTCTTCAAGACGGCGAAGTAGTTATCGGCCGTTTCCTGTATGGACTCGGAAAAACATGGGGCAGTAAGACAAAGAAACAGGGCGACCCCCAGCATTCCTTGAAGCCTCGCCGAGCCGGGACCTTCTGCACGCGGCATGATGCCCTCCTTCTTGGAAAAAGGACTTATTCCTGAATAATAAATAGTAAATGGGGTGAAAAGATGAAAATAACTATTTCAAAACATTTTTCTGTGGCTAAAAATGCGAAGCGGAACCGCAGTCTGGCACGGCGACCGGAATGCACACCAGCTCCGGGTTTCGTGACCCGAAAGTTACGCCGGGCAAACACAGGACCGGAATTGCCTTACAGCGCCAGTATTACTTTGATTTTGTGACAAACGTGAATCAAAGGCCGGCTCTTTTCGGCGTTCCGTATTGACCGGTGGATGTTCCCGGGAAAAGTTGACTTATGAGCGTCTGGGCGGCGCTCCAGTTTCTTCCATAATTATTGTAGGCGGGATCCGCGGAAAGGGAATCAAGAACAATTGATTTTTTCGCCGTGCCGAGATTCGGCCACTCCTGGTCGTTGCTTCCGCCCGCAAAGGCCACCCAATCCATTACCGTGTCTCCACTCGCCCTGGAACGAAGGGAAAGCCAGTTTCCGCCTGATGACAGATCGAGCGCAGAGGAAACGGAGTTGAAAACATCCGCCCAGGGCAGGCTTCTCCTCCCGATCACGAAGAAGGCCTTTGGCCCGATTGAAACAATTCCATACGAGCGGCACGTACCGTCGACTTCAACCAGCAAGGAATCGTTGTAGGTTACATTAGCAGGATTGTATACTTCGACGTATTCCGAGTCGTTCGTATTGTACATTATCTCAGAAATGATGAGCCGGCCGGTTTCAAAGGCGATTGTTTTCTGGCTGCCTACGTTTCCCGACACGACCGTTATTCCCGGCATTTGAGCGGTCACGGAAATGGTTGCACCCGTTGTCACCCTGTAGAAGCTGCCGGACACGCTTGTGTCCTGCAAGACGGAAAAAACAAGCCAGAGTGCGGACCTGTACACCACTGTTCCAGCCGTATCCGTTCCTTCGATTACCAGGGAATCACTCGTCTTATCGGGCACGTCATCGATGCTCAAGTAGAGTTTTGTCGCCCTGTCGGCACAAGAGGAAAGTCCGTCGAATGAAGCACAAACACTCACGACGTTGGTGGGTATGTTTGAAAGGTCGATATAAATGGAGCCCAGGATTGGAACCAACGTGAAATCCAGCGTTTTTACTTCTGAAGGCGAAATGTCGACGACTTGCGGTGTCGAAGTATGAATAACGAGGTTGTTTTTTGTTTTCGTAAAAACGGTGAACACCCGTTTCTTTCCGGCGGGAACGTTTTCCACGGAGGCGGAAACGTATGGATCCGAAGGACTGAACTTGAATGAAACCACCACGGTGTCCATGTCGTTCCCGGTTATCATGACCACGAGGCTGTCCCAGGTTGTTTCCTCAGTCGCTTGCGTCTTTGCCAGGACATTCTGTGTTTGCGTCTTCGCAAGCGAGGCCCAGATTTCAGCACTTCCGGTTTTGGATTTTGAATAACCGGAGGGGTTGTTGGCACACGATGATAACACCAGTAATGCACCTGCCGTGAATCCCGCCACCCATTGCTTCTTCATGAAGGGCTCTCCTTTGTTTAAAATGTTGGTTTTCCGTCGCACGATGTTGGTGGAGGGGGCGATTATCCCTTTCGCACACCAAGCCAAAATTCAAAAAACATGCCAATTATTTTCATTTTAAGCTAAAAAAGTATTGACAAGTATTTACTTGTATTGTATATTATAGATATGAAAAGGAAGGTAAACAAGATGAACCGGACCTTCAAGCTTTCACAAAAAACAATCGAATTGCTGGAACGTATTAAAGCCAACACAGGCTTGCCAATGACCAAGGTTATCGAAAACGGAATTAAGCTCTACATCGAAAAAAACAGACAGTACCTTGAGCAAAACAACGTCAAGATAGAGGCATAATATGCAGTTCAAAGATGTAGTAAAACTCACAGAGGACCAAGCCCGAGAACATCTGGAACATATCCGCTGGCCGAGCGGTGCCGTGTGTCCAAATTGTGGAAGCAAAGAAGTCACCAAGCTCAATACCAGCGCGTCTACGGGCCACAAAAAGAGGGATGGCTTGCACAAGTGCCGGACGTGCCGCAAGCAATTTACGGTCACTTGCAACACGATCTTTGAAGGTTCCCACATTTCGATCAAGACTTGGTTGATGGCTTTCTCTCTCATGTGTGCATCCAAGAAGGGTATTTCCTCTCACCAACTTCACAGAATGCTTGGAATCACCTACAAAACCGCATGGTTTATGAGCCACAGGATTCGCTACACGATGAGCCAAGAGCCATTGGCAACCATGCTTTCAGGTGGTCTTGAAGCGGATGAAACCTATGTTGGAGGCAAGCCAAGGAACAAAAAGAAATTGATGGGCCAAGATAGGTTGAGCAATAAGACGCCGGTTATTGCCATTGTCGAAAGAAACGGTCGGGCACGAGCAAAAGTTGTCCGGCACGTCACGACAAGCAAGCTGAAACTGTTTGTGTCAAAGAATGCAGATAAGCACTCAATTCTCTATACCGACGAATTACCGGCATACCGGAGTGTAGCGCGGTTCGCGCTTTTGAAGCATGAAACAGTCAATCACCGCAACCTCGAATACGCACGCGATGACGCAACCACAAACAGCGTGGAATGCTTCTTCTCTCTCCTCAAAAGAGGGATCATGGGAAGTTTTCACCATGTTTCACCGTGGCACTTGCAGAGATATTGCGACGAATTTTCCTATCGGTGGTCATACCGGAAAGCGGATGATTCAGATCGTACCACAAGGGCACTTGCTCAGTGTGAAGGCAAGCGAATGATGTACAATGAGCCAGTTAAGAAGGTGGCATAAGGAGATTGTCAAACGATAATTTGACAATTCCAGTGAAAAGGTGGTATATTAAAAGATGCCGGAGAACGGGGTCGAACCGATACGGAGTGCGCGAACACTCCACAAGATTCCAGATCTTGCGCCTTTACCCATTAGACTACTCCGGCATTACGAATTCACAAAAATCCGCAGCGGTCGCAAGCCCGCTGCGGTCCGTCTCTAGCGAGATGGTCATAGATGGGAAGTGTTCCTTGGCCGCTAAACCGAGACACTTCCCATTTTTCTTTTATGGGCGACCTGTTACCGGCCTACACAGGCCGCCATTTTCATGGCGGAGGCATAATTAGTCCCTCCTATACAACTCTATATTTTCCGTCCTCGGGTTGCTTCAAAAGCTTTTTTCTTCGAACAAGATATAAAATTGACGACTGAACATTTCTTCGGCTTTTCTTTATTTCTTCTTTTGAGGCGGCAGGCAGATACATTTTTTGATATGCTTTTTTTATTTCAATAGGTTCCATAGGGCGATTAAATCTTTTCATCAATTCAATAATGCTCGATCCTATTCCGCTTCTCATTTCACCCTCTCCATCATCGCCAAGCAAAAGTTCGGGTGAAAAAATATCTTGTTGAACGACTTGGGGCCCATCGGTTTGAGGAAATAATTCTCTGTATTTTAAGCAAAATTTTTCGACGTAAGGAACTAGTTCTTGAAGTTCAGAGAACTTCTTCACCATTTCCAAGAGATCGGGTTGTTTCACTGTGGCATCCATAAAGTTGACCACCTTTCATAAATTTGAATTATATTACATAAAGACAAAAAGGGTGAGGGAGAGATTGGACCTCTCCCAACTAATAAAATGTCTGATAGAGCAAAATGTGGAAGTTCTGCCTATTTTTCAGATGATTTGATTAGTCCACCCCTTTCATTGTTAGTAGGCCGCTTCTTGAATGTACAAGATTCAATAGGCGGCCATTTCTTTATCAGTACTAAATATAATGCCTGGCTATGTTATGTGCCATATTTATTTTAATTTTAAGCCATTTTGTTGTGCTATTTAATGCCAACTATTACTCCTCGGGAGGAATAGCTTAATACTGGCACACAATGGAGGGAGTTGAAGTATGAAGAAAGAGAAAGGAAAGAGGATTTCGTTAGCGCCGTTGTCGATGGATCAGGCTTTATCTGGGGCTATGAAGGTGAAGGTGTTAAGAAAGAGAATTGTTAGGGATAAGAAAAAGTGATTATTGTTTAATAATAAAAGCAGGGGAATTATCTTTCCATGTAACATCTAGGTGGCTGTCGGTTTTTTGCCAATCGCAATGATCTAAAACGGAGAGACCCAATAAAAAATCACTTCCAACTGGCAGAGAAGCAAGACGGGCAATTTCAGATTTTATCGCTTTTCCGTCAAATCCTATATCTGCCTCATATATTAATCTTCTCGCCGATTTTCCAGTAATTGGTGCGACAGGCAAAAAATCAACATTTCTTATCCTTAAACAAGTTATGACTTTGTAGGTACAAGCACAAAAGGTGCTGCCGGTATCGACAACACCTTTTAATACTCTAGACATTTTAGGACCTTGAATTTTTATACTAAATTCAAAAAATCCTAGTTCGTTCTTTTTTGCTCGCATTCAGCATCATACTTCTGTCAAGCAAGCAAAAATGGGAATATTTTTCCGAATTTTACGTACTACAAAACCAGTTGACTCCCCAAAAATCTTGTCCCCTTTTTTGAGTGCTGAACCAAGATCACTGGAATATTCTGCTTTTACTCCGTTGAAAACGACGTACTGGCCAAAATGACTCTTAGCAAGGACCTCCATTTTCTCGTCCAAAAGTACGGCGTTTTCCCTTACTTTTTGTTCGAGCTTGGATATAGACATTAACACACCCCTTCTGTGGTGAAAGAAACGTCACTATTTATATACGATTTGGTTTGGCAAAAAATTTACAGATAACAGCAAAAGGGGATTTAGTTACATGGCGCATGCCGGTTACAAATGCACCATTCCTGGGCTATTCATCATTATTATTATACCACTAGAAACCAGAAATATAACAAGTATTTTTTTTAAAAACAACATTTATTTAGATGTTTTTTGACTAACATATATGTAGTATACAGCCCCACTACATATAGTATGCAAAATTTAGGCCACTTCTCACCTATTCAAACCTCTTAATTTTCGATAATTCCCTTGGTGTGCGAAAGGGATAATCGCCGTGGAGGGAAATCGCACATAATGTGCCAATGACAACTTGAAGCCATAACCTCTTATCAGATAAAACAATTCCCGATAGTCAGCAATTTTTCGACATAGGGCCAAGTCGCAAAACAGGTGTGACGGCCGTCACATTTCCCGGCCACAGAAGCATTTCTGCGACAGAACAGTATGGAAAGGCAAAATCATATGCTGTAAGAACAGCGGAAGAAAAACCAGAGCCAAAGCATCAAAATTGTTAGGGTGGGCTGATTCGCGGCGGCTACGGAAACAAGGCTATCCGTGCAGTCCGGGGACTACCGTTGGCAAATGATACTCTGACCACAAAAACTCCACCCGTTCCAAGTGACCGGTCCCAAACGCAGAGGGCTGTTTTCGAATCTTTCATCCTCCAAAAGAGATTCCGCACAAGCCGGCCGTCCACCGTGAATATGCCGATCCCGGTGGGCGGCCATGAACCGGCGGGGCAATCGATAATGGCGGCGTCCCTAAAGCCGCCGAGGGTATTTTGAATGACAACCCTGGAGGATAAGGCGTCCTGAAACGTGGGAGTGAAGACGACCGGCTCACCGCTCCCTTCTTTTGAGAGCAGCGTGATTTCCGAATCGGACATTGCGCGATTGTAAAGCC
>Ga0181527_1000862_pt1 | contig 33518 bp, 48 predicted proteins | sample PEATcosm2014_Bin_30_FD_119762 | JGI IMG/M metagenome (GOLD analysis project Ga0181527, IMG submission 119762) | Peatland microbial communities from MTU Mesocosm Facility, Houghton, MI, USA - PEATcosm2014_Bin06_60_metaG | ecosystem: Environmental > Terrestrial > Soil > Wetlands > Peat | place...
ACAGGGAACAGGGAACAGGGAACAGGGAACAGGGAACAGGGAACAGGGAACAGGGAACAGGGAACAGGGAACAGTTGTCAGTTATCGCGGACGGGGAGCTTTCGGGCTCTCCCTTCGCGGGGAAGATGGACAAGCATGGTAGGACAGAGGATTCGCATCCGGCTGAAGGCATACGATTATCGCGTGCTGGACACCTCGACCGGCGAGATTGTGGAGACGGCCAAGCGCACCGGAGCAACGGTGGCGGGGCCGATTCCCTTGCCGACGATCAAGAACAAATACTGCGTGCTGCGTTCGCCGCACGTGGACAAGAAGTCGCGCGAGGCGTTCGAGATTCGCACGCACAAGCGGCTGATCGACATTCTCGAGCCGACGCAGCAGACGGTGGACGCGCTGATGAAGCTCGACCTGCCGGCGGGCGTCGATGTGGAGATCAAGGCGTTTGAAAAATAGCTTTCAGCCGTCAGCTTTCAGCTCTCAGCTCGATTGAGGTGGAACCGGCGGCAGTGGCGGAGCAAAGTCTAAGAATACGGTGAGTTGAAATTCCTGCACATTGGCAGGGATTTAGCTGAAGGCTGAGAGCTGATAGCTGAAAGCTCACAACAATTCCGGCAGTGCGACGGAGTCAACATCGCATGATGAGGTGAGGAAGACATGGCAGTTACGGGAATTGTGGGCAAGAAGATCGGCATGACGCAGGTCTTCGACGAGAAGGGCGACGTGCACCCGATCACGGTGCTGCAGGCGGGCCCGTGCGTGATTACGCAGTTGAAGACGCTGGCCAAGGACGGGTACGAGGCGGCACAGATTGGCCTCGTGGAGTTCGTCAAGACGAAGAATGTGACCCAGCCGCAGGCGGGCCACTTCGCCAAGACCGAAGCGCCGCCGGTGAAAGTCATCAAGGAAGTGGATCTTGAGGTTGACGCGGAGGGCGTTGTGGCCACCAAGGCCGGCGACCGCGTGCTGGTGGACATCTTCTCCGCAGCCAGGTTCGTGGACGTGATAGGGACCTCAAAGGGCAGAGGCTTTGCCGGCGTGGTGCGCCGCCACGGTTTCGCCGGCGGGCCCAAGTCTCATGGTCATATGTTCCAGGTGCAGGGTTCGATCGGCGCCTCCAGCTTTCCGTCGCGCGTGTTTCCCGGACAGCGCATGCCCGGCCACATGGGCGCCGAGCAGGTGACGGTGCGCAATCTGCGCATCCGGGGCATCGACGTTGAAGAGAATTTGTTGATGGTTGAGGGCGCGGTGCCTGGATCGCGCGAAGGCTATGTGCTGATCTCGAAGGCCAAGAATCCGCCGCGGGAACGCCGTGGCTTTGCCGGATCCGGCACGGTCGATCCTCTGAAGGCCTCGAAGAAGGCACAGACGAAGAGGAAGTAGTTTTTAGCTTTCAGCTCTCAGCTTTCAGTTTGTTTGTTGCGAGAGCCAAAATGATTGCTTCACGGATAGAAGAGCTGAAAGCTGAAAGCTGACGGCTAAGAGCTCGCAGGAAGAAGACGATGGCAAACGTGGATGTACTGAATTTGAACGGTGAGAAGGTGGGCTCGATGGAGCTGGCGGACGCGCTTTTTGCGCCCGACCAGGTGAACGAGGCTTTGCTGTGGGAGGCGGTGAAGCAATACCGCGCTTCGCTGCGCCAGGGCACGGCAGCCACCAAGAGCCGCACCGAGGTAGCCGGTTCCGGCAAAAAGCTGTGGAAGCAGAAGGGCACGGGCCGGGCGCGCATCGGTTCGGTTCGCTCGCCACTGTGGCGCCATGGCTACACGGTGCATGGACCGCAGCCGCGCAGCTACGAGTACGCGTTTCCGCGCAAGAAGCTGCTGGGCGCGCTGCGCTCGGCGCTGGCTTCGAAGCTGGCGGACGGCAAGCTGACGGTGGTGGATACGCTGGAGTTGAAGGAAGCCAAGACCAAGGCCTACCGCGCGGCGCTGGACAAGCTGGACGTGACGCGCACGGCGCTGCTGGTGGAGAACGGCAAGACGCTGACCCAGGCGCTGCTGTTGGGCGCGCGTAACCTGGCCGGCGTGGAGCTGGTGCTGAACAACGAGGTGCACCCCTACGATCTGCTGCGTTATGAGCGGGCCATTTTCTCGAAGGCCGCCTTCGAACAACTGGTCGAGATGCTTGAGAAGAATGCGTCGAAGCGCAAGGTCGCCGCGGCGACCAAGCTCGCGGCGCATGCGGAGGTGGCGTAATGCCGACTCTTTATACCGTGATTCGCCGCCCGCTGATTACCGAAAAGGGGTTGGGCGTGAAAGAGACCGAGGGGACGCTGGTATTCGACGTCGCCCCCGAGGCCACCAAGACCGAGGTCAAGCAGGCGGTGGAGACACTCTTCAAGGTGAAGGTGGCCGCGGTCCGCACCGCTAACGTGGTTGGCAAGGAACGGCGCCGCGGCAAGTACGCGGGCTTCCGCCCGGACTGGAAGAAGGCATACGTCCGGCTGAAGGCCGGCCAGAAGCTGCCGGAGTACGTGAGCAACCTGTAAGTGCAGGGACTAAGGGACTAAGGGACTAGGGACTTAGGGACTAGTTTCCAGCTCATCGGGCAACTCGAGAGAAGTGAATATCGGAGCTTGCGATGAACGAAGGCTCCGGAGAAGCGAAGAGGGCGACGGATCGCAAGATTCGGCGCTTTTAGGACAAAGACGATGGCAATCAAGACATACAGACCGGTAACGTCGACGTTGCGCTTCCAGACCACGCTGGTCAACGACGACCTGACGACGGACACGCCGCACAAGCCGCTGCTGGCGGTCAAGCAGCGCACGGGCGGACGCCGCAACGTGGGTGACCTGACCATCCGCCACCAGGGCGGCGGCCACAAGCAGAAGCTGCGCCTGATCGACTTCAAGCGCGAAAAGTATGGGGTGCCGGGGCGGGTGGCGACGATCGAGTACGATCCCAATCGCTCGGCGCGCATTGCGCTGGTGCACTACGCCGACGGCGAGAAGCGCTACATTCTGCAGCCGGTCGGCCTGAAGGTGGGCGCCACGGTGACCTCGGGTCCGGAAGCGGACATTTTGATAGGGAACGCGCTGCCGCTCAAGAACATTCCCTCGGGCACCACGGTGCACGCCATCGAGTTGCGGCCGGGCAAGGGCGCGCAGATGGCGCGTTCAGCCGGGACGCAGGCGCAACTGGTGGCCAAAGAGGGCGATTACGCGCTGCTCAAGCTGCCTTCGGGCGAGACCCGCAAGGTGCTGGCCGAGTGCATGGCGACCATTGGCCAGGTGGGGAACACGGACCATGAGAATGTGACTATCGGCAAGGCGGGGCGCAACCGCTGGAAGGGCATTCGCCCGGCCAACCGCGGCGTGACCATGAACCCTGTGGATCACCCGCACGGCGGCGGCGAAGGCAAGACTTCGGGCGGCCGTCATCCGGTAACCCCGTGGGGCCAGCCGACGCGCGGCTACAAGACGCGCAACAACAAGCGGACTGATGCGTTCATCGTCAGCCGCCGGGCGAAGTAGAGGGAGATTTATGGCACGTTCGACAAAGAAGGGCCCGTTCGTGGATGCGCACCTGACCGTGAAGATCGGGGTGCTGAACCAGGCGAACGACAAGAAAGTGGTCAAGACGTGGTCGCGGCGGTCGACCATCTTTCCCGAGTTTGTGGGCCACACGATCGCTGTCCACAACGGCAAGAAGTTCGTTCCGGTGTACGTGACCGAGAACATGGTGGGACACAAGCTGGGCGAGTTTGCACCGACGCGCATGTTCAAGGGACACACCGGTGGGAGCAGCAAGTCCGCCGAGGCCGGGGCCAAGCCGCGGTAAGAGACAGGGACTAGGGACCGGGGACTAGGGACTGCAAGGCAGAACCAGCCGCTGGCGGAGTTTGAGGAAGGCAAAGCAATGGCAGTCGAGACAAAGGAATACCGGGCCGAGGCAAAGTTCCAGCGCGTGTCGCCGCAAAAGGCGCGGCTGGTGCTGGATCTGATCAAGGGCCGGGGGGTCGAGGAGGCGCTGACGACAGCGGCCTTCACCAAGAAGCGCATCGCCCCGGTGATTCACAAGCTGTTGACCTCGGCGGTGGACAACGCCAAGTATGTGTCGGGCGAACAGGGCACCGATCTGGACGTGGACAACCTGTACGTCAAGACGGCTCTGGCCAACGACGGGCCGCGCATGAAGCGCATCCGGCCGGCGCCGATGGGACGGGCCTTCCGCTACCAGCGCAGGCTGACGCACATTGTGCTTTCAGTGGCCGAGCGCGAGACCGCGGCGGGCCTGGTGACCAAGGTGGAGGAGCCGAAGGCGGCGGCCAAGGCAACCAAGGCGAAGGTCGAGGAGCCGAAGGCGGCGAAGACAGCAGGGGCAACCAAGAAAAAGGCCGGCAAGAAGGCCTAGAGGGTTTTGAGAGGAAAAGCATGGGACAGAAAGTCCATCCTTACGGATTCCGGCTGGGAGTGAACAAGCCGTGGCGTTCGCGCTGGTTCTCAGAGCGCGACTATGACAAGCTCCTGGTCGAGGACGTGAAGCTCAAGGCAGAGCTGCGCGAAAAGCTGAAGGCCGCGGGAGTGAGCTCGGTGGAGATCGAGCGGCCGGGCAACAAGCTGCGCTTTTTGATCCGCACGGCACGGCCGGGGATCGTGATCGGCCGCAAGGGCGCGGAGATCGAGAAGCTCAAGACGGAGCTTGGCAAGCGCACCAGCCGCGACGTGTTCATCGACATCATCGAGGTGAACAAGCCGGAGCTGGACGCGCAACTGGTTTCGGAAAACATCGCCCTGCAACTGGAGAAGAGGGTCAGCTTCCGCCGGGCAATGAGGAAAAGTGTGGACTCGGCGCTGCGGTTTGGCTGCAAGGGGATCAAGGTGCGCGTCTCGGGCCGGTTGAACGGCAACGAGATCGCCCGCTCGGAGTGGTACCTGCAGGGACGTTTGCCGCTGCACACGCTGAGGGCCGATATCGACTACGGGTTTACCGAGGCGAATACGACGTATGGCGTGATCGGCGTGAAGACCTGGATCTATCGCGGCGATATCTACGAGCAGAAGCGGCGTCAGGCGCCGCCGGTGGGGACGTCGGTATTTTAAGAGCAGCTATCAGCTGACAGCTAACAGCTGACAGCCGGATGGCCGAGAGAAAGAAACTGTGAGCTGTTAGCTGTGAGCTGTCAGCTGCTTTTACGAGGGTTTTGCTATGTTGATGCCAAAGAAGGTGAAGTTCCGCAAGCAGCAGAAGGGCAAGAGGCGCGGCAAGGCGTGGCGCGGGTCTTCGCTCTCTTTTGGGGAATACGGGTTGAAGGTGCTGGAGTGCGGTTACATCACCGACCGGCAGATCGAGGCCAGCCGTATTGCCATGACCCGGTTTATCAAGCGCGGCGGCAAGATCTGGCTGCGGCTGTTCCCGGACAAGCCAATCACCAAGAAGCCGGCCGAAGTCCGCATGGGTTCGGGCAAGGGCGCGCTGGACCATTGGGTCGCGGTGGTGCGGCCGGGCAAGATCCTGTTCGAGATGGAAGGGGTGGCTCCGGATGTGGCCGAGGAGGCCATGCGGCTGGCGTCGAACAAGCTGCCGCTGAGGACCAAGTTCGTGATGCGGCCGGGCGCCGAGAAGGTAGTCGCCGCGGCGAAGTTAGCCGGGCTTTGAAGTTGACGCGCGGCTCGTTTCGCAAGGGACGCACTGAGCGCCGGAGAGAGAAACAGAGATGGAACTCGAAAAGATTCGCAATTTGAGCGACGAAGAACTGGTGCATCAGGAGAAGACCACCTCCGAGCAGCTATTCCGGCTTCGCTTCCAGGTCTCGCTGGGGCAGAACGACGGAGTGAAGAAACTCCGCCAACTGCGCAAGGAGATCGCACAGATCAAGACCGTAGCCAAGGAGCGCGAGCTGGGCATCCGCGGGGCGGCCAATGATGCCGCCGCGGACGCTTCGCCGGCCGCGGAGAGCAAGAAGGGAGCCCGCTAAATGACGGCGACTCAAGAGGCAGTGCAGGCGCCGGCGGCAACAGGCGCGCGGCGTAACGAGAAGGTTGGGCAGGTGGTTTCGACCAAGATGCAGAAGACCATTGTGGTCGAGGTGGAGATGCGCAAGGCGCATCCAAAGTACAAGCGGATCGTGCGCTCGACGAAGAAGTTCTATGCCCACGACGAGCAGAGTTCGGCGCGGCTGGGCGACGTGGTGCGCATTCGCGAGACCCGTCCGCTGAGCAAGCTGAAGCGGTGGTCTCTCGAAGAAATCGTGCGGCGTTCGTCGCTGGCCCAGATCGAGGACGCGGCGCTCGGGACCGAAATCAAGGCCGCCGACTGACGCGGGCGAGTTAAGGAGAAGAACCCATGGCTGTGCAAATGAGAACCATGCTCGCGGTGGCCGACAACTCCGGCGCGCGCAAGCTGCAAGTGATACTGCCGCTGGGCGGCGGACTGGGCAAGAAGGCCGGCCTCGGCGACATTGTGACCGCGGCGGTGAAGGAAGCCTCGCCCGACGGCACCATCAAGAAGGGCAAAGTGGTGAAGGCGGTGATCGTGCGCACCCGCAAGGAGTACCGGCGGCGGGACGGCACCTATATCCGCTTCGATGAAAACGCGGCGGTGGTGATCGACGATCAGCACGAGCCGGTGGGCACGCGCGTCTTCGGGCCGGTAGCCCGCGAGCTGCGCGAGAAGAAGTTTTTGAAGATTGTTTCGCTGGCTCCCGAGGTTGTTTAGAAGCCAGTAGCTGTTTTTGGAGAAGAGATGCCGACTTTACATATTCGTCGCAACGATACGGTCAAGGTCCTGACGGGCTCGGACCGGGGCAAGACGGGCCGCGTGCTGCGCGTGTTCCCCGACAAGGGCACGGTGCTTGTGGAGCATGTGCGGGTGGTCAAGAAGACGGTTTCGAGCAAGCAGGGACAGCGGACCAAGGGCGGCATCGCGGAGCAGGAATCGCCGATCAATGTTTCCAATGTGGCGCTGGTCTGTCCCAACTGCGGGCCGGCGCGCGTGGGCTCGAAGACCGAAGGCAACACCAAGGTGAGGATTTGCAAGAAGTGCGGGCAGACGCTGCCTACGAAGAAGTAAAACGGCAGCTTTCAGCCATCAGCTTTCAGTTTTTCGTGCTGGGTTGACGGCCTGGGTGAGCTGAAGGCTGAAAGCTGATAGCTGATAGCTGTTTTTCAGAACCCTTCCGCAACGGTATACGGTTCGCCGCGGCGAGCCACTCCGGGCGCCGGAAGAAAGAGAGCAAGCAACATGGCGGCAAGACTGAAAGTGAAGTATCACAAAGAGATCAAGCAGGCTCTGCAGAAGGAACTGGGGCTTGATAATCCGATGGCGGTGCCGGAACTGGACAAGATCGTGATCAACATGGGCCTGGGCGAGGCAACGCAGAACACCAAGCTGCTGGACCCGCTGGTGGCGGACCTGACGCAGATCGCCGGGCAGAAGCCGGTGACGACCAAGGCGAAGAAGTCGATTGCGGCCTTCAAGGTGCGGGCGGGCATGTCGATCGGCGCGATGGTTACGCTGCGGTCGGACAAGGCGTACGAGTTTCTGGACCGGCTGGTTTCGACGGCGCTGCCGCGGGTGCGCGATTTTCGCGGGGTTTCGACGAAGAGTTTTGACGGGCGCGGCAACTACACGCTCGGTTTGCGCGACCAGCTGATCTTCCCGGAGATCGATTACTCGAAGGTAGAGAAGCTGAAGGGGATGAACATCACCATCGTGACCACGGCGAAGGACGACAACCAGGCGCGGGCGCTGCTGCGTCACTTCGGGATGCCCTTCCGGCAGGGCGCGTAGGACAAGGGGATTTGAGGATCTATGGCAACTACTGCAAAAAGGGTGAAGGACGCGCGGAAGCCGAAGTTCAGCAGCCGCAAGCACAACCGGTGCCAGCTCTGCGGGCGGCCGCGAGGGTTTCTACGCAAGTTTGGCATCTGCCGTTTGTGTTTCCGGGCGCTGGCGCTGAAGGGTGAGATTCCGGGCGTGGTGAAGTCGAGCTGGTAGAGATGCAGGGAACAGGGATCAGGGATCAGCGGGATCCCAGGTTGACCGAAGGGTCTGCTGACGATGGATAACCGACCGCTGACCACTTAGGAAGATCGGGGCGCGAGCCCCAGACATTCCCGCGGGTTCTCCCTGGAGCTTGAGAAACCAGGACGGGGAGCGAACGGGGAATGAAGGAGAAGGAATGAGTCTGACCGACCCAGTAGCGGATTTTCTGGCGCGGATCCGGAATGCGATCCGGGCGCGTCACCAGAAGCTGGATGTACCGGCTTCGAAGCTGAAGACCGAGATTGCCCGCATCCTCAAGGAGGAGGGCTATATCTCGAACTACAAGACGCAGGAAGAGGAAGGCAAGCTGGTGCTGCGCGTGTACCTGAAGTACGGCGGGCAGGAAGCGGCGATCCGCGACCTGGCGCGCATCTCGCGTCCCGGCTGCCGTGTGTACATCGGCCACGACGAGATCAAGCGCGTCCAGGGCGGGCTTGGCATCTCCATCATGACCACGCCCAAGGGCGTCATGACCGGCCGCCAGGCGCGCCGTGAGGGCGTGGGCGGCGAACTGCTGTGCGAGGTTTGGTAGGTGAGCTATCAGCTATCAGCTATCAGCTTTCAGCTTAACTGCGCGGATTCGAGGGTTGTGCATCCGCAGAAAGAGCTGATGGCTGAAGGCTGAGAGCTAAAAGCTGTTTTACGGGCTGCAGTGGAACGTATGGGCGTTGGAAGGCGCCCTGGCGGGACTCGCAAGCCACGAGAAGGATTGATTCGATGTCGCGAATTGGAAAGAAGCCGATCCCGCTGCCCGCGGGGGTGAAGTACAAGGTCGAGGGCAATACCGTTCTGGTCGAGGGGCCCAAGGGCAAGGTATCGGCGCTGATCGCCGAGGGCATTTCTCTCGAGACCGTCGGCGGGGAACTGCACGTGAAGCGCGAAGCCGACAAGCAGGCCGCGGTGCACGGGCTGACGCGCGCGCTGGTTTTCAACGCCGTGCATGGTGTGACGGCGGGCTGGAAGAAGGAACTGGACATTGTAGGCATCGGCTACCGCGCGGAGTTGAAGGGCAAGGGAACGGTGGTGTTCACGCTGGGCTACTCGCATCCCATCGAGGTTCCGCTGCCCTCGGGCATCGAGGTAGCCATCGATCCCAAGCAGACGCACCTGACCATCACCGGCATCGACCGGCAGAAGGTGGGACAGGTGGCGGCGGATATGCGTTTGCTGCGCAAGCCCGACCCCTACAAGAACAAGGGCGTGCGCTACTCGGACGAGAAACTGAAGAAGAAGGCCGGCAAGACGGGCGCCAAGTAAGGGAACAGGGACCAGGGATTAGGGACTAGGGACTAGGGAACAGCAAGAGCTAACTCCCCTGGCTCCGTTAACAACAACCGAACGGGGTCGCCGGGCGGCTCCGCTGATAGGAACGAGAGACCATGATTACGCAGACCAAGAGGAACGCAATCCGCCAGCGCATTCACGAGCGCATCCGCCGCAAGCTGGCGGGTACCGGGGAGCGGCCGCGGCTGAACGTTTACCGCTCGCTGAACCACATCTATGCGCAGGTGATCGACGACCAGAAGGGCGAGACGCTGGTTTCGGCCTCGACGCTGAGCCTGAAGGTGAAGACCGGCGGCAATGTGGCGGCGGCCAGGGAGATCGGCAAGGCAGTGGCCGAGCTGGCGGTGAAGCAGGGCATCAAGAAGGTGGTTTTCGATCGCGGCGGCTACCTGTATCACGGCCGCATCAAGGCGCTGGCCGACGCTGCGCGCGCGGCCGGGCTGGAGTTCTAATTAGGCAGCTATCAGCCTTCAGCTCTCAGCTGTCAGCTAATTCTGCCAAAACGAAGCGCATCCACATCGCACGATGAGCTGAAGGCTGAAAGCTGAAAGCTGAGAGCTAGGAAAACGAGAGAGCAATGACGATCTTGAAGAAGAAACTCGATGCCAACCAGTACAACCTGAAGGATCAGGTGGTGGCCATCAATCGCGTGACCAAGGTGGTGAAGGGCGGCAAGAACATGTCGTTTGCCGCGCTGGTGGTGGTGGGCGACGCCGCTTCGGGCGTGGTGGGATACGGTTCGGGCAAGGCCAAGGAGGTTCCCCAGGCGATACGCAAGGGGATCGAGTCGGCCAAGAAGAACCTGTTCCGGATCAACCTGACCCAGACTACGATTCCGCACCAGGTGCTGGGCCGCTACGGCTCGGGGCAGGTGCTGCTGAAGCCGGCGCCGGAAGGCACGGGCGTGATTGCCGGCGGCGCGGTGCGCGCGGTAATGACCTCGGTGGGGGTGCAGAACGTGCTGACCAAGAGCCTGGGTTCGCCCAACCCGCACAACGTGGTCAAGGCCACGTTCGACGCGCTGGTGCAGTTGCGCGACCGGGCCGAGGTGGCCACCATGCGCGGCAAGACCGTGGAGGAGATGTAAGCCATGGCGGAGACAAAAATGATTCGCATTCAGTACTACCGCTCGAAAAACTCTACGCCGGCCAGGCACAAGGCGGTGGTGAAGGGTCTTGGCTTCACGCGCCTCAACCAGATCGTCGAGCGCGTGGACAACGAGTCCATCCGCGGCATGGTCAAGACCGTTCCGCACCTGGTGCGGATTCTGGAGGACTAGTCGGGCCGCAGGCCCGATAGCTTTTAGCTCTCAGCCTTCAGCTTTCAGCTTCATCTTGTTGGACCGATGCTCATCGACTCGGCAATAGATGGCTGAAAGCTGAAAAGCTGACGGCTGAAAGCTCACAAAGAACGCGAGTCGGCAGGATTTTTGAACCTGTCCGGCGCTACAGCGAGGAAATCATGGCAAAGAATCTATCGAATTTGCGCGCGCCCAAGAAAGCCAACACGGGGCGCAAGCGCGTGGGCCGGGGCATGGGATCCGGCATGGGCAAGACGTCGACCCGCGGCCACAAGGGGCAGGGATCGCGCTCCGGCTTCAGCCTGATGCGGGGCTTTGAGGGCGGCCAGATGCCGCTGCACCGCCGGCTTCCGAAGCGCGGTTTTACGAACATCTTCAGGACCGAGTACACGGTGGTGAACCTGGAGCGGATTGCGGAACTTGAGGTCACCGAGATCGGGCTGGACGACTACAAGAAGCTGGGCCTGGCGTCGAGCAAGAAGGCGCTGATCAAGATTCTCGGCTCAGGGGAACTGACGGCGGCCATCACCATCCACGCGCACAAGTTTTCCAAGTCGGCCGTCGAGAAGATCGAAAAGGCCGGGGGCAAGGCTGTGGTTTTGGGCGGTCCGGCGGCTCCGGCGGCGGCCTAGGCGGCTTTATCCGGAGACTGCGGGGTGGGCGGTTTCCCAGGTCTCAAAATCGAGACCTGGGGCACCCGGCAGGCTCTGGTGCAAAGGGTTGGCGCTGGCTGGACACGCGTGACGGCCCGCATATGCGGCATTCTCCCGGTTCCCGTATGCTCTGTTGGAGTCGGGAAATGCTCTAAGATGGACTAGGCGAAGAAAATCGAGCGGCGGCAAACGCCCTGAAGCGGATAACCAGACATGCTTGAGAAGTTTCTTAATATCTTCCGGATTCCCGACCTGCGCAAGCGGGTATTGTTCATGCTGGCCATTCTGGCCGTCTACCGGCTGGGCTCGCATATTCCTACGCCAGGAGTGAACGGCGCCCAGCTGGAACTGCTTTTCAGCCAGCAGAGCGGATCGGCGCTGGGGCTGATGGACCTGTTCGGCGGCGGCAACCTGCGCCGCATGACGGTTTTTGCGCTAGGCATCATGCCGTACATCACGGCCTCGATCATCTTCCAGCTTCTGACGGTGGTGTATGAGCCGCTGGCGCGCATCCAGAAGGAAGGCGAGCTGGGGCGGCGGAAGATTACGCAGTGGACGCGCTACATGACCGTGATTCTTGGAGCGCTGCAGTCGATCGGCATCGCGGCGATCCTCACCAAGCAGGGGCTGGTGCTGCATCCCGGCATGGGCTTCAACCTGATGACGGTGCTGACGCTGACCACAGGCACGGCATTCATCATGTGGCTGGGCGAACAGATTACCGACCGCGGCATCGGCAATGGCATGAGCCTGCTGATCTTTGCGGGCATCGTGGCCGGGCTGCCGCGCGGCGTGGCGGAACTGTACCAGAAAATCCAGACCAACGCCTGGGGCTCGTTCACCATTATCGCGGTGGGTGCGCTGGTGGTGGGCATGATCGCCGTGGTGGCGTTCATCGTCTTCGTCGAGCGGAGCGAGCGGCGCATTCCCATCCAGAGCGCGCGGAGGATCGTGGGCCGGCGCATGATGGGCGGGCAATCGAGCCATCTGCCGCTGAAGGTGAACTCCGGCGGCGTGATGCCGGTGATCTTCGCCAGCTCCATTCTTTCGGCTCCCATGCTGTTCAGCCAGGTGGAGTGGGTGCAGAGCAACCGTTTCCTGCAGCCCGTCGTGCAGGCGCTGCAGCCCGGCTACCCGTGGTATGAGCTGCTGTATATTCTGGGCATCATCTTCTTTGCCTATTTCTACATCTCCATCGTGATGAAGCCGGACGACATTGCGGACAACTTCCGCAAGTCGGGCTCGTTCATTCCCGGAATCAGGCCCGGCAAGCGCACGTCGGACTTCATCAACGACATCCTCACCCGCATCACGCTGGTAGGGGCGCTCTATCTGATCGTGATCTCGCTGGTGCCCACCTTCCTGATCTCGGGCATCCGATTCGACAAGGTATGGCTCATCGGCCGGGTCTTTGAGACGCTGCCGACGTGGACGACGCATGGTTTGGGGGTCAACTTCTACTTTGGCGGCACCTCGCTTCTGATTGTCGTGGGTGTGGCCATGGATACCGTCAACCAGATCGAATCGCAGCTGATCATGAGACACTATGACGGCTTTTCCCCGCGCTCCGGTCGCATACGCGGAAGGAAAACCTGGTAATGTCTTCATCTGTAATTGGGGTTGAAAGCGGCCGGGCGGCGGACAAGAAAACCGTTCCCGGCCCGATTCTTTTATTGGGCGCGCCGGGCGTGGGCAAGGGAACGCAGGCCAAGGAGCTGGTGAAGCTGTGGGGAATTCCGCAGATCTCCACCGGCGACCTGTTGCGCGCCAATGTGACCCAGGGGACGCAACTGGGCCGGGTAGCCAAGGAAATCATGGGGCGCGGGGAGCTGGTGCCCGATTCGCTGGTGGATGAGATGGTGGCGGTGCGTCTGCAGGCGCCCGACACGGTGAATGGATACATTCTTGACGGGTTTCCGCGCACGCTGGGACAAGCCGGCTGGCTGGATGGCCGGTTGGCGGCCCAGGCCAAGACTCAGACCGGGGGGCTGCCGGTGATTGCCGTCAGCATCCAGGTGGACTATAATCAATTATTGCGCCGCATTACGGGGCGCAGGAACTGTCCTGTCTGCCAGACCATCTACAACGTCTACATGCATCCTCCACAGCGGGATGGATTTTGCGATGTAGAGGGCGCAGCGCTGGTCCAGCGAGCCGATGACACGGAAGAGGTCTTCAAGGAGCGCATGCGCGCTTATGTGGCCCTGACCGCGCCGGTTGTGGAGCACTACCGGGCTCAGGGACGTTTTGCGGAAGTGGATGGAGACCGGCCGATTGCTGCAATCGCGGCCGGAATTGTTGCCGCTGTCGAGCGGCTACGCCAGTAGCGTAGCCGGACGGCGGGTTTGTGCGTGTACTTGCGCTGAAAAGTGGAGTTGGCCGGGTGGCGGTGGTACTGAAATCGTCCCAGGAGATCGAGAAGATGCGGCGCGCGGGCCAGGTGGTCCGCGAGGTGCTGGAGTTGGTGCGCAGCAAGGTGAAGCCGGGCGCCACGACTCTGGATCTGGAGAAGGCCGCGGAAGGGCGGCTGGCCCAACTGGGCGTGAAGGCCGCCTTCAAGGGCTACCACGGGTTCCCGTGCGTGCTGTGCACCTCAGTGAACAGCGAGGTGGTGCATGGTATACCGTCGCCCAAGCGGGTCCTGAAGGAAGGGGACATCGTTTCGCTGGATTTTGGGGTGGTGGTGGACGGCTACTTCGGGGATGCGGCGATCACGGTGCCGGTGGGCGCGATCGATGCGGACGCCGCGCGGCTGTTGGCGGTGACGGAAGCGTCGCTGCACGCGGGCATTGCGGCGGTGCGGCCGGGGGCGACGCTGGGCGACGTGGGCGCAGCCGTGCAAGGGGTGGTCGAGGCCGAGGGGTTCTCGGTGGTTCGGGATTTTGTGGGCCACGGCATCGGGGTCCACATGCACGAGGATCCGCAGGTGCCGAACTTTGGCGAGCGGGGCCGCGGCATGAAGCTGCGCACGGGGATGGTCATCGCCATCGAGCCGATGGTGAATGCCGGCAAGCCGGATGTTCAGGTACTCGGCGACGGATGGACGGCGGTGGCGGCGGACGGAAGCATGAGCGCTCATTTTGAGCACACGGTGGCGGTGACCGCTACCGGGGCGAGAGTCTTAACCGAGTAGCACGCTCGGACTAACAGGCCGGTGGCGCCAGGGCGCGGCGGCGGAATTGGATGCGGTTTGTCGAAGGAAGACGCGATTGAGGTTATGGCAGTGGTCATCGAGACGTTGCCCAATGCCATGTTCAAGGTCAAGCTCGAGAACAATCACGAGGTGTTGACCCATGTTTCGGGAAGGATGCGCAAGAACTTCATTCGCATTTTGCCCGGCGACCGCGTGGCCGTGGAACTGAGTCCCTACGACTTGAATCGCGGACGAATCGTTTACCGCTACAAGTAAGTTTTTTTGATAGCCCGTGCCTGGATTTTGAGCGCGGAGAAGGGCAGCAGCAATGAAAGTCCGAGCATCGGTAAAGAAGATTTGCGTCAAGTGCAAGGTCATCACCCGCCGTGGGGTGGTAAGGGTGATCTGCGAGAACGCAAAGCACAAGCAGCGCCAGGGCTAAGCGAGACTGGTATACGCGGAAGCTTTCACGAAAGGGATTAGGGAATAGGGGACAGTTAAGATACGGCGGCATAAGCGTTGTTAGCTGATCTCTGACCCCTGATCTCTGGTACGAGGCTAGTTAGCTTGAGTCAAGGCTTGCGATGAACCTCTGGAGGCGAGAAGCACACACGGTGCGAACCGGCTGAGGCCGGGGGCACATAACCTGAAGCGGCAAAGGAAACGAGAATGGCACGTATAGCAGGCGTGGATCTGCCCCGCAACAAGCAGGCACGGATCGCGCTCACATACATCTTCGGCATCGGGAACCCGCGCGCGCTGAAGATTCTGGAGAAGGCGAACGTCGATCCCTTCAAGAAGGTCCAGGATCTGGGCGAGGACGAGGTCAACCGCATCCGGCAGGTAATCGAGGACGAAGGGAACGTCGAGGGCGATCTGCGCAAGGACACGCAGATGCACATCAAGCGTCTGATCGACATCCAGAGTTATCGCGGCAACCGTCACCGGCGGTCGCTACCGGTGCGCGGCCAGCGCACCCACACCAACGCCCGCACCCGCAAGGGCCCGCGCAAGGGCACAATTGCCGGCAAGAAGAAAGCGACGGGTAAAACCTAATGGCGAAACCAGAACAGAAGGCAGGAGCGGGCAAGACTGGAGCCGGCAAGGCCGGCAAGAACAAGAAGTTCAAAAAACGCGAGCGCAAGAATGTGCCGTTCGGCATAGCGTACGTTCAGGCCTCGTTCAACAACACCATCGTCACCATAACCGATCCGATGGGCAACACGCTGAGCTGGAAGAGTTCCGGGTCGCTGGGGTTCCGCGGCTCGCGCAAGGGCACGCCGTTCGCGGCGCAGCAGGCGGCGTCAAACGCCGCCAGCATGGCTCGCGATCACGGGCTGCGCGCGGTGGATGTGCGGGTCTCGGGTCCGGGTTCGGGCCGCGAGTCGGCCATCCGCGCCCTGGCAGCCGCCGGGGTTGAAGTGCGCTCCATCCGCGACGTGACGCCGGTGCCGCACAACGGGTGCCGTCCGCCGAAGCGGAGAAGAGTGTAAGAGAAGCAGGGAACAGGGAGTAGGGAATAGGGAACAGAAAAGCCGGCTGAGATTCATCGGCTGCTCCCTGTTCCCTCGAAACAACCGGGCCGGGAGGAAATGTCCTCCGGACACGTAAACCGGCCGTCATCCGAAGTCAGGAGAAGAAATGGCACGTTATACCGGAGCAGTCTGCCGCCTTTGCCGGCGCGAAGGCGCGAAACTCTTTTTGAAGGGCACCAAGTGTGCCTCCGACCGTTGCCCGCTGGAGAAGCGCAACTTTCCTCCCGGCCAGCACGGGAAGGACCGCAAGGCCAAGATTGTGGGCTACGGCCTGCAACTGCATGAAAAGCAGAAGGCCAAGCGCATGTACTTCACCCTTGAAGGCCAGTTCCGCGAGTACTACGAAAAGGCCAATCGTGCTGCCGGGGTCACGGGCGAATTGCTCATCCAGCAGTTGGAGCGGCGGCTGGACAACGTGGCCTACCGGCTGGGGTTTGCGATCTCGCGGCGCCAGGCACGCCAGGTGGTTCGCCACGGCCACGTGACGGTGAACGGCCGCAAGGTGAACATTCCTTCCTACCAGGTGAATGCGGGCGACGAGATCGCCATCCGCGAGAGCGCCAAGAAGCTGCTTATCGTGGAGCAGGGCGCGCAATACGCCGCGCAGAACCCGGTGCCCACATGGCTGGAGATGAACTTCGAGACCCTTACGGGCCGCGTGCTCTCTCTGCCCAAGCGCAAGGACATCAACCTGCCGATCAACGAGCAGTTGATCGTGGAACTTTACTCGAAGTAAGTAGTACAGGGAAAAGGGAATAGGGAACAGGGAACAGAAAACACGCTTGCACCAGCAACGTGAACTGATCTCTGACCCCTGATCTCTGATCTCTGAATTTCAAACGAAGGAGAACTTGCGCGGCCGCCGCAAAATGCATCGCGACGTACAAGCCGCGCGGGAAATGCGAGACAGATATGCTTTGGAGAGGATTTCAGAAGCCGAAGCGGCTGGCAGTGGATGCCGAGACGCTCAGCGACACATTTGGCAAGTTCAGCGCCCAGCCCTTTGAGCGCGGATTTGGCACCACCATCGGCAACGCCCTGCGCCGCACGCTGCTCAGCTCGATCGAGGGCGCCGCGGTAACCGCGATTCGCATCGAGGGCGTGCTGCACGAGTTCCAGTCCATCGGCGGCGTGGTCGAGGATGCCACCGACATCATCCTGAACCTGAAGCAGGTTCCCTTCAAACTTGCGGGCGAGGGACCGAAGGCGCTGTATCTGCGCGCCGACCAGCCGGGCATAGTCACCTCCGGCATGATCGAAGCCGACGGCGACGTGGAGATCCTGGACAGGAACGTCTATCTGGCCACCCTGTCGGAAGGCGGCAAGCTGGATATGGAGATGCGCCTGAAGCGTGGGCGCGGCTATATCTCCGCCGACAAGAACTTCGACGCCGACCTGGGTCTGGGCTTCATTCCCGTGGATTCGGTGCACTCGCCGGTGCGGCGCGTGAACTACGTGGTGGAAGCCGCCCGCCTGGGACAGATCACGGACTATGACAAGCTGACTCTCGAAGTGTGGACCAACGGGGCGGTGCTGCCCGCCGACGCAGTGGGCCTGGCGGCCAAGCTGCTGAAGGACCACATGAACATCTTCATCAACTTCGAGGAGGAGATCGAAGCGGAGGCACGCGGCGAAGAAGGCCGCACGCTGCTGCGCAACGACAACCTCAACCGGTCAGTGGAAGAGCTTGAGCTCTCGGTGCGCAGCTACAACTGCCTGAAGAACGCCAATATTCAGTCGATCGGCGAACTGGTGCAGAAGACCGAGGCCGAGATGCTGAAGACGAAGAACTTCGGCCGCAAGAGCCTGAACGAGATCAAGGAAATCCTGGCGCAGATGGGCCTTTCGCTGGGCATGAAGATCGACGACAACGGCAACGCGGTTCCGGGACCGACCAGTATCCCGCCGGCTGCCGCGCTGGCCGCCAGCTACGGCCACTACGACGACGAGGACGAGCCGCTGGATTCGGTGGATCTGCAGTTGCCCACCGAGGCTGAGAACTTTTAGAAGACAGCCGTCAGCTATCAGCTTTCAGCCATCAGCCGCCTGGGTGATCGATCGCGTGGCGTTTTAGGCCACACCCCTGGAGACTGAGAGCTGAAGGCTGAGAGCTGAAAGCTCAAGAATTTCTGGAAAGAGAGTTGCATCATGCGCCATCGCAATGCAGGATTCAAGCTCGGACGCAACACCAGTCACCGCCGCGCCCTGTTGCGGAACCTGGTCACGTCCGTTCTGGTGGAAGACCGCGTGGAAACGACCCTGGCCAAGGCCAAGGCAGTCCGTCCGCTGGTGGAAAAGATGATCACCCTGGGCAAGAAGGGCGATCTGCACTCGCGCCGTCAGGCGCACAGCTTTCTCATGACGGACCAGTCCGTGGAGCGGCTGTTTGAAACGGTGGCTCCGCGCTACGGCGACCGCCAGGGCGGCTACCTGCGCATCGTCCGGACAGGCTTTCAGAAGGGCGACGGGGCAGAAAAGGCCTTCATCGAACTGTTGGGCGCCGAGAAGCAACTGGACGCCAAGCGCCAGAAGCGCACCGACCTCAAGGCCAAAAAGAGAGCCGAGCTCGAAAAGCAGTTGGAAGAGTCGAAAAAGGAAGAAGGCAAAGAAGAAGCCGCTTAAGGCGGTTTCTTTGCAACTGCTTTTTCCTTGCTTCAGAAGGTCACACGGGCGTCCGCCGCGGCGGACGCCCGTGCTTGTTTTCGGATTACTTGGGTTAGATTCTTATTCCACCCTTGCCAGCCGCTTGGGCTTGAATGTGCGCATGAAGACATAAACCAGCACCTGGAGGGTGATGGCGCCGGTGCAATCGAGGAGGACGTCCCAGGGAGAGCCGGTGCGGTTGGGAAGGAAGGTCTGATGCCACTCATCGCAACTGGCGACCAACGCGGTTCCCAAAAGCCCGAGGAAGGCGTCGGGAAGGAAGTGGGAACGGGGCAGGGTCATCCACCAGGCGCGCAGCCATGCGAGGCCAATCGCTCCGTACCAGAAGAAGTGGCCGGATTTGCGGATGTAGTGGTGGATGATCTCCCAGCGGACATCGCTGACGTGGCCGAAGAGGGCCTCGTAGAGCCAGCGCAGCGGGCCGCTGGTGTGGTCGGCGCCGAAAAGCTCCGTAGACTCCACCACGATGATGGCGATACCTATCGCGACCGGCAGCCAGGCGTTTATCCAGTATCCCAGGCCGCGCTTCCCATTACTCGACATGATAGTTGGGCGCCTCCCGGGTGATGATCACGTCGTGGACGTGACTCTCGCGCAGGCCGGCGCCGGAGATGCGCACAAACTGGGCTTTCTCCTGCAGTTCCGCGATGCTGCCGCAACCCAGGTAGCCCATGCCGGAGCGCAGGCCGCCGACCAGCTGGAAGACCATGGACTCCAGCGGCCCGCGGTAGGGAACGCGGCCTTCGATGCCCTCGGGCACAAACTTGGCGAGACGATTCTGGCTGGCGCGCTCACGCTGCACCACGCCCTCGCTGCCAAGCTCGGCGCTGGCCAGGTCGGCGGTGCTTTGGAAGTAGCGTTCGCCGGAGCCCTGGCTCATGGCGGTCAACGAACCCATGCCGCGGTAGCTCTTGAAGCTGCGGCCCTGGTAGAGGATGGTTTCGCCGGGACTCTCGTCGACGCCGGCAAACAGCGAGCCGATCATGACCGCGCTGGCCCCGGCGGCGATGGCCTTGGTGATTTCGCCGGAGTACTTGATACCGCCGTCGGCGATAACGGGAATGCCATGCTCGCGGGCGGCGCGGGAGGATTCAGCGATGGCCGTGATCTGCGGCATACCCGCGCCGGTGACCATGCGGGTGGTGCAGATGGAGCCCGGCCCGATGCCCACCTTGATGGCGTCCGCGCCAGCCTCGATGAGCGCCAGCGCGCCTTCATAGGTGGCCACGTTGCCGGCCAGCAGGCCCACCTGCGGGAATTGCTTCTTGACTTCACGAATGGCTTCGAGCACACGCGTGGAGTGGCCGTGGGCCGAATCGATGGCCAGCACATCGACGCGCGCTCGCACCAGCTCCGCCGCACGCTCAAGGAAGTCGCCGGTGGCGCCGATGGCTCCGCCGACGCGCAGCCGGCCCTGATCGTCCTTGCTGGCGTTGGGATACTTGAGCTTCTTCTGGATGTCCTTGACGGTAATTAGGCCCTTCAGATTGTACTGATCGTCGACTACCAAGAGCTTTTCGATGCGATGCTTGTGGAGGATGAGCTCGGCTTCCTCGAGGGTGGTGCCCACAGGAACCGTGACCAGGTCATCCTTGGTCATCACGTCGCCGATGGGAATGTCGGTGCGGGTTTCAAAGCGCAGATCGCGGTTGGTGAGGATGCCGACGAGCTTTTTGCCCTGGGTGACGGGGACGCCGGAGATCTTGTAGCGGCGCATCACTTCGAGGGCGTCGTCGATCATCTGGTCGGGCCCAATGGTGACCGGGTCCACGATCATGCCGCTCTCCGAGCGCTTCACCTTATCGATCTCACCGGCCTGGTCGGCAATGGTGAGATTGCGATGCACGATGCCGATGCCGCCCTGCTGCGCCATGGCAATGGCCATGCGCGACTCGGTGACCGTGTCCATGGCGGAGGAGAGCAGCGGGGTGTTAAGCGTGATGTTGCGGGTCAGCTGGGTCTGCGTGCTGACCTGAACGGGCACCACGTCGCTCAAGGCGGGCACCAGCAGCACGTCATCGAAGGTAAGGGCTTCGGGTAGGTTTTTGGATAGCATAATGTTCTGATGCGCCTGGCGGCGCCGGGGATCGAGCCTCGGGCGCGGCAGGCGCTTGACTCTATTGTAACGGAGAGCGCCAGGGCGTCGCGGCGAGCGCGGCGATGCGGGCAACGACGTGCTCGCGTATCAGGCGGACGGTTTCGATCAACTCCGCCCTCTCAGGAGCAGCGAACTGGAACAGCAGGTCGTAGCGATAGACAACAGCAAAGTCATTCAATTCGCTCAACGGCAAGGGCGCATCGGGCAAACTCTCTCCAGCGGCTTCAAGAGCGGTCTGGAGTCTGCCCAGATTGTGCGTTAACTCAAACGGGACCGATAGTTCAGATAGCAGTGCCTTGATGAGTCTTTCGACTGCCTGTTGCGCATGAAAGTCCAGAATGGATTCCGGATTGCGGCCACGTGAAGGGCTCCCTCGTCTTCAGCGGCCTTGATCAGAAGTATCTGCGCCTGCGTATACGGGCCGTTGCTCATACGCCACCTGTCCGTCCTGAAGAATCTTGCAATAGATCGAATTCACCGAGTTTCGGAATTGCCCCGCGCATCCCTCGGTGGTCACGACCAAATCAATCGTCATGGGGATTTCGTCCAGCTTGCGGCGCAGATTGCGGTGGATGCTGCTCAGTTCCGGCTCGGCAGAATCAGGCATCAGCACCGCCAGGTCCAGATCGCTGTCCCACTGCGCCTCGCCACGTGGCCAGGAGCCGAAGAGGATCACGCGGGAGGGCTGCGCGATCTCCACTGCCGCCTTCACGGCCAGATCGACCTTCTCCTGCGTAGGGCGGAGATTTTCAAGAGCGGCGCGAACCTTTTCGGCGGCCAGCATGGTTGCCTCAGGGTTAGTGTAGCCCGGTTTTCACGGCAAGTGGTTGGAAATCAAGCTGGCACTTGAGGCGGTTCCGGCCTCTGCTCACACCCCCACCGGGAACGGTTTGGGGCTGGATTCTTCGGGGTTGGCGCCGGTGCGCCAGCGCTCGAAGCGGCCTTGCAGGAGGCTCATCAGGCCGGTGTACCAGTAGCCGATGACAAACAGGATGAGGAACGGCGCGGTGAAGTAATTGTGGTTGGAGAAGGTGTAGAGAATGGCGAGGAAGAAATAGCAGCCGATGAGCAGCTCGATCCACGGCGCCAGGACAAGGCGTTTGCGGTACTTGGCGGCCTGGGATTTTTCGCCCTTTTTGGCGACGCGGTACTTGGGGGTGCGCACAAAGGCGGTCTTGTAGCCGAACAAGGCTTCCATCACCGCCTTGGTGTTGGTGACCGTGAGACCGATGCCGAGAGCCATGAGGAAGGGCAGATAGAGAAAGGTCTTCATCCAGGTTCTGGGGAACAGCTCACGCTCGCTCGCCAGGTAAAACACAGCGATCGAGAACGTGGAGGCGGTGAACAACGGAAAGTCGATCAGCAGCATCTGGAACCAGCCCTGGTAAAACCGCACGATCATGGCCGGCAACAGCAACGCGGACATGATGATCATCAGCGGATAGCTGAGGTTGGCGGTGAGGTGGTAGACGGCCTCGACCTTGATGCGGCGGGGCTGGTTGGAGCGCCAGATTCGGGGCAGGACTTTGATGCTGGTCTGGATGAGCCCCTTGGCCCAGCGGGCCTGCTGGGTCTTGAAGGCGGTCATCTCGATGGGCAGCTCGGCGGGGCACTCGATGGCGGGCAGATATTTGAATTTCCAGCCGGCCAACTGGGAGCGATAACTCAGGTCGGTGTCTTCGGTGAGGGTGTCGTGCTGCCAGCCGCCGCCGTCGGCAATGGCCTGGATGCGCCACATGCCGGCGGTGCCGTTGAAGTTGAAGAAGTCGCCGGAACGGACGCGGGCGCCGTGCTCCAGCACAAAGTGGCCGTCGAGCAGGATGGCCTCGATCTGGGTCAACATGCTGTAGTCGCGATTGAGGTGGGTCCAGCGGGTCTGCACCATGCCGATCTCCGGCTCGGCAAAGTGGTGGATCACCTTCATGAGCCAGTCCGGGGGCGGCACAAAGTCGGCGTCGAAGATGGCCACGAACTCGCCTTTTGCCACTTTAAGGCCGGCGTCGAGAGCGCCGGCCTTGTAGCCATAGCGGTTGGCGCGGTGAATGTAGACGATGGGATGGCCGAGCGCCGCATAGCGCTCGACAATGGCGGCGGCCACCTGCCGGGTTTCGTCGGTGGAGTCGTCGAGCACCTGGATTTCGAGCTTTTCGCGCGGATACTCCATGGCGCAGACAGCTTCAAGCAGCCGGTCGATGACGAATTGCTCGTTGAAGATGGGCAGTTGCACGGTGACGCGCGGCAGCTCGTCGAAGTGCCGGGGCGGGTCGGGGTGGTAGTTCTTGCGGTACTTGAAATAGAGGTAGCACATCGTGTAGCGGTGAATGCCGTAGATGGCCAGAACGATCATGACCGCGAAATAGGGCAGGAGCAGCGCGGCGTCAAAGGGGTTCCAGTGGTAGAGGCCCTTGAAGGTCTGGTCGGTCTCCTGCAACGTCTTCAGGTAGTGGCGCAGGCCGTTCTGGGGGGCAAAGGCCAGATACGCGGCAAGCCGCAACGGCAGCCTGCCAAGCAGGATGCGGGGCAGGCTGGCGGCAGCATTCAGACTGGTCACAAGCGCGGCGAACAGGGCGAGCCTCCACGGCCGGGATACCGTTCATTGTATGCGATGGGGCGTAGGCGCGGCTGGCTAGCCCTCATCAAGGATCTGCGGGAATCTGGCTGGCGGCTCGACTCTTAGGCCGAGAATCGTCGCCCCGAACCAGGCCCCAAAGTGCTTGTGGTCGCCGGTAACCAGAAAGTCAGCCCTGGACAGGACTGCAGCAGCCAGAACGCGTTGATCCTTCTCCGGAAGGGCGGGTGGATTTTCAAGGACTGGCGTTCTCTGGAAATCCAAGACTCGAAACGCGAGGAGGAACTGGCTCAGGCGGCTCTGTTGGTCCGCGCGCGGCAAGTTTCGCTTGCATTCGGCCACGATGTAGTTTGAGGTGATCAACTCGATGCCTGGAATGCGCCGGATACGGGCCACTTTGCTGCCGTCTTTCCAGGCCGCGGAGATTAAAACATTGGCGTCGAGAAAAAGCCGGACGCGGTGCGTGCGCACGTTACTCATGCCGGCCAGCGAAGATGGTCGATCGAGTCCGGGTTAATCCCCATGGCTTCAACCTCTTTGCGCGCCTCAAGATAGTCTTCCTTGTCCATTGCATTGTTCAAGAAGAACTCTGCCAGCCGCTCTGGAGTGTAGATTTCCACCTCAACGGGTGTGGTGACCGCGGGACGCATCAGAATGCCATCCTCGCGCTCCTCGATGAGCACGGGGCTGCCCTCGTCGAGTTGGTAGCGCCTACGCAGCATGGCTGGGATTACGACCGTGCCTCGTTTGCCGATCAGGACTGTCTGCATATCAGAATCTCCGATATTCAGAATATCAGAAGATCGCCTGAAGCGAGAAATGTGGCATTCCGGGAACGCACACTTTACGATATGTCGTGGCTGATTGCGGGAGTTGCTTTGAAGAAGCTCAGAAGGGGTTCTTCGCCGGTTCTCATCCTTTTGTTTCTTGCTGCCGGCCTCATGGCGCAGACGGCGCAGAATCCGTCTCCCATGGTGGAGCACACCAGGGACCATGCGCGGCTGACGGAGACAACGCCGGCTGGGCAGCGGCTGAAGCTTGAGTTGGGGACCCCGTCTGTTCCCGACAAGGTGAAGCAAAAACGCGAGGTGAAGCTGCTGCTGTTCTTCCATGGCGGCGGCTGGCTCCCCGAGTTCGCCGTCGCACAGCAGCGGAACATGGCGGTCATTAGCGTTCAGGCCGGCGGTGGTTCCGGCACCTATGTGAATCTGTTTGCGGATCTCGCACGCTTTCAAATGTTAATCGCCGAAGCCGAGGCCAAAAGCGGCTTGAAGTTTGGCGAGGTTGATCTCGGCGGCTGGAGTGCGGGCTGCGGTGCGCTGCGGCAAATTCTGGGCGATCCGGCCTCTTTTGACCGGGTTGGCCGCGTGCTCTGCATCGACGGGGTCCATACCGGCTATGTGAATGACGCGCCGGGTCCCAAGGAATCCCAACTCCAGACGGACAATCTTCAGGTTTGGCTGCGGTTCGGCCGCGACGCCCTTGCAGGGAAAAAGCGTTTGATCATCACCCACACGGAGATCTTTCCCGGTAGCTTGGGACGCAGAGGAGGAACTCTCTGTAAACAAACTACGAAAGCTCATGCTTGAGGAGTCGCGCCGCCGCAACTTCGCCGATACAACCATCCGCTTATACCTGCACGGTGTGACGCTCTCGACCACGAACACTGCTGCCAGCCGAAGTCTGGGCAGCGCAGGATATTGCGCCGATGTTGCCACCGCGCCAGGCCAAACTGGCGATTTGTCCTGGACTCTGCATTGGCCGGAAGGGGACCGCTGGCTTGGTTACAACGTGGAGGTACAGGTTGGAGCCAGATAGCGTCCGCAGGAGACATCTTCTTTCAAAAATCATGATGATCGTCCCTCAGAGCGGCAATGGCCTGCGACCCATCATCGGCTAGCGCTCCATGATTCGATTGCGAGTTGGCCGTCTCGATTTGGGCGCGCAGTTTGGCCACGGTCTGCCAATTGTCCTTGTGCGGATGGTCTGCGATCCATGGCGGCAGCGGCATGCGAAGATAACCGGCCAACGCTTCGGCATAGCCCTCATAAAGCGCACGCATATCGCGAAGCCTCTCGTAGGAGCGACCGTCGCGGCAGACGCTTACTCCGCTCTTGCAGAGCAGATCGTAAAGTTGTTCATAACGCTCGAGAGAGAGCCGGTCTGGAGCATCATTGACCGGGGGCAGCGAGAAAATCTGCGCCAGGTCCACCATCGCGTGGCGTGCCATGGCAAAGGTCAACTGAGCCTGACGCGCCTCCTTTCCCTGCACATCGGCAATCAGCAGCGCGGAAGTGTCCAGCACGGCCGTCAAGGCGCTGATCCAGCTCTGGTTGTTATGCTGCGAGCGGAAGTAACAGAGCAGCGGATAGGAGATATGGCTTTCGAGCAATTCCGCCGACCAGCGCTCCCATTCGACCAGCAGCAGGGTGAGAGCGCTTTCACCGCCTTCATAGGAATGGCGGCGCATTAATTCGGCAGCGGTCGGCGGAGACCCAGCTCGCGCGTCAAGCAGCGAAATGCTCACCTCGCGACGCGAAAACGCACTGTAGAGAACCGGAAAGTATCCCATCACGACAGCTAGAAAACCCAGCCCGATTCCAGCTTCCACGATAACGAGCTGGCGCGCCCAGGCACTGCGCGGCGTCACGTCCCCCAGCCCCAGCGTGAAGATGGTGGTTCCGCTTACGTAGAGGTCGGATCGAAAGCTCGGCCCTTGCGTAGCGTCGTTGAACGGGCTGCCCATGGAGTAAAAAATGAGTGCAAAGCCCAAGACCATCGAGCCGGCCCACACCGCGAGAAGAAAAATGAGAGACATAGGCCCGTAGTAACTGTAGACGGACTCGCGTCTGCGCGGATTGCGAAGCCGTTTGGCAAAGAACACCCAGGGTGTCCAGGTAATCACATAGAATATGCGAGTGAGCCGAAAACGGCCGGTGGCGCGGCGTGGCAGAATGATTGTCTGGAAGGCATCGAGCAGTACGGCAAACAGGCAAACAGCGCCGGCAACAAAAGTAAAAGCCCGCATCGGTCCTCCTCCTTTTGGAGCAAACGACAGCCTTCTTGCGCTCTGTCCAATCACTGTATCCTAGCCGAAATGGCAATGCAAAAAGTTGCCGATTGTCCACCATTCTCAACCTGTTCTTACGCTTCCATCGCAAGTCCGGCAATTGCCGCAGCCGTCTGGGCCGGCCAGGGATCGAACCGGACAATATGTCTGAAACCGATCAGGCCTGAGGTTCATCCAAGGATTTGTCAAAGTCTGGGGAGTAAAAGATGGTCTCCCCTCTTGCGCCTTTGTAACCCCGCGTAAGGGAAAATGAATGGCAAAACCCGTACTGCTGACGGTTGATGACGACCCTGAAGTATTGCGCGCTGTCGAGCGTGACCTGCGACGCCGCTATGCCGAGCGCTACCGTGTATTGCGCGCGGACTCCGGCCTAACGGCACTGGAGGCACTTCGCGGACTCAAGCGGCGTGGTGATTCAGTGGCGTTGCTTCTGGTCGATCAGCGGATGCCTCAGATGACTGGCGTGGAATTCCTGGGTCAGGCGATGGAGATTTTCCCCGACGCCAAACGTGTGTTGCTAACCGCCTACGCCGACACCGATGCGGCGATTCGCGCCATCAACGACGCCCAGATCCACCACTACCTGCTGAAGCCATGGGACCCTCCGGAGGAACACCTCTACCCTGTGCTCGATGACCTTCTGGATGATTGGATGGGGTCGCATAGGCCTCTCATGGAGGGGGTTCGCGTTCTCGGGACGCGCTGGTCTCCCAATGCTTATGCGATTCGAGACTTTTTGACGCGCAACCAGACGCCTTACCAATGGATTGATGTGGAGACGGCGGGACAGGTTGCCGAGGTGCGCCGCCTGGTGGAAGCGGCCGGAGCCGAAGTCGCCAGCCTGCCGAAGGTGCTCTTTCCCGATGGCACATCGTTGGCAGACCCGAGCGTGGGTGAATTGGCCGAGAGACTTGGGCTTCGCATTCGACCGGAAGTAGCGTTTTACGATTTGGTGATCGTCGGCGGCGGACCTGCGGGTCTGGCGGCGGCCGTTTATGGCGCGTCCGAGGGCCTGAGTACGGTGCTGATTGAGATGGAAGCGCCGGGCGGTCAGGCGGGGATGAGTTCCCGCATCGAGAACTATCTCGGCTTTCCCTCCGGATTGAGCGGAGGCGACCTGGCGCGGCGCGCCGTGGCCCAGGCACGGCGCTTCGGAGTGGAGATTTTGAGTCCTCAGCAGGTGACCGGTCTCAGTGTGGAAGGCTCCTCGAAGATCGTCAAACTGGCGGCGGGATCCGATATTGGCTGCAAAGCGCTGCTGATCGCGACGGGCGTTGCCTACCGCAAGCTGGATGTACCTGGGGTAGAGCGGCTGCAAGGGTGCGGCGTCTATTATGGCTCGGCCATGACCGAGGCGAAGGAGTGTCAAGGTGAGGACGTTTACATCGTCGGGGGCGCGAACTCAGCCGGACAGGCCGCAATGTACTTCTCTAAATATGCGCGGCAAGTGGTTATGCTGGTGCGAGGCCCATCCCTCTCCGCCACCATGTCGCAGTACCTGATCGACCAGATCAAGAAGACGCCGAACATCAAGGTGCAAACCCACTGCCAGGTAACTGAAGTTCATGGGGATACACACCTCGAAGCCGTTTCCATCCATTGTGCGGAGACCGGCGACACTGCAACGGTACCCACAAACCTGCTGTCGATTTTCATTGGCGCGGAGCCCAACACAGATTGGCTCTCCGGTGTGGTGGAGCGGGACGAGCGGGGGTTCATTCTTACTGGAGCCGACCTGATGCGCGACGGAAAAAGACCGAAGGGGTGGCAGTTGGAGCGCAACCCTTACTGGGTGGAGTCCAGCGTTCCCGGCGTCTTTGCCGCGGGGGACGTCCGGCACGGTTCAGTGAAAAGGGTCGCGTCGGGCGTGGGCGAAGGCTCGATTGCAGTCCAATTCATTCATCAGTATCTCAGCGAGGTGTAACTTGGCGGAGAATCTAGCGAGTGCGACGGGCAGAATCTCAATCGACGACCTGCGCAAGATTGAGGCTTTTGCGGACTTGCCCCACGAGCAACTCGACTGGCTGGCGGAGCATCTTCAGGAGATGCACTTCCAGCCGGGAGAGATCATGGGCCGGGAGGGTGAGCCCGTGGACCATCTCACCGTCATCCTCGAAGGGGAGCTTCGGGGACAGCGGGGAGGCGGCGCAAACGAGATCCTCTTCAGAGGGTTTGCGGGTCAGGTAACCGGCCTGCTCCCGTACTCGCGGCTGACGCACTACGGCGGCACGACGCGCGCCGTGCTTTCCACTCGTATCGCTGTCCTTCACAGGAGCCTCTTCCCTGAGATGCTCCAGCGCATGCCCTTGCTTGGGCAGCGACTGGTTTCCATCATGGCCGACCGCATCCGCGAGACGACTCGGACAGAAACGCAGCGCGACAAACTGGTGGCGCTTGGCAAGCTTTCCGCGGGGTTGGCGCATGAACTGAACAACCCCGCCGCCGCCGCTCAACGAGCAACCGCAAGCCTCCGCGAGACGCTTGAGACCGTGCGAGACGCGAGTATCCGGCTGGCGCGCCACGCCATTCCCACCGAACAGCGGGAGATGATCACCCGCTTCGAGCGGGAGGCCGGGCACGCCCTTGACGCTTCCGCTGATCCGTTGGCCCAGAGCGATCGCGAACAGCGCATCACCACCTGGCTTGAAGCGCATCATGTGCCGGATGCTTGGAAGATCGCGCCGGCCATCGCCGACGCTGGAGTGGAAATCCCCAAGCTGGAAAGCCTCGCGGGCCACGTTGGTGACGAGGTATTGTCCGACGCCATCGTCCGCATCGCATCCCTGCTCACTATCGCCAAGCTGATCGACGAGATTGAAATCAGCACCAGGCGGATCACGTATCTGGTCCAGGCGGTCAAGGAGTACTCGTATATGGATCAGGCTGCGATGAAGGAAGTCGACCTTCATCAGGGCCTCGAGAATACACTCACAATTCTGGGCTACAAACTCAAAGGCGGAATCAAGGTGGTTCGCGAATATGACGAGACCCTGCCGCGAATCTGCGCCTTCGGCGGGGAACTCAATCAGATTTGGACAAACCTGATGGTCAATGCGATCGAGGCCATGCAAGGGAAGGGTGAATTGCGGGTGCGGACCGCACGCGAACTCGACCGCGTGCTCGTGGAGATTGGCGACAACGGGCCCGGAATCCCGCCCCATGTTTTACCCCACATCTTTGAGCCATTTTTCACCACCAAAGGAGTTGGCGAGGGAACGGGCCTGGGACTGGATACGGCTTGCCGCATCATCCGGAGTCATCATGGCGAGATACGCGTTTCTTCGCGCCCCGGCGATACGCGATTCCAGGTTTTCTTACCTTTGACTCAGCCGAAAAGCACAGCCATTGGCGCAAGAGAGGAGGGAGACGATGCAGAAAACTTGTTCACACCTGGACCAGATACAAAACCCATCCCCTAACACCGATGGGTGCGAGGAGTGTCTGCAAATGGGCGATTCGTGGGTCCATCTGCGCCTCTGCGAAATATGCGGCCACGTCGGCTGCTGCGATTCCTCGAAGAACAAGCACGCCACCAAACATTTCCGCAAGACAAAACACCCCATCATGCGATCGCTTGAACCGGGCGAAGATTGGGGATGGTGTTACATCGACGAGGTCATGATTGAGCCGTTTTCATAAGTGTCCGCTCTGAGCCGAAAGGAAGAATCCACCGAATGAATGCCTCGGCAACCCAACTGGACAAACGGGAGCAGCTCTTGGCGCGCCTGGCTGAATCGCGTTCGGTGACCGATGACGTGTTTCGGATTGTGCGAGCCGACGCCTTGTATGATCGGCCCATTCCTGAAAGGCATCGAATTGTCTTTTACATCGGTCACCTCGAAGCATTCGACTGGAATCTGATCGCAGGTCAGGCGCTGGGTCTCGGAGCTGCTCACAAGGAATTTGATCGCCTCTTTGCCTTCGGCATCGATCCGGTGGATGGCGGCCTCCCAGAAGACAAGCCGTCCGACTGGCCGCGGCTTTCTGAGATCAACGCTTATGACTTGAGAGTCCGCGAAGGAGTCGATGACATTCTCAAGAACCGTGCGCAGGCCTCGGAGAGCCTTTGGCATTATCCCCAGGAAGTCATCCTGAACGTGGCGATCGAACATCGGTTGATGCACGCGGAGACCCTGGCCTACATGCTGCATCAACTTAGTCCAGAGCGGAAGATTCTGCCGCGCAGTTATCAACCCGTGGACACTCGGTCAAGGCTGCCAATCGTTTCCCGGATGATCGATATCCCCACAGGATTTGCCACGCTGGGAATTCGGCGCGAAGGAGAATCGTTCGGCTGGGACAACGAGTTTGAAGAGCACTCCGTCGAAGTGCCGGCCTTCGCGATTAGCTCCCACAAGGTTACGAACGGGGAGTTTCTCCGGTTTGTGCTCGAGTGCGGATACGACGATCAGCGGCTTTGGAGCGTAGCCGACTGGGACTGGATCAAGAATCAGAACATCGCCCATCCGCGTTTGTGGTTCAAGCGCCAGGACCGGTGGTTCTATCGGGCCATGTTTGAAGAAGTGCAGTTGCCGCTCGACTGGCCGGTATACGTCAGCCAGGCGGAAGCCGTGGCCTATGCGCGTTTTGTGGGCATGGCCTTGCCCACTGAGGCCCAGTTCTATCGCGCGGCTTACGGAACGCCGGAAGGCTCTGAAGAGATGGAGCGGGCGTATCCGTGGGGCGATGCGCCTCCTGATGCCGGTCGCGGCAACTTCGACTTCCAGCGTTGGGATCCGGTCGCGGTGGGGAGCTATTCAAGCGGCCGGAGCGCTTTCGGATTGGAGGATACTCTCGGCAACGGCTGGGAATGGACCTCTTCTCCCTTTGCGCCCCACCCAGGCTTTGAGCCGTTTCCCTTTTACCGCGGCTACTCGGAAAACTTCTTTGATGAGAATCATTTCGTAGTGAAGGGCGCCTCGCCACGAACTGCGGCCTGCATGTTGCGGCGTTCGTTCCGCAACTGGTTCCAGCCGCATTATCCCTTTGTTTACGCCTCTTTCCGTTGTGTAAATAACCGAATGGAGCCGGTATGCTGATCCGCGGGGGCGCAACCCAGGCTGTAAATTCCTTCGCCGGCGACGTGCGGGATGGGTTGGGAAAGGCCGGGCAAAAGGAGTTACCGTCGAAGTATCTTTACGATGACATCGGCTCTGCCTTGTTTGAAGTGATCACCAGGCTTCCCGAGTATGGGCTGACGCGGGCGGAGGAGCGGATTCTACTAGAGCACTCGGAGGCCATAGCAGAACACCTAACGGCGCATGGCATGGTCGTTGAACTCGGCAGCGGCAGCGGCCGAAAGACGCGCCAGATACTCGAGGCTCTTGCCCGCCATAAGTCTATGACCTACTGCCCCATCGAAATATCATCGGTGGCTCTGACGAGCTGCGAGCGCGAACTCGATGATTTGGCCCACGTCAGCATCCTTGGCTTTGAAACCGAGTACCTGGACGGCTTGAGCAAGGCGGTGGCGCTCCGCAAACCCGGTGACGCGGTAGTGGTGCTATTCCTGGGTAGCTCGATCGGCAACTTTGATCGCGGACCCGCCGAAGAATTCCTGCGCAAGATTCGCCAGACGATTGAGCCTGGCGATACATTGTTGCTCGGCACGGATCTTGAAAAACCATTGGCCCAGCTTATCTCCGCCTACGATGACTCTCTCGGTGTGACCGAAGCCTTCAATCGCAACCTGCTGGCCCGCATCAACCGTGAACTCGGAGGTGATTTCGACTTATCCCGATTTGAGCATGCCGCCCTCTACAACGCCCGGGAGCGTCGAATCGAGATGCATCTGCGCTCTGTTGAAACCCAAACTGTCACTATCGAAGAGGCATGTTTCACGCTCCGGAGCGATGAGACCATCTGGACGGAGAGTTGTCATAAGTATGGGAGGAACGAACCAGCGGAAATGGCCGAGCGCGCCGGCTTCAAGTGTGTTGCGCAATGGGTGGACGTTGAATGGCCGTTCGCCGAGAACCTGTTCGTCGCGGTATAACGCTGATGTTTCATTCCGATTGCTTTGATAAGTACGCTTCCATCGTTCCGCTACGCCAAGATCGGTCAATGATCAGCCCAGCCGCCGGATCGGTCCTTGTGAACGCCGATGGCAACGGCGATCCTCACGCGACGACAGGTTACGAGATCACAGTCGCAATGCCGACTGCACGGGCCAGGACATCCCGGCGCCCGAGATGCCCGCTTTGGGTTCGTTCTCCGACATGCTGACGAGCTGGCCGGGATGGATATAGGGCAGCGGCCGCAGCAGACCCGCATCTACAACGGAAAAGATCGCCACATTTGCGCCGATGCCGAGCGCCAGCGTTGCGATCACGACGAGAGAGAAGGGAGGATTCTTCGCCATACTCGTCCATATGCGTATGCCCAGCAAGGGTAAACGCGATAACTCCAGTGTATTTTGAGAGTATCTGGATGAAAGTCGACTGGTAGTTCGGCTCCCACATCATGGTGGCGACTGCGAGGCGCCCGTCGGCAAGAATATGCGTCGCGGTGGTGCCTTCGTCTGTTCCCGGAGGTGCATGCATGATGAGCCACACCTTCTGATGGACAGCCTGGGCTTGAGTGAGTTGGGAATCAAGCCAAGCGAGTTCGGCATCTACGGCGGCCTCATTGTTTTCACTGCCGTCGCCCCGTCCCGATCAGAACCCTACTGAGCGACTATCGCTCGAAACATGACCGCGCGGGCTACCTTTGGCGGGTTGAGCCGCCATGGTTTTTGCAGTCCCCTTCCAAGTCACGAGAGGCGATGTTACCGCGGCGACCTTGTTTGACTGAATTGCTCTTCGCCGGGCCTCCCAGCGATCCTTCAGAGCTCGGGCGATGCGCTGCCGCACATGTGCGGGGAGTGTTCCGTTTTTCGACCTGGCGGCGGTGCCGGAATCTCGCGGCTTTTCATGCTTCGTCTTGTCTTCGCAACTCCGCCTTATCTGCTTTTCTTTGCTTCGGGCAGACTTCGCGCCAACAGGAGTTTTAGCAGACGATGCAGGGACCTGCGGGCCACAGAGAAATTCAGCGCACTGTGAAACTGTGTAGTGCTATAAGCCTACAAAAAGAAGGGAAATGCCGGCCCCCAAGCCTACAAACGGAAGGGCCTCATGCGAAGTGGCAAAAACGTCCTGTTCCAAGGGTGCAAAAAACCGCGGAGGGTCCGGCTGGAACCCAACATAAAGCGCGCAAAACAGCTCAAAATTGATGGTTTTTGCCCCT